>Ga0310810_10003491_pt1 | contig 17142 bp, 13 predicted proteins | sample NCmetagenome_FD_207641 | JGI IMG/M metagenome (GOLD analysis project Ga0310810, IMG submission 207641) | Soil microbial communities from experimental microcosm in Duke University, North Carolina, United States - NC | ecosystem: Engineered > Artificial ecosystem > Soil microcosm > Unclassified ... | reverse complement strand
CACAGAACGCGTTTCGCACAGCGCCCACAGCCAACTTCTTCAACAGGAGGACACTTCTAACGAGCGGAAACCGGGGACACTTCTAACGAGCTTTGACAGTTTATGCGATTGGGGATTGCATTCCCGCCGGTACGGACGTATCTTCGTGCCGCATTCCGCGCTAGCTGTGCAGCCGAAAAACGATCCGCTTCACGCACTCGTCGCTCTCGCCAGCGACCTTCTCGCCCAGTCCGAAGCGCAGCAGCGCGCGGCCCGCCGACTCGAAGCCGCCGTGCAACTGCTCGCGGCGGGCGCACGTGAGGGTACGGTCTCTTCCGATCTGATCGGCGAAGTGCAGTCGTACGTCGAGTCGATACGCCGGCTCGTCGACACGGAAGCGACGCTGCTGGCGGACTTCGAGCGCGAGTTGTCCGGCGCGTCTAATTAACTCCCAACTCCTCAACTCCCAGCTCCCAATCTCCGACACCCGACACCCGACACCCGACCCCTGACACCCGACCCCCGACACCCGACCCCCGAGACCTGCGTGCTACAGTCCCTCTATGAAGCCCGTTCTCCTCCGCGTGACGTTCGTCACCGCACTCGTCACGTCCGCGTGGGCGCCCATCGCGGCGCGCCAGGCCCAGGCGCCTGCGCCGTCCGGCGCGTCGCGCGCGTTTTCGCCGCAGGACACGATTCCGTTCGACGCCGCGGTCAAGACCGGGACGCTGCCCAACGGGCTGACCTATTACGTCCGCAAGAACAGTCGTCCGGCCAACCGCGTGCTGCTGCGGCTCGCCGTCAAGACGGGATCGCTCGATGAGGCCGACGACCAGCAGGGGCTCGCGCACATGCTCGAGCACATGGCGTTCAACGGCAGCGCGCACTTTCCCCCTGGCCAGCTCGTGTCTTACTTCGAATCGACGGGGGCCAGGCTCGGCCCGCACGTGAACGCCTACACGAGCTTCGAAGAGACGGTCTACATGCTCGACCTGCCGTCCGACAAGCCTGAGATCGTCGAAAAGGGGATGACCGCGTTCGCGGACTTCGCGGGAGGCCTGACGCTCGATCCGAAAGAGATCGACAAAGAGCGGGGCGTGGTCATCGAGGAATGGCGCGGCGGCCTGGGCGCGCAGTCGCGCGTCCGCGACAAGCAGATTCCGATCCTCTTCTACCATTCGCGATTCGCCGACCGCCTGCCGATCGGCAAGCCGGACATCATCAGAACGTTCGCGCCGGCGCGTCTGCGGGCGTTCTACGACACCTTCTATCGCCCCGACCGCATGGCCCTCGTCGCCGTCGGCGACATGGACGTGCAGAAGCTCGAGGACGGGATCAAGGCAGCCTTCGGCGGCCTGCAGGCGCGGACCCCGGCGCCGCCGCCGCGCAGGGTCGACGTGCCGCTGCACAAGGAAACGCTCGTCAGCGTCGTGACGGATCCGGAAATCACGCAGTCCTCGGTGACGTTGCTGCGCAAGCGGTCCCGGGCCCCCGAGAACACGGTGGGAGACTACCGCCGCGATCTCGTGCAGCGTCTCTTCGAGCAGATGCTGAACGAACGGTTCGACGAGATCACCCGCCGCGCCGATGCGAAATTCCTCCGCGCCGGCGTGTACGGCGACGGCCTGAGCTCGGATGTCGAAACCGAGTCGCTGTCGGCGAGCGTGCAGGACGGGCGGATTCCCGAAGGGCTCGCCGCCGTCGCGCTCGAAGCCAAGCGCGCCCGCGAATTCGGATTCGGCGCCGCCGAGCTGGATCGCGCGAAGAAATGGATGGCGGCCTACTACGAGCGCGCCTACACGGAGCGCGACAAGACGGAGAGCGGATCCTTCGCGCAAGAGTACCTCAATTATTTTCTGGAGCACGAGCCCACGCCCGGGATCGAATACGAGTACCGCCTCGTCCAGCAGTTCCTGCCCGGCATCACCGCGCAGGAAACCGCTGCCCTCGGCAAGACGCTCCTGGCGGAGGACGCGCGCGTCATTCTGGCCACATCGCCGCAGAAGCCCGGCGTGAAAGTCCCCACCGAAGACGAGCTGAAGACGACCATCGCGAACGTCGAGGCCGCGGCCGTCACGCCGTGGAACGATACGACGACGACGCGTGAGATTGTGGAGCGAAAGCCGGAGCCCGCGGCGATCGTCTCCACGCGCACCGTCGACGCCGTCGGTCTCACGATCGTCACCTTCGCCAATGGCGTCGAGGCCTGGCTGAAGCCGACGGACTTCAAGAACGATCAGGTCGTGTTCGCGATGCAGGCCAAGGGGGGCACGTCGCTGGCGGCGCCGGAGGACTTCTTCGAGGCGTCGTTCGCTACGTCGTACGTGTCCATTTCGGGCGCCGCCGGCCTCAAGGCGCTCGACCTGCAGAAGCTGCTGGCGGGCAAGCTGGCCAATGCCTCGCCGTTTGCGTCGCTCTCCACGCACGGCTTCAGCGGCTCTGCCGCGCCGGCGCAGCTCGAGACGGCACTGCAGCTGCTCTATGCGCGCTTCACGCAGCCGGGGGACGATCCGGAAGCCTTCGAGCTGATGAAGCGTCAGCTCTCCGCGGCCGTCGCCAACCGCCTCGACAGCCCGCAGACCCTGTTCTCCGACAAGCTGGAGCAAGTCAACACGTCGAACCACTACACGTCGAAGCCGCTGACCGCCGAGCGCGTCGCCGCCCTCGACAGGGCGAAGATGATCAAGTTCTACCGCGACAGGTTCTCGAATGCGGCCGACTTCACGTTCTTCATGGTCGGCGCCTTCAAGAGCGACGAGGCTCTCCCGCTGCTCGCGCGCTACATCGGCGGGCTGCCGTCGACGGGCAAGCCGGCATCGGACTTCAAGGACGTCGGCATCGCGTTTCCGGGAGTGTCGGACCGCGCGAAGGTCGAGAAGGGCCGCGAGCCGAAGAGCGAAACCGTGCTGAGCTACTATGCGGAGCCGCCGGCAAACGATCCGATGGAGCAGGAGCGCGCGCTTGCCGCCACCGACGTGCTCGAGATCGCGCTGCGCGACATCCTCCGAGAGGAGCTGGGCCAGACCTACACCGTGTCGGTCGACCTGTCGCAGTACGCGCCGCAACGCGGGGGTGGGCACATCGAGATCAACTTCGGCGCCGCGCCGGAGAACATCGAAAAGATGACCGCGCGGGTGATGCAGGAGGTCGAGCGGTTCAAGAAAGAGGGCCCGAGCGAGGATCTGCTGAACAAGGCGAAGGAGACCGCGCGCCGCAACTACGAAACGCAGCTGAAGACCAACGGCTACTGGCTGGGGCGCTTCGAAGCCGTGAAGCTCTGGGGCCAGGATCCCGCGATCATCGCGCGCCGGCTGGAGCGCATCAACGCGCTGACCGTCGACTCCGTGAAGGACGCATTCACCAAGTACTTCCCGCCCGATCGCACGACGATCGTAACGCTCGTCCCGCAATAGGGAGTAAACAGTAAACAGTAAACGGTTTCAAAACCGTCGAGCGTGAACGGTCTACCGTGAACCGTATTTCCTTATCACGAGCTCGACGACGAGGAACGCGGCGGCGATCGAGGCGAACAATGCCGCCGCCAGCCAGAGCATCATCTTCTTATAGTACGGATCCATACGCTCCCGCCTCGGGCTCGGGCTCGAAGACCTTGAAGATCAGGGCGCCCGCCGCGAGGGCGGCGACGATCAGGCCCATGCCGACGAGCCGCGGGCCGAGTATCAGGCTTCCGATCCCGAACAGCAGCGCATAGATCAGGACGCAGCCCAGGACCCACGCCGCGAGCGAGCGGATCAACGACTCGCGGATCGGAGGCACGCCCGCCACCGCGGCGACCGGCGCCCAGCCCGGGCCGGCCGGCCGTACGCGACGGTAGAAAGCCACGAGCGTCTCCATCGGCTCCGGCGCGGTCGCGAATGTGACGAAGACCCAGGCGATCGTCGTCAGGCCGACGGTCACGAGCATCAGCCACGCGAACTGCTCGGGATCGTCGCTGTTCCAGTGCCACCGCGTCTGGAGCGTGAGGGAGACCATCGCCGCCGCGATCATGGCCGACACCTCGGACCACGCGTTGATGCGCCACCAGTACCAGCGGAGCAGCAGAACGGTGCCGGTGCCCGCGCCGGTCACGAGCAGCAGCTTCCATGCGCCTCCGATCGTGTCCAGGTGCAGCGTGACGAAGATCGAGATCGCCGTCAGCCCGACCGTGCAGAGCTGTGACGCGACGATGTAGTGGCGCTCGGTGGCGCCGCGCTTCACGAACCGACGGTACCAGTCGTTGATGATGTAGGACGCGCCCCAGTTGAGCTGCGTGCCAATGGTCGACATGTAGGCCGCGGCGAAGGCCGCGAGCATGAACCCGCGCAGCGCCGGGGGAAATACCGCCGGATCCACCAGCGCCTTGATGTAGCCCGATTCCTTGTCCACGAGATTCGGATACAGGACGATCGTCGCCAGCGCGGTCAGGATCCAGGGCCACGGGCGCAGCGCGTAGTGCGCGACGTTGAACCACAGCGTCGCGAGCACGCCCTGCCGCTCGTCCTTCGCCGAGAAGATCCGCTGCGCCACGTAGCCGCCGCCGCCGGGTTCGGCGCCGGGATACCAGCTCGCCCACCAGTTCACGGCAAGGTACACGAAGAAGGTGATCGCCGGCATCCACGCCGATCCGCGCGCCGGAAAGAACGTCAGCCGCGAGCCGACGCCGCGCGCCGCGTCGAGCGAGGCGATCTTCATCTGCAGCGCGTCGATGCCTCCGACGGCGCGGACGGCCAGCACGGCGAGCAGGATGACCATCGCCATCTTCAGGACGAACTGGAACAGATCCGTAACCAGCACGCCCCACAGCCCCGAGATCGTCGTATAGAACGCGGTGAACGCCAGGATGCCGAGCAGGACCAGCAGCGCGGCGTCGCGGTCGAGGCCGAGCGTCGCCATCAGGATTTTCAGCATCGCCAGGTTCACCCAGCCGAGGACGATGCAGTTGATGGGGATCCCGAGATAGAGCGCCCGGAATCCGCGCAGCACCGCGGCGGGGCGGCCCGAGTAGCGCACCTCCGCGAACTCGACGTCGGTCATCACGCCCGCCCGCCGCCAGAGGCGCGCATAGAGGAACACCGTCATGATGCCGCTCATGGCCATGCTCCACCACAGCCAGTTGCCCGCGATGCCGTAGCTGGCGACCAGCCCCGTCACCACCAGCGGCGTGTCGGCCGCGAACGTCGTCGCCACCATCGACGTGCCGGCGAGCCACCAGGGCACGTCCCGGCCGGACAGGAAGAACTCCTGCGTGCTCCGCCCCGCCCGGCGCGCGTAGTAGATGCCGATCCCGAGATTGAACAGGAAGTAGGCCGCGATCACCGACCAGTCGAAGGCGGTCAGGGTCATTTGGAAATTTGGTAGTCGGGTAATTTTGTAATCTGGTAATCTGGCCGCCGTTACCTTACCAAATTACCCGATTACCCGATTACCCGATTACCGGATTCCCCGATCCCCCGATTCCCCGATTGATATGGGTTTTTCGAGCGTCGACTACGTTGTCCTGCTGCTGTACCTGGCCGGCATCACCGTGTTCGGGATGCGGTTCAAGAAGTCGCAGCGGAGCGTCAAGGACTATTTCGTCGGCGCGCGGAACACGTCGTGGATCGTGATCTGTCTGTCGATCGTGGCGACGGAAACGAGCACGTTGACGCTCATCGGCGTGCCGGCGCTCGCGTACGGCACCTTCGCGCGTCCGGAGCAGGGGGGCACGCTGACCTACCTGCAGGTGCTCGTCGGCTACGTCGCCGGCCGGTTCATCATCGCGAAACTCTTTCTGCCGTCGTACTTCCGCGGCGACCTGCTGACCGCCTATGCGCTGCTCGAGCGGCGATTCGGCTCCGCGACGCGGCACGTCGCGGCGTCACTCTTCCTCGTGATGCGGGCGCTCGCGGAAGGCGTCCGCGTCTTTGCGGCCTCGCTCGTGCTGTCGGCGGTCCTGGCCTCGAGCTTGCCATCGGTCCCGCACCTCTGGCTCTGGTCGATCGTCATCGTCGGCGTGTTGACGCTGGTGTACACGTTCGAGGGGGGAATCGCCGCGGTGATCTGGACCGACCTGATCCAGTTCGTGATTTACGTCGGCGGCTCGCTGCTCGCCGCCTACGAGCTCGTGCAGCTCACGCCCGGGGGATGGCCGGGCATCGTCACCGCAGCCCGATCGGCGGGAAAGCTCCAGGTATTCTCGTTTACGCGCGACCTCACGGTGCCCTTCACGTTCTGGGCCGGACTGATCGGCGGCACGTTCCTGACCAACGCCAGTCACGGGACCGATCAGTTGCTCGTGCAGCGGCTCCTCACGTGCAGGAACCTGCGCGACAGCCAGAAGGCAATCGTCACGAGCGGCTTCATCGTGCTCGCCCAGTTCGTGCTGTTTCTCGGCATCGGCATCATGCTGTTCGCCTATTACCAGCACGTGCCGCGCCCGTCCATCACGACCAACGACGAGATTTTTCCCAGGTTCATTGTGACGACGCTGCCCCACGGGATCTCGGGTCTGGTCATCGCGGCGATTTTCGCCGCCGCCATGTCGAACCTGAGCGGCTCGCTCAATTCCCTCGCATCGACCACGGTCCTCGATTTCTACAACCCGTTGACGGGTGGAAAGACGCCGGACGATGTGCTGCTGAGGTTGTCCAAATGGTGCACGGCGGGGTGGGGCATCGTGCTGATCCTGATAGCGATCGTGGCGCGCGGGTGGGGCTCTGTCTTCACCGCAGGCCTGACGGTGGCGTCGATCGTCTACGGTCCGATGCTCGGCGCGTTCCTGCTCGGCGTCCTGACGCGGACCGCCAACGCCGCCGGCGTCATCACCGGCATGACGGCCGCGGCCGCCGCGATGCTCGCGATCTGGTGGACGACGAAACTGGCATGGACGTGGTACGTGCTGGCCGGCACGGCCATCTGCTTTGCGATTGGATACGCGGTCAGCCTGGCCGCCGCGCGGCAGGGAACCGTGCGGCGCGCCGTATCGTAGTGTCGAGAGATAAATGGATGCGCTCGCGCACGATCTTCGCTTTGCGCTGAGGCTGATCCGCAAGAGCCCCACGCTTTCGCTCGCCACCATCATCACGCTTGCGCTTGGCATCGGGCTCAATGCCGGCGTCTTTTCCGTGCTGAGCGGATTGCTCCTCCGCCCGCGTGTCACCATGGATCCCGAGAGCTTCGTGCACCTGCAGCCGGCATACTCGGGCGCGCGCGTGCCGGTCCACGAATCACCCGCCTTTTCGACCCGCGACTACGTCGCCCTGCGCGACCGGACTTCAACGCTGCGGACGCTCGCCGCCTGGACGGTGCGGAGCATCCGGATGGGCAAGGGTTCGGCGTCGACCGAATTGACGCTGCTGGTCTCGTGCGATTTCTTCGACGCCTACGGACTCGATCGTCTCGAGCGAGGAAGGACGTTCCGGTCCGAAGAGTGTTCGCCGCCCGGGGCGGCGGTCGCGGTCATCAGCGACGAGCTGTGGCGCCGGCAGTTCGGCGGCGATCCGGACATTCTCGAAAAGCCTCTCGTCCTGAACGGCCAGCTCTTCACGATCGTCGGCGTCACGCCGCCGGCGTTCCCCGGCCGGCTCCGCGGAGGCGGCGTGTGGATTCCGTACTCCGTCGAGCCGATGGTCACCCGAGGCGCCAGCGCGTTCGACGATCCGTCGACGGCGTGGCTCTGGGTCGACGGCCGGCTGAAGCCGCGCGTTTCGATCGCGGCCGCGGCATCCGAGCTGAGCGTGCTCATGCGCCAGCAGGACTCGCTGAGCCCAGGCCGCCTCACGGCCGTCGCGCTGACAAACGGCGCGCTGATCCACGATCCGAGTGTTCGCCCGGTGGCGATGTTCGTGATGCCGCTCATTCTCGGCAGCGTCGGGCTCGTGCTGCTGATCGCGTGCGGCAACGTGACGCTGCTGCTGCTGTCGCGCGCGGTCGCCCGCCAGCGGGAAATCGCGACGCGGCTGGCCATCGGATGCAGCCGCGCTCGACTGGTGCGGATGCTCTTGACCGAGAGTGTTCTGCTCGCCGTAGCGGGCATGCCGGCGAGTGTCTGGCTGGCATGGCAGATGCCCGGCGCGATGCGCCGTGCGTTTCCGATGATGCCGTATTACCCGATGGATCCGGACCTCATCGTCCTGAGTTATCTCGCCGTGGCGTCGCTCGCCGCGGGCGTCGCCGCCGGCTTGGCGCCGGCGCTCGAATCGCTGCGGCAGCGCCTGACGCCGATGCTGGCGGGGCAGGATCCGCTGTCGCGCAGCGGGGGACGATCGCGCATGCGCGACACGCTCATCGCCGCCCAGATCGGCATGACCCTCGTGCTGCTCGCCGGAACGGCTATTTTCCTACGCGCCCAGCGGGCGATCGCGCTCAGGGATCCGTCGGTCGACGCCGCGCACGTCATGATCGCGGCCTACCAGCCTCCCCGTGCCCCATCCGCGGCCTTCATGGCGGCCATCTCCATGCGCATGGCGGCGCTGCCGGGCGTTCGCTCGGTGGCCTATGCCGCGGCGGCCGGGGACGGGCCGTCGGCAGCTCCGTTCATTGCCGTCGAGGGACGCGGCAGCGAGACGCGGCGCCGCGTTCCTCTCAGCGTCGTGTCGCCATCGTACTTCGAGACGATGCGGCAGCCGATCCTGCAGGGGCACGGGTTCAATCCCGCCGCCGATTCGTCGATGCGGCCGCTCGTGATTTCGGACGCGCTCGCCCGGGTCTGGTGGCAGGACGGTACCGCCATCGGCGCCCGCGTCGCCGCTGACGACGGTCGGCGTTTCGAGATCGTCGGCGTCGTGCACGCCGACGCGGTATTCACGGCCGGTACCGCCGACGCGATTCAGGGTTTCGTGCCGCCGCCGGCATCACCGTCGAGCGGTGTGCTGTTTCTTCGTTTCGACGGCGACGCAGGCACGCTTCAGTCCGCAGTCCGCGGTGTGCTGCGTGACATGACGCCCGACGCCGTCGCGGTTCCGACGACGCTGGCGGCGGCAGACGCGGGGATCGCCTCGAAGTTCATGCCGCTGGTGAGAATGGTCGGCGTGCTCGGCGCAACCGCCATCGTGCTCGCGCTGGTCGGCGTTTACGGTGTTGTCTCGTTCGCGGTCGGCCGGCGCACGCGGGAGATCGGCATTCGGATCGCCCTCGGCGCGACCCGCGCCGACATCATCCGCTCGGTCGTGTCGACCGGCGCGCCGTCGATTGCCGTTGGCATCGGCGGCGGCCTCCTGCTCCTGGTGCCCGCGGCGATCGCGCTCACTCGAGTCTTCCAGTACACGCCGGTGCCGCTGCGAGTGGCCGATCCGCTTCCGTACGCCTTCGTCGTCGTCATGCTGGCGATGGTGGCGCTGATGACGATGCTGGTGCCGGCGGGCCGCGCTGCGGCGATCGAACCATCGGTGGCGCTCCGGTCGGAATAGGGTCCACGGCCCGCGACTCATCTCCTCGGGTGAGAAATAACGCCCTTGTGCTAGGCTTTTCCGGACGGGTGTTGGAGTTCACCCCGAACCGCCCGGCTGCATCTCATGCCGCGGCAGATGACTCCTACGAGCGATCGCTCGCGGAGGTCTGCCCGCTCGACCTGATCCTCCCCGAGCCGTGACGCCAAGAGGCGCTCCAAATGGGGAACGTGTGGTTCGTGGCCGCCCTGTGGGTCGGGCTCGCGTTGATCGCGACCCTTCTCGCCATCTGGTTGAAGATCTCGACGGCCCTCTCCGAGATCGTCGTCGGGACGGTCGCACAGCTCCTCATCGGGGCGATTATCGGCCATGGATCGCTCGGCGGGTCCGCCGAGTGGATCACCTTTCTCGCGGGCGCCGGGTCGATTTTGCTGACCTTTCTGGCCGGGGCCGAGCTCGATCCTGCCGTGTTCCGGCGGAAGTGGCGCGAGGCGACGGCGATCGGGTTGATTGGATTCTTCGCGCCATTCCTCGGTGCCGCGGCCGTTGCACGCTTCGCGCTCGGCTGGGATCCGCGCGCCTCGTGGCTGGCCGGCGTGGCGCTCTCGACGACGTCGGTGGCGGTCGTCTATGCGGTCATGCTGGAGCTGGGTTTCAATCGCACCGAGTTCGGCAAGTCCATCCTTGCGGCGTGCTTCATCAACGACCTCGGTACGGTGATCGCTCTCGGCCTCATCTTCTCCCCGTTCACGATTCGGACGGCGATCTTCGCGATCGCGAGTCTGGCTGCATTCATGCTCCTTCCCTGGTTGACGCCGCGCTTCTTCGCACGCTACGGCGGCCGCGTCTCCGAGCTCGAAGCGAAGTACATCCTGTTCGCCTTGTTCCTGATGGGCGGTCTCGCGCTGTGGGCGGGCAGCGAGCCGGTGCTGCCGGCTTACATCATCGGGATGGTGCTCGCGGGGAGCGTCGGCAAAGACCACATTCTGGTGCGGCGCCTGCGCACGGTCATCTTCGGCCTGCTCACGCCGTTCTATTTCATTCGCGCGGGCTCGTTTGTGTCGGTCCCCGCGCTCCTGTCCGCTCCGATGGCATTCGTGTTCCTCTTCTTCGCCAAGATGTTCTCGAAAATGCTGGGCCTGTTTCCGGTCATCCGGCGGTATCGCTATGCCGGACGCGAGGCGTGGTACTACACGCTGATGATGTCGACCGGCCTCACGTTCGGGACGATCTCGGCGCTGTTCGGGTTGAATCACGGCATCATCTCTCAGGCCCAGTACTCGTACCTGGTGGCAACCGTGATCGGCAGCGCCGTGATTCCGACGATGATCGCCAACGCGTTCTTCATGCCGTCGCATCTGCTCAAGGATCGGACGCTGATGGAGACCGTCGAAGCCGTAGCGGACGGCGCAGCCTGACAAGGAGGCATGATTGGATCGGTACGTGATGATCGCGCTCGGCGGCGCCGCCGGCGCGCTGGCGAGGTACCAGGTGGCGGCGATGATTCAGGCGCGCGTGCCCGCGGGATTCCCGTTGGGGACCTTCGTCGTCAACGTCAGCGGCTGTTTCGTGATGGGCGTCGTGATGACGCTGTTGTCGGAGCGCGTTGGCGCGCACGCGAACTGGCGCTACCTCGTGCCGATCGGCTTCATCGGGGCGTACACGACGTTTTCGACCTTCGAGCTCGAAACGTTTCGCGCGGTGTCCGAGCGCGCGTTCTTCATTGGTGCCGCCAACGTCGTGGCCAGCGTGGTCGTCGGGTACGTGGCGCTCTGGGCCGGGGTCGTCCTGGCACGGATTCGCTGACGCAAATCAGGGAGCGAGCGATGCTGACACAAGGCCCTGCGAAAAAGGTGACGGTGTATGTCGGCGAGGACGTCCGCCATCACGGCGAAGCGCTCTACCTCGCGGTGCTGAACTACCTCTTCTACCACGGCGTCTCGGGCGCGACCGTGACGAAGGGGGTCGCCGGCTTCGGGCCGGATCATCACCTGCACACGGCACGCATTCTGGAAGCGAGCGAGAACCTGCCCATCAAGATCGAGTTCGTCGAAAACCGGGACAAGGTCGATGAACTGCTGCCCAAACTGCTGGAGATCGTCGGCGAAGGGCTGATCGAGATGCAGGATACGACGATCGTGAAGACGGCGACGTCCGGCGCGCCGCCGCCTGCGCTCCCGCACGTCGCGCTGCGCGGAAAAGCGACGCTCATGCGCGTCTACGTCGGCGAAGACGATCAGTGGCGCGGCAAGAAGCTCTACGACGCCATCGTCGAGAGCCTTCGGGCGAATGACATCGCCGGCGTCACCGTCTACCGCGGCATCTGCGGTTACGGAGCGCACCGGCGCTTCCACAAGGAAAAGCGCATGAGCCTCTCGAGCGATCTGCCGATCATGCTGTCGGTCGTCGACGAGGAGGCGAAGATCCGCGCGTACCTGCCGGTCCTCGAACAGATGGTGCAGGAAGGCCTCGTCGTGCTGTCCGACGTCGACGTGATCAAGTACACGCACCGGCTCGCCGAGCCCACGCCGAAGATGGAGCGGCCCTCATGACGCTGCGCGGCCGCGCGAAGATGATCCGCATCCACTTCGGCGAGGACGACCGCTGGGAGGGGAAGCCGCTGTACGAGGCCATCGTGCAGGAGGCGCGCCGGCAGGATCTCGCCGGCGCCACAGCCTATCGCGGCATCGAAGGGTACGGCGCAAGCAGCCGGATCCATCGAAGGCGCCTGCTGACGTCTTCCGACCTGCCGGTCATGGTCTGCATCACGGACGAGGCATCCAAGATCGAGGCGTTCCTCCCGACCGTGGAGCGAATGGTCGATGAAGGGCTGATCGCGATCTCGGACGTCGAGGTGATCCGCTATACGCATCGGGAGATCCCCGGTCCGCGCTAGAGACATCCGGCATGACAGAGCCTTCAGCGACGGATCGCCTTGGGGAGAACCAGCGGCGTCACCTGCTGGCGACATGCCAGTACGTCGACAAACTGCTGGGCGAAATGGAGGCAGTGCTCGCGGCCGGCGAGTCCGCGTCGCCATTCAACCGATACGTGTTGGACAGCGTCCCGTCACACCGGAAGGTCGTTCAGGACTACATCACGCGGATCCGTTACGAGATCGTGCGGGCGCTGTCGTCCGAAGATCTGCAGCCGGCTCCGCCGCGAATCCGGGCGACCCACGCACTTCGGACGCATCTCTCGTTCATCGACGTCGCGATCGAGGAGCTCAGGCCGTCGTACATGCGCGGCTATGGAGATCTGTCGCCGGAGGCGGGTGGACGCCTTGACGGGCTGATTGCCGCTCTGCAGGCCACCGTCGCAAAGCTCGACCGCTATCTTGCGCGTCGGCCGGCGGATCCCGAGCGGCGCCTCCTGGATCTCGAACGGGCTGGACGCGACGTCTCTGCTCTTCGCGTCCTCGAGGACGTGATCACCCGCGACGGCCTTACCGAGTTCCAGCCCGCGCTCGATCTCCTGCTCGATCGTCATGAGAATCGCCATTTCGAAGTGGCTGTCTTCGGCCGCGTCAGTACCGGGAAGTCGTCGCTGCTGAATCACCTGCTGCGGACCGACGTCCTCCCGGTCGGGGTGAATCCGATCACCGCGATTCCGACGAGGATCGTCTACGGATCCGCCGCACGGGCGTCGATCGAGTTCCTCTCGGGCGAGCATCAGACGATCGATGTCCGGAACCTCAGGGACTTCGTCAGCGAGGATGGCAATCCCGGCAACGTGCGGCGGGTGAGCAAGGTGATCGTGTCGATTCCCGCCGATCGGCTGCGAGAAGGCGTGGTCCTCGTGGATACGCCCGGCCTGGGATCGCTCGCGACCGTCGGCGCCGCCGAGACGCTCGCATATCTGCCGCGCTGCGACATCGCGCTCGTCCTCATCGACGCGACATCGACGCTGACGGCTGACGACGCTGCGACCGTTCGGGCGCTGCTCGACGCCGGCACCCCCGTCCTCGTGCTGCTCAGCAAGGCAGACCTGATCGCTCCATTGGATTTGGCCCGTGTGCACGATTATGTCGGCCTCCAGCTGCGGAACGAGCTCGGATTGCCCGGACCCGTCGGTGTCGTGAGTGTCGCGCCGGCGTTCGACGATGCGCTGGATCGGTGGTTTGTGGACTATCTCGAACCCCTGTTCGTGCGCCATGAGGAGCTTCGGCGGCAGTCGATCGCGCGGAAGACCGGGGCGCTCGTCGAAGCCGTGGCCGCCACGCTCGAGCGGGTTGCCAATCGGCCCATATCATCAGGCGCCGAGAAAGCCGACTCGGACAACCTCGATCGGCGCTTCAGAGACATGGCGCGAGAGCTGGAAGGCATACGCGCCGAGGGCGAGGCGCTGCTGACCGACATGCCCGCGGCATGGCACGTCGTGGTGACGCATGCGGCGGAAGGGATCGCATCCGAACCGTCCGGGCGCGGCGGCGTGGATCCGCGGGCCGCGCTCGAGAGCGCAATGGACGACGTGATGAGACCGGCAGCGGCCTCGCTCATCGCCCTCGTGAAGCGCGCCATCGTCTCGACGCGTTCGCTCCTCGACGATCCGGGCTCCGTCGAGAGTCTGAGCGACCGCGAGATGGTCCGCGAGCTTCCTCGTCCGGATGTCCCGAAGCTCGATCTGCGCATAGGCACCGGTCCGCTGCGGATCCTGAGCGCCCGGCTGGCGCGCAATACCATCGAGCGGAGCATCGAACAAAAGGCCGGACATGTGATCCAGGCGGCTGTCGGCACCCATGCGGCCCTTCTCCGGCAATGGTTCCTTCGCGCGATGGCCCGCATCAAGACGGAATTCGAGCTTGTGGCGGACGCGCAGCGCGCGCGAACGAACGTATTCGAACGGCTCGGCGCCGCTGGAATGGATCGCGCGGCGCTTGCCGCGGATCTGCGGCGCCTGCGCGACCTGATCGAGAGCGACGCGGACCGCTCCGAGCAACTGCAGCATGCGAGGGACGATGCGTGAGAGCCTCGACGTCCTTGTCAAAGCCGCGGTCGAGCTCGGCGAGCCCGGAATCGCGCAGGACGCCCGCGCGTTTGCTGAACGCCTGATCGAAGGACGGATCTTCCTCGCATGCGTCGGGCAGTTCAAGCGCGGCAAATCGACGCTGTTGAACGCGCTGCTCGGCGAGGCGATTCTGCCGACGGGCGTCGTGCCGGTCACGTCGGCCATCACGGTCGTGGCATATGGCGCCCAGCCGAGCGCCCGTGTCCAATTCGAGAACGGGGCCGAGGATGTCCCACTGGCCGACATCGACGGGTTCGTGACAGAGGACCGCAATCCAGGGAACAGGAAGCACGTGCAGGCCGTCGAAGTATCGCTGCCCGCGTCCGTGCTCCGAAACGGGCTCTGTCTGGTCGATACGCCTGGAATCGGATCCGTCTTCGGCGCAAATACGACTGCCACGCGTAGATTCGTTCCGCACATCGACGCCGCTCTCATCGTGGTCGGCGGAGACCCGCCTCTCACCGGCGAGGAGCTGTCGCTCGCCGCCGAAGTCGCTCGCGAAACGCCCGCGCTCTTCGTCGTATTGAACAAGGCCGACCGTCTCAGCGCGGACGAACGCCGGCAGGCCTCCGATTTCGCGCGCACGACATTGAAATCGAGACTCGACCTTGACGTATCGCGTATTTACGAGGTGAGCGCCGTCCGCGCCCTGGCCGGCGAGTCCAGCGGCGACTGGGCAGACCTTCTCGCTGGCTTGCGGCAGCTCGCGGCAGCGCGTGAATCACTGCTCGACGGCCGAGCGGGGCACCGTGAGGAGGCGATGCGGGCGATGTTGCAGGCGGCGATCTCGGAGCGCGAGGAGGCGCTCCGGCGTCCGCTCGCTGAATCCGAAGTCCGCATGCGGAATCTGCGGAGCGCGGTGGAGCGGGCCGAGCAGGCCCTGACCGACCTGTCGGCGCTGTTCGCTTCGGAGCAGTCGCGCGTGGTCGACGCGCTCAACGTCCGCCGAAAGGCCTTTCTTGCTGAGATCGGGCCCGCTGCGATGCGCGCCTTGAAGGAGCGGACTGCCGCGGCTCTCTCTCAACCGGATCCGCATGACGACCCGATGGAGACCGCTCGCCTCGTCGCGCGCGAAGCCGTCGGCTCGTGGAGCGCAAGCGTTGCCGCGGATGCGTCGGCCCTCTACATGCAGTCGATGCGGCGGTTCGTCGCGCTCGCGGACGAGTTCTTGGTGCGGCTTGCCGCCGAAGGTCCGGATTTTCATGACTTGCCTCGCGCGCTCGTGACCGACGTGGGCTTGACCGCCGCTCCGCGGTTCTACTTCACGGAGATGCTCTCGGCCGGCGACGACAGTCCCGTGAAGGCGATGGCCCGACGGGCGTTGCCCAGGGCGGCGCGCCAGCGGCGGGCGGCACTGGCGGGGACGGGTTACCTCGAACGGTTGCTCGAGACCAATGCCTCGCGCTTCGTCAATGACCTCATCGATCGCGTCGGCGAGAGCCGCAAGCAGCTCGAATCCGACATTCGCGAACTGCTCCAGAGAGTCGTACGCCGCGCGGAAGCGGCCTTCGCGGCGGCCCGGCTCGTTCGTGCCGCGGGGGACGACCGCGTCCGAGGCGAGATCGAACGGCTCTCGCGCATTCGCGTGGCCGTGTCGGCGCGGCCGTCCGCTCCAGCGGGGTTGACGACATCTGACACAGGGGCCGTGAAGGTAGACAGGTGACGTTATCTCCAGTCGTCTTGCTGATGCTGATCCGTGCGATGGGCGGAATCATCTGGTGGCTCATGCACGGGCCGCCTCCGCCAGAGTAGATGCAGAGCGGCGCGCAACCGACGCTTACGCCCTGCCGCGCAGGATCATCCACGCGCCCAGCGCGAGCAGCAGGACCGCGACGATACGTCTGAATGCGGGCTCCGGCACGCGTTTCAGGAGGCGCGCTCCGGCCACGGTTCCAATGACGACGCCAACGGCGGCCAGCACGATCAAGGGCCAGATCCGAATCAGCTCCGCGCGCTCGGTGAAAAGATAGACGGGCATCCGGGTGGCGTCGACGATCAGGCCGATCGCGGTGGCGGTCGCGATGAAAGCCTCCTTGTCGACGTCGAACGCCAGAAGCGCCGCCGAGCGGAGTCCGCATTGACTGCCGACTAGTCCGCGAACACTCCCGACACGATGCCGGCGAGCCAGGCCCCGGTTTGGCCGAGCCTCACACGGCGCATCACACCGGACAGTTCGGAGACGCCGACGAAAAGGAGCAGGCACCCGAGCACGATCGCCAGCCCCCGGTTCGAGGCGTACGAGTGGAGCAGCGCGCCGGTGAGGCCGCCGGCTGCGCTCGCGATGCCAAACCGGACGAACAGTCGGCGATCGACGCGGCCGCGCAGCAGCGCGAATCGCACGGCCGTACCGACCACGTGCGGGACCGAGACCGCCGCAACCGCGATCCACGTCCCGGTTTTGAGGGCGAGCACCGACGTGAGCACGCTGCCGATGCCGAATCCGGCGACCGAGGCGATCGCGCCCGCCACGGCGCCGATCGCTGCGAGCGCCGCCTCGAACGCTCCCACGCCTCGATGATACCTCTCGTGAGAAACTGGTTGCATGACCGACGCGGCATTTGCGCGGGCCTTCGATCGCGGCGAGGTGGCGCCGGCGGACTTCGATCACAGGGCGCACATGCGGGTCGCGTGGGTGTACTTGCGCGAGTCGCCGTCGCTGGACGGCGCGGTGGCGCGGATGCGCGCCGCGATCAAGCGGTTCGCCGCCGCGGCAGGAAAATCCGACAAATATCATGAGACGATCACGGTTGCGTGGATGATCCTGTTGTCGGACGCGCGTGCGCGCGTGTGT
>Ga0310810_10003490_pt1 | contig 17142 bp, 16 predicted proteins | sample NCmetagenome_FD_207641 | JGI IMG/M metagenome (GOLD analysis project Ga0310810, IMG submission 207641) | Soil microbial communities from experimental microcosm in Duke University, North Carolina, United States - NC | ecosystem: Engineered > Artificial ecosystem > Soil microcosm > Unclassified ... | reverse complement strand
AGTGCGTGCCGAAGAACCGGTCGAACATCAGGAAGATCAGGCCGACCGTGATGGGCGGAAAGGCGAGCACGATCAGGAACTGCACGACGAGCGACATCCAGACGAACAGCGGCATCCGCATGAGCGTCATGCCGGGCGCGCGCATGTTGAGAATCGTCACGATGAAATTGATCGCAGCGAGGATCGACGACGCGCCGAGCACCTGAAGGCTCAGCATCCAGAAGTCGACGTTGAGCCCGGGCGAGAACGGCCGCGTGGTGAGGTTCGCATAGCCGAACCAGCCGGCGTCCGGCGGCGCGCCCAACAGCCACGACAGATTCAGGAACAGGCCGCCGAAGAGGAAGATCCAGTACGAGAGCGCGTTGAGCCGGGGAAACGCGACGTCGCGCGCGCCGATCATCAGCGGGATCATGTAATTGAAGAACACCGCGTTGAACGGCATGATCGCCAGGAACACCATCGTCGTGCCGTGCATCGTGAACAACGCATTGAAGGTGTCCGCGCCGACGAACGTGTTCTCCGGTCGCGCGAGCTGCAGACGAATGATGAGCGCCTCGATGCCGGCGAGCACGAAGAACCCGAACGCGCTCACGCCATAGAGGATGCCGATTCGCTTGTGATCGACGGTGGTGATCCACGACCACACGCCGGTGTCCTCGGCGTGCGCGAGCTCGTGGTGCCGGAGCGCGTGCGGGATCGCCATCACTTCAGGCTCGTGAGATACGCGGCGACGGCCTTCGCCTGCTCGTCGGTGAGACCGAGATCGGGCATCTTTACCCCGGGCTTGAGCGCCTGCGGATGACGCACCCACGCCGCGACATTCTCCGGCGTGTTCGGCCACAGGCCGGCGGCCAGTGTCGTCCGGCTCCCGAAGTGGGTGAGGTTCGGCGCGAGCACGCCCGCCGACACTCCGGCGATCGTGTGGCAGCCGACACATGCACTTCGCGAGAACACGCTCTTGCCATCCGCGGCGAGCCCCGTCGGCTCGGGCGGCGTTGCCTTCTGCTGCGCCACCCACGCATCGAAGTCCGCCGCCGCCTGCACGATCACGCGCATCCGCATGTTGGCGTGCGACGTCCCGCAGAACTCCGCGCATTGGCCCCAGTGCTCACCCGGTGTCTCCGGGATGAGGACGAGGCGGTTGTGACGGCCGGGCACCACGTCGCGCTTGCCGCCGAGGTGTGGCACCCAGAAGGAATGGATGACGTCCGGGCCCTCCAGATCGATGGTAATGGTTCGGCCGACGGGCAGGTGCAGCTCGTTGGCGGTCACGACACCGAGCTCCGGGTATTCGAACTGCCACCACCACTGCCAGCCGCGCACGATCACCCGCAGCGCGGCGGGCGCCGCGCCCTGCGTCTGGGTCCGGAAGACGATCTGGATCGTCGGGATCGCAATGATGAGGAGCACGAGCGCCGGCATGATCGTCCAGCTCAGCTCGAGCAGCGTGTGACCGCGGATCTGCGCCGGCAGCGGCGCGTCGGGACGCGTGCGGAACCGCACGAGGACGTATCCGAGCACGACGAACACGAGTGCGCCGATGATCGCCGTGGCCACCGTGATGATGGTGTAGACGTGCAGGATCGAGCGATTGAAGTCGGAGCCGGGCACGACCGTCGACATCGGACCGTTCCAGGCGCACCCACCCGCAAACACGGTGAGCGCGGCGAGCGTGAGTGGCGGCCTGCGGAGCATTCCGACGGTTGACGGTACGCCGGCGGTTCGGTGTCCGCAACCGGGATGGCGCGACGTCGGCTCGACGGGCGCGCGCACGACGACGCGCTACGTCGCGAGCTGAATCAGCGTGTGCAGCAGTACGTTCGCGCCGCGCTCGATGGCGTCCCAGTCGCTCATCTCGTCGACGCGATGACTCCGTCCCCCGCGTGAGGGAATGAAGATCATGCCGGCGTCCGTCACGCCGGCGAGGTTCTGCGCGTCATGGCCGGCCGCCGAGTAGAGCCGCTGCGAAGGCAGGCCGAGCGTCGCGCATGCGGCTTCGATCGTTGCCTGCACACGCGGCGCACACGGCGCGGGTGTCGTCATCGACATCGGGCGCACCTCGACGCGAATGCCTCGCGCGGCCGCGATCTCGCGCGCGAGCGCGTCGCACTCGTCGGCGAGCCGCGAAAGCACCGCGGGATCGGGATCGCGCATCTCGTGCACGATCTCGGCACGGCCCGGCACGATGTTGCTGGCGCCGGGGTGCACCTGCACGACGCCGATGTTGGTGACGGCGCGCGGGCCGCCGCGCGTGACGACGAGCTCGCGCGCTTTGAGCGCATAGTCCGCGGCGGCGAGAAACGCATCGCGACGGCGCTCCATCGGCGTGGTGCCGGCGTGATCGGCCTGGCCGTGGAACACGAGGCGCGCGCGGCGTACGCCGACGATCGCCTCCACGACGCCGATCGGAATGCCCGCTTCCTCGAGCCGCGGCCCCTGCTCGATGTGCAGCTCGACGTAGGCCGCGACGCTGCCCGCCGCCGCCGCGGCCGCGGGCGCGCGGAGCGCATCGAAGCCCGCGCGTCGCATCGCGTCCACGAGGCGGTCGCCGTCCACGGCCGCCATGGTCGGGATGGCCGCGGCGTCGAGCCGTCCGCAGAACGCCCGCGAGCCGAACAGGCTGCCGTAGCGACCTTCCTCGTCACTCCACGCCGCCACCGCGAGCGGACGCGCCAGCCGTGTCCCTGCTTCACGGATCGTCTGCACGCACTCGAGTGCGGCCATCACGCCGAGCGCGCCGTCGAGAATGCCGCCCTCGGGAACGGTGTCGATGTGCGAGCCGGTCAACACGCTCGGCGTGTGCGCGCTGAACGACTCGGCGCCGAGCGCGCCGAACACGTTGCCGGCCGGATCGACCCACGGGCTCAGCCCCGCGGTCTTGATTTCACCGAGCAGCCACTCGCGCGCTTGCTCGTATGGCGAGCTCCAGCACATACGTGTCACACCGCCGCCGGGCAGCGCGCCGAAACGCGCGAGCGTGAGCAGACGCTGTTGGAGCCGGTCGAGCGTGATGACGAGCATTGCGGGGGGAGTATGCCTTGACTTCGCCTCGCCGTCATTCCTACAATGAACCGCCGTTCAGTCCGCCCCGACACGTCCATCCGCAGGAGGGCTCGTGGATTTCACACTGACGGACGAGCAAGAAGCGCTGCGTCGTCGCGTACGAAGCTGGCTCAGCGCGAACATCCCCGAGGACTGGAAGAAGTTCGGCCTCTCCGAGGTACCGCGTCCCGAAGCGTACGAGTTTCTCCGCAAGTGGCAGAAGACGCTGCACGACGCGGGGTTCATCGGGCTCACGTGGCCGAAGGAGTACGGCGGCCAAGGACTGAGCTTCGTCGAGGAGATGGTCGTGCACGAGGAGATGGCGCTGCAGAAAGCGCCGCCCGTGCTCAACATCTTGGGCGTTGGAATGGCCGGCCCCACCATCATTGCGTACGGAACCGAAGAGCAGAAGAAGCGGTATCCGGCGAAGATCCTCTCGTGCGAGGAGATCTGGTGTCAGGGCTATTCGGAACCGAACTCGGGCTCGGACCTCGCGTCGCTACAGACCCGCGCGGTGAAGGATGGCGATCACTGGGTCATCAACGGCCAGAAGGTCTGGACGTCGCTTGCGCACATCGCCGACTGGATGATGCTGCTCGCGCGCACGGATCCCGACGCGCCCAAGCACAAGGGCATCACGTACTTCCTGCTCGACATGAAGACTCCGGGCGTCACCGTCAAGCCGCTCAAGCAGATCACGGGCGATGCCGAGTTCAACGAGGTGTTTTTCGACAACGTGCGCGTGCACGAGCGGCAAATCCTCGGCGGCGTCAACAACGGCTGGGCGGTCGGCCTCACCACGCTCATGTACGAGCGGCTCGCCCTTGGGTTCGGCCTGCAGGTGCGCCTGCGGATCACGCTCGAGGCGATGATCGACATGGCGCGACGCATGGACAAGCACGGCCGCGCCGTCACCAAGGACCCGGTCATGCGCCAGAAGCTGGCCGCGTTGTGGATCGACACCGAGGCGCTGAAGTACACCGGCGCACGCGCCGTCACCAAGCTGCTCCGCGGTGAGCTGCCGGGGCCCGAGGCGTCCGCGGGCAAGATGAGCTGGGTCGAGACGCACCAGCGGCTGCAGGAGCTCGCCATGGAGCTTCAGGGTCCGTACGCGATGTTGGCCCGGGGCGCCGAGCATGCGCTGGACAGCGGCGTGTGGCAGTATTCCTTCCTCCGGTCGCGGGCCAACTCGATCGAGGGCGGCACGACCGAGATCCAGAAGAACATCATCGGCGAGCGCGTGCTGGGCCTGCCGAAGGGCTAGGAGAGGCTTCATGGACTTCGGGTTCAACGCCGACCAGGAGATGCTGCGCGCGACCGCGCGCAAGTTCCTCGAGAACGAGTGCTCGTCCGAGTTCGTCCGCGCCCGCATGGCCGAGGATCGCGGCTTCACGCCGGAATTCTGGACGAAGCTCGCCGAGCAAGGCTGGCTGGGGCTCGTCTACCCCGAGCAATACGGCGGCGCGGGGCTGGGCTTCGTCGACCTCACCGTGCTGATGGAGGAGATGGGGCGCGCGGTGATGCCCGGGCCGTTCTTCTCGACGTTGCTGGGGGGCCTGGTTATCCTGGAAGTCGGCTCCGACGATCAGAAGAAGGAATGGCTCACGAAGATCGCCGAGGGCCAGGCGCGGGTGACGCTCGCATTGACGGAGCCGAACGCGCGCTGGGACGCCGCCGGCGTGACCGCGACGGCGAAGGCGAGCGGCGGCGGCTTCACGCTCTCGGGCACGAAGCTCTTCGTGCCCGACGCCCACGTCGCGGATGCGCTCGTGGTCGTTGCCCGCACACGAGAGACGAAGAATCCCGAGGACGGCGTGAGCCTGTTCCTCGTCCCGGCCAACGCGCGGGGCCTCGCCGTCAAGCTGCTCCCGACGATGGATCAGACGCGCAAGCTGTGTGAGGTCAAGCTCGGCGACGTCGCCCTGCCGTCCACCGCGCTGCTCGGGACGGTCGACGGCGGGTGGGCGCCGCTGGCGCGCGTGATCAATCGCGCGTGCGTCGCGCTGTCCGCCGAGATGTGCGGCGGCGCGCAGAAGGTGCTCGACATGACGACCGAGTACGCGAAGATTCGCATCGCGTTCGGTAAGCCGATCGGCGCGTACCAGGGCGTGAAGCACAAGGCGGCCGACATGCTCGTGGATGTCGAGAACGCCAAATCGCTGACGTACTACGCGGCGTGGGCCGTCGACGAGAACGTTGCCGAGGCGGCGCTGGCCGCTTCGATGGCCAAGGCCTACACCTCGGATGCGTATCGCAAGGTCGCGGGCGCCGGCATCCAGCTACACGGCGGGATCGGCTTCACGTGGGAGCACGATCTGCATCTGTACTTCAAGCGCGCGAAGTCGTCCGAGGCGACGTTCGGGGACGCGACGTACCACCGCGAGCGCGTCGCGCAGCTGATCAATCTGTAGCTGCGCCGGAACCGTGTGGCAGGATCGCGCGAGCGTAGCTCGCGTGCGACGCGAACAGGGGAGTTTGAGGGGGGACCGTCTGCGGGTCCCCCCTCAATACAAAGAGCATAGGGCGTTCGGTGTCGCCCTGCGTGTGGACGGGGCGCTACAGTCGCTCGAGATTCTCGACGGTGCGGGCGTTGGTGACGTTGCCGGTGTTCAGCGTGCCCTTCGGCTCGAGCAGCACGACGTGGACCTCGTCGGTGAGCGCTTTCGGACAGTGCTCGACCCCGCGGGGAACGATGATCAGCTGGCCTGGGCCGACGTCGCGGTCGCCATCGCGCAGCTGCATACGCAGCCGGCCCGAGACGACGACAAACAGCTCGTCCTCCGCGTCGTGGTGGTGCCACACGAACTCGCCGCGCAGCTTCACGACCTTCACGTGCATGTCGTTCACGTCGCCGACGATTTTCGGCGACCAAGCCTCCGTGAAGCGCGCGAACGTCTCGGCGAGGTCGACCACGCGCATGGCGCCACCTCCGCGTGAAGTATAAGTGACGAGCATGGGCGACACGCCACGCGTCCGCGTCGAGCCGAAACCGGCGGCCTCCGTGATCATCGTGCGCGACGCGCCGGCGAGCGCGCCGGAGCCGATCGAGGTCTACATGATCCGGCGGCACCGGACGATGAAATTCCTCGGCGGCTTCTATGCGTTCCCCGGCGGAAAAGTCGATACGGCCGATGCCTCGCCGGCGCTCGTCGACGCCTGCTACGGCGTGAACGCAGGCGAAGCCGCCGTGAGTCTTGTCGGGCAGGTGACGCCGCCGCCGCTCGCGTTCTGGATCGCGGCGGTGCGCGAGCTCCTCGAAGAGAGCGGCGTGCTGCTCGCCTGTGACGCCGGCGGTTGCGTCATCGGTCCGGATCGGCCTGGCGTCGCGGAGCGGGTGCAGGCCGCGCGCCAGGCGCTCGTCTCGAATGGCGCCGATTTTGGCGCGCTGCTGGCCGAGACGGACTGGCGCTGCGATCTGCGCCCGCTGCGCTACCTCTCACATTTCGTCACGCCGACCACGAGCCCCATCCGTTTCAGCGCGCGCTTCTTCCTGTGTCGCCTGCCGTCGGGCCAGATGCCGCAGCTCTACACCGAGGAGACGTCCGAAGCGTTCTGGATTCACCCGCGCGAAGGATACCGGCGCTTTCTGGCCAAAGAGATGGTGATGGCCGAGCCCGCCGAATATGGCCTCGCGTACATCGGCCAGTTTCGGTCCGTCGACGAGCTCTGGGCCGCGTGTCAGGACAACCGGGAGAAGTTCACGGGGATCGTCCACCGCATCGAGTTCACCATGTGGAAGGACTTCGACTGGAAGCACCATCGGTGGTCGACGTCGGTCACGGATCGCTGATCGCGATGACGTCGAAGCTCGACGTCATGCCGGCGCGCACGAGCTCCTCAGCGAACGCGCGCGCCTCCGCCTCCGTCGTGAACTGTCCGACCCGGACGTCGCCCGCACGATCCCCGGGCGCCGACAGCCGTACCGTGAAGCTCACGCGTGGACTGGAAACGCCCGCTGACGCCCGCGCGGGTTTCGCGGGTGCATCGGCGCGTGCGCCCGGCGCGGGGGCTGACGCGACCGCGCGAGCCCCCGGCGCTCCGGCCGCCGCCTCCGTGAGCGCGATCTGCGCCGCCGGCGGCGTGGTGGCCGCGCGCCGCAGCAGATACTCCGTCGCCCGGTTCACGCCCCACATCGTCAGCCCGAGCGCGACGAGCGCCGCCAGTCCGGCGGCGATCGCGTGTGGACGCCCCGTCTGAGGCGTCCAGAGCTGGCCGAGCTGCTCGCGCAGCGGCAGGACGTTGGACCGCGCCCCATAGCGATAGTGGTAGCTGAGCTCATGGAAATCGGGGCTGACTTCGGCGCGCACGCCATTGAGACACAGCCCGAGCAGCGGCGTCTTCGTGCGATCGAGCATGCCCTTCGCACGGCGCAGCGCGGCGCGCGGGACGTGGCCGACGCGGACGACGCACAGGATGCCGTCGGCCTGCGACGCGAGGATCGACGCATCGGCGACGGAGAAGACCGGCGCCGAGTCGAGGATGACGTAATCGTAGTGCTGCCGCGCTTCGGCGATGAGCGTGGTGAACCCCCGCGAGCTGATGAGGTCGGACGGGTTCGGGGCGCGAAGGCCGCTCGGCAGCAGGAAGAAGTGATCCGTGCCGGGCGCATCGAGCAGATGCTCCATGCCTGCGTGGCCGAGCATCAGATCGGCAAAGTTCTGCACCGCATCGTCGAGCGCCACTGACCCGAGCACGACGTCCGTCAGGCCCGGGCTCCGCCGACTGCCGAAGATGCGATAAATCGATGGATTGCGCAGGTCTGCCTCGACGAGCAGCGTTTTCTTTCCGAGCTGCGCAAGCGCGATGGCGAGGTTCACCGCGATGGTCGTCTTGCCCTCGGCCTGCGATGTGCTCGTGATGACGATGGTCTTCACGTCCCGATCGAGCACCCGGAAGAGCAGGTTCGTGCGCAGGCCGCGCACGGCCTCGGCCAGCGCCGAGCGAGGAGCGAAGATCGTCGGCAAGAATGCAAAGCCGTCGCCGCCGGCGGTTTCCGAGACCGTGCTCGCGTGCTCGTTGGCGGCATCCTCGGCGTCGGGATCGAGGTGCGCCATGACGCCGAGGATCGGCGTTTCCAGCAGCGATTCGAGGTCGTGAATGGCGGCGATCGACGTGTCGAGCGTCTCGACCGTGAACGCGACGACGAGTCCGACCACCAGGCCGAGCACGACGCCGATGACGGCGCGCTGCGCCGTCTGTGGCTCGTTCACGGGAACGCGGGTCGCGATCGCGGGGCGCACGATCGCGACTTCGGCCACCTGCTCCTTTTCTTTGATGAGCGCTTCCTGCAGGCGCTCCTTGAGCAGCGAGAAGATGCGCTCGTTGACCTTGACCTCGCGCTCGATGCGAGCCGCCTCCAGCGCGACGGCGGGCAGCGCGCCGACCTTCGTGTTGAGGTCGCCGATGACCTTCGCGAGCTGGGCGCGCCGGGCGGCGAGCATCTCCAGCTGCGCCGAGAGTGTTTTGCGCACGCGCGCCCGGTGTGCACCGACCACGGCCGCGAGCTCGCCCCGGACGTTGACGATCTTCGCGTCGATCGCGCGCACCTGAGGGTGGGCCGGGCGAAGCGTCAGCAGCAGCGTATCGCGCTCCAGGGCAAGCTCGCTCAGGGTGGTCTGCAGCTTGCTGACCGCCGCGTCCGCGGGCCCATCGCCGGTTGCGGCTATGGCATCCACGGTGTTGTCCTTCGCCACCCGCCGTAGCTCGAGCTCGGCCGTGTGGATCTCGCGCTCGAGGCGCTCGCGCTCGGCTTCGTGCTCGGCCAGGCGGGCGAGCGCCGCGCGCGCTTCCTCCTGGAGGAGCAGCACCTTGTTCGCCTCCTGAAAGCTCCGCAGCTGCTCTTCCGACTGCTGCAGCCGGCGCCCGACGTCGGCCAGCTGTCCCTCGATGAAGCGGCGAGCCTCGACGATCTGGTGCGTGCGCGCGGCGATGTCGTTGTCCCTGAACGCCTCGGCGACGCTGTTCGCCATGCGCGTCGCCTCGCCGGGATTGGCCGCCGTCGCGGTGATCTCGATGAGGCTCGTTCGGTCGGTGCGTGTGACGTCGATCTGCGCGCCGAGGCTCTGGATGACGGCCTGGTACGTCAGCGAGCCCGGGACGTCGTCCGCGGTGGCGGTGGCGGGCAGCCTGCCGAGCTTCTGTGCCGCGCGCGCGAGCACGGGTGTGCTCTTCACCAGCGCCGCGTTCGTGTCCAGGTCGCCGACGGGGCTGACGCCGACGATGTCTCGCAGGAGCAGCGTGTTGACGTTGAACGTCCGCTCGAACTTGACGATCGCCGTGGCGCGATATAGCGGTGCGGGCGCCTGCGCCTGGGCCATGACGTAGGTCAGCGCGCCGAGAAGCACCGGCGGCACGATGACGAACCACTTGCGCCGCCGCACGACCCACCAGTAATCGCGGAGATTCGGCTCGGTCTGCGCCACGTCAGGTCGCGTCCCACGAGATCACTTCAGGAGCTCGCGGATCAACAGGTATTGGCTGAACGGCGCGAGGGGAAGCGAGACGAACTCCAGGGTCGGCTTGAGCTGCGCGAGGAAGGCGTTCCAGTTGGCGATGCTGGTGCGCGGGACGACGACGAGGTCGTTCCGCTCGAGCAGCAGATCGTCGGCGCGGTCGACGCCCTTGAGGGCGCGCTTGAAATCGACCTGAACGACCTGCGGGTCGCGCAGATCGCCGCGGATCACGCGCGCGCTTCCGAGCGACGCGGAGTCCTTCGGCCCGCCGGCCAGCGCGAGCGCGTGGGAGAGACGCATGTTGGGCACGAGCGGGAACGCGCCGGGCGATCCGACCTCGCCGATGACGAAGATCTTGTGCTCTTCGGTCCGCCGCCCGGGCACGAACACGAGATCGCCGGCGTCGACGACGATGTCGCGCAGCGCCCTGCCGTCGTTGACCGCGCGCAGGAGGTCGATCGTGTACGACTGACCGTCGCGCCGGACGAGCCGGACGTCGCGGAGGTCGGCTTGCGGTCGCGGCCCGCCGACGGTGACGAGCAGGTCCATCAACGTCGTCCTGCCCCGCAGCGGCACCTGGGTGTTGCTGTTTACTTCGCCGACGACCGACACCGTCTTGCTCCGGAACTCTTTCACGGCCACCGCGACGCGGATGACCCGATGCGTCGGCGTCAGCGTTCGGTGGATCTCCGCGGCCGCCTGCTCTGCCGTCAAGCCGACCACACGGACCTCCGAGAAGCTCACGGTCACGTCTCCGTTCGGCTTGACGTCCGCGGTGATTCGCTCTTGAGCGAGATCGTTGGCGAGCAGCACGTCGAGCGCGTCGCCCGGGCCGATCTTGTACGCGGCGCGGCCGTCGACCATCACGAAGCTGTCGTTCTCTTCGACGGCCGGCGGCAGCGCCGACGCCTCGGCGGCCGGCGGCTCGGTCGTGTTCGCCGCCGGCACAGCGGCCGGGCGCGGGCGCGACGACGCGCTCGCACAGCCGATGAGGATGAAGCAGACCAGCCCATACAGACACGCCGCGCTCGCATGCCGCCGCCGTATCACGCCGGGTCCTCCGTCTCGATGTCGATTCGGTTGTCGCCGAGGAATTCAGCAACGTGCAGGAACGGGGTGTCCCGCAGGTCGATGACCTTCCGATCAGCCGACTGGGGCCCGCTGCGGGCGGTGACGGCGACCACCGGGCGCAGCGGCAGGCGGTCGTTCTTCCGCATCACACGCGCGATTTCGCCGCTGTTCAGCCGCACCAGCCCGCCGACCGGAAGTGCCACGAGGACTTCGATGGCGGCCTTGAGAATCGCGTCGGCCGTCCGTGCGCGCTCGCGGCGAATGAGCTCCTTGACGGCCGTCGGCGGCCACGTGCTCGGGCCCGACGGCTGCTGGCGCGCGACGCGCTCGTAGGTCGCGGCCAGCGCGACGATCTGCGCGAGCGGCGGCACCGCCACGCCCTGGTCGCCGTCCGCGCGCGAATCGTGCCGATGCTGCTCGGCCTGCGCGACGAGGCTCGCGACGCGCGCGTACGCGGGCCCGAACGCGTGGGACAGCATCGCGCCACCCTCGCGGCTGGCATGGCCGTGCGCAGGATTTCGGCGGCCGACGTCGTGGAGCAGCGCGACGAGCCCCAGCTCGACGAGCTCCGGCCGCGGGTAGCGAAGCTTCGCGCCGATCGCCAGCGCAAGCGCGGAGACGTACACCGCCACCGGCGCGGCCGCCGACGAGCGTGGGCCGCTGCCGAAGACCGGTAACAGCAGCGCGTCGCTCGTCGCGAGCTGATCGATCAGCGTCTCCACGACGTCCTCGATCTCCTTGATCGCGGTCGCAGTGAGCGAGCGCAGGGACACGAACGCGGCGTCGGTGCTCGCGACCGCGCTCCGAAACTCGTCACGGCCGAAGCGGTGGCCGTTGCGCTGACTCATGGCGCATTCATGGGCGGATCGGCGAACGGCGCCGGTGTCGGCCCGCGGCGTGACACGGTTGCCAGGATCTCCGCGCGGATGAATCGCCAGCGTCGTCCGATCTGCTGTCCGGGCAGCACGCCTTGGCGCGCCAGCCGATACACCGTCTTGACGTGGATCTGGAGCAGTGCGGCGACTTCGGCCGGCGTGATTACTTCGCGCACGGTGCCGCCTGCCACGCCGCGACGCCGCGGCGCGCGCGCCACACGCAGTGAGCGATCTGAAACGGCAGCCGTGGCGCGTCGTTGAACGGCGCCTCGAGCTCCGCGGTCGCCTGCACGGCGTTCGGCCAGCGCAAACGGATCGCCGTGACCAGCGCGCGGGGGTGGCGGATCGCGAACGCCATCGATGGCGTCGACATATAGTGCTGGTCGCGGCCCCATTGCCGTAGCACCGCGTGCGCGAGCCACCGGGGCGGCCGCTTCGCGACCTCGGCGTTCGTGTCGGCGCCGAGCAGCTCTCGAGCGAGGCCGAGGCTGCATGCGACACCGTGCCCGCGGTGGACGTCTGCGGCGAGGCAACGCGCCCAGTCGAAGGTTGCAGAGAGCTGTTCGGCGGCGGCGGCGATGTCACACAGCCAGACCGGCCGCCACGCGCCGTGGGCGAGCATGTGGCCGCAGAGCAGCGCGAGATGGTCCTCCTCGCTCATGACGCGGACCTCGATGCCGCCGACATATTCGACGCGGGACGCGTCGTACGCGTCGCACCAGCGCCGCCTCAGGTATCCGAACGCCTCGTGCAGGTCGACACGACAACGCTGTCCGTCGGGCTTGCGCAACGCGGCTGCCGCGCGTGCGTGCTGGTGCGGCGCGACCCAGAGGTCGATGTCGCCGTACGGCCGCAAGCCGCACTGCGGATAGAGCCGTGCGGCCGCCCAACCCTTGGCGAGCACCGGTTCGATGCCCACGGACCGCAGCATGTCGAGCGCACGGACGAGCCGGCGCTCGGCGAGGCGGGCCTGCAGCGTCTGCAGCCGATACGTTTGGCGGAGCGCGACCGCGACCGGCGACGTCGCGACCGCCGAGCCGCGCAGCGTCCACCAGGCGAGCGCGCCGACGCCTGTGCGCGCGAGCAGCGGTGCGATGCTCGCGATGGCGTCGGTGGCGAGCGCCGGCGTCGGCGGTGACGGCCGCCACGAGCCGGCGAGCACCTCGCTCACGAGCGAGCCGCGGCGCAGCGCGTTCCGTTGCCCGATCAGCACACGCGGGCCCTGCAGTTCTGTCCGCGCTGGACACAGCAGTCGGTGGTCGAGCCGCAAATCGGCTGTCCGGTGCACGCCGGCGGTGCGAGGGCCGCGCACTCCGCCGTCGTGAGGCATGAAGCGGCCTCGGCAGGAATGGGCGCCACGATCGACTCGACCACGGGCAGCATGAGCGAGGCTGCGCCGGCGAGCCCGAGCGCGCGAATGACCGCGCGTCGCGAGTAGCGCTCGCGCGGGCCGCGCCGCGCACCCGGCTCGTCGAGCAGGCGGGCCCGCGACAGCTCCTCCAGTGCGATCCCCAGCAGCGAAAGCCCGTGCGGAGACCCGAGCTCGCGCTCGAGCAGCGCCGCGGTGGCCGCCACACGGCTGTGCCCGTCGCACGCGCGCCACACGAGCGTGGCGGCGCGGTTCAGGCAGTGCGCTCGGTGCCGCTCGAGGTCGTAGACGAGTGTCTCGTCGGCGAGCGTTTCGACCACCAGGTGCGCGTCTCTCGCCCGCGGCATCACGGCATCGCCGACGCGGTTCATACGGCGAACGCCGTCATCGCGCGGAGCATCGCCCCGACGCAGTCGGCCGCCTCGCCCCGCGGCCCGTCGAGCGCGACCGAAGTGGAGACCGCTCGCCTCAGAACGGCGAGCGCGTGGGCCGGGCGCAGCCGGGCCGCGACGGTATGGCCGAGCATCGCGATCCCGGCCTGTCCCGCGGACAGACGCCGTGGGCGCCAGCGCGCGCGAGGCCGGTACCGCGTGACGACGACAATGCCGATCGGCAGCGGTGGCAGTGTGGGACGCTCGGCGTCGCCCGCCGCGGTCGCGTCGGACACGACGACGGCGGCGCCTCCGTCCCGAAGCCGCAGAGGCCGCGGATATGCGAACACACGCCCGCGGCCGTCGAGCACCGCGTATTCGTCCGAGTAATACGTCGCGCCGGCGTCGACGAGCGCGGCGACGAGCGTGCTCTTGCCGCTCATCGACCGGCCCGGGATGACGATCGCGCGTCCGCACCAGCCGACGACGCCGGCGTGCAGGAACAGTCGACGACGCGCGTGCTCGGCGACGTAGCGCTCGAGATCGACTTCGAGCGCCCGCACGACGCCAGCGAGCTCGCGCGATCGACCCAGGCGCACCGCGTTCGCATAGACGAGATTCAGCCGGCGCACGTTCGGCGACGCGGCCGCACCACCGCCGACGAGCGAGTAGAGACGGTCCACGCGATGGCTGCGCGCGGGCGCCCATCCGAATGGCAATCGCGCTTGCAGCCCGCGAAGGCACTCAGCGTTGTTGGAGCGAATCCCGATGGCGAGGCCGTGATGGAGGATCCGCAGATCTGCCGCCCAGTCCAGGCGGTCGAGCTTGGCCATTCACGCCGAGCTCACTTTCAGCTCGACCGGTGCGACGGTGCTCACTCGTGTTCCCCTCGATGACTTCGTGGGTTCTCGTGTTCCCTCAAATGGCGTCACGTCCCGAGCAGCGAACGTCCCAAGGTTGTCACGCGCAATTTCGGGGCGATTTCTGCGGAATCGCCGCGGGCCCGAGCGGCGGAGACGACAGGCTGGCATGTCGCGGCGGACAGCCGGGCACGCGCCGGGCGCCGCGCTGGCAGCGGAGCGCGGCGCGCAAGTACACTAGCGGCCCCATGGGCAACGCGACGCCGGCGTTTCTCGATTCGCACGTCGCGGCCGGCGACGGTGCGCGGCCGGCCATCGTGACTGCCGATGCGACGACGAGCTACGTCGATCTGCTCGAGCTCGTGTGCCGCACCGGCCATGCGCTGCGTGCGCTGGGGGTCGAGCGCGGACACCGCGTCGCGCTGCTGTTGCCCGACGGCGTCACGTGGGTGGCGGCATTCTTCGGCGCGTTGCGAATCGGCGCCGTCGCCGTGCCCCTGAACACGCGCCTCGACCGCGCGGCGTGCGCCGCGTTGCTGCAGGACAGCGAGGCGCGCGTACTCGTAACGGACGCGACCCTGCTGTCCGCTCTCGCGCCCGAGCGGCGCGATCTGCCGCACCTCGCGCACGTCGTGGTCGCCGGCGGCGGTGGTGACACAGCTCTAGAGACTCTGCAGGCGCGGGGGGCACGCACGCTCCCCGCCGTACCGGTCGACGACGACGCGATGGCGTTCTGGCTCTACACGTCGGGCACGACCGGCGGCGCCAAGGCGGCGATCCATCGGCATCGCGACCTTCTCGCGTGCCGTCACTATGGGATCGAGGTGCTCGGGGCGAGCGCAAGCGATCGCACGCTTGCCACGTCGCGATTGTTCTTCGCGTACGCACTCGGCAATGCGCTGCTGATCCCGCTCTTCGTCGGCGCGCGCACGTATCTCGATGCGCGCTGGGCCGAGCCCGCAAGCGTCGCTCGCACGCTCGAAGCGTTTCGGCCGACGCTGTTTTTCTCGGTGCCGACGTTTTACGCTCGCATGCTGCGAGCAGACGTCCCCGGCGACACGTTTCGTAGCGTTCGCGCCTGCGTCTCAGCGGGCGAGCGGCTGCCGATCGAGGTGTACGACGCCTGGCGCGCGCGGTTCGGCGTCGAGATCCTCGACGGTCTCGGTGCGACCGAGACGATTTTCATGGTTCTCTCGAATCGGCCGGGTGCGAGTCGCGGCGGCTCGCTCGGTACGGCAGTGCCCGGCACCGAGGTGCGGCTTCTCGATGCCGGCGGGCACCCTGCGCCGGATGGCACGCCGGGCGTGCTGCACGTCCGCGCCCCGTCCGTGAGCCAGGGGTACTGGAACCGCGCCGAGGCGACAGAGCGGGCGTTCGTGGACGGATGGTTTCGCACGGGGGATCTCATCCGTCGCGATGGCGACGGTGTCCACCACCATCACGGCCGCACCGATGACGTCTTCAAGGTCGCGGGGCAATGGGTGACGCCCGCCGACGTCGAGGGCGTCCTGCTGGCGCACCCGGCGGTCGCGGACGCGGGGGTGGTCGGCGCGGCCGCGGCCGGCGGACTCGTCAAGCCGTTCGCGTTCGTCGTCGCGAAGAACGGTGCGGGGTCCGCCCAGCTCACGGACGAGCTCGTCGCGCTGGCGACCGAGCGGCTCGCACCACATCAGCGTCCCCGGAGGATCGAGATCGTCGACGAGCTGCCGCGCACGGCGACCGGCAAGCTCCAGCGCTTCGTACTCAAACAGCGGGTCGAAGGGGCATGACGGAGCCGCGCCGCATTTCCGACACACCCGGAGGCGGGCCCGCGGCCCCGGCGACGACAATCACGATTCCGGTCCGGTGGCGCGACGTCGATCCGGCCGGCATCGCGTTTTACCCGCGCTTCTACGAGTGGTACGACGCCGGCTGCGAGGCACTCTTCGAGGCCCTTGGGCTGCCGTGGCCCGAGATGTTCCCAAGGTACGAGATCATCGGTGTGCCGATCCTCGAGTCCGGCTCGAGGTTTTCGTCGCCTGTCCGCTACGGTGACGTGCTGACCATCCATTCGGCGGTGGCGTGGGTCAAGCGGACGACGTTCCGCATGGAGCACACGATTTCGGTCGGCGATCGCCGCTGTGCCGCCGGCTTCGAGGTCCGCGCGTGGGTGGCGCGGCCGGCGACGCCCGGTGCGCCGCTGGCGACGAAGCCGATTCCCGACGAAGTCGTGCGTACGCTGAAGGGAGGAGCGCCGTGAGACCGGAAGTCGTGTTCACCAAAGCCGCACCGAAGACGGGGTTCTCCGAGGGTCAGGAATCGCCGATCGCACAAGGCGTCAAGTGTGGCGACTTCGTATTCGTTTCGGGCCAGGGGCCACTCGACTCCGTGACGAAGCAGGTGGTGTCGGCGGATCTGGCGGAGCAGACGCGCGTGACGCTCGACAACGTCAGCCGCGTGCTCGAGGCCGCAGGAACCTCGCTCGCCAACATCGTGAAGGTCGGCGTGTTTCTCCGCGACATGAAGGACTTCGACGACTTCAATCGCGTGTTCCGGGACTACTTCAAGGGCGTGCAGCCGGCGCGCACGACCGTCGAGGCCGCCGCGCCTCGCGCCGGTGTCAACGTCGAAATCGACGCGATCGCGTGGATCCCACGATGATCGTCAGCATCTATCTCTCCGTCCACACGCCGCGCTACTGCACCTACGACGCGGCGTTTGCCGGAACCCTCGCGCACCCCGACTTTCAGGCGGTGCGAGACGGGCTCGTCGCGCAGGGTCGCCACGTCGCCACGCTGGCACCGGACGTCATCGTCATCAACTCGTGCCATCTCATCGCGACGTTTCCGACGGTCGTGGACGGCACGCCGCGCCACACCGGAGTGCTGACCGCGCAGGAGGCGCCGGAGCTCATCCACGGTGTCGCGTACGATTTTCCGGGCGACTTCGAGCTCGCGGCGGCGGTGGTCGAGCGCGGCCGCCGCGACGGCCGGCAGTGCGTCCTCGCCAACGACGTGCACTACCCACTCGACTACGGAACCGTCATGCCGCTCGTGTGTTACCTCGACAGGCCGCAGCGAATTCCCGTGGTGCCTGTCTCCGTGTGCTTGTCGGCCGATCTCG
>Ga0310810_10003489_pt1 | contig 17143 bp, 11 predicted proteins | sample NCmetagenome_FD_207641 | JGI IMG/M metagenome (GOLD analysis project Ga0310810, IMG submission 207641) | Soil microbial communities from experimental microcosm in Duke University, North Carolina, United States - NC | ecosystem: Engineered > Artificial ecosystem > Soil microcosm > Unclassified ... | reverse complement strand
GACCCTGCGAGCAGGGCGTAGTCCTCGAGCCGCAACAGGAGGTAGAGGAATCCATAGACCAGGGCAACTGAGGTGCCCACCGTCGCGCCATCTACACGACCGCCGAGGGCAAATAGGGAGTAAAGAGAAATCAACGTCGTCGTCGCCACCGCCGCGACGGCATAGGCGACGTCGAAACCGATGTGCTCCGAGAGAGACACAAGCAGCAAGTAGAAGACACACAACGCAAAGCCCACGAAGACGTACTGGACTGGATGAAGCATTCGGGCTCGAACGATCTCGAAGAGGAAGAACACGACAAACGTCAACACAATGAACATGACGGCGTACTTCACGGCCCGCTCTGCCTGTTGATAGATGTCGACGGGTTGGACAAGGCCGACGCCAAACGCCGCCGCGTCCGCCTGATGTTTCATCTTCTCCCGATCGAGCCCGGCGTCGATCCATGCGCGGGAAAAACCGCGCCCAAAGTAGGGGACTTCCCACTGCGCGTTGAAGCCGGACCCATCGACGGTTCGCGACTGCGGGAGCGGCGCGCCCACGAAGCTCGGATGTGGCCAGGGCGATGCCAGGCTCACGACGGTGTCGTTACCCGTCGGGACGATGCGAAGATCGCGGCTGCCGTTGAGGTCGAGAGTGAGTGAGAACGGTATCGCGGCCTTGGCTCCCGCCAAGGGGCTCAGGTCCACTCGAGTGTGAAGGCCTGACGTCAGCACACCGCTGTCAATGACCCCGGGCTCAACGGGTTGGTCGGTGCCTGCCCAGTTCAGCGTCACGCGCTTTGCGACGCCGCGAGGGTCAGAAATCCCAATACTGACGATCGTCTCATTCCAGAGCGGTTGCACCGGCCCCCGAGTCACCGAGGCGAGATCGGGTGGAGAGAAGCGGCCGGTGATAGTCAGGTGCGCTGAATACACCACCGCCGTGAACAGATTCCGTCCTCGGATCTGGGGGGCAAGTGCGCCAGTGACGCTCAGGGTCTCCGGCAGAAACGTCGCCCGGCCGATCACTTGTCGAGTCTTCCCGTCGGGATCGGTGATCGTGCACTGATAGGGCACGAGCAGCAGTGGCCCGACGACGGTCTGCGGCCCTCCCCACGTCGCGCTCACATCACTGACCACCGAGTCCCGACGCGCCGTCCGCTCGCTGACGATCGACTGCACCATCGTCAACGGGATAAGAAGCCCCATCAGAATCAGGGCCATGACCACCAGCCGCGCGATGACGCTCGTGCGAAGAAACATGCCTGCCTCCTCAGGTCTCGAAACGAATTCGATTCAAGACGTGTAGCGCAGCCCTTGAGGCTGCCGGTGGAGACATTAGGCACGGGCCGCATGGCGCAAAGATGACGATATGTGGAAACATCACGGCAGAATGTGGCCAAAGAAAGGCGCACAAACAGACTCCGCGCTGACGGGCGTTGCGTTACAGTCAGCCGATGACTCAGTTCGCCGGCCGGACGGTGGCCGTCGTCGAAGACGAAGCCACGATCAGGGAGGCCGTCTGCGCTGCGTTGTCGCGAGAGGGTTACGTTGCCGAGGCGTTCGCCGACGGGATGAGCGCGTGGGACGCGTTTGCTCGCGGTCGGCCGGACGTGGTTATCCTGGACATCGGGCTGCCGAAGCTCGATGGCCTGGAGGTATGCCGGCGGCTGCGCGGCCTGTCGGACACGATCGCGATCATCTTTCTGACCTCGCGCGAGGAAGAATTCGATCGAGTGCTCGGCCTCGAACTCGGTGCGGACGACTATCTGTGCAAACCGTTCTCGATGCGCGAACTCATGGCGCGTGTGAAGGTGCTGCTTCGACGGGCATCGATCAACGCAGGCGCATCAACGTCCAGCGATGAGCGGCCGCTGACGATCGGAAGCCTGGCTCTGGACCCGTTGCGTCTTGCGGCCACATGGAAGGGCACTGCCGTGCCGCTGACCGTCACCGAATTCCTGTTGCTGCAATCCCTCGCCAAACGACCAGGGATCGTCAAAACCCGCGAGCAGCTCATGGACGACACATACCCGGAGCGCGTGTCGGTGACCGATCGAACAATCGACAGCCACGTGAAGCGGATCCGCCGCAAGTTCGAATCGATCGATCGGACGTTCAACGCGCTTGAAAGCGTCTACGGCGCGGGCTATCGATACACCGGACCGTCGGACTGATGGCGGGCGCGTATCTCGGCCGCCGCTTTCGATGGCGGTCACGCATCGCCAGTCGCCTGCTTGCGTTCAACCTGCTCGTTCTCTTTCTTCCTGTCGCCGCGATCCTCTACCTGGACGTCTACGAAGCGCGTCTTCTCGAGTCGCAGGAACGCGGGATGGCACAGCAGGCGCGCCTGCTGGCGGCGTCGATGTCACAGGCGAATCCCCTCGACGCGCACACGGCCCGGTCGCTGCTTGGCGATCTCGGCGAACGCGGCGAAGCACGTCTCCGGATCTATGACGCGGCCGGCACCGTGCTGGCGGATTCCAGTCGTATTGCCTATCCCGGAGAGCGTCCGGCCCAGTCACACGCGGGGACTGTAAGCGGCAGTCGCGAGCGGCTGCTGTATCGCCTCGGCGCGTGGATTGCGGGAACGCGAAGGACGGTCGTCGAATGGCTGGACCGGAACGTGGTCCATCGGCGAGGACAGCAGACCGAACCCGTTGATCCCGGCGCGGTGCCGTCAGAACTGCGCGCGGCGCTCGCGGGCCAGTACGGCGCGGTGACACGCCCGACCTCCGGTCAGCGCTCGCTGACGCTGAGCATTGCGCTGCCCATCCGCACCACACAGGGAGTCGTCGGCGCGGTGACCGTCTCGCAGTCGACGTTCCGCGTACTGCAAGCGCTTTACGACGTGAGGCTTCGCATCTTTGAAGTCGTCGTGGTCTCGATCGCTGCCGCCATGCTGTTGACCGCCCTGGCGGCGGCCACCGTCGTTCGTCCGATCACACGCTTGCGAGATGAAGCCACAGCGCTGGCGGAGCGACGCAACCCGCTGCCCGGGGAATTCCCGGATCGCAGGAGGGCGGACGAAATTGGCGATCTCGCGCGGGCGCTCCATGAATTGACCGGGCGACTCGATGGTTACGTTCGCGAACTGGAACGCTTCGCGAGCGATGTGTCCCATGAATTCAAGAACCCGCTGGCATCGATCCGCGCCGCCGCGGAAACCGCATCACAATCCGATGATCCCGCTCAGCGCGAACGGTTCCTGAGCATGCTGATTCGAGACGTCGATCGACTCGAACGGCTCGTGTCCGACGTGCGCGATCTGACCCGAATCGATGCCCAGCGCGATCAAGAGCCCACGGTGCCCGTCGACATCGGCATGCTTCTGTCCGATGTGATTCAGGGACTGCGGCTCGCTCACGGCGACCAGCCAGACGTCCGCCTGGACGTCGACTCCTCGTGTTCGGTGCGCGGCTCCCGTGAGCGCCTGTCGCAGGCGTTCGAGAACGTCATCGTCAACGCGCGAAGCTTCGCGGCGATTGGAACGGTGGTGGATGTGAGAGTGGAGACGGTTACCGGGACGTGCCGAGTCGAGATCGCCGATCGCGGCCCCGGTATTCCTGAAGGACACCGCGACCGCATCTTCGATCGGTTTTTCAGCTACCGACCGGACGTCGCTGACGCCCAGCGCCGCGAGCACACGGGGCTCGGCTTGTCGATTGCGCGCACGATCATTCAGAGCTATGGCGGGACAATCGTCGCCAGCAACCGGAGCGACGGTGGAGCGAAGTTCGAGATTCGACTTCCGCTGATCAGGGATTCACGGATCAGGGATTCAGGGATGAGGGATTCAAGGATGAGGGATTCAACGATGAGGGATTCAGGATCAGCGATTCAGGATCAGTGATGAGCGATGAGGGATTCGAAATGCCGGGCGGGCCCGACGGAGGCTATGGGCCCGCCCTTTCCGCTACCGCTCTACTGCGAGCAGCTGCCTGATACTTCCTTCACGGAGCTCACGCGAAGCTGCTGCTGTTTGCCCATATCGCTCGAGCCAGGGCGCGATTCGGCGCCGCCGCCGGCCGCGCTGCCCGCGCGGTTCTGCACGGTTCCCTTGACCTCGACCTTCTTACCCACAAGCGAGGCGAGATCGCTGGAGCCGCCGCTCAGCTTGTACGTCGTGCTGGACGACGAGCCGCTGGTGGCCGTCGGGCTGGGCTTCTCGGTCGGGCTCGTCGACGCAGAGCTCGAACCCGATGCCTCCAAGATGTAGCCCGCTGAAGCAGAACTAGCTGGCGCACCGGCTGCACCCGGCGCTGCACTCGGCGACGACGTATCCGCCTTCAGACACCCAGTGACGGTAATCGTCCCGCTGCTGCGGCTGGTGTCCTGACTGGTTGGCGACTGGCTCGTTGGCGACTGGCTGGTCGGTGGCTGGCTCGGTGGTGACTGGCTTGGCGGCTGCGACTGAGCCGCGGCGCCAACCGCGAGCGCAGCTGAAAACACGGTTCCCAACATCAAGTGCCGTTTCATGAAAACCCCCTCTTCGGTAGCGTTACGTTTTGTTGTCATCGTTCAACGGCGTTCAAGTGCAAATCGAAGGCCGCGATGAGGCCGCCCAGCGCACGCGTTGATCCGGGTGAATTTAGGGCCGGCACCTCGATGCCGGCAGAGCCACACACCGTGCATGAATGACATGGGCGTATGATTCGGCATGCGATCGACCTCGAGCGTGCTCGCGTTTCTTGTCGCTCTTGCGATTCATGGCTCAGCCGCGGCGCAGCAGACCAAGGTCATCCGAGCAACAAAACTCTGGGACGGCTCGCGCCTCCTCACGGATGTGCTCGTCGTGATCGACGGCGATCGCATCACGCGAATTGAAAACTCATCGGCATCCGTCCCCTCCTCGGCCGAGGTCATCGACCTGCGCAAGTACACACTCGTGCCCGGGCTCATCGATCTCCACACGCACATGACCTACTACTGGGATCGTCAGCCGGGCACGCGCCCGCTCGGCCAGCGACGACGACCAGCGGTGACGGTCTTCCTTGCGCAGGACAACGCCCGCCGGACGCTCGAGACGGGTGTCACCACGGTGCGCGATCTTGGTGCGACCAACGACACGGACTACGCCATGCGCGATCTGATCGCGATGGGCGCAATGCAGGGGCCTCGCATGATCGTCGCTGGTCAGGGGATCTCCGCGCCTCGTCAGCCTGCGGCGCCGAATCCCGACGCCATGCGCACTGCCGCCGAGGAGCGCATCAAGAACGGATCTGAGTGGGTCAAGGTCTATGCGTCACGCGGCAGCTTCGACAGCGTGGACACGACCCAGACACTCACGTTCGACGAGTTGAAGGCCATCGTGGATGCCGCCCACGCCGCCGGACACAAGGTGGCGATTCATTCGTATGGCGCATCGGGAGTGAAAGATGCCGTCCGCGCCGGCGCCGATTCGGTCGAGCATGGGATCGAATTGGACGAGGAGACCTTCGCCGACATGGTCAAGCGAGGGACGGTGTGGGTTCCGACGATCGATCACAATCGCTACTACGTTGATGCGAAAGACGAGTACGGATTCAAGCCGGACGCGATTCCACCGTTGCAGGACTACATTGAGAAAAATCTCGACGCGACCCGCCGCGCGGTGAAGGCTGGCGTGAAGATCGGCATGGGTTCTGATGCCGTCTATTCCATGTTCGGTCAGAACACGCGCGAACTGGGCTGGTTCGTGAAGGCCGGGATGAGCCCCGGACAGGCGCTGGCAACGGCGACCACGACAGCGGCCGAACTGCTCGGCATGCAGGATCGGCTTGGGCGAATTGCGCCCGGATACGCCGCCGACCTCGTCGCAGTCGAAGGGGATCCGCTTCAGACAATCGAGACGCTGTTCACCGGAGTGCGGGTCGTGATGAAGGACGGACGCATCGTCGTGGATAAACGGTGATCCGCGCTTTCTCAGGCGCTACTTCCCGATTCGATACAAGAGCACCGCCATGCGTTTCGTCTGCGACGGCAATGTCGTCAGATCGGCGGTTTCCTTAGCGGTGTGATCGTCGTGTCCCATCAATCCGACGCCGTCGAGAATCGTGGTCACGTCGCCGGCCACGAATGACACGTCGGCGGCACCCGCGCGATCGGGGCTGACGGCAGTGACGCCGCCGAATCCAAGATCGCGGCTGGCCTGATCGTACATCGCGAGCAGTTTTGCGTTGCCCTCACTCGGCGCCATTGCCGGATAGCCATCGTCGAACCTGATCGTCGCGGAGGTGTGTGGCAGCGACGCGCCGACAATCTCCGTCATCTTCCTTTTTGCGTTGTCGAATTGTTCGGCTGACAGCGCACGGAGGTCGCCGGACACGACCGCGTGCTCGGCAACGACGTTGGTCTTGCCGAATGCCGTGCCGCGGAGCTGTGCGGGATCGAATTCGACTGACGTCCCACCGAGGACGACCCCCGGATTGAACGTCAGGTGTGCCTCTCCCGCCAGTTTTTCTCTGAAGCCATTGAGAATCCGCGCCATCTCATACACAGCGCCGTAGCCGATGTCGTCGCGAAAGATCTGCGACGAGTGCGCCGGCGTACCGGTGACGCGGACTTCCCATCCGCTGGTTCCACGTCGTGCCGTCACCGCCAGCCTGGGGTCGCCAGGGCCATCCTCGAAACCAATGGCGAGAACGGCTGTCTTCCCGGCGGCAATCAGCGCTGCGCGCGCCGCGCTCAACGGCTCGCCGGTGTCTTCCTCATCGCCGGTCATGACGACGATGATGTTCATCGTCTTCAACACACCGATCGAGTGGAGCGCCTTCAACGCGCCGATCATCACGACGTCGCCGCCCTTCATGTCGATGATGCCCGGACCTCGTGCCGTCCGCTCGTCGATCCGTTCGAACTTCTGAAACGGGCTGTCCTTCTCGAACACCGTGTCGAGGTGACCGATCAGGAGGATGCGTGGTCCAGGTCCCGGATGATCCGCGACCAGATGGCCCGCGCGCTTGAACGGCCCGCCATCCACCCAGCGGGTGGCAAAGCCGAGCTGGGCGAGTTCATCGCTGAATACCCGTCCGACCGCCTTCACGCCCTCGAAGTTCTGCGTACCGCTGTTGATATTGACGACACGCTCGAGCAGCGCGAGAGCGTCGGGATTGTGCGCGTCGATGAAAGATGTCAGCGAGCGCTCGTCAGAATTGAGGTTGCCGACTTGCAGCATAACGGTCAGTGCGAGAAGGAGTGTCGCGCGGAAGGATGCGGTCATCGCAGTGATGATAGCAAGACGCGCCCACGATTCTGACGTGCGGTGAGCGCCGCGCGCTACGAGTGTGTCACGGTCCGGCGATCGGCCTGACGTCGCCGGTCAACAACGTCATCGGGCCGAACACGGGTTGCCCCAGCCGGCCGGCGTCGACGCCAACAGTTCCCTCGAGCCTGTATGCGAGCGACTGTCGATTGATGGCGCGGCGAATGCTGTCAGCCAGTCCGGGAAGGTCCGCGACGTTGACGGTGAGATCGATCGGCACCGTCGTTTCACCGCCGGCGGCCAGAGGCAAACCGAGCGGAAAATCGACGTCGGCCGCGCGAGCGTCGTCCAGGAAGAGCGTTCCCTTCAGCGTCCCCAGTGTGAGGCTGAACGGATTCGGATTGCTCACCTTCGCCCAGAGCCTGACCCCGGCTCCTCTCGTCGGTAGCCCAGAGGCCGCGCCGGACACTCGGATTTCGGCACGATGATCCGGTGCCTGCTCGAACTGCGGCGCTCGGACGAGGGCAGCAAGCTGGTTGAGTTCCGCGCAGCCGGTCAGCAACAGGCTCGACATCAGCAGTGTGGCGAACGTGCGGTACATCTGACCCCTCCGCCCATCCCCGGTGCAAGACTCGGCCCAATCGCCGGCGGCCGTCTTGTCGTGCCCGTCCCGGCCTGCTCTACTTGATGCGCGGGCGCTTTTCCCTTTCCGACCGTCCGTTGTCCCCTTAGACTGAATGGCATGTCTCTGCTTCGGTCGACCGCGGCTCGACGGGTGATCGGCGGGATCGCGATCGCGGCGTGTCTGGCAACGGCGTCGACCGCGCTTGCGCAACGGCGCAGAGGATTCGGTTTCGGCTACGGGTGGGCACCGCTGCGCGCGGCGACACCTGACAGCTTCGACGGCGGCTTCAACTTCTGCCGCATCATGTTTTCCCAGAGCAGCGATGGCGACGGTGGCGGCTGGATGGTGGACTACCCGCGCGCCGACATCAATCTCTCGATCAGGCTGTCCGAGCTGACCCGCACGCACATCAGCCGCGATGCGACTGGCGAACCCAATCACGTCGTGCTGCGGCTGACCGACGATCTCCTGTTTCAGTGCCCGTTCATCATGATGACCGAGGTCGGCGCGACCTACCTGAGCCCGGCGGAAGCGATACGGCTTCGCGAGTATCTCCTGAAAGGTGGATTCCTCTGGGCCGACGACTTCTGGGGCACGTGGGCGTGGGAGGTGTGGGCACGAGAGATCGGCAAGGCGCTGCCGCCATCGGAATACCCGATCGTCGAGGTGCCGCTCAGCCACCCGCTCTTCCATCAGCAGTTCGACGTCAAGCGCGTCATCCAGATTCCGTCGATCAACGCCTGGGGCGGCATGGGCGGCGGCACGTCGGAGCGCGGCGCCGACAGCGCGACGCCGGAAGCACGCGCCATTTACGACAAGCAAGGCCACATGATGGTCTTCATCACGCACAACACCGACTTCGGCGATGCGTTCGAGCAGGAAGCCGCCGACCCGCAGTACTTCTACACGTTCTCGGTCGAGGGCTATCAGACCGGCATCAACGTGCTCCTCTACGCGCTGACCCACTGATCGTCGAGATTTGCTCTCGTGTGCGGCTGCTGCGATCGCGCAGGACGAGCCGATTCGCCCGCCCTTGATAAACTCCCGGACTTCCAAACGATGGTGAATTTCTAAGTGTCTCCTGCCACCGTATCCGTCTGCGCGCTACTGCTGGCGATCGCAATCAGCTGCACGTCGCGCATCAACGTCGGACTGCTGGCGATTCCGCTCGCGTGGGCGGTCGGCATCTACGCCGGACGCCCGGCAGAGGCCGTGCTCGCGGGATTCCCGTCTTCTCTCTTCATCACCCTCACCGGCGTCACGGTCCTGTTCACGCTGGCGGAGGTCAACGGCACCGTCGGCCTCCTCGCGCGACGATTGTTGGGGCTGGCACGTGGACGCCACACGCTGGTGCCGCCGATCATTTTCCTGATTGCCTGCGCGATCTCGACGGTCGGCCCGGGCGCCATCGTGGCGGTCGCGCTGGTCGCGCCGGTCGGCATGGCCCTCAGCATGCGCGCCGGCATCTCGCCGTTTCTGGCAGCGCTGATGATTGCCAACGGGGCGAACGCCGGGAACCTGTCGCCGTTGAGCGCTGTCGGCATCATCGCCAATACGCGCATGGCCGCGGCGGGCCTGGGCGGCCACGAGTGGCGTGTGTGGGCTGCCAATTTTCTGGCGCATTCCCTCGTTGGGGCGGCCGCCTACGCGCTGCTGATCCGTCACTCGCGGCCGTCGGCCGACGCCGCCGAGGAACATCCAGAACCGCTGTCACCGCGCCAGTGGCTGACGCTTACCGTCATCCTCGCGTGGATCGTCGCCGTCGTCGGGTTCGGTCAGTCGATTGGACTCGCCGGCTTCGCCGCCGCCGCGATCGTGATCCTGGCCGGTGTCTCGGACGAGACCGTGGCGATCAAGCGCATGCCGTGGTCGGCGATCGTCATGGTCTGCGGCGTGACGCTGCTCGTCGCGCTCGTCGAGAAAACCGGCGGAATGGACGTCTTCACCGCGATGCTGGCCAAGCTGGCGCGGCCGACCACAATCAACGGTGTGATCGCGTTCGTCACCGGCCTCATCTCAACCTACAGCAGCACGTCAGCCGTGGTGCTGCCGACATTTCTTCCAACGGTGCCTGGGCTCGTTCAGCAGGTAGGGGGTGGAAATCCGCTGGCCGTCGCGCTCAGCATCAACGTCGGCGCATCGATCGTCGATGTGTCGCCGCTGTCGACGCTGGGAGCACTCTGTGTCGCCGCCGTCTCCGACGCCGAGGTCGCTCGGGATCTGTTTCGCAAGCTGATGATCTGGGGATTCTCGATGGCAATCGTTGGAGCCTTGCTCTGCGAGGCGTTTGCAAATGCTTTCGCCTCCTGATGATCAGGCTCTAAAAGGCTCCAACAGGTTCTGCAGGGTTCTACAAGGTTCTACTGGGTTCTGCGGGGTTCGTTCGGGTTCTGCGAGGTTCTTCGGCTTCGGCGACGAACGAACCTCGCAGAACCTCGTAGCACCCAGCAGAACCCTGTCGAACCTATTTCAGGTTTTTCGTCAGGAACTGAACCACGAGAGGCCAGGACTCCTGCGCCGCCTTCAGGTTCGCCCCACCGGCGCCGGCCTGCGCACCCATGAATCCGTGCCCGGCGCCCTCATACGTGTGGATCTCGTAGCTCTTTCCTAGTTTCTTCATCGCCGCCTCGGTCGCGGGGATCGTCGCTCCGATGCGCGCGTCGTTGCCGGCATAAAGGCCCAGCACTGGAGCCTTCAGATTCGCGAGCTTCGTTTCGACCGTGCCGTCGCCGGCGCCCGGCGCGTCACCGTAATACACGACAGCGGCGTTCAGCGTTGGTTGCGCTGCGGCGTATCCAAAGCTCCGCGCCCCGCCCCAGCAGAAGCCGATCACACCGGTCTTCCCGTTCGCGGCAGGCAACTTCTTGCCGTACTCCATTGCGGCGTTCAACCGGGCGACCACGTCATCCGGCGTTAGCTGCTGAATGGCCTGACCAACGCCGTTGCCGAGCGAGTCGGTTCCGCCGCCATTCGGCCCCTTGCCTGAGAGGAAGTCGGGGACGATGGCGATGAAGCCGTCCTGCGCGAGCTGATCGCCGACGGCGCGCGGGATGTCGCCCATGCCGCGGATGTCATGGATGACCAGCACGACGCCTGACTTGGTCGACCGCTCGGGATACACAACCCACGACTTCAACGCGGTGCCGTCCGCAAGCTTGATATCCACCCACTCGCCATGACGCGGCGACTCTTTCAGCGCGCGCGCCGCATGCTCAGCCGTGCCTGCGGGAATTGCGTCGTTCCACGGGACATCGATCGGGGGTTGCTGTGGTCCTCGGCCTTGTGGCGCTCCGCCGCCACCCGGGGGCGTGGCCGGAGGAGTGGTCGGCGCCTGGGCCTGCGTCATGTCCTCGTGGACATGCTGAGCCAGTGCGGGCGTCGCTATTGTGGCAGCAGCCGCAAACAAAATCGCTAGTCTCATCGATCCTCCAATAGGGAACTGCGGTTTTCGGTTTTCAGTTTTCAGTTTTCAGTTTCCAGGCGCCAGCCGCCAGCCGTGAAGGGCCGCCAGCCGCCATTCAATACCCCCTCACCCATCCCCAGCGTTTACCGACGGGCTCTACAGGCTGCAATTCGTCACATCTTTCCGTTCGCCGAAAACCGGCGTGCTAGTCTCTGCGGCATGGCCTGGTGGAAACGCGGTAAGCCTGCAGAGAACGGCTTCAATCCGGATATGCCGCTGATTCGCCTCGAAGGCATCAGCAAGGTGTTCAAGGGGGATGCGGACGAGGAAACCTGGGCGTTGAATGACGTCACGGTTGACATCGGGCGCGGCGAATACGTGTCGGTTTCAGGGCCGTCGGGCTGCGGAAAGTCTACGTTCCTGTCGCTCCTGGCGATGCTCGACACGCCGACGAAGGGGCGCTATTTCCTCAGTGGCCGCGCCGTCGACGGCCTGCCACCGGCGGAAAAGGCGAGGCTTCGCAACGTCGAAATCGGGTTGATCTTCCAGAGTTTCAACCTGATTGCCGACATGACCGTCTATGAGAACGTCGAATACCCGCTCGGACTGCGCAACGCGACCCCTGCCGAGCGTAAGGCACGAGTGGAAGCGGCACTCGATCGCGTCGGCTTGATGAGCCGGGCGAAGCAGCGGCCCACCCAATTGTCGGGCGGCCATCAGCAGCTCGTTGCCATCGCGCGCGCCATCGCCGGCCGTCCCCCGATCCTGCTCGCCGACGAACCCACCGGCAACCTGGACTCCAAGAGCGGCGACGCGCTGATGGATATGCTTGGCGACCTGCACGCCGACGGCGCCACCCTCTGCCTCGCAACGCACAACCCGGACTACATCGCCCGGGCGCAACGCCACATCTATCTGTTCGATGGGAAGCTCATGACAAAGCCCGTGTCGTAACCGTTGAATCCCTTATCACTCATCACTGATCCCGAATCGCTAATCCTCGAATCGCGAATCCTCGAATCCTTGAATCGATGAATCCTTGAATCACAGCCGCGCTGCCGAAGTGAATCACTTTATTCCATGAATCGCACGGTCGATTCGACAATTCGAGGATTTGACGATTCGAGGATTCGAGGATTCGAGGATTAGTGATTAGAGGATCAGGGATCCAGGATTAGTGATGAGTGATGAGGGATTCATTTCCCCTGCATCCGAAGTATGGCTGACCGCAGCTGCTGCTTGGTGGCATCGCTGCCGATGAACAGGTCATTCGGCCACTGGCTGTACTGCAGCATGTCGGCGTAAATCGCTTCGCTCTGATACAAGTTGAAGCCCATTCCCGCCAGGTACTGAAGCCGCAGATTCCGATCGCGATTGATCGCCGCGTCGGCGAGCCACGGAGCGAGGTCGGTTTTCATGCCCGCGTAGTTCGAAAACAGATCGATCGACGAGAACATTCCCACCTCGCCCAGCGACTTCGCGACCGGCGCCATGTTGGCCTCGGTGAGGTGACGCTGCACGGCTTCGACGTCGATCTTCGTCGGCTCCGCTTGTCCGAGAAGCACCAAATCGTACCCGGCACCGTTGTTCGTGTTGCCCCACACGACGCCGCCAGGAAACACGTCGAGGAACGTCGCGATCTCGCTCTTGACTGCAGCGGTATTGCTCTCATAGAGCTGCACGAAGAGCGTCACCGCGCCGCCTGGCTTGAGATGATCCTTGACCGTCTCGAAGAACTCCTTGGTGTAAAGCATCGCCGCCCCTTTGACCCAGGGGTCGAGCGGGTCCGACGTGATCGCATCAAACTTTTCCCGCGTCGTCAGCAGATAGTGGCGCGCATCATCGGTGACCACGCGCGTCTTCGGATTGGCGACGACGTCGAAGTTGTGCTGGGCGAAGTAGTGAGAAACGACGCGCGGAACGAGCGGCTCGATCTCGGCGATCGTCAAATGCTTGACGTTGGGGTCGACGGACACCGCACCTGCAGTCACGCCAGCGCCGCAGCCAATCACGAGAACCGATTCCGGATTCTTCGGGATGAGCGTCGTCATGTGGCCAAGCATGCGCTGCAGCCGCATGTCTTGCGGCTCGCTCGAGGCCTGCACCTTCCCCGCGTTGTGATAGTTCAGGACGCCGTTCGAGAGGCGCGACACGGCGACCGACGCGTTCCATCCCTCTCCGACGTAGAAGATGTCTCCCTCGCCAATCCTGGTCGCCGCGTATCGCCCGTACGCGACCAGCACCGGAGGCACCGTGTGAATCGTTCGCGCCAGAAGCACGGCGCCGCCCATCGCGGCGGCCAGGAGAAGCGTGCCGGCAAACTGGAAGCGAGTCTTCTTTGATTCGGCGTCCGCGGCGGCTGACTCGAGCATCAGCAATGCAGACACCGCCGAAACGATCACGAGCACCTGCTGTGCGCGCTGGCTGCCGAGCCACACCACGAGCAGCAAACTGGCGCTGACCGAGCCGATGATGGCGCCGAGCGTATTCGCGGCGTAAACGCCGCCAACCAGCCGTCCCGGATCCCTGCCGCCGATCGCGACCGAGGCCAGCGCCAGCGGAAAGCTCGCACCCCAGAGGATGGCGCCTGGCAGCACCGCCCAAATGCAGCGCACGAAATCGAGTTGGAAGTTGTACCAGGGATCGGTGGAGATCGACGGATTGATCGGCCAGTATGGCAGCGACTGCGTCAGCATGTACGCCGTCCACGCCATCGCGGCGCACAGCAGCATCTGACACCAGCCAAGGGCAAGCCGCGGACGCGCAATCCTCGCGGCAATAGTCGAACCGATGCTGCTGCCAATCCCGAGACCCAGCAGGAAGACCGCAAGGATCAAGGAGAAGGTGTACACCGTCGCGCCGAACAACAGCGAGAGGAGGCGTGTCCAGATCACTTCAGCGCTCAGCGCGGTAAAGCCGGAAAGCCCGATCGCCACGTAGACCGCCCACGCACCGGTCGCGCGCTCGAGCGGCGCGGGCGGAGCCACCACTTCATGTGGAGTGGTCTTTGCGATCAGCAGCGCGAGTCCGGCGACGAGCACGTTGAGCGCGACCGCCACAAATGTCGCAAAGGCGGTGTCGTGCACGCGCAGCAGATAGAATCCGGCAAGCAGGCATCCAATCACGCCGCCGCCGATGTTGCCGCCGTAAAAGAAGCCGAGCCAGGACACACCCTCGGGCGTTGATTCAACCCATCGCGACATGGCCGGCAACGTCGCACCCATCGCCAGTGTCGGCGGGAGCAGGCAGATGCTGGCGGCAACGCCTCGCAACAGGATGCCGGTGATGCCGCCGCCACCCCAATGGAAATAGATGCCCCCGAGGAGGGGCATCCCGAACAGCAGCAACAGTCCGAACAGACCGATCCCCAGCTCGAGATACGCGTATACCCGGAGGGGGTGTTCCTGCGGCGAGATGAGGCGCGGGAGGAACAGGCTGCCGAGACACATTCCTCCCATGAACGTGCCGAGGAGAACGCCCATCGACACGGCGGACGAACCTATCACCAGCTGCAGCAGCTGAAACCAGACAATTTCGTAAATCAACGCAGCGCAGCCGCTGCCCACAAACAGCAGCAGCAGCGCCGGCAGAACTCGGCGCGCGGTCATTCGGGTCACGTCTCCAGTCAGGAATTACTGGCGGATGGTATCACGCAGGTTGCGCATTCTCGGTGTCGGCACCTGAGGCAAAAGTGTGACGACCGGCCGACCGTCGTGTTATCTTGCCTCGAACTCAGCACTCTTCTGAAACAGAAGCGATAATCGTAGCATTGAAGGCTGTCCGTATGGCACATCCGCCAGGCGCGGCAGGGGGTTTTTCAGGGCTTCAGCAGTCATGCAGCAATCCATGAGAACCCGACTGACGACCGCGACCGTGGTGTGCGTACTGGCCGCGGCCACCCTCTCTGCCGGCCAGCAACAGGACGCCACGCAGAAGCCGCCGACCACGTTTCGATCCGGGCTCGACGTCATTGCCGTCGATGTGCAGGTCATCGATCGAAACGGAATGCCGGTGTCGGGCCTCGGGCCCGACAAATTCGAAGTCACCATCAACGGAAAACGACGACGAGTCTTGTCGGCGGATTTGGTCGAGAGCCGCAGCGCGACGACGTTGTCGCCTGAGGAACGCGCCGCCGCGGCAGCCGGCCCGCCAGTCATTCCCACGCTCCCGCGCGTGGTGTTCATCGCCGTCGACTGTCTGAGCTTTGACGCGAGCGCATCGCGCCACGTGATCGCAACCGCCCGCGAGTTCATCGATCGACTCCCGGCGACCGACCAGGTCGGCCTGTTTGCGTATCCGTACGGCCCCAAGATCAGTCCGACCACCGATCATGCGGCGGTGTCCCGCAGCCTGAGCACCGTGATGGGCCAGCGCGACGTGCCGTCCAACCAGTTCAACCTGCGACCGGCTGAAATCGTCGATCTGAGCGCCGCCGCCAGTTCGAGCGCACCGCGCGAAGCGTCGCTGCTCGAGTCAGTCGCACGCCGAGAGTGCGGGACTCCGCCGGAGGAAGTCTGCCGGCAACGCCTGATGTTGGAAATTACCGGAGCGGCGCTCTATTACGAAGGCCAGGGCAACGCGGGTCTGGGCATGCTGCGATCGCTGCTCGAGCAAGTGAGCGTCCTCAAGGGACGAAAAACGCTGGTGCTCATCAGCGCTGGAATGATGGCGAGCGACGTGCCCGGCGGACGGCCCGATATCAGCGAGCTGGGTATGCAGGTCGGAAAGGAAGCCGCCCGCTCGAACACGTCGATCTATACGCTGTACCTCGACACCAGTGCGATCGATCGCTTCTCGGCGCAGGTGCAAAAAAGCGACAAGAACCTGCAGAGCGAGGCGCGCGACAGCGAGGTGCTCGGACGCTGGCTCGATCAGTTTTCGGGTGCGGCCGGCGGCGCGCTGTTCAGGGTGCAGGTCGGGAGCGGCGAGTACGCCTTCAATCGCGTCCTGAACGAGATCTCCGCGTACTACCTTCTCGGCGTCGAGCCGGGCGAAGAGGATCGCGACGGTCGCACGCACGAGATCAAGGTCAAGACGAACCAGAAGAACGTCATCCTCCGCGGGCGCCGCTGGGTCACGGTGCCTAAACGCGACGGCGGGCCAGACATCGCTGAAGGAGCCGCCGAAGCGCCTGCAGCAACCGAAAAAGCCGCACCTCCACCCCGCCGCGTCGTCGCCGCTGATGTCCAGGCGATAGCGGACGCGTTCGATCAGGGCGAGGTTGATTTTCAGCGAGCACTCGGGCAAACCCAGGATCTCGCGACATTGCTCCGCAACTTCCGCGGGTCGGATACGCCGTGGCCGAATGCCCCTCGTCGGACCGCCGTCATGGCACTGGAACTCGCAGTCACCGCTCTGCGGAGCGACAACCGATATGCTCGTGATGAAGGCGGCCGGCTGCTCGCCGAGTACAACGTCCGTGTGAGGCAGCCTGAAGCGCCGGACGCGTTCGAGTGCTCGTGGCTCTGGACGGAGGTGGCCGCGCTCGAAGGCCTGTTCATGGCGGACAGCGCCATGCTCTTCGTGCCGAAAGCAGCGGAACGGTGTCCGAACGAAGGGCGGTTGCACCTGGCACACGCACTTGTGTCCGAACAGCAATGGCTGCGCGGCACGGCCGGTTCCGACGAGGAAACCAACATCCTCGATCGCTACAAGACGGCAATGAAGTTTTCCGAGACCGCCGCCGAAGCTCGCATGCGAGCCGCGTGGTTTCTTTCACGGACCGGCAAGCTCGACGAGGCGCTCGCGCTCGTTGACCCCCGGCCAACAGTGACCGATAAGTACGTGCTCTATCTGACCGATCTCGTTCGCGGCCAGATCTTGCGCGCGCGCGGACGTCTCGACGACGCGGCGAAGGCCTATGGGGATGCGCTGGCCACGTGGCCTGATGCGCAGTCGGCGCGAATCGCCCTCATGACGCTGCAGTTGAGTCGCGGCGATCGGCAGGAAGC
>Ga0310810_10003488_pt1 | contig 17143 bp, 15 predicted proteins | sample NCmetagenome_FD_207641 | JGI IMG/M metagenome (GOLD analysis project Ga0310810, IMG submission 207641) | Soil microbial communities from experimental microcosm in Duke University, North Carolina, United States - NC | ecosystem: Engineered > Artificial ecosystem > Soil microcosm > Unclassified ... | reverse complement strand
AGCGCCATCGGGCGGCTTTGACGGGAACCGGCCCGCCGCTAGATTAGCGCCATGACCTATCGCGCCCCCGTTTCCGACATCGCCTTCGCCCTCAAGCACACGTCCGGCCTGAAGGAGGCCCTCGCAGAAGGGCTCTACGGGGAGATGGACGAGGACACGATCGACGCCGTCCTCGAGGAAGCCGGCAAGTTCGCGTCCGACGTGATCGCACCGCTCAACCGTATCGGCGACAAATTCGGCACGCCGTTCAAGGACGGCAGCGTCACCACGCCGCCCGGCTGGAAGGACGCCTACACGTCCTGGGCCGCCGCCGGCTGGAACGGGCTTGCCGCGCCGAGCGATTTCGGCGGCCAGGACCTGCCGCAGGCGGTCAACGCCGCCTGCATCGAAATGTGGAACGCGGCGTCGATGGCCTTCGGCATTGGCCCGGTCCTGACCATGGCAGCGGTCGACGCGCTGCACGCCTACGGATCGGACGCGCTCAAGCGGCAGTACCTGGAAAAGCTCGTCACCGGCGAGTGGATGGGCACGATGCAACTGACCGAGCCGCAGGCGGGCTCCGACGTCGGCGCGCTGCGCACCAAGGCGACGCGCGCGGCCGACGGCACGTACCGCCTCACCGGCGCGAAGATCTTCATCACCTATGGTGAGCACGACTTAACCGACAACATCATCCACTTCGTGCTGGCGCGGCTCCCCGACGCGCCCGAGGGCACAAAGGGCATCTCGCTCTTCCTCGTGCCGAAGATCATGCCGGACGGCACGCGCAATGACGTGCGCGCGCATTCGCTCGAGCACAAGATGGGCATCCACGCCTCGCCGACCTGCACCATGGTCTATGGCGACAAGGGCGGCGCCATCGGCTTCCTCATCGGCGAAGAGCATAAAGGCATGGCCTGCATGTTCACGATGATGAACCGCGCGCGGCTCGCGGTCGGCCTTCAGGGCGTCGGCATTGCCGAGCGCGCGACGCAGCAGGCGATGCACTATGCGCGCGAGCGCAAGCAGGGCACAGGCGGCACCATCGTGCACTACCCCGACGTCAAGCGCATGCTCTTGACCATGCGCGCCATGACCGGCGCGGCGCGCGCGATCTGTTACGCCACCGGCGTCGCGCTCGACCGCTCGCTGCGGGCCAAGGACGCAGCGGTACGCAAGGCAGCGTTCGAGCGCTGCTCGCTTCTGACGCCTGTCGCCAAGGCATTCTCCACCGATATCGGCATCGAGGTCGCGTCGCTCGGCGTGCAGGTGCACGGCGGCATGGGCTTCATTGAGGAGACGGGCGCCGCGCAGCACTACCGCGACGCCCGCATCGCCGCGATCTACGAAGGCACCAACGGCATCCAGGCGCTCGACCTCGTCACGCGCAAGGTCCCGCTCGAGGGCGGCAGAGCGATCGCGCTCTACATCGGCGAACTGCGCAAGACCGTTGAAAGCGTGAGAGCGAGCAACTTCCCCGCGTTCGGCGAGACCGCGGCACGGCTCGGCGAAGCGGTCGACGGCCTCGAGCGCGCGACGCAGTGGCTGCTCGCCCAGAAAAACGCGCCGGCCGCGCTCGCCGGCGCGACGCCCTATCTACGGCTGTTCGGCAACGCCGCCGGCGGCTGCATGCTGGCCGACCAGGCGCTCGCCGCCTTGCGCGGGTCGAGCGACAGCGCGTCGCGGATCGCGCTGGCGCGCTTCTTCGCCGAGAACATTGCGGTGCAGGCATCGGCCCTGGAGCGCACCGTCACCGAAGGCGGCGACAGCGTGCTCAACGCGGAGGCGGCGCTGGCATAATGTCGCTCAAAGGCAAGACGCTCTTCATCACCGGCGGCTCGCGCGGCATCGGCCTTGCCATCGCGCTCAGGGCTGCGGCCGACGGTGCCAACGTCGCGATCGCGGCCAAGACGGTCGAGCCGCATCCCAAGCTCGAAGGCACGATCCACACCGCGGCGGCCGAGATCGAGAAGGCCGGCGGCCGCGCGCTCGCCCTGCAAGTCGACGTGCGCGAGAAGGAGCAGGTGAAGGCGGCTCTGGAGAAGACCGCGGAGACCTTCGGCGGCATCGACATCGTCGTCAACAATGCCAGCGCCATCCAGTTGAAGCCGGTCGCCGAGACCAACATGAACCGCTTCGACCTGATGCACGGGATCAATGCGCGCGGCACCTTCATGGTGTCGAAATACGCGCTGCCCTACCTCCTCAAATCGGAACGGCCGCACATCCTGATGCTGTCGCCGCCGCTCGACATGCAGGAGAAGTGGTTCGCGCCGTCGACCGCCTATTCGATGGCCAAGTTCGGCATGAGCCTCGTCGTGCTCGGACTTGCCGGCGAGATGCGCGGCAAGATCGCAGTCAACGCGCTGTGGCCGCGCACGACCATCGCCACCGCCGCGATCAGGAACCTGCTCGGCGGCGACACGGTGATGAAGATGTCGCGCAAGACGGACATCCTCGCCGAGTGCGCCTGGCGCATTTTCCAGAAGCCGGTCGGCTTCACCGGCAATTTCCTGATCGACGACATCTTCCTCGCCGGCGAAGGCGTCACCGATTTCGACCAGTACCGCGTCGATCCGAGCCAGCCTTTACAGATGGACTTCTTCGTGCCCGACTCGATGCCGCCGCCGAAAGGCGTGAGCTTGGGGAAGAAGGGCTGAACTTGCTCTCGCGCACCGCCTTTCCACACGGTCATTGCCGGGCTTGATCCGGCAATCCATGAAATCTCTCCGCGAGCAAACCGGTACTGCCGATCACGTGGCGTCTCATCATGGATGCGCGGGTCAAGCCCGCGCATGACGCCGAGGCAACTGGCTCGCGCACCCACCGCCCTCAACTTTCAAACGAGCGCGCGTCATCGCCCGCGTTCTTTGGTCGGCCCCGGGAAGGCCGGTCCCCTTTTTCCTTCCCCAATAGGGGAATGGAGCGCCGGGAGGCGCCAAGAGGGCTGTGCTAAGGCCCTCTATGGACCACCCGCACCAAGGGCGGTCCGCGCGCCGGTAGAAGCGCGCGCACTCCGTGACGCGGAGTTCGACGCCTCCCGGCGCTCCATTCGGCTGGGCCCGAAGGCCCGCCGCGGTGCGCGGGATGTCTCCCCGCGCGCCGCACCGCCGCCGGCCCTCCCCGCCTCGAGACGGGAGAGGACCGATAGCGGATACCGGCTATTTATTCCTCTATAGGAGAATTGTCAAGCGCCTCCCGCCGTCCCGAGCAGCGCGCCGCAGGCGCGCCTCGAAGGGCCTCTGAGAATGCTTTTTCCCGTTTGCCTCCCTTTGCCCGGACGCCTACATAAATCCGCATGACCACCCTCCTCGTGACCCATTCCGCCTGTCTCGATCACGTCACGCCCGCCGGCCATCCAGAGCGGCCGGACCGGTTGCGCGCCGTCGATCAGGCGCTCGAAGCCGAAACCTTCCAGGTGCTGGCGCGCGAGAAAGCGCCGCTCGGCGAATGGGACACGATCGCGCTCTGCCATCCGATGGATTACATCGAAGCGATCAAGGACGCCGCGCCGGACGAAGGCATGGTGCGGCTCGACGCCGACACCTCGATGTCGCCCGGCAGCTACGAGGCGGCGCTGCGCTGCGTCGGCGGCGGCGTGCTGGCGGTCGACGAGGTCATGACGGGCAAGGCCAAGAACGCCTTCGTCGCCGTACGCCCGCCCGGCCATCACGCCGAGACCGCGAAGCCGATGGGCTTCTGCTTCTTCAACAGCGCCGCGATCGTCACGCGCTACGCGCAGAAGAAACACGGCGCCGAGCGCGCCGCGCTCATCGACTTCGACGTGCACCACGGCAATGGCTCGCAGGACATTTTCTGGTCCGACCAGAGCGTGCTGTACTGCTCGACGCACGAAATGCCGCTCTATCCCGGCACGGGCGCGATCACCGAGCGGGGCATGCACAACAATATCGTCAACGCGCCCTTGCGCGCGGGCGACGGCGGCGACCAGTTCCGCGAGGCGTTCGAAACCGTCATCCTGCCGCGGCTGCGCGACTTCAAGCCGGACGTGCTGATCGTCTCCGCCGGTTTCGACGCGCACACGCGCGACCCGCTGGCAAATTTGAATCTGGTCGAGGCCGATTACACCTGGGTCACGCAGAAGCTGATGCAGATTGCCGACGAGAACTGCAACGGCCGCATCGTCTCGATGCTGGAAGGCGGCTACGACCTCCAGGGCCTGGCGCGTTCCACCGCCGCGCACGTCACCGCGCTGATGCGGGGATAGCACCTTCTTCACCCTCCCCCCTGCGGGGAGGGTAAGAAAGTCACCGCGCCGTCAGTCCACCATCGACCGGCACGTCCGCGCCGGTGATGAAGCCTGCCGCATCCGACAACAGGTAAACCGCAGCGGAGGCCACCTCCTCAGGCTCGCCGAGACGGCCGAGCGGAATGTCGAGCGCGAGCTTCTGCTTCACGGCGTCGGGATTCTTGGTGCCGCCGGCAATGCCATCGACCATCGGCCCAGCGATGAATGCGGGGCACAGCGCGTTGCATCGCACCGACGGCTTGTAGCGGGCGCCGTGCAGCGCGACGGATTTTGTCAAAAGCGACACGCCGCCCTTCGAGGCGTTGTAGGCGGTCATGTTCGAGCCGCCGACAAGCCCGGACACCGACGACATATTGACGATCGCCCCGCCTCGCTTGCGCAGCAGCGGGAACGCATATTTGCAGCCGAGGAAGGTACCGTCGAGGTTGACCGCGATCACCCGCTTGAAGGTGGCGAAGTCGGTCTTCTCGATGTGGCCGACGACCGCAATGCCGGCTGCGTTGACGAGGCCGTCGAGCCGGCCATGTGTCGCTTCGACCTTCGCGGTCACCGCCTGCCAATTCTCCTCGCTGGTCACGTCGAGCGCGTGATCGATGCCGCCACCTGCCTTGAGGTCCGTGGCGACGACCTGGCCGCCGGCCGCGCGGATCGCGGTCGCGATCGCCGCGCCGATGGCGCCGGCGGCGCCGGTCACCAGCACGATTTTGCCCTTGAGATCGGCCACGCGCCCTACCCCCTCATTGCTCTTGCGGCGAATATCGAGCATTCATCGCCGCATGTCACCCGCGTCAGAGCACCTGTGCCTGATCACCGGCGCCTCCTCCGGCATCGGGGCGGCGCTGGCGCGCGAGTTCGCCCGGCACGGTCACCCGCTGGTGCTGACCGCGCGACGCGAGGCCGAGCTTGCCGCGCTGGCGGACTCGATCGCGGGATCGGGCCGGCCGCGGCCTACGGTGATCGCCGCCGACATCGGCTCGGCCGAGGGCATTGCACGCCTGGCCGACGACGTGCGGGCGCGCGGCCTGTCGGTATCGATCCTCGTCAACAATGCCGGGTTTGGCCTCCTGGGCGAAGCCGCCACGCTCGATCTCGCGCAGCAGCTCGCCATGGTGGATCTCAATGCGCGCGCACTGACCGACCTGAGCTTGCGCTTTCTGCCCGACATCACCCGGCAGAAAGGCGGCATCCTCAACGTCGCCTCGATCGCCGGCTTCCTGCCGGGCCCCGGCATGGCCGTCTACCATGCGAGCAAGGCCTTCGCCGTGTCGTTCAGCGAGGCCATGCACCAGGAGATGAAGGAGGACGGCGTGCGCGTCTGCGCGCTCTGCCCGGGTCCCGTGCCGACGCAGTTCTTCGCCCGGGCCGGCATTCCGCGCGGCTATTTCCCCTCGTTCCTCGCGCGCTCGGCCGAACGGGTCGCGCGCGAGGGCTATGAAGGCTTCATGGGCGGCCACCGCATCGTCGTGCCGGGCTTCGGCAACCGCGTCGTCACCTTGCTGCCGCGGCTGTTGCCGCGCGGGCTGATCGCGGGCTACAGCGCCTGGCGCTGGCGCCGCTCGCGCCGCGGCTGAGATGCACTATCCCGCCCGCACGCCACCGCCTAAACTGCCTCATTGAATCGCCGGAACATGACCGATGGCCGAGAAGACCAATACAGACGTCAAGACCATGCCCTTCGAGACGGCGATCGCGGAGCTCGAACAGATCGTGCGCGAACTCGAGGGCGGCAAGGTGCCGCTCGAGCAGTCGGTCGCGATGTACGAGCGCGGCGAGACGCTGAAAGCCCGCTGCGAGGAGCTCCTGAAGCAGGCCGAAGCGCGGGTGGAGAAGATCACGCTCAATGCCGGCGGCAAGCCGACCGGCAGCGAGCCGCTCGACGTGGACTGATGCCGTGACGGTGCGGCGCCGCCTCATCGTCTACGTCCAAGGTTACGATCCGCGCGGCCTGCCGGAATACTACCGGATGTTCCGGCAGGAATTCCGCAAAACGCTCGCGCTCTACGGCCTGACCGGCACGGTCGGCAAACCGGCGCACGATCCCGACCGCTACATCACGAACTGGAACGTCGAGACGCACGGGCCCGGCTGGGACGTGGCGACGCGCTACATGTTCCTGCGCTGGGAGGACATCATCCGCGCCGACTTCGCGCGGCCGGCATGGTGGAAGATCGCGGCGATGTACGGCGCGATGGTGCACGCGATCGCGGCCGGAGTGATCTGGCGGCTGCTCAAGGCGCACTGGCGCTTCGGCATGTTCGTCCTCTACCCGATGGTGCTGATGACGCTGTGGCTGCTGCTCGGCGGCATCAGCGGCCTCGTCGCGGCGAAGCTTGCCGCGTGGGTCGGCATATCGATGTGGCTCGCCGCGGCGATCGGCGCCTTGGCCGGCTGCGCGATTTTTGCCGGCGCCGTCAGGATCACCGAGCGGCACACTTATCTTCTGTACCTGTGCGACGATATCGCCTCGACCTGGCAGTTTGCGCACCGCAAACGCCCGGACTGGGAGGCGCGGCTCGACCTGTTCGCCGGCTACCTCGTCGACGCCATCCGGACGAGCAATGCGGACGAAGTCGTCGTCGTCGGGCATTCCTCGGGCTCGTTCCTCGCCGTCGATGTGGTCGACCGCGCACTCGCGCGCGATCCCGCGCTCGGCCGGCACGGATCGAAGGTCCGCCTGCTGACCATCGGCGCCAACCTGCCGATTGTCGGATTTCACGGACGCGCCCGGTGGTTCCGGGAGCGCCTCCTGCGCCTCGCCGTCTCGGACCAGATCGCGTGGGTCGATTTCCAGTCGCGACACGACATCATGAACATGTGGCCGTTCGATCCCGTTGCCGGTCACGGCCTCGACCCCGGCCCGGACCGCCACAACCCGCAAGTGATACCTGTCAGTTTTCGCGATCTCTGGCTGCCGGAGGGGTTCGGGCGGCGGCGCTGGCGCTTTTTTCGCGCCCATTTCCATTTCCTTCTGGCCAATGAGCGCACCGGTGCGCCATATGACTACTATCTGATTTGCTGCGGCCCCGAGGGCCTCGCCGAACACGCTGCGGCCCTTCCGAAAGCATGATCCAAGCCCCCGAATTGCCCGAAAGCGCCGATTTGGTGTAAGTCTTGCCCGAATGGAACCCGCCCGCGCGGGGCTAATAGGCGCGGCCCGACCCCTTGTCCGGAGTGATGTTTTGTCAGACGTGTCCAAGACCCCGCTGCTCGATCGCGTCCGTTTTCCCAGCGACCTGAAGAACCTCTCCGCCGAGCAGCTGCGGCAGCTCGCCGACGAACTGCGCTCCGAAATGGTCGAGGCGGTCGCCGCCACGGGCGGTCATCTCGGCGCCGGCCTCGGCGTCGTGGAACTCACGGTGGCGCTGCATTACGTGTTCGACACGCCGGACGACAAGCTGATCTGGGACGTCGGCCATCAGGCCTATCCGCACAAGATCCTCACCGGCCGCCGCGACCGCATCCGCACGCTGCGTCAGGGCGGCGGCCTGTCCGGCTTCACCAAGCGCGCCGAGAGCGAATACGACCCGTTCGGCGCCGCGCATTCCTCGACCTCGATCTCCGCCGCGCTCGGCATGGCGGTCGCGCGCGACATGACCGGCAACAAGAACAACGTCATCGCCGTGATCGGCGACGGCGCCATGTCGGCCGGCATGGCCTATGAGGCGATGAACAATGCCGGCGCGCGCAACGAACGGCTGATCGTGATCCTCAACGACAACGAGATGTCGATCGCGCCGCCGGTCGGCGCCATGTCGGCCTATCTCGCGCGGCTCGCGTCCGGCCGCACCTATTTGAAGCTCCGCGACGTCGGCAAGCAGCTCACGCATCACCTGCCCAAGGCGCTCGACCGCGCCATCACCCGCGCCGTCGAGCACGCGCGCGGCTACGTCACCGGCGGCACGCTGTTCGAGGAGCTCGGCTTCTATTACGTCGGCCCGATCGACGGCCATAACCTCGACCATCTCCTGCCGGTGCTGCGCAATGTGCGCGACGCCGACTTCGGCCCGATCCTGATCCATGTCGTGACGCAGAAGGGCAAGGGCTACGGCCCGGCCGAGAATTCCGCCGACAAATATCATGGCGTCGTCAAGTTCGACGTCGCGACCGGCGCGCAGGCGAAGTCCAAGCCCGGCGCGCCGCAATACACGAAAGTGTTCGGCGAGAGCCTGATCAAGGAAGCCAAGAAGGACGACAAGATCGTCGCCATCACGGCGGCCATGCCGTCGGGGACCGGCGTCGACATGTTCGAGAAGGCGTTCCCCGAGCGCACCTTCGACGTCGGCATTGCCGAGCAGCACGCCGTGACCTTCGCCGCCGGTCTCGCCACCGAAGGCATCAAGCCGTTCTGCGCCATCTACTCGACGTTCCTCCAGCGCGCCTACGACCAGGTCGTGCACGACGTCGCCATCCAGAAGCTGCCGGTGCGCTTTGCCATCGACCGCGCCGGGCTCGTCGGCGCCGACGGCCCGACGCATGCGGGCTCGTTCGACATCGCCTATCTCGGCTGCCTGCCGAACTTCGTCGTCATGGCGGCGGCGGACGAGGCCGAACTGGTGCACATGGTGGCGACGCAGGTCGCGATCAACGACCGCCCCTCGGCGCTGCGCTATCCGCGCGGCGAAGGCCTCGGTGTGCCCATGCCGGCAGAAGGCGTGCCGCTCGAGATCGGCAAGGGCCGCATCCTGCGCGAAGGCCACAAGGTGGCGCTGCTCTCGCTCGGCGCGCGGCTCGGCGAAGCCTTGAAGGCCGCCGATGAACTCGCCGCGCATGGCCTGTCCACCACCGTCGCCGACGCGCGCTTTGCCAAGCCGCTCGACGTCGAGATGCTGATGAAGCTTGCGCGCGAGCACGAAGTGCTGATCACCATCGAGGAAGGCTCGATCGGCGGCTTCGGCGCCTACGTGCTTCAGACGCTGGCCGAGGCCGGCGCGCTGGAAAACGGGCTACGCGTGCGCACCATGGTGCTGCCCGACACGTTCATCGACCAGGACACGCCGGCGGCGATGTACGCCCAGGCCGGCCTCGACGCCAAGGGCATCGTCACCAAGGTGTTCGAGGCGCTCGGCAAGGACATCGCCAAGGAGACGGTAAAGCTGGCTTAAGGCTTTAACCCGCTGGACCTCAACCTCTCCAGTCATCCTGAGGAGCCCGCGCGATACGCGCGGGCCTCGAAGGATCTCTGACTCAGAGGTCCTTCGAGGCCGTCGCTCCGCGACGGCACCTCAGGACGACGGCGAAATTTAAACCCTCTTCTTCCGTCCCTTCTTGCGCTTCGGGGCCTTGGCGCCCTTCTTGCGCGCCTCCGACAGGCCGATGGCGATCGCCTGCTTCTTGCTCTTGACCTTGCGGCCGCTGCCGCTCTTGAGCGTGCCTTTCTTGCGCTTCTTCATCGCGCGTTTGACGTAGCCTGACGCCTTCTTCGAATATTTCCGTGCCATGTCTCTGCCTCCGATATGGCGCACAAAAATTTGATATGCGTTCAAACAACAGCGATGATGAGAACTGGTTCCGTTTTCCCGTTGCCGAACGCTGCATGATCCACAATGACGACGTCTGAACGATTGCGCGCCGACCGTCTGCTGGTCGAGCGTGGCTTCTTCGACAGCCGCGCCAAGGCGCAGGCCGCGATCGAAGCCGGCCTCGTACAGGCGAATGGCGCGACGGTGCGTAAGGCGTCCGAGGAAGTCGCGCGCAACGCCGCTATCGAGGCGTCTCCCGCGCATCCGTACGTGTCGCGCGGCGGCGTGAAGCTCGAGGCGGCGCTCGACCATTTCGGCATCGACCCGAAGGGCCGCGCCTGCCTCGACGTCGGCGCCTCGACCGGCGGCTTCACGCAGGTTCTGATCGCGCGCGGCGCGCTCAGGGTCTACGCCGTCGATGTCGGCAAGGCGCAACTGCACGCGGCCTTGCGCGGGCGGCCCGAGATCGTGTCGCTGGAAGAAACCGACATCCGGAAGCTTTCCGCCTCCGTCTTTGCCGAAGCCCCGAGCCTCGTCACCATCGACGTCAGCTTCATCTCGCTCAAGCAGGTGCTGCCGGCGGTTTCGGCGCTCGCCGCGCCGGCCGCCACGCTCGTCGCGCTGATCAAGCCGCAATTCGAGGCCGGACGCGAGCGGGTCAAGAAAGGCGTCGTACGCGACGCCGCGGTGCACCAGGCGGTGTGCGACGACATCGCCGCTTTTATTGCCGCGCTCGGCTGGCGCGTCAGCGGCGTCATCCCCTCGCCGATCGCCGGCGGCGACGGCAATGTCGAGTTCCTGCTGGGCGCAACGCGCGGCTGACGACGCATCAGAAGGCGCCATTGCGCGCATTCGCGCGGCTTATGTGTGTTGCCGCGCCGCGACGCCGCGCATCAAACGACCGTGAGAGGCGACATGCCGCCTTCCTCTCGCCACATGCCGACCTATGGTCCGCCGGCCATGCAAGTCCACGACGCACAGCTTTCAGCCGGGGCGCACCCCGCACCGGTCACCGGCCTCTGGCGCGCCGAACTCGGCGCCACGGTGAAGCTCGCCTTGCCGATCGCGCTGACCCAGCTTGGCCAGGTGGCGATGATGACGAGCGACCTCATCCTCATCGGCCATCTTGGCGACAACGCGCTTGCCGCCGCCGCGCTCGGCCAGACAGTCCTGTTCGCCGCCTTCGTGCTCGGCATGGGCATCGTCTCGGCGGTGGCGCCGCTGGCGGCGCAGGCATACGGTGCGCGCGATCCACGCATGGTGCGGCGCTCGCTCCGCGTCGGCCTGTGGGCCGCGTTGATGCTCGGCGTGCCGCTCACCGTACTCGAATATTTCGGCGAGGACGTGCTGCGGCTACTCGGCCAGGACGAGACGAGCGCGCATCTGGCCGGCATCTACCTCATCGGGCTCGGCTGGTCGCTGGTGCCCGGCTGGTGGTTCATCGCGCTGCGCGGCTTCATGGGTGCGGTGAACCGGCCGGAGCCGGCGCTATGGGTGACGCTGGCGGCCATTCCGCTCAACACGCTGCTCGCCTATGCGCTCATCTACGGCCGCTTCGGCCTGCCCGAACTCGGTCTGCTCGGCGCCGGCGCCGGCACGACCATCGTCAATCTGGCGATGTGCGCGGCCTGCTTCTGGATCGCATATGCGCAGCGGCCGTTCCGCAAGTACCACGTGCTCGGACGCTTCTGGCGCATCGACTGGCGGCTGCTCGGCGAACTCGTCGCCGTCGGCGCGCCGATCGCCGGCGCGTTCCTGCTCGAATACGGGCTGTTCGCCACCGCGGCGATCATGATGGGCTGGATCGGCACCGTCGCGCTCGCCGCGCACCAGGTGGCGCTGCAAACGGCGGCGATCCTGTTCATGGTGCCGTTCGGCATCTCGATGGCCGCGACGGTGCGCGTCGGCCATGCGGTCGGGCGACGCGACGCCAGGGCGACGCGACGCGCCGGTTTCGCGGCCATCGGCCTCGGCGCGGTTTTCATGGCCGCAATGGTGGTGGTGATCGTCGCGTTCCGCAACGTCATCCCACTCGCCTTCCTCGGTGCGGGCGCGCACGATGCGCAAACGGAGGCGACGATCGCGCTCGCCGCGACCCTGCTCGCCTTCGGCGCCACCTTCTTCGTCGTCGACGGCGTGCAGACCATCGCCGCCGGCGCGCTGCGCGGGCTCAACGACACGCGCGTGCCGCTTCTCTTCGCCGCGGTGAGCTTCTGGGCGGTCGGCTTCGCCACGTCCTACTCGCTCGCCTTCCCGGGCGGCTTAGCGGCCATCGGCATCTGGATCGGCTTCACCGTCGGCCTCGGCGTCTATGCGGTGCTCCTGGTGTGGCGCTTCAACGCGCTGACCCGCCGCGGCGTCATGCCCGCCGCGCCGGGGCATTGAGGGCAAGCATTGCGGCCTGCCGCCGTTCTCGGCTAAGGCGGACGCAATGACCGAACAGATCACCATCAGTTCATTGGGCCATCGCGGCGACGGCGTCGCCGAGACGCCGGCGGGGCCGGTCTATGTGTCGTACACCCTGCCTGGCGAGACGGTGACGGTTGAAGCTGTCGCCGGCCATCCCGACCGCCGGCAACTTCTTCACATCGACCATCCGAGCGCCGAGCGCGTGCCAGCGCCGTGCGCGCACTTCGGCACGTGCGGCGGCTGCGCGCTCCAGCACTGGTCGCTCGCCGAGTACCGGCTGTGGAAACGCAATCTCGTCGTCGAGATGCTGGAGCGTCACGGGCTGGTCTGCCCGGTGGCGACGCTGATCGACGCGCACGGCAAGGGCCGCCGCCGCGCCGTGCTGCACGCAAGACGCGGCACGCACGATGTGCTCGAGGTCGGCTTCGCCGCGCCGCGGGCGCATCACATCGTCGCCATCGACGCCTGCCCGGTGCTGGCGCCGGAGCTTTCCGGCGCGCTCAAGGCTGCGTGGGCGATCGCCGAAGCACTGAAAGTGACGCAAAAGCCGCTCGACATTCACATCACCGCCGCCGGCAACGGCCTCGACGTCGACGTGCGCGGCTCCGGACCGCTCAAGCCGGCCGAGATCACGGCGCTTGCACGCATCGCCGATGTGCACGGGCTGGTGCGCCTGACGCGGCATGGCGAACTGGTGACGCAGCGCGCGCAGCCCCTTCTGACCGTCGGCCGCGCGCAGGTGCCGCTGCCGCCGGGCTCGTTCCTTCAGGCGACCGCCGAGGGCGAAGCGACCCTGGCGAAGCTCGTGGTCGAGCATGTCGGCAAGGCCAAGCGCGTCGCCGACCTGTTCGCCGGCATCGGCACCTTTGCGCTTCGGCTCGCCGAGAAGGCGCGCGTCACCGCCGCCGACAGCGAAACGCCCGCAATCAAGGCCCTTCAAGCAGGCGCGGCGAAGGCGAATGGGCTGAAGCAGATCGAGGCAGCGCCGCGCGACCTGTTCCGGCGGCCTCTGGTGGCGTCGGAGTTGAAGGTCTTCGACGCCGTCGTGTTCGACCCGCCGCGCCAGGGCGCCGAAGCGCAGGCGCGCGAACTGGCGAAAAGCAGCGTGAAGACGGTGGTTGCGGTGTCCTGCGATCCGGCGACCTTCTCCCGCGACGTCAGGATTCTGGTCGATGGCGGCTACCGGCTCGAAGGCGTCACGCCGGTCGATCAGTTCAGGTGGTCGCACCACGTCGAGGTAGTCGGCGTTCTGACCCGCTGACTACTGAAAATCGAATCCTCGGCCGCCCCAGCGCTCCTGCCACAGCTTCTCGCCGATCAGGCAATTAACGCGCGGTTCCTTGCCCGCCGCCGGCACGACACGCGCCTCCGGCTGGCGGCCGGCGATCTCGAGGATCAATTTCGTGCGCGTCGCCTCGACGAACTGCGAACGATCGTGGATCGGCACGACGAACGCGCCCGGCCCGCCAATGACGCAGTCTTCGTAATAGACGTCGAGATTGTCGATATCCATCATGCTGCCGCGCGAACGCCGGATCATGATCGGCAGACCATTGATGGTGATGCCGGCGGCGGTGACGCCGTCGCGCGTCGGCACGACCGGGACACCGGCATTGTTGGCGCCGTCGCCGGACACGTCGATGACGCGGCGCACGCCGCGATAGCCGCTGGTGTCGAACAGCGGCTTGGCGAAGAGAAGCCCGCCCGAAATCGACGTGCGCGAGGCGCGCCGGTATGGCGCCCGGGCAAGCTCGTCGGCGACCGCGTCGGCGGCTTCCGGCCCGTCGATCAACCGCCACGGCATCAGGACCTTCTGGTCGAACTGGCCGGCCCATTCGAAATAGGTGACGGCGATCTTGCCGTGCGCGCCTTCGCGCAGCGCGGTCAAGAATTCCTTCGAGCGCAGCGCCTGCACGTAGCCTTCGCGCTGGAGCGCCTGCTCTTCCGGGTCCATCGAATAGGACACGTCGACGGCGAGGATCAGTTCGACGTCGACCGGAACGGCACTGGCGCTGGTGTCGGCGAAGCGGGGCGTCGGCGCGGCATCGGCCGCCATCGACAGTGCGATGGCAGCGAGCGCGGCGGCGGCAAGACGGTGCAATCCCTTTCGCCCCATGGGGCCCAAGGCTGCCACAGCCCGCGGGGCGAAAGAAAGGCCGCCGGCGCGGCCGTCTGCCGCTGCCGGCGTTATTTACGCGGCGGAAACGCGACCGCTCAGCTTTCCGCGATGTGACGCGTGCGGAGCGCGCGCAACGCCGTGATCGCCAGCAGCGCGGTCACGAGGTCGAGGATGGCGACGATGATGAACACGGATGTCCAGCTTCCGGTCGCCTGCTTGATGTAGGCAGCCGCCGGTCCGCCGAGGATCGAACCCACCCCCTGCGCGATGTAGAGGAAGCCGTAGTTCGTCGCGGCGTATTTCGGCCCGAACGTGTCGGTCAACGTCGAGGGGAACAGCGAGAAGATTTCGCCCCAGCCGAAGAACACGAGGCCGGTCAGCACCACGAACAGCGCCGGCCGGTCGATAAACGCGAACAGCACGAGGATCGCCGCGCATTCAAGCGAGAAGGCGATGAACATCGTCATTTCGCGACCGATCTGGTCGGACACCCAGCCGAAGAACGGCCGCGTCAGGCCGTTGGTGAAGCGCGACAGCGTCAGCGACAGCGGCAATGCCGCCATGCCGAACACGAGCACGTCGGCGACCTTGAACTCCTTCGCGAACGGCCCGACGTTCGAAACGACCATGAGGCCGGACGTCGACATCATGCTCATCATGACGAACAGCAGCCAGAATGTTGGGCTCCGCAACATTTCCTGCGGCGTGTAGCTGCGCTTCGCCTGTATCGTCGACGACGCCGCCGGCGTGTAGCCTTCCGGCACCCAGCCTTCCGGCGGCACGCGCAGCCACTGCGCGGCTATAATGCCGATCAGGCCCTGGATGATGCCCCAGACGACGAGCGTATGCGCATAGCCGGAGCTCTTGATCATGCTGTCGATCGGGAAGCTGGTGAAGATCGCGCCGAAGCCGTAGCCGGCGGCGGCGAGCCCGGTCGCGAGGCCGCGGCGATCCGGGAACCAGCGCACCATCAGGCCGATGATGCCGACATAGATGATGCCGGTGCCGAAGCCGCAGATCACGCCGTAAGTGAAATACAAGGCCCAAATATTGTCGACGTAAGCCGACAGCACCCAGCCGCCGCCCGACATGAGCGCGCCCGCGGCGATGAGCATGCGCGGGCCGAAGCGATCGACGAGGTAGGCCTGCAACGGCGAGCACCAGGTTTGCAGGATGATCAGCAGCGAGAAGGTCCACTGCAATTCGGCGAGCGTGGTGCCGAGCTTCTGATTGAGCGGCCCGGTGAACAGCGTCCACACATATTGCGGGCTCGATATCGCCATCATCGCGATCAGCCCGAGCACGAGCTGCGCCCACCGATTCCAGTACCAGGCGGATCGGTCCGCATACGCCAAGGTTGTCATTGCAATCTCCCCGAACGGAGCCGGGCGGTCGCGACTATTGGCCCACGATTGTTTGTCCGCCCCGGCGGGGAGTATTTGCCTGATCGCGGTGGCGCGCAACCGCCGGCGCGGCGTATCGCACCGCGATATTGTGGCGGTCAGCCTTCGAGCGGCTCGGTGCCGGTGATCTCGATGCCGAAGCCGCCGAGGCCGACATAGGTGCGCTTGGCGGAGGCGAGCAGCTTGATCGAGCGGATGCCGAGATCGCGCAGGACCTGCGCACCGAGCCCGATTTCGCGCCACTGCGCCGAGCGCGCCGCCTCCGTGCCGGTATCGCCGTGCGGGATTTCCGCGACCGGCACGCCGGCCGTGCCGTCGCGCAGGTAGACGATGACGCCCCTGCCCTCGGCCTTGAAGCGGCTGAGCGCGGCGCGGATGGTGCGGGCGCCGCCGAACACGTCGCCGATCACGTCGGCGCGGTGCAGGCGCGCCGGTACGTCGCGGCCGTCGCCGAGATCGCCGTAGACGAAGGCCATGTGATGCACGCGGTCGAACGGCGTCACATAGGCATAGCCCTTGAGCGGGCCGATGTCGGACATCAGCGTGAACTCGCCGACGCGCTCGACCAGCTTGTCGCGCGTCTGGCGATAGGCGATCAGCTCGGCGATGGAGAGGTAAGCAAGCTTGTGCTTTTCGGCGAAGGCGGCAACCTGAGGCCCGCGCATCACCGAGCCGTCGTCGTTCATCAATTCCGAGAGCACGCCGACGGCGGGAAGACCGGCGAGACGGCACAGATCGATGCAGGCTTCGGTATGGCCGGAGCGCATCAGCACGCCGCCCTGCTTCGCCACCAACGGGAAGACGTGGCCGGGCCGCACGAAATCGGCGGCGCCCGAATTGTCGTTGGCGAGCGCGCGCACGGTGTTGGTGCGCTCCTCGGCCGAGATGCCGGTGGTCAGCCCGTGCTTGACGTCGACCGTGACGGTGAAGGCGGTGCCGAGCGGCGCGTCGTTCTCAGCCACCATCGGCTCGAGGCGCAGTTTCCGCGCATGGTCGACCGAGAGCGGCGCGCACACGATGCCCGACGTGTGGCGGATGATGAACGCCATCTTCTCCGGCGTGCACAGCGAGGCGGCGACGAACAGGTCGCCCTCGTTCTCGCGGTCATCGTCGTCGGTGACGACAACGAGCTCGCCCCGGGCGAAGGCCTTGATCGCCGCGTCGACTCTGGCGTGCGTGTCTACCACTCGGATTTCCTCTTCGCGCGTTTAGCGCTTCGCGAACGGCCAGGGCGTGCCCTCGCCGGCATTTGCGCCCATTTGCCCGCGGTGCATCAGATAGTGATCGGCCAGCACGCATGCCAGCATGGCTTCGCCCACCGGCACGGCGCGGATGCCGACGCACGGGTCGTGGCGGCCCTTGGTCATGATCTCGGTCTCGTTGCCGTAACGGTCGACGGTCTTGCGCGGCGTCAGGATCGACGAGGTCGGCTTGACCGCGAAACGCGTGACGATCGTCTGCCCGGTCGAGATGCCGCCGAGGATGCCGCCGGCATGGTTCGAGG
>Ga0310810_10003486_pt1 | contig 17151 bp, 11 predicted proteins | sample NCmetagenome_FD_207641 | JGI IMG/M metagenome (GOLD analysis project Ga0310810, IMG submission 207641) | Soil microbial communities from experimental microcosm in Duke University, North Carolina, United States - NC | ecosystem: Engineered > Artificial ecosystem > Soil microcosm > Unclassified ... | reverse complement strand
TCAAGCCATTCGCGCCGCACAAACAGGATCTGACGCTCGCGGAGGAAGGCATTACGGCCTTTCCTGAACCGAACACACGAGTGATTAAGGTGTCGTTCGACGCAACTGAGCCCCGTCTCGCGGCTGATTTCGCGAATTTGGTTGCAGACGAGTTCGTCCAACTGACCTTCGAAACTCGAGAGCAGACCTCCCAAGACACCGTGGACTGGCTGATGCGCCAAATGGCGAGCCTGAAGACCAAACTGGGAACTGCCGAGGAAGAGTTTCAAGGATTTGCGGGCTCCTCCAAGCTGACGATCCTTTCGGAAAACGAGAATGTAGACGACGAACGGCTTCGGGATGTCCAGGTCGCGTTGTCCAAAGCGCAGACCGACACCATCGCAACGCGTTCGAGATATGAACTCGCTCTCCAGGCGCCACGCGAGTCGCTCCCTGAGATCCTGGACGATGCAACTCTAAAAGAGTACCAGCTCGATCTGACGACGCTTCGGCGGCAGTTGGCGGCGCTGATGTCGGAATATACAGCGGGGCATCCGAAAGTGGAGCAGCTGCAAGCGCAGATTACGGTTCTCGAAGCGGCCTTCGAAGACAAACGGAATAACGTCGTCGCTCGCATCAAGAACGACTTCCTTGACGCCCAACGGCGCGAGAGCTTGCTGACAAGCCGTTACAATGCCCAAACAGGGCACATGGCAGAGCAGGCACAGCAGATGGCGCATTATTTGACGCTGAAGCGCGAGGTTGATACCACACGCGCGTTGTACAACTCGATGCTTCAGAAGGTCACCGAAGCCAGCGTAGCTGCCGCGATGCGTACGAGCAACATTCACGTGATCGAGCGAGCGACACCTCCGGAAATCCCCTTCAAGCCAAATCTTCTGTTGAACATGGCATTCGCGATCTTTACTGGACTGTGTCTTGCCATTGCGGTGGTGATTAAGCGCGCTCGATCCGATCGCGGCATTAACGACCCGGGTGACCTAAGCGGACATCTCAACGTACTTGAACTTGGTGTTATCCCAGCAGGCGGCAAGAACTCATACCCGATTCGCCGTTTGCTGAGCAGCAAGCTGCGGCGACGAACCCTCACTCTTGATGGAAACGTCGCCGGGCGGCTCGAACTGACCACCTCGCAGCAGCAGCCTTCTTTAATCGCCGAGTCGTTTCGGTCGACGGTGGCGTCGATTCTGTTTTCGAAGCAGAACGGCCTGTGCCCGCGCCTTATCGCGCTTTCGAGCGCCGGTCCCCAAGAGGGCAAGACGACGGTTGTCAGTAATCTCGGAATCGCGCTCGCGCAGACCAACCAGCGAGTCCTGTTGATCGACGGCGATACCAGGCGGCCCCGCCTTCACGAAATCTTCGGCGGCGATAACAGCGTCGGCTTGTGCGATGTGTTGAGTGGCAAAGCTTCTCCAGCGCTTCGGGAAACCCAGATTCCGAACCTCTTTCTATTACCCAGTGGGCACAGCGATGACAAGAGCCTGCTCTTCAAGCCTGAACTGCCAGCGCTTTTGCACCGCTTGAAGGCCGAGTTCGACATGGTCCTGATCGATACGCCGCCGATGCTTCAGATTCCAGATGCTCGCCTTTTCGGACGTCAAGTTGACGCGGTGATTCTCGTGGTTGCTCAACACACACACCGTCACGCTGTCCAGGCTGCTTCGCAACGCTTGGCCGAAGATGGCACCGTCCTGCTGGGGACGATTTTGAACAATTGGAACCCCAACCACCGGAGCCTCAGATCGCTGGCATATTACTATTACGATAGTTATTCTGAAGAAACCGCTTCATAGTCCTCCAAATTCACGATCTACCGAACTAATTCTTCCAGTAATAGAGCGTAGCGAAAGCCATTCGATGGCGTCGAATTATCGCCGTGGCCAAATAGGGGCGGATCAGTCCACCAGTCGCCTCTACAGATGCAGATCCATTATGGAGAGGTATTACCCGTGCCTCGATCCGGCGCTTCGGGAGCGGATTGCGAACGGGGCGATGTGGAGCATCGTGGGAGCAGGATTGGCCAGCGGGCTTGCAATGGCCGCAAATGTGGCTTGTGCCCGGGTGCTGGGCTCGGCACATTTTGGCGAGCTTGCGATTGTTCTGGGCACCATGAACCTGTTTGTGACGCTCTTCACGTCCGGACTGAGCATGACAGCGTCGAAATACGTCGCCGAAAATCGCGCTACCGATCTCGCACGCGCCGCGACTGTTGTGGGATTGTCCTGGTCGACCTCAATCGTGGTTGGCATCCTGATGATACCGATGATTATCACGCTGTCGCCGTGGCTCAGCCGTGACATGCTCGGGGCGCCGAGATTGGCTCGGGCGTTAAGCCTCGGAGCCGTCGTTGTGTTCTTTGGGGCGCTGAACGGCTCCCAAATTGGCACGCTTAGCGGATTGGAGGCGTTCAAGCAAGTCGCATTCGGCAACCTCGTTCGTGGGATCGGAACAATCGTATTCGTCACGATCGGAGCCGTTCTTGACGGAGTCGTCGGCGCACTATGGGGCTACGTCGGTGTAGGCGCGGTGACAACCATCTACTATCAAACGGCAGCGCACCGCGCGTGCGCGGCGGAAGGAATCGTCCCCTCCTATCGCTTCGACCGAGATGATATCCGCATGCTATGGCGATTCACTTTGCCAGTCCTGTTAACAACGGTCTCCTTTACGCCAGCAGCCTGGTGGAGCAATGTTTTGCTCGCCAAGAGGAGCGGGTACTCAGAAGCCGGCATATTCAACGCAATGGTTCACTGGCAACTATTTATCCTGTTCTTTTCGAATGCGGTATCCAGGATGGGACTGCCGATACTCTCAAACTTGCGCGCGGAACAAGACGCGACCAAGTACAAGCGATATCTGGCGGTTAATTTCGTACTGACGTCGGCTCCAGCTGTGGTCATTGGTATTCTGGTGGCGCTTTTCTCGCCGTTGATTATCAAGCTGTACGGGCCTTCATTCCAGCATGGCGCCTCGGCCCTGTCCCTGATGAGCCTTGCTGCCATCCTTTCCGCAATGAATATCCCTGTCGGCCATGCGATCTGGTCCCTGGAAGCAACAACGGCGGCCGCGCTTCTTGCTTTGCTCAACGGCGCTTCACTCGTGCTCGCCTCGTCTGTGCTGGCGGGACATGGGGCCACGGGCCTTGCAGGCGCTTACGTGATCATGGGCGTCGTGCAAACCGCTGTAAATGTTCCCTTCATGGGTTGGCTTCTTCGCCGAGAGTTCACGGTGACGACGGCGCCTGAGACTTGTGCGATCGCATAAGTATCTGACGCAGAGTCAGGACCCATCCGGGCGCAACATGATCGCGGATCATGTTGTTATCGCCCTGACAGTAGCCGGACTAATCGCTGCGCTCGTCATGCTCGTGCTTTTGCTCGAATCTATCCAGCAACAGACAAAACCGGGCGAACTCTACCCCTCCGATGTCACCAAGCCGGCGCTGTTTTACATTGCGCACGCCATTCAGATTGTGCTGCTGCTGGGCGCGGCTTTCGTTGCTCTCATTTCCACCGATCCTCGAGGAATTGAACCCGGATATTTCTGGCGGTTTGGCTTATTCATGGCAGCCGCCGTTTTGATGACCGCCAGGGGCTATTCGGTTGTGGATTTGTTTTCGACAAGACTGGTCGACAGTACCGGACCCTTTCCATGTCTCATGTCTCTGCTGGTTTTCATTGGAGCTCGGCGAAGATACTGGAACGTTATCGACAGAGCGATCGTGGCTGAGGCTGTATTCCTTTCCGTGATCGCGCTGATCGCGCTAGGGAGCCTCCAAAGCTTCACCCGGGATCGCGTAATAGCCAGTTTAGGAGGCACGCTCAACGCGCTCTACTGGCCGGCGGCCTGGATTGCACTTCGGGATTACGCGCGCGAGTCGGTTAGTCGACATTTGCGCTTTGTTCCTATCCTTCTGTATGGCTTCATGAGTTTCTTCACCGAGACGCGGCTCAATGTCGTAATGTTCATCGCCTGCCTTCTTGTCTACGCCTTCCTCCAATACAAGCGAATGATGCCGCAGATCACTATGTGGATCGTGAGCTTTGGCTTGGTCGTCTGGGCTGGATTATTCACCGCAGTGTTTCTGACGAACACATCCGAATTTCGGACGCTCAGATTTGTCGCCGGTGCGTTTGCCGCCCGGCTCAATGAGGATACGCGGACCGGGCAAGTAAGAAGCTTCTTTAACGTCGTCGAACCATCGGAACTGATGCTGGGCAGAGGCGCGTTGGCAACATGGGATTGGGATCGGCAGGTATGGCGAGGCGGTACCGATATCGGCTATCTCACCCTTTTATTTTATGGAGGACTGCCACTGCTGCTGACCTACATCGCTGCCCACATACGACCCGCTTTCACCGTCTTCTGGACAAGTTCAGATGGCTGCCAACTTGCGGCAGCCGGGATTGTGCTGCTGTGGACTCTCCGTATGTTCTCATCGTCATACCCCGGATTGAGTCTCGATTACTATCCCGTCGTGTTTTGTGTCGGCGTTTGTATCTCCAGGGAATCTGACGGGTCTGGGCGTGAAGTATATCGTCCGCCGCGGGAAATCAAGCATGCGCGTCCTTTGGTTTACTAATGACCCCTTACCCGCCGTACACCGCCTCGCCGGGCGCGAGTGTGCGGCACATGGCGGCACGTGGATGCCGACCCTTCTCCATCACCTCTCGCGGATGCCGCATATCCATGTTGATGTTGCGGCTGCGCACCGCGGCAGCTCTGACGGTCAGGTCGCCGTGGACGGGGTCAACTATTTTGTGATCGGCCAGCCACGGTACCAGTCCTATTTCAGTTGTACGAAGAAAGATCTTGAGAAGTGTCTGGCGATCATTCGCCAGACGGAGCCGGATGTGATCCACATTCATGGCACCGAACGATTCTATGGTCTCATCGCCGCCCGTAAATTGACGCGGACGCCTTGTGTGATTTCGCTCCAGGGTCTTCTTGGACCGTACGTGACCAGCTTTTTCGGCGCGTTAACTGCCCGGGATCTGCGGCGCAGCGAGCGCCTTCTCGACCTTCTAACTCGCCGCAGTTTGTTTTGGATGTATCGAGACTACTGTGCCGGCGCGCGGCGAGAGCGCGAAGTATTGGCGGGCGCGAATGCGCTAATGGGCCGCACTGAATGGGATCGAGCGCATCTGAAAAGCGTCAATCCAAGGGCCAAGTATTACCACGTCGGAGAGATCTTACGCGACGATTTCAGGGCAAAGAGCTGGGACATTGCCGGGTGTCGACGGCACTCGATTCTTTTCACCAACGTCGGCGAGCCACGCCGTGGAATTGAGATTCTGTTGCGGGCGATGCTGTCCATCCGGCGAGATTTCCCTGATGTCCAACTGCGGCTGGCGGGCGAAATCGGCAACCGCCGAGGCTATCATCGCTTCGTGCGGCGGATGATCGCCGAAAGCGGCCTGACGCCGAATGTTGAGTTGCTCGGATATCTGGATGCGCGGGCACTCGTCAGAGAATTATCCGGCGCGCATGTGTTTGCCATCCCATCCTACATAGAGAACAGCCCGAACAGCCTCTGTGAGGCCATGCAAGTCGGTGTGCCGTGTGTCGCGACATATGCAGGAGGAATTCCAAGTCTCATACAGCACCACCACACAGGACTCTTGTATCCCCGCGAGGATGCACCGCTCCTCGCGGAGGCCATCATGAAGATCTTTCGTGATGACGACCTCGCATGTCGGCTCGGTCGATCTGGCAGAGTCGAGGCGCTCGAACGGCACGCACCCGAACGTGTCCTTTCCCAGTTGCTGAACGCGTATCAAGAGGTTGCCGCCAACGGCCGTTTCGTCCGCTTGACGCAGCCGGCCGTTGCAGTTTAGGGAGACTTGAGAGATGAACACGCACTTTAGCGTTTTGGGTGTTCATATCGGTCACGACAGCGGCGTTGCCTTGTTTAAGGACGGAGAACTCATCGCAGATGTTGCCGAAGAGCGCTTTACCCGGATCAAACACTACAGCGGCATCCCATATGCTGCTATGGAGTACTGTCTAAGCGCCGGGGGGATTTCCCCCGACGATCTGGACATCCTAGCCGTATCGTCCAAATACCCGGTACCCAGCCTCAATTATCTTTTCGACCTTCCCGAAGAGCGGCGGGAGAAGAAAACCCTTCGCTCGAGGACGCTCGATGCGTACAGAAGGCATTTTGCCGGTGCGGTGCGGCTTCCCCCGAACAATGTGCAACGGCGCTCTGTTTCAAAACGGACACGTGTCGTCCATGTCGAACACCATCTCGCACACGCTGGAAGTGCGTACTACTCGAGCGGACTCCGTTTGGACGAGAAAAGTCTGATCGTCACCTGTGATGGCATGGGAGACGGCTACTCGATTTGTATCTGGAGGGGCGAGAACGGCACCATAACCCCGCTTCAGAAATACGGCACGAACGGATCCTTGGGATGGTTTTATAGCAACGTTACCGAAGCTCTTGGTTGGATTCACGGAGACGGCGAGGGCAAAACAATGGGTCTCGCTCCGTACGGCGATCCAGATAAGTGCAAGGGTAGCCTGGAGAGCTTCTATCCCAAGTATTCAGGGTGCGACCTCGTTGAGCCGCACGATTTCGGAACGGTTTGTCATTGGGATCAATGTGGAGCGATGCGCTTTCACTTCGACGAATCCAATGACATTCGCAAAATTGCGGAAAAATATGGTCGCGAGAATGTCGCGGCGGCGGCACAGCGGGCTCTTGAGCAACAGCTCGTCTCCTTGATCTCATCGTGGCTGTCCAGAGAGAAGACGGACATCTTATGTGCGGCCGGAGGTGTCTTTCTCAATGTGAAATTGAATCAACGCCTGTGGAATTCGGGCACGATCCGCAAACACTGGACGTATCCCAATTGCGGCGACTCCGGCTTGGCGCATGGGGCGGCGCTGGTCGCCTATTTCCAGGAAACGTCAGCAGAGATGGCGACGTTGGCTGACCTTTATGCGGGACCCACCTACAGTGATGCTGAGATTTGCAAACTCCTTACGCACCGACGCATTTCAGCCGACTACGTTGAAAACATCGAGGATGCTGTGTCGAAGCTTCTCGCCAAAGACAACATCGTAGGCTGGTTCCAAGGCAGGATGGAAAGCGGACCCCGCGCGCTGGGAAACCGATCGATCCTCATGAGCGCGGCCTCTGTGGAACACAAGCAGGTCATCAACTCCAAGGTCAAATATCGGGAAGCGTTTCGGCCCTTCTGCCCGTCGATTCCTCTCGAGTGCGCTCCGCAGTATCTCGCGAATTTCAGGCCAGAGCCGTTCATGATCACGTCCTTCGACGCGACGGCAGTAAAGAAAAGGGCCATTCCGGCAGTTGTGCATGAGGACGGCACGGTACGACCGCAGACGGTAGCGCGTCACGCCAATAAAAGGTACTGGACGCTGCTTCATCGATTCGGAGAGTTGACAGGGGACCCGGTGCTTCTCAATACGTCGATGAACATTATGGGTGAGCCAATCGTCTGCAATCCTCGGGACGCCCTGAAGTGCTTTGTGGATTCAGGAATGGATGCGCTAGCGCTTGGCAACTATCTGCTGACCAAAGACCGACCCTAACGGTGCGATTCGCTGCGGCAAATAGAAAGTCCATGCGTGACCGCGGAACACAATATCAGGTGATCTGCATCTGCGGCGGATATGGATTTCCGCTCGGGAATGCCAGTGCGGCGAGGATTACGATTGTCGGCAAGGCGCTGCAACAAGCCGCGATTGGCTTCCTGCTCCTGCACTGCGGACCTAGTCCCAACGCTGTCAACAGCAAGAGATCAGGCATTTATGAAGGCATACCGTTCGAGTACACGACGTCGGTTCGTCGGCCCGAGAACAAGCTCGCGCGCGTGCTGGTGTACGCGTGGGCTCTTGTGGGTCTCACGATTCGACTCGCCACGCTCAGGACGCGTCGCCCCACCCTCGTTTATTTGTACGTAGCCGACGGCCCTTTGAATCTTTACGCTGGGTATCTCTGCAAATTGCTCGGCATTCCCGTGGTGCAAGAACTTTGCGAGTGGTTGCAGGCCGAACCATCATGGTCGGCGTTCAACAGATGGCTGTATAGAAAGTCGATCTTCAAACTCGCGACCGGGGTGCTGGTGATCTCAAAAGCAATCGAACAACGCGTCATCACACGAAACTCCGAGCTCAATCTGCGCCTCATTGTGCACCGTCTCCCAGTGATCGTCGATGCCAAACGTTTTGCGGCTGCATCACCCGTGAGCGACGCTGTATTGGAGCGGATCCCAACCTTCGTCTACTGTGGGACATGGTTGAAAGACGTATTGTTCGTTCTTCGTGCTTTCAGCTTCGTCAAACTACGCGGGTTCAACAGCAAGCTGAGAATCGTGGGCGGATGGAACCGAGCCGGTATGGCGGCGATTCTGCAGGAACTCCAGGAAAGAGGGCTCTGCACCGACGTCGTCCTTACTGGCGTCGTAGACGATCGTACTTTGGAAACATTGTATAAGGCAGCGGCAGCATTATTGGCGCCGCTCTGGGACGACGATAGATCGAAGACCAGACTGCCAAACAAGATCGGTGAGTATCTCGCATCCGGTCGCCCCGTGATCGGATGCAAAATCGGAGACTTGACCGAATTTCTCGTCGACGACGTGAATGCGTTCCTCGCTGAACCTGGCAACGAGCGTGCGTTTGCAGAGAAGATGATCGCCGTTCTGCAGCATCCAGAACGCGCGGCACAAATCGGTAGGGCGGGTCAGAAGACGTGCATCGCCTGCCTGGACTACCGAGTCCATGCGGACATGTTGGCGACATTTTTCAGTGACTGCATTAACCAGCATAAATATCGGCGGTCGGTCGCATAGCGCGCGTACAAATGTTCCGTAACGCTACTGTACGGAACATCTTCTGCACCCTATTCGCAATTGGCATAATCGTGTTTGGCCGTGCGCGCCGCGCGAAGCGAGTAGCTCTCACTTCCAACGTGATTACGGCGATTTACTTTCACAATCCGAACCGTCGGTTGTTCGCCCGCTGTATTCAGTGGCTTATCAACAACGGCTACACATTCATCACCCTCAACGACGTCATCGAGATTCTGTATCACGGTAAAGCGATTCCGACCGGAGCGGTATGGCTATCCCTCGATGACGGTTACAAGGAGTGGGTCCATGAGGTGATGCCACTGATCCGGCGGCGCAACATCCCGGTCACACTCTTCATTCCGCCCGGCGTAGTGGAGAACGGAGGCCGATTTCCGTGGTTACATGGCGGCTTGTCAGATAACCTCGAACAGAGCCGCCGACATGCCCACGGTGAGCGTGACGCGGTTAGCATCTCGGAGTTGAAGACGATGGCAGACCATCCGGGAATCACGATCGGAGGACACACTCTGAACCATACCGTCACCGTGAACCTACTGGAAGATCAAACAAGACTTGAACTCGCCGAAGCCAAGCGAATTCTCGAATCGTGGACCGGCGCGATTGTGGAATCCTTCGCCTACCCCATGGGCGCGTATAGCGGTCACGAGAAATCTGCTCTGAAGGCGTTTGGCTACAAGGTCGGCGCAACGACGGCAGACGCGTTCATCACGCGGGAAGCGGATCCATATCTACTGCCGCGATTTTCGGTGGCCGACAACATTTCCTTTCCGGAGGCGATCTGCAACATGGTGGGCGTATGGAGGCCGACGATCACGCCCTTGAAGAATCTCTTCCGTCGCAACAACTCGAGCACCAGACTGACCGCGACAGCGGTTCGGCACTCCGGAGAAGCCGTCACTTCTCAGCATAACTGATCGGCCTCACAAACGGTAACAGGCGTATGTTTTTTCAAATTCTCTCTCACGCTTCGCTTCTTGTACGGAGCAATAACAAGACGCTGTTAACGGATCCATGGCTGATCGGAAGTTGTTATTGGCGCTCCTGGTGGAATTTTCCACCAGTGAAATCGGAACTCGTTGACAAGCTCGAACCAGACTTCATCTACATTACCCACGTCCACTGGGATCACTTTCACGGGCCTTCACTCAAACGCTTCTCGCGCCAAACCCCGATCATTATTCCTCTGGAACGCTCCAGACGAAGCAGGCGCGACCTGGCCGATATGGGATTCACGAACGTGATCGAAGTACGCCACGCACGCTCGGTGGTCCTGCAGGACGACTTCACAATCACCTCATACCAGTTCTCACATTGGGGGGACAGCGCCTTGGTCATCGAGGCCGACGGCGTCACGTTATTGAACGCGAACGATGCAAAATTCATGGGTCTTCCGCTGCGGCAGATATTATCGAACCACAAACGTGTCGATTTTGCCTTTCGCAGCCACAGCTCGGCCAATGATCGCATCTGCTATCACTATACCGACGAAGGATCTAACGGCGCAGCTGACGATCGAATGCTGTATGCGCGATCGTTCGTCAATTTTATGGAGAGGGTGAAGCCTCGGTACGCCGTGCCCTTTGCAAGCAACCATTGCTATCTGCATAGAGACACATACGGTTTGAACAGCGTCATCGAAACCCCAGCTGATGTCGAACAATATCTCCACTCAGTTGGTGGGTTCTCCGCATCCGAGCTGAAAGTAATGGTCAGCGGCGATTCATGGGATTCCAAGAACGGATTCGACATCAAAAAGTCCACGTGGTTCAGCAAGAGAGAGACGCACCTCCAGCAGTACCTCGAGGAGGAAGGGACGACGCTTAGGGCGACGTATGCACTTGAAGAGAAAACACGGCTGAGGCTTGATGAAGTAGAGACCTTCTTCAGACGTGTATTCGAGGTTGTGCCCGGTATTTTCAAGGCGTCGTTCAGGGAGAAACCGATCATCTTATGCGCGACATACGGCGGCGGTACGGACTATTTCAAACTGGATCTCTACTTAAATCAGGTATCGAAAATCGCCGAGGGCGATCTGGCGCCCGATTCGCTCCAATTCGAAACGACCGCCCTGGTTCTGCGGGAGGCGATGGCCTCCAATATGTTCAGCCATATTGGGATCAGCAAGCGTGTCATCTATAGATCACGCCGGCAAGATGCCAGACATATCAGGAAATTCAATGAGCTGCTGGCGGCTTACGAATATGAGGTGCTGCCGCTTCGTCTCCTGTTTTCGTTCCACACGCTGAAGGTGTACATGCGGAGATGGCGTGAAGTCGTGCTCTACGCGCAGCTAATAGCCGGTTTGCTGGCCGGGAAGTCGATTCACCAGCTCGAAGAGAAGCAACTTGGCCGCGCGGAATCACTCCGCTGCACCTCCTAAGCACCACATTTCAGCACCTTCGAGTACACGGTATTGTCAGGGGCAATCGACGACGCAGCCGAACTCGCGGGTGATCGCCCCCTGCGAGTCTTAGTAACCGCGCCCCTCGCACGGAAGCCCGGGGGAGTCGCCCAGTACATCCGAGTACTGCAGCCCTACCTCGGCAAGGACGTCCAGTACTTCACCGTGGGGAAGCGATCGGATGACGAGCGGATTGGTAAGACGCTTGTGCGAATGGCACGGGACGTCACATTGTTCGAGCGGACGTTAAGGGTTGGTGATTACGATCTCGTCCACCTGAACCCCTCCTTCAGTCCTAAGGCGCTGATTCGGGACGGCATTCTCTTGACGATCGCCAAGGCCTATCACAAAGCAGTAATTGTCACGACGCATGGCTGGAACGAACGTTTCGAGCGCACGTGCGTGGCGCATTTGTCGTGGCTGTTTCGACTCGTTTACGGACGGGCGACCGCATTTGTCGTTCTCAGTAAGGTCTTTAGAGACAAGTTGTACGCCCTTGGATATGCAAACCATGTGTTCGTTCAGGTTCCGCCGATTGAGGATCAGCTTCTGGCTGAGTGCCGTCAAGAATATCGTCGGAGACGTCTCCGGGCGGGCAAGGAGTTCAATATTCTATTTCTTGCACGCGTTGAACGAGCAAAAGGTATCTACGAGGCGCTCGATACGTACCGGCTTTTAAAACGGCAGCATCCGTTCGTGTCCCTCACAGTCGCGGGTGACGGCTCGGAGTTGACCAATGCCGTTCGATACGCGGACAGCCAAGATCTCGCCGATGTCGCGTTCCGCGGTCACGTAACAGGCGCCGCGAAATACGACGTTTTTCGAGCGGCAGACGCTTATCTGTTTCCCTCCCATACAGAAGGACTCCCTATATCCATGCTGGAGGCGATGGCATTTGGTCTTCCCGTTGTTACGTGCGCGGTTGGCGGCCTTCGTGATTGGTTTCAGAATGGCGCGATGGGCTTCATGACAAATACCCAAGATCCCGAAATGCTTGCTCTATTCCTCAGCAGGCTTATCCGCGAGCCGATATTGCGCTCGAATATCAGCCTCTTCAACCGGGAGTATGTCCGTGATCAATGCACTGGAGCGGAAGTCGCCGCTAGAATTGCAGGAATCTACCGCTTCATACTTGATCGCGCTCATCAACCATTTCTGCACGCGTGACGACCTGTCGACTTTCGACCCTTATGACATGTGGGGCACATCCCTGGGCTTCGGAATAAAGAAGCTTTACAACAGGAGGCCCGGTCTCGGCGCGATGCCCGCCGCACTCTTGTCGCTTTTTGACGATCTAATCAATCACAAGCTTCGCTGGTTCTATAAATCTACGGAGTACCCGATCGTCCGCGCGATGGCTGCCCTGTCCCTGTTGCACTTGCATCGCGCAACGCGCGAGCGGCGGTTACTCGAGGAAGCCGAGCGTCATCTACAGTGGTTGCTGGCGAACAGCTGCCGAGGGTTCAGCGGCTACTGCTGGGGGCTTGGGGTTCCGAGCGCCATCAGCAAGAAGATCATCTACGATCGCGACACGCCCCTTTCGACAATCACCCCCTACGCCCTTGAAGCGTTCGTTGCATTTGTCCAGGCTACCAACGACACACGGTTCTCTCCGGCCATCGAAAGCATCTTCAGGTTCTTCGAGAACGATATTCAGGTGATGGAGGAAGATGATGACGCCCTGGCGACCTCCTATGCCACATGGCGCGACCGCACAGTTGTCAACGCCGTCTCCTACACCATGTATGCCTATTCGATGTTCTTACCGTTTGCAGCGGCGCGGCACAAGCAGCGAATCGAAGCCAAGGTAAGGAAACTCTATGCGTACGTCCGCAGGATTCAGCGCTCGGACGGAGCGTGGTGGTATTCGCCACACGGTCGTTCATTCATCGATTGTTTTCATTCGTGCATCGTCATCAAAAATGTGGTCAAGACAAATTCTATCGTGCCGCTCGACGGCTCAGAGGCGCTGGTTGCGGCTGGATACCGCTATCTGAAACGCGCCCTGCTCGATGAGGATCGCTTCCTCTTCAGGCGGTTCTCAGTGAACCACGTGTACAGTCCGATCCGATTCGATTTGTACGACAACGCGGAAGCGCTGAATCTAGCGCTCCTGGTTGACGATTGGAGCTTTGCCCGCGATCTATTAGATTCAATGATCCGAACATTTTGTGACGATCTTGACATCTACTCGCAAATCAATTCTATCGGCGCACACAAGAATAGAAACACGTTGCGGTGGGCAGTGATGCCTTTTCTGTCCGCGGCCTCTCAGATGATCCCGACAGTCGATTCTTGGAAGCTCGCATAAATAGAAATGTTCTCGCGCGAATAGCTTCGCATCAACGCCATCTCGGCCTGAAGTTCAAGTTGAGAGGGTTGTCCTATGAGAGGTGCGCCGAGCTGTCGTGGGTGATCGATTACCTGCAACCACGTTTCCACGAACGCCTACAGTACCTTGACATCGGGACAGGCGAGTCGCCGTTGCCCTCATTCCTGTACGCGCACGCCAATTGGGACATCGCTTGTCTCGATAAATGTTCATGGGTACGGAAGCAGCAGCGCTTCGTACAGCTCGTTCAGAATCGAAGCGTTGATCGGGTTGCTGGAAGGCGATTCGTGGTGGTCGAGGCAGATTTGCTGACAGCTACTCTTCCGGATCGGTCGTTCGACGTTGTTACCTGCATCTCCGTGATCGAACATTTCGAAGGGGGCCTTGATACGGTTGCGATCAAGGCGTGTGCTCGGCTCCTGCGTCCCGGCGGTAAATTGATTCTCACAACGCTAATCAACGAGAAGCGTTTCGCCGAGTTCTATGTGCGCAGAGCCGTGTATGGCAAGGAGTATTGTGGTTCTCCAGTGTTCTATCAGCGCCACTATGATCTTAGAAGCGTGACCGAGCGCCTGATTAAACCGTCTGGATTGTTAGAACTGCACCGACTGTATTTTGGAGACTATGGATTTCAGTGCTTCGAAAAGGTAATGCAGCGGCCCAAGCCCTTGCGCGTGTTCTATGCATGGAATACACCATGGTTGGCCGGACGCTACCTTACGTATCGTCCCTACCCGGTCAGCAGGCGGAATATGCGGATGAACACGGCGTCTGGGCTGATTCTCGTTTTGGCGAAAAGCTGTTGAAGGGCCGTGAAGGACGTTCTAGAGCCCGAATAACGTGTGCGGAATTCTCGGAACAGTAAATCGACCTGTTGTTGGCGAGGTATTAGACCTCCTGCGGCATCGCGGGCCCGATGATTCAGCAATCGCCGAATGGAATGTTGGCGATCACATAGTAACCTTCGGTCATCGGAGACTCTCGATTCTGGATCCTTCGTCCGCCGGCGCTCAACCAATGAGCAGTGGTCGCTATTCGATAGTCTTCAACGGCGAAATTTACAACCACGAGGAACTCAGAACGCGGATGGGCGGCGTTCAATACCATGGGCATTCGGACACCGAAACGATCCTTCACTACTTGGCGCGACACCCCGTTTCCTCGATCATCGACTTCAACGGAATATTCGCCCTTGGGTTCTTAGACGAAGAGCGGCAAACACTGTTTCTTGCCCGGGATCCGTTCGGGGTCAAGCCTCTTTATTATTGGCCGGACGACGAATCGCTTGTGTTCTCCTCGGAACTGAAGATCATACGTGAGTTTGTCCACGATTCATTAGATCTTGACAATCTTGCCGAACTGCTTCGGCTGAGATATTTGCCGGCGCCGGACACCCTCTTCAAGAAAATTCGCAAAATACGACCCGGTCACCTTCTGGAGGTCGATCTTCGCGGTTCGCGGTTGAAGATCCGCGACTACCCATTTGTCGGACGCTCCAATTCAGTTGCGACCGTCCGAAGCCGGACCGCAGCCGTGGAGCGATACGGTGTTCTCTTGGAGCGGGCGGTCAAGCGGCAATTGATGTCGGATGTAGAGATAGGAGTGTTCCTTAGCGGCGGCGTCGACTCCGCCATGATCGCAAGCATCGCGCAGAGACATGCCGGCTACAAGATGAAGGCATTTACTGTCGGCTTTGCCGAGCGCGGCGAAGCGGACGAGATCGACGAAGCGCGTAAAACGGCGCAGGTCTTGGGATTAGATCATTATGTGGTGCAGATAGGATTTTCGGATTTTCTCGATCTAATGCCACGTATCAGCACGATTGTTGAGGAACCGCTGGCGACGGACTCCGTAGTTCCCATGTTCCATTTGTCAGCGCTGGCCTCCAAACACGTGAGGGTCGTGCTGTCTGGCCAAGGCGCTGACGAGGTGATGGGTGGATACCGTAGATATCAGGCGGAACTATTTCGCCGCTTCATCCCAAGATTCGCCGTCCCCATGATGATGAAAGCGGGCGCACAGGTTCGCGATGACACCGTCCGGCGTGCGATTGGTTCCATGAGCGCGCCGGACGATGTAGGTCGATTTGAGGCTATCTACAAGGTATTCGACACACAGCAGATTACCCGCCTGATCGGGCACGACAGCCACAAAGCGGAGGAACGCATTCGCTATTTCTATGACCTCCTCGAGTGCTCCCGTCAGCGTGGCAGTGCGGAGCGGATGATGAGTCTCGATCTGAGGATGAATCTCGCGGACGACCTGCTCTTGTACACGGACAAGATCACTATGTGTCATTCCATCGAATGCCGCGTCCCGCTGCTCGACATCGACCTTGTCACGTTTGCGGAATCGCTGCCGGCCAACTATAGACTCGGCGTACTCCGCGGAAAAACGCTGCATAAGAAATTCGCCAGACGGTTGCTACCTTCGTCGATTGTCCAACGCAAAAAGAAGGGGTTCCTGTCGCCGACCGTCAGTTGGTTAAAGGACACGAGGGTTTTAAAGAGTATTCTTTTGAATCCGTCATCACAGTTTTCGACATATTTTGATAGCGGCGAGGTCGAAAACGTCTTGAATGAGCAGGCGGCGGGCTTGAACCGCAAACGCCAGATCTTTCTTCTTTTGAGCCTGTGCTATTGGATGGACACGTACCTGCGTTGTGATCACACGACTCACGTGGTCGATGCATGACTGCAGAGCCCATTGTGCGATCCGCCTTTTCTGTGAAGCGTCACGCGACCGTAGCATTGCTGATAGTGGGCGTGGCAGTGTGGGGCGCTGCCTTTATTCGTTTCCCTTCGGCTCGTGGAGCTCAGCCTGCCGAGCCCAACGGTTCAGCACCGTGGAGCATCGGATATCTGTGGCCATTTGGCGATCCCTCACTGCCGGTGTCGGATATCCAATGGGTGGGACTGACTCACCTCGTTCAATATGGAGCGATAGTGAACGCCGACGGCTCGCTGGATTTGAGCACGGAGCACATTTCCAGCAACGCGGATAGTCTCGTGTCCAGGGGACATGCGGCCGGCGTTAAGGTGCTGCTTGCGCTTATTCAGGCAAGTTGGACGGGCCAGACAACAACGTTTGAACAGGCCGTCTTTCATCACCGACTCGCTTTCATTAAGCGTGTCGTCGATGTGGTCAATCACTATGGCTATGACGGTGTGTCCGTGGATTCTGAACCCGTCAGCGCCAGCGCGCTCAACCTGCTTGCTGCAGAGCTCAGATCCGCGTTGGGTGGACGACTTCTGTTAGCCGCGGCCCCGGTCGACCAGGCTGACACCTTCCGTCCCATTCAAGGCTCATTCGATCGAATCAGCATTATGACTTACGACCTGACAGGCGCGGGACATTCCTATTCGTGGCATAACGCCGCGTTGTACAGCAGCGATAACTCCGTGTGGTCAGTGGACCTGGCTGTTAAACGTTTTCTTGCTGCCGGACTGCCCGCGGCCAAACTGGATATTGGGATTCCATTTTATGGATTGCGGTTGACAGGAGGTGGTCTCGATGGGCCGAGGCAGCACGCAACCGCGACCGTGTCGGTAGAGTCAATCTCTTATCGGGAC
>Ga0310810_10003484_pt1 | contig 17154 bp, 10 predicted proteins | sample NCmetagenome_FD_207641 | JGI IMG/M metagenome (GOLD analysis project Ga0310810, IMG submission 207641) | Soil microbial communities from experimental microcosm in Duke University, North Carolina, United States - NC | ecosystem: Engineered > Artificial ecosystem > Soil microcosm > Unclassified ... | reverse complement strand
GATATCCGCCGCTCGATCCCGCCCGGTTCGGTCGGTTCATAATTGGCGAGCCAGACTGTGTATGCGTCGCTCGTCGCGCCGAGCGTCGGCTCGTTGGCGACGCGTTAGGTACCTACTCCAGTCTTTCGCGTCGAACTCGATGACGAGATCCCACCTGAGTGCGGCAGTGCGAACGAGTATCCCCTGGCGTCTCTGCGGGTTCGGAGAATGAGACAGTGTCCACCAGAGCGTCTGCAAGATTCGTTGATCCTTTCTTGGCGCAAACCAGGGGGTCCAGTCCGTCGGCGTGCCGACGCTTGGTGACTCGCCTCGGGTACAGCGTCGCGCTGTTCGCGCTTGCCGCACTTCCCAGCGCCGCATTCGGTCAAACTGGCGCCGACAGAACCACGGCAACCCCAGCGGCTGAAGCCGTCACGCTCAGCCCAGGTGACGTCCTTCGGATCACCGTCTGGCGGAAGCCAGAGCTGAGCGGCGAGTTCACGATCGCCGGCAACGGTACCATCATACACCCGCTCTACCGGGACGTCCGCGTGGTTGGCGTTCCGATGGCCGATGTCGAGACTCTTGTCCGTGGCGTCATTGGCAAGATCGAGAATGCCCCATTCGTGATCGAGCCCTTGTTGCGCGTATCAGTGGAAGGTGAGGTGCGCCTGCCCAGCGTCTATAGCCTCCGCCCCGAGACGTCGGTCGCGCAGGCGATCGCGCTCGCCGGTGGGCCAACGCTGGATGCCCGAGTCGACAGGGTGCGCTTGATTCGCACCGGTGGTGAGATTTTGGTCGATCTCCGCCAGGCCAGTGCGGGCGCAACGCGCACCACGATCCGCTCCGGCGACCGAATCGTGATCGAGCGAAACCGGGCCATCTTCCGGGACATCGTGACCCCGGCGATCATGATCCTCGGTGCAACAGCCGCCGTCGCCAGTGTCATCCTCTACAACCGACACCCGTAAGTATGGAGAACCTGCACTCAGGCCAGCGCAACGCGGTCGAGATCTCGAAAAACGGTCACACGGCGCCGGTGGCCCTCGAGACTCCTGCCATTTCCCGCGATGGACTCTCGATCGCGGAGATGCTGAACGTGCTGCGACGCAACAAGCGGTGGGTGATCGGTGGAGCACTCCTCGGCATTGCGGCGGCGGCAGCGGTCCTGGTTCTCCAGCCGCGCGAGTACCAGGCGACCGCCGTTGTACGCCTCACCGATCCGCGGAAATCCATCGTCCAGGGACTGGAAGATCCCACGGATCGAGTCGAATCGCAGAGGATAAGCCCCCTGCAGTCGGAGATTCAGCTGCTGCGGAGTCGCCCCGTCGTTGTCGCCGTGGTCGACTCGGAAGGATTGCGAGTCAGGCAGCTGGCTCCGCGGAAGCCGCGGCTCGACATCGCCGCGGCTCGCACTGCCCCCGATGCGCGTGTTGACACACTCGAGCTCTCATTCGACTCGACGAGTCTCAGCGTCCAGAATCACTCGGGGACGAAGGTCGACGCGGCGTACGGCGACACCGTTGGCATTGGCGGCGTCAGCTTCGTCATTGCTGCTCGCCCGAGTCTCAGACGCGCGACGCTCGTCGTGGCTCCGCGCGACGAGATGAGAGATTGGCTGCTCCTCAATCTGAAGGTTCAGCCGCGCATTGAGACGGACGTCGTGGACGTGAGCTTCACGCACCGCAATGCCGGCGTGGCAACTCGCGTGGTCAACCAACTTGTGACCGGTTTTCGCGACGCGAGTGTCCGGGCGGCACAAAGCCAGTCGCGTCGGCGCCGCGAGTTCCTTCAGGAGCAACTCCAGGAGATCGGCACCCAGCTCGCGAGCTCGGAGCGCGCGCTCGCCGATTTTCGCAGCCGCCAGCACGCGTATAGCTCGCGTGTCCAGATCGAGGCTCAACAGAGCGCACTCATGTCACTGGACATTCGGCGTGAGGAGCTCGACGCAGACCGCCGCATGTACCAGTCGCTGCTGACTCGGATGGAACATGTGCCATCGGACAGCGGCGACATGCGATCGGTTCTCTCGGCGCAGGACCTCAGCGCGAACCCGGCGATCGCTCAGATTTACGAGCGGCTCGCCCAATACGAAAACACGCGCGACTCGCTCACGACGGGTGAATGGCGGAGTGCCGCGACGAATCCGGACATCGTTCGGCTCAACGCCCTTATCAAGTCGGGCCAGGAGCGACTCATCGGGGCTGTTCGCGGACACGTCAGCTCGCTCGACGCGCGCTTGACCGCGTTGAGTGACCTCCGCGATCGCAGTGCCGAATCCATTTCGGCCATGCCGATGACCGAGACGGCCGAGACGCAGCTGATGCGACAGGTCGAAACGAACCGCGCGATGGACACGCACCTGCGCGAGGAATTCCAGAAGGCGCGGATGGCGGAAGAGGTCGAGGCCGGACGTGTGGAAGTCGTGGACCTTGCCTCCACCCCGTACAAGCCGGTCCCGAACCTGGCCGGTCTGAAGCTCGCGCTGGGGTTGTTCGCCGGGTTGCTCGGCAGCAGCGGCACCGTGCTGGTACGAGAGCGTCTTGGCGGTTCCATTCGTCGGCGCCGCGAGCTCGAGGACCATGTCGGCGTCACTGCGCTCGCGATCATTCCGAATATCGGTGCCGAAGTGCCGTCGCGCCGACGCTTCGCCCTCTCGGGCCGGCGCAACGGGCACAGAGCCACTCCCGCGGCGCTCTCCGCGGCCGGAAGCGAGGCGTACCGTTTGCTGCACGCCAACCTCTCGTGGCTTCAGGGCACGCGGCAGCTCAAAACGATCGTCGTCGTCAGCGCCCTGCCGAGCGAGGGAAAGACCACAGTCGCCGCGAACCTGGCGCTGACGTTTGCGCTCGAAGGTCGCCGGACATTGCTGCTTGACGCCGATCTGCGGCGGCCACGCGTGCATCGAACGTTTCGCGTTTCTCGCGCGCCGGGCGTCGCGCAGTGCCTTGCGGGAATCGCCGCCGTCGCAGACGCGATCCGAACCACCTTCATCGATGGGCTGTACGTGCTTCCCGCCGGTCACGCCGATTCGACCCCCGGACTCATTCTCCGAGCGGGGCCGATGCGAAAGCTCATCGCCGACTGCGCGGAGCGCTTCGACGTCATCATCATCGATACGCCGCCAATCTTCGTCGCGGCAGACGCCGCGATCATCGGACCGCTGGCAGACGGCGTGTTGTTCGTCGTCCGGGCGGGGAGCACCGAGTCGGAGGCTGCGCACCAGGCATACCGGCAAATCTCGAGCGTCGGCGCACATGTGATTGGCGCTGTGCTCAATGACCCGAACGGGGAGTCCGGGCAGTACGGGGAGCAGTATGCGAGCTACGTCTACGCCGATAGCTACGCGGCGCAGATCGACGAATCGCGGTCGTGACCGTCCGGATTCACGTTGCGACTCGCGCATGCTAGCAGCGCCCCCATCGTCGGTCGAACACGCGTCGCATCGTCATGATGAGTTCTCGGCTGACCCGCCTCAACCCACGAAACGGCGCGTCACGAGCCGCCAGTTTCTCGCCGACCTCGCACGGCTCGGCGGGATGCAATTCTTGCTTGCCGTTGCCGGACTGCTGCGCTACAAGGTGCTGGCGCTGCGCCTGGGCAGCTCGGGTCTCGGAGAGTTTCAGCAGCTCGTAACGGCTGCAGGCACCGCGACGGTGGTCGTCTCATTCGGCCTCGCGTTCGCGCTCAACCGCAACATCGCCACGGCGCGCGATGCCGAGCATCGCCAGCGATTGCTCGCGACGTCGAACGCCATCGTCTGGGCGCTCACCGGCGTCGTGTACCTGTCGTGCTTCGCGGCGCTTGCGTTCCACCCGGAGCTTGTCGACCGCATTGGCGTCAGGGCAACACCGTCGGTCATTGCAACGCTCGCCATTCTGCTGATCGGCATCCCATTCGAAGCGCTGAAGAGCAACCTCGTGACGTTCCTCATGGCGTCTCTGGACGTACGTGGGGTCACGAGCCGCCGCAGCATCGCCGTGCTCGCGGCGACGATCGTATCGATCCCGATGGTTTGGGTGTTCGGGGTGGTTGGGGCGTCGATCCAGTCGGTTGTCATCAACCTCGTGCTGGTCGCGGCGCTCGGCTACCGGTGCATCCAACTCGGGTTCGCGCCGTTTCGGCTGCGGCTCGATCGAGAGAGTGCTGGCGTTCTCGCGGCGTTTGGCCTGGCGCAGCTGTGCGCTGGCTTCGTCCAGCAGTTCCTGGACCTCGTCGTCAGAACGAACCTGATCACACAATACAACGCAAGCCAGAACGGCTTCTATCAATCGGCGCTGCTTCTGGCAGGTCAGGTGCAGACGGTCGTGCTGAGTGGCGTCGCGAGCTACGCGCTGGCGAGCCTCGGGAACGAGAAGGATCGAGCGCACGCGACCGCATCCTCGAATCTGCTGCTGCGTACGGTTTTGCCGGTCGGAGCGCTCGCATTCGCCGCCATCGGCATCCTCGCAAAGCCATTGCTGGTGGTATTGTATTCGGCCTCGTTCGCGGGCGCGGTTGCGTTCATTCCGTTCGTGCTCGCCACGATGTTCCTCGAAGCGGTGCTCTGGGTCATCGACGCGCCACTGCTTGCGCACCGCGGCGTTCGGATCTGGCTCCTGCTCAACGTCACGTACTACTCGTTGCGGGCTGTCGCCGCGATAGCGCTTCTTCCCATCATCGGTCCAAAGGGCGTGGCGGTCGGCTATTTCGCGGCCATGTGCCTGCACGTGAGCATGCACCTCTTCGTATTCACCCGCGTGCTCGGCCTCACCATCGACCGGTCACACTTCCGCCAGTTGGTGCTCGGGCTCGCGCTCATCCTGGGAACCGCATGGCCGGCATCGGGCACGTCGGCTGTGCTGTTCCGCTATCTCGTGGCCGCGAGCGTCTATCTCGCGTACTTCGGATACGTCGTGCACCGCACTATTGGAATCAGCGGGGCGCGGAGTCTCGTACGGCGCCTCCGTCCGGAGTCGGTCAGTTGACCACGCCCACCCAGGCCCCACTCGTCAGCGTGGTGATGCCCGCGTTCAACGCCGCGCGGTTCCTCGCCGACTCGGTCGCGAGCGTCGTCGCGCAGACGCATCGCGACGTCGAGCTCCTCATCGTCGACGACGGATCGAGCGACAACACGGTCGAAATGGCCGAGTCGCTCGCGCGGGACGATGGCCGCGTTAGGTTGATCCGGTCCGAGCGGAACGTCGGCACGGCGGCCGCGCGCAACCTCGCGCTTCACGTACTGCGCGGTGAGTACGTCTGCTTCCTCGATGCCGACGATGCATTTCTGCCGAACAAGATCGAGACGCAGCTGGCATTCCTGCACGCGAACCAGTCCTTCGGCCTCGTGTACTCGGACCTGATACTCGGTAACGAGAAGCTCGAGCCCATCCGATTGAACCGCATCGGCGTGCCACCGCTCGCGTTCCCTGAGCTGCTCACGCTCCGTAACTGGTTTCAGCCGATCGCTCCGATGTTGACGGCATCGCTCGTTAGGGCCGTTGGCGGCTTCGACGAAACGCTGACACCGGCAGAGGATTGGGACTACTGGATTCGTTGCGCCGCGCTCACGCGCTTTGGCTACTTGCCTGGCCCGGTCGCGGTGTATCGAAGCCATCCGGGTCAGACGAGCCGTCAGTCCGAGCGCATGCGAATCGCGCAGGAGCGGTTGATCAACAAGCATTTCGGGAAAGCCCGTGACTCGTATGGGCGTGCCCGTGCTGCCCGTCACCTCGAATTGGCAAAGAACTCGAAGCGCCAGCCGCTCGTGATGATGCGCGAGCTCGCGCTGTTCGCTCGTGCGATTCCAGCCTGGCGCGACGTACCTGTTTTACTTCGGGTCGTACAATGAGCTCACCTCTCGGACGGAAGCATCTCTGATGTGCGGAATCACGGGATTTCTCTCGCGGCATGAGCTCGACGCCTCACAGGCGCACGACACGGTGATCGCGATGGCTGACACGATCGCCTATCGCGGGCCCGACGATGCTGGTGCGTGGGTCGATCCGGCGGCCGGCATCGCGCTCGGGCACCGTCGCTTGTCGATCGTCGACCTGTCGCCTAACGGCCATCAGCCCATGGCGTCGGAGTCGGGACGATGGGTGATCTCGTTCAATGGCGAGATCTACAACTTTGTCGAGCTGCGAAAGGAGCTCGAAGGGTTGGGCCATCGCTTTCGCGGTCATTGCGACACGGAGGTTCTCCTTGCGGGTGTAGAGCAGTGGGGCGTTCACAAGGCGCTCGAGCGGTTCAACGGGATGTTCGCCTTTGCCCTGTGGGATAGGCAGGATCGCGTACTGCACCTCTCTCGCGATCGCGCGGGCGAGAAGCCGCTGTACTACGGTTGGATGGGCGATACGCTCGTGTTCGGATCGGAGCTCAAGTCGCTTCGTCGGCATCCGGCATTCCGGCCGGAGATCGATCGTGACGCGCTCGTGTTGTTCCTCTGTTACGCGTACATCCCGGCGCCGTACTCGATCTATCGTGGCGTTTCCAAGCTGATCCCCGGAACGGTTCTCTCCTTTACGGCCGCTGGCCAGCGCACGGCCCAGCCGGTTCCCTACTGGTCGGCGAAGGATGTCGTGGAGAGCGCAACGACAAACCCGTTCCGAGGAACACCTGACGAGGCGGTCGAGCAGCTCGACGCCTTGCTGCGCGATGCGGTGCGCATGCGCATGATCGCCGATGTCCCGTTAGGCGCGTTCCTGTCCGGCGGAATAGACTCGTCGACTGTCGTGGCGGTCATGCAGGCCGAGAGCACCCGGCCGGTCAAGACGTTCACGATCGGGTTCGACGAAGAGGGCTACAACGAGGCGCAGCACGCGGCAAAGGTTGCAAAGCATCTCGGCACCGAGCACACGGAGTTGTACGTGACGCCTACCGAGGCGATGACGGTCATTCCGCGTCTCCCGACGATGTACGACGAACCATTCGCCGACTCATCGCAGATTCCGACACATCTCGTGTCGGCATTGGCTCGTCGCGAAGTGACGGTGAGTCTGTCCGGCGACGCTGGCGACGAGCTGTTCGGCGGGTACAACCGCCACACGTGGGGCGCTCGCATCTGGCGTCGAGTCGGGTGGATGCCACGGCCCGCACGACACGCCGTTGCCGCCGGGCTCAACGCGGTGTCGCCGGGCACGTGGAAAGCGCTGTTCAAGGCGTTCGGTCCGGTGCTGCCGAGCGGCGTTCGTACCCGACACGACGCCGTCCACAAACTCGCCCGCGTGCTCGGCGCCAAGAGCTCGGATGCGCTGTACACCGGGCTCGCGTCGCAATGGAGCGTGCCGGAAGCGGTTGTCGTCGGAGCGACTGCCGTACCACCGACGATCATCTCCGATGCTGGCGCATGGCCGAGTGTGCAGGACTTTGCGCACAAGATGATGTTCCTCGACCTGGTGACCTATCTTCCCGACGACATCCTCGCAAAGGTCGACCGCGCGGCGATGGCAGTCAGTCTCGAGACGAGACTCCCACTGCTCGACCCGCGCGTCATCGAGTTCGCGTGGCGACTGCCGCTGTCAATGAAGGTTCGTGGGACGGTCGGCAAGTGGATGCTGCGCCAAGTGCTCTATCGGTACGTGCCGCGCGCGCTCGTCGAGCGGCCGAAGATGGGATTTGGGGTTCCGATTGGCGTGTGGTTACGTGGACCGCTTCGCGATTGGGCAGAGGGGCTGCTCGACGAGTCGCGTCTGCGCGCGGAAGGGTTCTTCGATCCGCGCCCGGTTCGTGCGCGGTGGGCGGAGCACAACTCTCGTGCGTTCGATCGACAGTATGATCTCTGGAACGTCCTCATGTTCCAGGCGTGGCTCGACGAGCAGCCTGCGCCATCCCATGTGCCGGTGCGAAAGCGGACGGAGTCACCAGAGCTGGCGAAGGTCTGAGCAATGGCCGCGAGTGCCGCCGTGTCCAGTGCGCTGCCACGACGTGAGACTGACGTCGCGCTTTTTCTGCCGGCACTCTCCGGAGGCGGCGCGGAACGCGTCATTCTGAATCTCTCGGCCGCCCTCGCGGATCGCGGATATGCGGTCGATCTCGTGATTGCGGTGCGGACGGGGGAGTATCTCGCGAACGTGCCCGAGACGGTGCGCCTCGTATCACTCGACGTGCGACGAACCCTGCAAGGGTTCCTGCCGCTCGTGCGGTACCTGCGACGCGAGCAACCGCGCGTGCTCATGTCTGCGCTCGACAACGCGAACATCGTCGGCGTGGCGGCAACCCGTGCAGCTCGGGTGACGGGCGCGAAAACACGGGTGATCGTCAGCGCGCGTAATACGCTGTCGCTCGACTCGCAGACGATGCCGGCGAGCCGTCGCGCGATCACATTGCGCGCGCTCGGCGTGTGTCACAGGCTCGCAGACGACGTGGCCACCGTGTCGAACGGCGCAGCCGATGACCTCGCGAGGACGTTAGGCATCGAGCGCGAGAAGATTCACGTCATTTACAATCCGGTGGTGACGCCGTCACTGTTGAGCGCCGGCGCAGCGAGCCTTTCGCACCCATGGCTCGAGCCTGGGGCACCGCCCGTCGTGCTCGGCGTTGGGAGACTGTCGCGGCAAAAGGACTTCGCGACGCTCGTGCGCGCGTTCGCGCAGGTGCGTCGGACACGCGCCGCGCGTCTCATGATCCTCGGGCAGGGCGAAGAGCGCGACCGCCTCGAGGCTCTGGCGCGAGAGCTCGGTGTCGCGGACGACATAGCGCTGCCGGGGTTCGTGGCGAATCCCTACGCGTACATGTCGCGGGTGGCGGTGGTGGTACTGTCGTCACAGTGGGAGGGACTGCCAGCCGTGCTCATCGAGAGCTTGGCGTTAGGCACGCCGGTCGTATCCACCGACTGCGAGAGCGGGCCCCGCGAGATTCTGCGCGCGGGCGCCGATGGTCCGCTCGTTCCCGTTGGCGACGCACCGCGAATGGCCGAGGCGATCGCGACGGTGCTGGATCGCCCGCGTCCGACGATTGCCGACGACGTGTGGCGTCCTTTCACGCTCGACGTCGCCGTCGATCAGTATGTACGACTCATGCGGCTCGAGACGAGGCAACACGCATGAGCGTCGCGGCGATGGTTTCTGAGTACGAGCGCCTCACAGAATTCGAGCCGGAGCGCAGCGCGTGAAGCAGGCGAGATTCGCACTCCTGTGGCTGTTCATCTTCTCGATCCCGTGGGAGAATTTCGTCCTGCTTCCCGGCACCGGGACCATGAGCCGGGTGGTTGGCGCGGTTGCGTTAGGCATCGGCGTGGGAGTAACGGCGATCTACGGCCGTATCCGCCCACCGGGCCTGTTTCTGTTAGTCGTGGCGCTGTTCGTCTTCTGGGCTGGCCTGACCGTCTACTGGAGCATCGATCCTGACGAGTCGCTCAAGCGGATCAAGACATACGTCCAGCTTGCGGCCATGGCCTGGTTGATCTGGGAAGTCGCTGACACCGAGGAATTGCAGGGCCGCCTCCTCCAGGCGTTTGTCCTGGCATGCTGGGGCGTCGCAGCTGCGACCTTCATGAGCTACATGCGCGGGGCGTTCACGGCCGAGAACCGCTACACGGCGGAAGGGCTCAACGGCAACGACGTGGCGCTGACGCTCGTGTTGGGAATTCCCATGGCCTGGTACCTGGCCGTCCTGAGCGGCTCCTGGCTCGGCCGCTGGCTCAACCGCGCGTACGTGCCCGTCGCGCTCGTTGCGTTGCTCCTCACCGCATCGCGCGGGGGATTCATCGCGGCGCTCGCGGCGCTTGCGCTGATCCCATGGACGTTCGGTCGGCTCGACTGGCGGTCGAAGCTCGTGCTCTCCGTCCTCGTCGTTGCATCGGTCTGGTTGGTCGCGATGCTGGTCCCTCCCTCATCGTGGGAGCGCTTAGCGACGATGCAATCCGAGCTGGGGAGCGGCGGAACGATGGGCTACCGAAAGACCATCTGGAACGCCGGGCTCAACGTCGCCATCAACCATCCGGTGATTGGAGTCGGCGCTGGTGGATTTTCGCTTGCCGTGGCTCCTGCCCTGTCGCGACCATTCGCGGCGCACAACGCGTTTCTCGCTGTCCTCGTCGAGCAGGGGGTAATCGGGCTCGCGCTATTCGCGTCCCTCTTCGTGGCAGCCATCCTTCCCTCATGGCGTCTGCCTCCGTTAATGACGCGGTTCCGAGTCGTTCTGATCGCGACGCTCATCATCGGCGTGATGCCTTTGAACTGGGACTACGTCAAGACGACGTGGTTCATCCTCGCGCTGCTGGCGTCGCAGGGTGCGTTGGCCAAGCCAGTACGCCGCCGTCACGCGTTCACGCCTGCGTTGGGTCACGGACCCGAGTTGGCGCGGGCCGTCGGCGCTGACGTGGTCCGCAGCGAGCGGCCGACGTGAGCCTCCACGTCGTGTACGTGACAATGGGGTTTCCGACCCCATACGAGACCTTCGCCGCCAACGACGTTCGTGCGCTACGCCGCGCTGGCGTCGACGTCACGGTGTTCTCGTTGCGTCCGCCTCACGCGGAGGCTTCGGCGCTTGTCAGACAATGGCGCCTCGATGGCGTCGGCATAAGTCACAACAGCCTCGCATCATCGGCAGCAGGGTTGCTCTATGCCTTTCGGCATCCGGTACGAACCCTGCGCCTCGTCATGTGGCTCGTCAGCTCCATGTGGCGGAAGCCACGGTTTGCGCTCCGGATGCTGATGCTCGTGCCGCGCTGCCTCGATATCCTTGCGGCGATCGAACGAGTACAGCCCGATGTGGTCCATCTCTTCTGGGGCCACTACCCGGCGGCGGTCGGATTTCTCATCAGGCGTTACTGCTCGACGCCCGTGCTTTCTGTGTTCCTCGGTGCGTACGATCTGGAGTGGAATTTTGGCGTGAGCGCTCCCGTCGCGCGTTCTGCCGACGTCGTGTGGACGCACACGCGCGCGAACGTTCCCGCGATCCAGGCGCTCGGCGTGCCTCACGGCCGAATCCGCGTCGCGCACCGAGGAATCGACCTGGGTCGTTTCCTCGGACCTCCGCCGAAGAAGGTTGCAAAACGCATCGTGACGGCGGGGCGACTGCATCCCGAGAAGGGTATGGGGCATGTCATCGAGGCATTCCCCGAAATCCTCCGGCGACACCCAACGGCGTCGTTGACAATCGTCGGGGACGGACCGGACCGCCTACGTCTCGAAGGACTCGCCGCCACGCTTGGAATCGCACACGCCGTCTCATTTCTCGGCCGAGTCTCGCACGAACGAGTGCTCGAGGAGCTCGGCCGCGCGGAGCTGTTCGTCTACCTGTCCACCGATATCACGGACCGGTTGCCTAACGTGGTGAAGGAGGCGGTGGCAAGCCGCTGCCTCTGCATCGTTTCCCAAACCACCGGCATCGAAGAGCTCATTCGCGATGGCATCGATGGTTGGGTCGTGGAGCGAGGTGACATCCCGGGAGCAGTCGAGCGCACGTCCGAGGCGCTTGACGATCGCGATCGCTCGGCATCGATGATCGCCGCAGCGAACGCCCACCTGCGTGAGGAATTCGACATCGATGACTCGATGCGGCGCTACGCAGACCGATGGCGAGAGCTGGTCGGGTTGAAACGTGGCGACGAACCGCCACATCGGCGCGAGGAACGTCCGCTGGCCAGCAAGACCGAAATCGAACGCGCTGTCCTCCGCTGATCCGAATACCCGTGCGCATCGTCTACCTGCACCAGTACTTCACCACGCCGGGGATGACCGGCGGCACACGCTCGTACGAGATCGCGCGACGCCTCGTCGCACGCGGCCACGAGGTGCACATGGTGACCACCGATCGGGACGCCGCGCCCGGCGGGCGCCGTGGTTGGTCGACCGCCGAGGTCGGTGGGATTCGGGTACATGCCCTGCCCGTGCCGTATTCCAACCGAATGAGCTACGCGCGCCGAATCGGTGCGTTCGTGCACTTCGCCATCGAGGCGGCACGCGAAGCAACGCGAATCGGTGGGGATCTCGTCTACGCAACGAGCACGCCGCTCACGATTGCGATTCCCGCAGTGCGAGCAGCACGTGCCCACCGAATCCCCATGATCTTCGAGGTGCGAGACCTGTGGCCGGAGATCCCCGTCGCGGTTGGTGCGCTGCGCAATCCCGTGCTGATCGCTATAGCACGCCGGCTCGAACGGTTCGCCTACCACAACGCGGCTCACGTCATCGCGCTCTCTGATGGTATGCGCGACGGAGTCGTGGCGGCCGGACACCCGGCGTCGCGTGTCACGGTGATTCCGAATGCTTGCGATCGCGAGATGTTCGACGTCGGCGACGGACCTGGACGTGAGATTCGGGAGCGTTACGAGTGGCTCGGGAACCGACCGATGGTGGTGTACACAGGAACGATGGGGTTGATCAACGGCGTGGGCTACATGGTGCGCATCGCTGCGGCGGCGGCAGCGATCGACCCCGACATTCGATTCGTCGTGGTCGGCGACGGGCGTGAGGCAGATCAAGTACGTTCGGAAGCGGCTACGCTCGGCGTGCTCGATCGGAATTTCTTTTTGATTCCGCCGGTGTCAAAGGCATCCATGCCTGCCTGGCTCTCCGCTGCCACTATCGCGACGTCGTTTGTGATCGACAAACCGGCGTTGTGGGCGAACTCGGCGAACAAATTCTTCGACGCGCTTGCAGCTGCGAGACCGATTGCCGTCAACTATGGTGGCTGGCAAGCCGACGTGATCAACGAGTCCGGTGCCGGGCTGGTACTGGACCGCCAAAGTCCCACAGCGGCTGCAGCGCAGCTCGTGCGCGCCGTGCGCGATGCCGCATGGCTTCGAAACGCCGGCGCGGCGGGACGGCGACTCGCGACCGAGCGCTACGACCGGGACCTTCTCACGGACAGGCTCGAGGACGTGTTCCTTCGCGTGGTCGGCGGCCAAAACAGCGCGGCCGCCGCTCGGGTGGGAGCGACGGCCGCGTCGTTCGGTAGTTAGGCGCGACGGGTTAGCGGCCTTCGGCAGCGCGGGCCAGCGCCTGCAGCCACTCCTCGAGGTTCGTGTACCCGTTGCCGTTGTCGTCCCCGTTCGGGTTCGCCGGCAACGTCAGCGCCCGCGTGGTCGACGCCAGCGACGGCCACCCGCCCACGTCCGCCTGGCTGTTGATCACCGACCCGTTCCCGTTCTTAACGTTCCCTACGACCCGGGCATCCACCGCGTCGCGCGACGCCGGCCACGCTCCCGCGTTCGCGAGCACGTAGCTGTACACCTGGCTGTTCGCCCGCGGCGTGAACCCGCTCGGCCACACCGGCGCCGAACTCGCCACCCCCGCCGAGCCGTAGTCGTTCCGCACCAGCGACCATGCATCCGACGGCGGGGCTGCCCCCCGACCGTCGCTGTTGTCCGCCACGTACAACTTCGACCCCGGCTTCGCCGACGAGTACAGCTGGATCGGCCGCCCCGCCGCCGTCGACGGCCCGCGGATGAACACGTTCCCCACCACCGCGATCTGCGACGGGCCCGAGCCGTAGTCGTCCGCCGTGTACGCCGCCTGGTTCCCGCCCCAGTTGTACACGACGTTGTTGGCCGAGATACCCGTCGTCCCGCCCTTGAAGTACGGGTTCCGCTCCTGGTTGCTCGCCATGAGCGAGTTGATCACCGCGTAGTTCTTCGTCGAGTCGCCCACCAGCATCCCCAACCCGTCCTCCGCCCCGCGCAGCGCCTCGCTGATGATCGAGTTGGTCACCGTCACGTCGTGGACGCCCCCGTACCACGTCGACGCGTTCTCGTCCTGAGCCCAGCTCAGCGACAGGTGGTCGCCGACAATGTTGTACCCGCCCGGCCCCAGCACTTCCCACGCGTCGTTGTTCCCTGCCGACCCCAGGTTCCCGACGCGGATGCGCACGTGCTGCACCAGCACGTCGTGCGTGCGGATGCTGATGCCGTAGTTGCGCAGCAGGATGCCTGGCGCGGGCGCCGTCTGTCCGGCGACGGTGAGGTACGGGTTGTTGACCGTCAGCTTCGAGCTGAGCGCGATCGTCCCCGACACCTCGAAGACCACCACTCGCGGACCGCTCGCCTGGAGCGCGGCGCGCAGCGAGCCGGTGCCGTTGTCGTTCAGGTTCGTCACCCGATAGACCGTCCCACCCCGCCCGGCCGGTGTCGTCGTCCCGAACCCGACCACCCCCGGTATCACCGGCAGCGGGCCCGATGGCGGCGGAGGCGGCGGAGTCGGATCCGTCACGCTCATTGCGAGCGTCCCAACGGCCGCGCCGCTCGTGGCGCGCACCTGTGCAGAGCCGCCGGCGACCGCCGTGACCATTCCGGTCGGCGAGACGATGAGGACGCCAGTGTTCGTGCTGCTCCACGAGAATACAGCGTTAGGCACGACCGTGCCGGAAGCGTCTCGGGCGGTCGCGACCACCTGCGACGTCTGGCCAACGGTGAGCGCGCTCGCGCTGGTGGAGAGTGTAACCGTCGCCACAGGGCCCGGCCCACCGCCCGTCACGCTGAAGTTCAGCGTGCCCGTTACCCCTTCGCTGGTCGCCTGAATGGTCGTCGTGCCATTCGCGATCGCATTGACGACCCCGTTCGCGGTAACCGTCGCAATCGCTGGACTCGTGCTCTTCCACGCGACGACGCGGCCGGTCAGCGCATTGCCGGCAGCATCGCGTATGACGACGTTCACCTGCGTTGATTGACCGACGGTGAGCGTCGTGTTAGGCGCGGAGAGCGACACGCTCGCGACGGGCGCCGGCGCGGCCGGCGTCACCGTCAGTGAAGCCGATCCGGTCTTCTCTTCCGCCGTCGCGATGATGGTCGTGGACCCTGCGGCGACCGCCGTCACGAGACCCGTTGCCGATACGGTCGCCAAGGCTTGATCCGACGAGGACCAGGTGATGGTGCGGCCAGTAAGCGCATTACCGGCTGAATCCCGCAGCGTCGCAGTCGCCTGCGTGGTCTGTCCCGCTGTGAGCGAGACCGACGCCAGCGCCACTGTTATCGATGCAACCGGCGCCGGTGGCGGTGGATCGACTTCAACCGATGACGTAGCGGAGACGCCATCGACCGTGGCCTTGATCGAGGCCGTTCCCGCCCGCACTGCCGTCACCATACCGGAAGTGGATACCGTCGCGATGGTCGGCTCGGCGCTCGACCACTGCGTGACGCGCTGCGTCAGAGAGCCACCAGAGGCGTCGGCTCCGCTCGATGTCAGCTGTGCCGTGCTGCCGACGATGAGCTTGACCGAAGACGGCTGCACAGCGACCCATGAGACGGGAACTGACGTAACGGTAAAACTGCTCGTTCCCGAGATACCATCGGTTGTTGCCGTGATCGTCGTCGTTCCAACGGCCACCGTGCTAACCACGCCGGTACTGGAGACCGTCGCGATCGCCGGATTCGATGACTGCCATGTGAAGGTCTTCCCGAGGATCACGGCGCGTGAGGCATCGAGCGCATCCGCTTTGAGCTGGGCGGACTGGCCGACCACTGCCGTGCCGTTTGCCGGCGTGATCGTGACGGACGCGACGGAATTCGCCACGACCGAAATCGCCAGGGTACCCACCTTTCCTTCGCAGATCGCGGAGATCGTGACGTCGCCGGCTGCAATACCTGTCACGACCCCTTTCGATGTGACTGTAGCGAGCGCGGGGTTCGAGCTTTGCCACGAGACCACTCGGCCAGTCAGCACGTTTCCGTCCGCGTCCTTGAGCGTGGTCGCAGCCTGAAGCGTCTGTCCGATCGCCACCGTCGTCGCGGGTGCACTGACGTCGACCGTGGCGACCGGAACATCGAGAATGTTCACGGTCGCTGTTGCGCGCTTCGACGCAACGCGGGCCGTGACGATCACGGAACCCCTCGCCACTCCGGTGACGAGACCGGCGCTCGATACGGTAGCGACACTGGTGTTGGAAGAGGACCAGTTGTTCACGGTCCCCGGAATGACGCGTCCGTTGTCGTCCAGCAAGGTCGCCGCGAGCTGCTCCGAGGTTTTCGCGTTGATCGAGCTGTTCGTCGGCGAGATGCGGATGGAGCCAATGGTATTCTGTTTCACGGCAATCGTCGCGGATCCGGACGCGGTGCCGACGCTCGCCTTCAGCGTGACATCCCCAAGTCCGGTGGTGGTCACGACGCCGTTCTCGTCGACCATGGCGATCGTGGAGTCGGACATCGACCAGCGAATCGGGGCGGTGGACGACGCGGCTGATCGAAGCGCAGCGATCATCGCCGAGCTGACCGTGAACTGCAGCTGATCGCCAAGCGGAATGCTCACGATGCTTGGCTCTACTCTGAATTCCTCGGTAGCGCGTACGACGATCGTCGCGGAGTCCGCACTCGCGCCCGAGGAGGCAACGATTTGCGCAGTGCCAGGCGCCACCGCCGATACGATGCCGGAGGTGCTCACGCTGGCGATTGCGGGAGCGGTCGTACTCCATGACACGGGCATGTTCTGGAGAGCACCGCTGCCATCGGTGACACTGGCGGACAACTGGCGCGTTGCGCCGACTACGACAGTGTCGATCCTGGGGGAGACGGAAACGACGAGGCGCGTGCCAAGACCTGTCGCTCGATCGCTCGATCCGGTGTCACTGCACGCGACGAGCGCGAGTGCGCAGCCGATGCCGGCGAGGGTCGGCGCCACGCGGGAGAACTGGTACATGTCGTCCTCATGGCAGAGGTGCTCGGCAACCCGGCCGGCATGGCGCGCTCGCGCGCGCCGAAGCCCCGTAGCTTTGCGTCGCCGCCTTTCGGCGGGTTTGCCCTTGTCGCGCGCCCTGTCACAGGGAGGCGATCCTGCCGTGGTGTTGAGGGACCCAGCGTCCGTCGTACCGACGAACGATCGCCGCATCTCGCAACGATCCTAGATCTTTGCCACACAACATCTTACGGCATCGGCTCACATCACATTCGCCAACTCGGGAACATCACTTTCGGGGATAGTCGTGCGACACAGATGCGCCCTCTGGTTGCGAACGCGGGGGAAAAACGGCGCGGCCGCCGCTCGGGTGGGAGCGACGGCCGCGTTTCGGTCGTTAGGCGACCTGCCCGTTTCGGGGCTCTCTGCCCCGGGGGCTTAGCGTCCTCGGTTAGCGGCCCTCGGCGGCGCGGGCCAGGCCTTGCAGCCACTCCTCGAGGTTCGTGTACCCGTTGCCGTTGTCGTCCCCGTTCGGGTTCGCCGGCAGTGTCAGCGTCCGAGTCGTCGACGCCAGCGACGGCCACCCGCCCACGTCCGCCTGGCTGTTGATCACCGACCCGTTCCCGTTCTTAACGTTCCCCACGACCCG
>Ga0310810_10003483_pt1 | contig 17156 bp, 12 predicted proteins | sample NCmetagenome_FD_207641 | JGI IMG/M metagenome (GOLD analysis project Ga0310810, IMG submission 207641) | Soil microbial communities from experimental microcosm in Duke University, North Carolina, United States - NC | ecosystem: Engineered > Artificial ecosystem > Soil microcosm > Unclassified ... | reverse complement strand
CGCTTCGTCAGGCGTTTTCGCTGGACGTCGACGATCTCCAGATCGCGCGGCTCGCGCGCCGCGCGGAGAACGAGTTCGTCGGTGCGCCGGTCGGCATCATGGACCAGATGGCGTGCAGCCTTGCGGACGATCGCTCGGCGCTGCTCATCGATACTCGCTCGCTGGCGTACGACCGCGTGCCGCTGCCGGAAGCGGGCGCGTTGCTCGTCATCGATTCCGGCGTCCGCCATTCGCACGCGAGCGGCGACTATCGCATCCGGCGAGAGGAGTGCCGCCGCGCCGCCCACGCGCTCGGCGTCGCCACGCTCCGCGATGTGACGACAAGCGATCTGCCGCGTATCGCCTCACTGCCGCCGCCGCTCGACCGGCGCGCTCGCCACGTCGTCACCGAAAATGCCCGCGTGCTGGCCGCAGCCGATGCACTCCGACGTGGCGATCTGGGGCGTGTCGGGGAGCTGTTCTACGCGTCGCACGCCTCCATGCGCGACGACTTCGAAGTCTCCGTGCCGGAAATTGATGCGCTCGTCGAGGCCGCCCGTCGCGTACAGGGCGTGTACGGGGCGCGTCTGACCGGCGGTGGATTCGGAGGCTCCATCGTCGCGCTCGTGGTACCCGGACGCGAGCGCGGGGCGGGGGCGTCGATCATTACCGGCCAGAATGCCCGCTTTTCCGCTGAGGCACGCATCGTCGTTCCCGCGGCATAGTTTTTGGAAACTCGTCGGGACGTGCTTCCTGATGTGTTGTGCTTTTCACACCTGCGCTGGAATTTCGTGTTCCAGCGCCCGCAGCATCTGCTCAGCCGCTGCGCCCGTGATCACCGCGTGTTCTTCATCGAAGAACCGGTTTACGAAGAGGACGGGACGGAACCACGGATGTCGGTTCTCGCGACCGACGGTGGCATTCATGTCGCGGTCCCTCATCTTCCCGAGCGTTACCGAGACGAAAGCACCGGAGTACTCCGTGCGTTGCTCGGTCGGGTGATCGCGGAGTACCGGATTCAACCGGACGTGTTGTGGTACTACACGCCGATGGCGCTGCGCTTCAGCGACCATCTGTCCGCGCGCGCGGTCGTGTATGACTGTATGGACGAGTTGTCCGGTTTCGCAGAGGCGCCCGCGGGTCTGATCGACGCCGAACGGGCCCTGCTGGCGCGCGCCGACGTCGTCTTCACGGGCGGCCGCAGCCTCTACGAAGCGAAGAAGCACCGCCACCGGAACATCCATCCATTTCCGAGCAGCGTCGACGTCGCGCATTTCGCGCGGGCGCGGGCCGCCGACATCGCGGAACCAGACGACCAGGTCTCCATCCCGCGCCCACGACTCGGCTTCTTCGGCGTCCTCGACGAACGGTTCGACAATGCCTTGATGGGTGCGGTCGCGCGGCTCAGGCCCGACTGGCACATCGTGCTCGTCGGTCCGACGGTCAAGATCGATCCCGCGTCGCTCCCACACGCGCCGAATATCCATTACCCGGGGCAGAAGGCGTACGCGGACTTGCCTGCGTATCTCGCCGGCTGGGACGTGGCGATACTGCCGTTTGCGAAGAACGCCGCGACCCGGTTCATCAGCCCTACGAAGACGCCGGAGTACCTCGCCGGCGGCAAACCGGTCGTGTCGACCTCGATCACCGACGTCGTCCACCCGTATGGCGATCTCGGCCTCGCGCGCATTGCGGACACGCCTGAGGCGTTCGTTGCCGCCGTGACGGCGTCCCTCGCGGAAGACCCCGGCGATCGGCTCCGCCGCGCCGATCCATTCCTCGCCACCATGTCGTGGGACGCGACGTGGGCAGCCATGGCGGAACACATTCGAGCCCTTGGGCGAAAGGATCCCCCCGCATGTTCGATTACCTCGTCGTCGGAGCCGGCTTCGCTGGAGCGGTCGTGGCAGAGCGTCTCGCCGCCGCTGCAGGCAAAAAGGTCCTGATCGTCGACAAACGGAACCACATCGGCGGCAATGCCTACGATCACTACGACGAAGCGGGGATCCTGGTCCACAAGTACGGGCCGCACATCTTCCACACGAACTCACGAGAGGTGTTCGAATACCTTTCCCGTTTCACCGGGTGGCGGCCATATCAACATCGGGTTCGCGCCTGGGTCGACGGACAACTGCTCCCGATTCCGATCAACCTCGACACGGTCAACCGGCTGTACGGGCTGAATCTCACGTCGTTCCAACTCGACGAATTCTTCCGATCGGTGGCGGAGCCACGGGCGGCCGTGCGCACGTCGGAGGACGTGATCGTCAGCAAAGTCGGGCGGGAGCTGTACGAAAAATTCTTCCGCAACTACACGCGCAAGCAATGGGACCTCGATCCGTCGGAACTCGACGCCGCGGTGACGGCGCGCGTGCCGGTCCGCACCAATCGCGACGACCGGTACTTCACGGATACGTATCAATCGATGCCGCTCCATGGCTACACGCGCATGTTCGAGCGGATGTTGTCGCATCCCAACATCAAGATTCTGCTGAACGCCGACTACCGCGAAATCGAGAAGGCGGTGCCGTTCCGGGAAATGATCTACACGGGCCCGATCGACGAATTCTTCGACTACCGGTTCGGGAAGTTGCCGTATCGGTCGCTCGAATTCCAGTTCGTCACGTACGAACGCCCCCTGTATCAGGACGCGCCGGTCGTGAACTATCCGAACGAAAATCCGTACACGCGCTGCACGGAGTTCAAGTACCTGACAGGGCAGGAGCACCCCAAGACGAGCGTCGTCTACGAGTATCCCAGGGCGCAGGGAGATCCGTATTATCCGGTTCCGAGGCCCGAGAATGCCGCGATGTATCGGGAATACGAAGCGCTGGCGAAGCTCACGCCCGACGTGTACTTCTGCGGCCGTCTGGCAACCTACAAGTACTACAACATGGACCAGGTGGTCGCGCAGTCGCTGACGTTGTTCAAACGCCTGATTGGCGCGCGGCCGCGGCCTGTGGCGCAGACAGCGTAGGCGCGGGCAGGCGCTGCTGGCTGCGCCGCAACTCCGCCGCGTATTCTTCGTTCAGCACGCGAGTGAACGTGCCGTCGGCTTCGATGTGGTAGTCCCACAGGCCGCTGTTGTGCCAGTGGCGCGGGTTTTCCCACTCGAAACGGTCGATGATTGGATACAGGCAAACTGCTTCGACCGGGACGCCGTTCTCGATTGCCAGCACGACTTCATCGGTCATCTCGCGCAGCCACTCCGCGCGGCCGACGCCGACGTGGCTGGTTTCCGCGACGAAAATCGGCCGGCGATATCGCTCGTAGGTCCGTTTGATCAGCTTGTGGAACGGCACCCACCGCGCATCGCGCGGATGAACGTGCCACGCGATCTTCTTTCCGCCCGGCTGTTCCCACTGGTTGTCGTGATAGAAGTTCACGCCGATGACATCCAGGTACTCGGGCTTGCCGCCGAGTTCCGGACAGAGCGCGCCTGACAGCATGTCCCACGCTTCGAACTGACTGTTGCTGTAGGCGGTCGCCTCCGCTTCGAATTCGGGGTGGTCTTTTGGCGGGACCACGTGGATGATCGGTTCGACGGTCAGAATCCTCGCGCGTCGATCCACGGCCCGGATCTCGTCAATCGCGGCGATACACGCGCGCACCAATTGACGCTTCACCTCACCGCCGCGCCCCTTCCCGTATGGATAGAACCATCCGACCTCGCCGGCGGCCCACGCGAAGAACGAAATTTCGTTGATGGGCGTGTAGATCGGAACGTCATCGCTCCACGTGCCGATGTGACGCGCGGTCGCGCGGCAGAATCGCGCGAACCGATCGACGAATTCTGGCGCGAACAAATCGAGGCCGTCGGGCCAGCCGTAGTGGCAGAGATCCCACGCCACCTGCACCCCTTCATTCTGCGCAGCCCGCAGCATCGGATCGAGCGATGAGAAGTCGTAGGTGCCCGGCGAACCTTCGATGAGATGCCAGCGCACCGTGTCGCGGACCGAACGGATCCCGGCGTCCACGAGCCGCCGATAGTCGTCCTCGACGAACCGATCGTGCTGCGTCGCGGCGATCATGTCGAGGCGATGGCCGGCCCGGGTGATGTGGGTGGCGGACTCGAACCCAGCCATCCAGAAACTCCGAAAGACACCGCTCGATTGGGGCATGCCTCGCGCGGTCGCAATGCGCATACCGGTTTTTTGTGGCACGATTTGCGCAATATCTCAACGGGACGGCCCCGCCGTTCAGTTTGGGAGGAGCAGATCGATGAATCGACCGCGACGCACTGTCGCCGTTGCCGCGACCGCCGTCCTGGCGGCGTGGGTGACGCTGACCGCGCAAACGAAAATCACGGCACCGCCGAACAAATACAGCCCGGAAGACGACGTCAAGCTGGGATTGCAGGCGGCAGAGCAGGTGCGGCAGCAGATGCCGGTGATGCACGATGATGCGATCAACGGGTATCTGGAAGACGTAGGGGGCCGGCTCGTCCGCGCAATTCCGCCGGAGTTCCAGCATCCGGAATTCCATTACACCTTCACGGCGCTGAACCTGAAGGAGATCAACGCGTTCGCCCTGCCCGGCGGGCCGATGTTCGTCAATCGCGGCATGATGGACAAGGCCCGTACCGAAGGGGAGATCGCCGGCGTGATGGCGCACGAGTTGAGCCACGTCGCGCTGCGCCACGGCACTGCCCAGCAAAGCAAGGCGACACCGTACCAGGTCGGCTCGATCGCCGGCGCAATCGTGGGCGCGATCGTCGGAGGCGGCCTCGGACAGGTCATCTCCCAAGGCACGCAGTTCGGGCTTGGCGCCGCGTTCCTGCGCTTCAGCCGCGAGTTCGAAAAGCAGGCGGATCTGCTCGGCACGCACATCATGGCGCGCGCCGGATACGACCCGCGCGATATGGCGAACGTCTTCAAGACGATCGAACAGGAGAGCGGCCCCGGCGGCCCGCAGTGGCTCAGCGATCACCCCAACCCGGGCAACCGATACGAGTACATCATGAAGGAAGCGGCGTCGCTTCACGTGACGAATCCGACCGAGGACACGCGCGCCTTCGATCAAATCCAGGCCCACATCGCCACACTCGGACCGGCGATGTCATCGGAGGAAGCCGCGCGCAACGCAAACCGCGGCACCGGTTCCGCGCCCGACGCGCGGCCGTCTGGACGCGTCGAACGCCCCTCGTCCCGCTATCGCACGTATCAGGAAGGCGGCGTCTTCCGGGTGCAGGTTCCCGACAACTGGCAGGAACTGCCCGGCAACAACGTCGTCACATTCGCGCCCCAGGGGGCGTACGGATCGCTGAACGGCAGCAGCGTGTTCACGCATGGCGTCGAGATCGGCGTCGCGCGCAACGAAACGCACGATCTGCAGACCGCGACGTCGGAACTGATCGACTCCCTCCGGCAGGGGAACCCGCGCCTGAGCCGCCCGTCGGAGTTTGCACGCACCACGGTCGCCGGGCAGCAGGGTCTCGCGACCCAACTCTCGAACATCTCCGACGCGACCGGCGGAGAGGAGCGCATCGCGGTGTACACGACCCTGCTGCGTGACGGCACGTTGTTCTACGTCATCGGCGTCGCGCCAAACGACGAGTTCGCGGCTTACGACAACGCTTTCTCGCGCATTGTGCGCTCGATCCAGATAGCTCGCTGATTTACCGCATCGAGCGACCTGCCTGGCAGGTCGACAATGACGCGACGACCACCAACTCCTCGAGGCGCATCACTCACAAGTTGACCGCCTCGAGGAATTGGCCGTTCGAGCCATCGTCTCTCCGTCCTGGGCGTTCGTCTCCGCCCTCGGCGAGATCCGTCGTGGCCCGTTCTCTCCGCCCGCTCCGTGCCTCCCCGTCGTCGGCGAGATCCGTCGTCTGCCGGTATCGCGAATCCGCGAATTGGTATAGTTTCCCCCCATGCGGAGAACGGGAATTCTCACGGCGTTTGCCGTTGTCGTAGCCGGCGCGCTCACGACGATGGCGCAGCGGGGAGCGGCGCCGGCGCAGTTGCCCGGGTATCTGGGCGAGGGCGTCACGCTGCTGCCCAACGGCTGGAAGATTGCGCCCGAGGGGCGGCACGTGCAGGTCGGCGATCTGCCGCTCTCGATGGTGCCGTCGCCCGACGGCCGCTACGTCGCGATCACGACCAGCGGATACGACAAGCCGGCGCTCTCGATCTTCGACACCCGCACGCTGCTGGTCGTCACGCGGATCCCGATCGAGCACACGTGGCTCGGATTGGTCTGGCGTCCGGATGGCAAAGGGCTCTACGCGTCGGGCGCGAGCGAGAACGCGATTTATGAGTTTACGTGGACGAATGGCAAGCTGGACCCGGGCGGCACGATCACGCTCGGCCAGCCGGAACGTCATCCGGGGGGCGATGTCATCGAGAACGCCGGCTACGTCGCCGGCATCGCGATCAGCCAGGATGGCAAGCGCCTGTTTGAGACGGAGCTGTACGGCCAGCGCGTTCGTGCAATCGATCTCGGGACACGGCAGGTGGACCGGACGGCGGATCTGCCCGCGGAGCCGTACACGTGCGTGCTCTCGCCCGATGGCAAGACCCTTTACGTGTCGGTCTGGGGCGGCGCGAAAGTGATCGCATTCGATGCGGTCACGCTCGAGCAGCGGGCGGTCATCGATGTCGGCGAACATCCAAATGCCATGACGATCTCCAGAGACGGCCGCCGGCTGTTCGTGGCGTGCGCGAACACGAACGCGGTCTGGGCGATCGATCTGTCGAGCGGCGCGGCGGCCGAGCAGATTGCGGTGTCGCTCTATCCCGATTCACCCGCCGGGTCGACGCCCAACGCCGTCGCGCTCGCGCCCGACGGCCGTACGCTGGCGATAGCCAACGCGGACAACAACACAGTGACGCTCGTCGACGTCTCCACGCCCGCATCGAGCCGGGTAAAGGGATGGCTGCCCGTGGGCTGGTATCCGACAGGCGTGCTCTTTGGCAGCGATGGGACGCACGTGTACGTCCTCGATGGAAAAGGCGTCGCCGGCAGCGCGCCGAATCTGCGCGGACCGCAGCCCGGCGGGTATCGCGACGCCGGGCAGTACACCGGAGCGATGTTCCAGGGGGCGATCTCGACGATTCCGCTGCCGACCGATGCCGCTCTCGACAGAATGTCGGCGCGGGTCCGCGAGCTGACGCCGTACTCCGACGCGCACCGCCTCGCGCCGGCCGGCGCGCCCACGGCATCCCCGATTCCAAAGCGCGTCGGCGACACGTCTCCCATCAAGCACGTGTTCTATGTGATTCGAGAGAACCGCACGTACGACCAGATCCTCGGCGACGTCGCGAAGGCCAACGGCGATGCCACGCTGACGCTCTTCGGTGAAGAAGTGACCCCGAACGCTCACGCCCTTGTCAACCAGTTCGCGGTGTTCGACAACTTCTACGTGGACGCGGAGGTGAGCTACGACGGCCACGCGTTCTCGACGGGCGCCTACGCCACTGATTTCGTCGAGAAGATGTGGCCTGCCAACTACGGCCGTCGTGAAGGCATCTATCTGAGCGAAGGCGGTTACCGGATGCGGAACGCCTTCGGCAACATCGCGGCGCCCGCGCAGGGCTATCTCTGGGATTCCGCCCGGCGCGCCGGGGTGTCGGTCCGCAGCTATGGAGAGTTCGCGTTCTCGCAGAACGGCGGCCCCGTCGCCGCAACCGTTCCGGGACTCGACGGTCTGGTCAATCCGGAGTATCCGCCGTTCAACCTGCGGATTCCGGATGTCCATCGCATCGAGATCTGGAAGAAGGAATTCGACCAGTTCGTCCAGAACGATACGCTGCCGGCGCTCTCGATTATCCGCCTCGGTAACGATCACACGAGCGGGACCACACCCGGCGCGCTCTCGCCGCGCTCGCTCGTGGCCGACAACGACATCGCGCTCGGTCAGCTCGTCGAGACGATTTCGGCGAGCAAATACTGGAAGGATTCCGCCATCTTCGTCCTCGAAGACGACGCGCAGAACGGTCCGGATCATGTGGACGCGCACCGATCCGTGCTGCTCGCGATCAGCCCGTTCGTTCGGCACGGCCTGGTCGACAGCACGCTGTATACGACGTCCGGGGTTCTTCGGACCATCGAGCTGATTCTCGGGATTCCTCCGATGAGCCAGTACGATGCGGCCGCGCGGCCGATGTACGACGCGTTCCAGGCCACGCCGGTCGAGGGGGGGTACACGCACGTCGCCGCGCGCGTGCCGCTCGACGAGCGCAACGACTGGAGCTCACCCGGCGCGGCCGAATCCGCCCGCATGGATCTGAGCGAGGCGGACCTCGCGCCCGATTTGCTGCTCAATCAGATCGTGTGGCAGTCGGTCCGCGGCAAAGGGTCCGTGATGCCTCCGCCACGCCGCACGGGATTCATCCGGCCAATCGCGGGCGACGATGATGACGACAAGTGATAACTACGCAACGTCACAGCTACCACCTACGCAAGGCGATCATCTGTCAACGATCACCTCGGGGAATTGGTAGTTGCGTCGTTGTGTAGTTGTCGTTGCGACTCCACTCTCGATATCCCTGCACGCACAGGATCAGGAACACCACGTATAAGCCGGCCGTCAGGTACAGGCCCTTGCGCGGATAGATCAGGAACACGTACAGCACGTCGGCGATGATCCAGAGCGTCCAGTTATCGAGGTATTTCTTCGTCATCAGGAACTGGCCGAACACGCTCAGCGCGGTGGCGGACGCGTCGAGATAGGGCAGCGACGCGTTCGTGTATCGTTGCATGGCGGTGCCCAGTGCCGCGGTGCCGCCGATGACCCCCGCCGTGGTCCAGCTCCACCCGCGCGTGCCGAGGCGTTTCACCGCCGACAGCGACCGCGCGTGCACGACCGGGCCGCGCGTCCACTCGTACCAGCCGTAGAACTGCATCACGAGGAAGAACACGTTCAGCAGCGCGTCCGAATAGAGGCGCGCGTCGTACGTGATGTAGATGTAGAGCGACACCATCACGGCGCCGAACGCCCACGACCAGATGTTCTGCTTGACCGTCAGGTAGATGTTCAACAGGCCGCAGATGACGGCCACGATTTCGAGCGGGCTCACGAGAAAGGATCTTACGCAATCCCGACGCCGCCCGTCGCCGTATCGTCGTCCATCGAACATCGAACATCGAACATCGAACATCGAACATCGAGCATCGAGCATCGACCATCGACCATCGAACATTGATAAACTGATCGGACGAACCGACCGACAGGAGGCTTCCTTTGACGTATTACGGAGCGAGCAACCTCGCGAACAGCTACCGCACCGTTCGCAGGAACACGATAGCCATTGCCGAAGAGATCCCGGCGGAGAAGTATGCCTTCAAGGCGGCGCCCGATACGATGAGCGTCGGCGAGATGCTCGCGCACATTGCGGCGTCCTATGAGTGGCAGAAGGACGTCCACAGCAATCACGTCTCGTCGCTGACCACGGACATGTTCATGGAGGCGCGGCAGAAGACTGCCGCGGACGAGCAGGCCATCGCGGCGTCCGGCAAAGAGGCCATCGTGCGGACGCTCCGGGCGCGCGGCGACGCCTTCGCGTCGTTCCTCGAATCCCTCGACGAAAAGACGCTCGCCGAGACGGTCAATTTTTCGGCGCCGTTCCCGTCCAAGTCGCGGTTCGAGATGCTCCTCGGCGTCAAGGAGCACGAGATGCACCACCGCGGGCAACTGATGCTGATCCAGCGGCTCCTCGGAATGGTGCCTCCGCTCACCCGAGCGCGCCAGCAGCAGACTGCCGCGACGCGGTGAACGCGGCGCGCTCGCGCGCGCTGCAAACTCCCAATTCCCAATTCCCAACTCCCAATGGGAACTCCCAACGGGAGTTTGCCTCAGGAAGCGTTTGAGGCGCCGCGGGGCGTTGAGCGTTGAGCCTTGGGCGTTGGGAGTTGGGAGTTGGGAGTTATCTCGCGCTTCACCGTAAAGGAGGCGTGGAAGCCGGCGGATGTCTGTGATGCGTCGCCTGCTCGTACGCGTACGCGAACTTGATCAGCGTGGCTTCGCTCCACGCCCGCCCGAAAAAGGTCATGCCTGCCGGCAGCGTGCCGCGCGTATAGCCCATCGGCACGTTGACGGCGGGCCATCCGGTCGTCGGCGAGAACACCTGGCTGTTGTCGCCCGCCGGCGTGTTCAGATCGCCGATCAGCCGCGGCGGGTTGCTCCACGTCGGATACACGAACGCATCCAGCCGCGCGTCGTCCATCGTTCTGGCCACGGCGGCGCGGAACTGATCCCGGTACTCCGCGTCCGCCTTGCACGCCGGGGTGTCCGGTCCGTTCTCGGGACCCTCCTGCGCCTGCCGCAGCCGCCACTCGATCGACGGGTGGAACTTGCGCGACCTGATCACCTCTTCGAGCGAGTGCACCTTGACCCGGTCACCCTGAGCGGCGAGGTAGCGGTTGATGTCGTACTTGAATCCGCCGCACGGGCCTGTACCCTGCGGGCGGCGCACCGAGGCGAGATCCACGCGGACAGGATCGACGATCACCCCGCCGGCCAGCTTCAGATCGGCAATCGCCGCCATGAAGACGTCGTTCACCTCCGGATCGAGCGAGTCCCGTTCGTACGCCTGCCGCAGAATGCCGATTCGCGCGCCTCTCAGCCCATTCGCGTCGAGCGACTTCGAGTAATCCGGAACGGCCCTGCCGTGGCTCGCGGCCGTTGCGGGATCGTCCGGATCTTCGCCGACGATGACCTGAAAGATGGTAGCGGCATCCTCGACGGTCCTCGTCATCGGGCCCGCGATGTCGGCGAGCAGGGTCAACGGAATCACGCCGGCGCGGCTCGTCAGCCCCATCGTCGATCGGATGCCGACCAGCGCGTTGTGCGATGACGGGCCCCGAATCGAGTTCCCGGTGTCGCTGCCGAGGCCGACTGCGCCAAGGTTGGATGCAATCGCGGCGGCGGTCCCTCCGCTCGAGCCGGCGGTCACGCGATCGAGCGCGTACGGGTTTTTCGTGTAGCCAGGCAGAATGGAGTTGACGGTCTCGTACGGACTGAACGCCCACTCCGCCATGTTCGATTTCGCGAGCACGAGCGCGCCGGCGTCCTTCATCCGTTTGACGAGGAACGCATCCTTGTTCGAGACGAACCCTTCGAGCGCGAGTGATCCCGCCGCGCTCTGGAGGCCGATCGTTTCAAAGTTGTCCTTGACGATCGTCGGGATGCAATGGAGCGGTCCGGTGAGTCCGCCCTGCCGGAAACGCACGTCGAGTTCGTCCGCTTCCTTGTCTGCGTTGGGGTTCACCACGACGATGGCGTTCAGCGCGGGGCCGTTCTTGTCATACGCCTGAATCCTGCGTAGATAATCGTCGACGAGCGCGCGGCACGTGAGCTGGCCGCTGCGCATGGCGTCGTGAATCTGCCGGATCGTCGTTTCCTCGAGCCGGAACGGGGCGGCGGGCCGCGGCGGCGGCGTCTGCGCCGCCACGAGCGAGAGAAGAACGGACAGCGCGAGTTTCCGCATGCGCCCTCATTATCTTCTAAGCGATAATCAGCGCATCACCCTCGATGATTGTGAGAGCGAGCGAACATCGTGAGCGGGCCACGCCCACGGAGCGAGCCGGCGAAGCGGCGAGCGAGAGCGCGTGCAGGGGGTCTGCGGGGCGAGGCCCCCAGATCGAAGACGTTCTTTCCAGATACTGGGGCTACACATCGTTCCGCCCGCTGCAGCGCGAGGCGATGGACGCGATCCTCGCCGGCCGCGACTCCGTTGTCGTGCTGCCCACCGGCGGCGGCAAGTCTCTTTGCTTCCAGGCACCCGCCGTCGTCATGGGCGGTGTTGCGCTGGTCGTGTCGCCGCTCATCTCGCTGATGAAGGACCAGGTGGACTCGCTGGCGGAGAGCGGCGTGGCCGCCGCGTGCTACAACAGCGCGCTCAGCGCGGACGAACGAAGCGCGGTGACGGCCGGCATCCGCGACCGTCGGTACTCGCTCGTGTATGTCTCACCCGAGCGGCTCGCGGGCGACGCCGCCGAGTGGTTCTTCTCGATGCTCGGGCGGCCGTCGTTTGTCGCGATCGATGAAGCCCATTGCATCAGCCAGTGGGGGCACGACTTCCGTCCGGAATACCGGCAGTTGGGGCTGCTGCGCCAGCGCTTCCCCGGCGTGTCCCTGCACGCGTTTACGGCAACGGCGACGGCGCGCGTGCGGTCGGATATTCGCACGCAGCTCGAACTTTCGAACGCCGCGGAACTCGTCGGATCGTTCGATCGGTCGAATCTCGTCTATCGCGTGCTGCCGCGTTCGTCCCTCAAGCGGCAACTGCAGGACGTGCTGGGCCGCCACCGCGGTGAGGCCGGTATCGTCTACTGCTCGTCGCGGCGCGAGGTCGAGGGACTCGCAGCATGGTTGAAAGAGAACGGCATCCGGGCGCTCCCGTATCACGCCGGGCTGCCGGACGCGGAGCGTCATCGCAACCAGGACGCCTTCCTGAACGAGGACGTCGACGTCGTCGTCGCCACGGTGGCGTTCGGGATGGGCATCGATCGGTCCGATGTCCGGTTCGTGGTACACGCGGGCGCTCCGCAGTCGCTCGAGCACTACCAGCAGGAGTCGGGGCGTGCGGGGCGCGACGGGCTCGCGGCGGAGTGTGTGCTCATCTACTCGGGCGCGGACTTCCTCCGCTGGCGGATGATGCTCGAGAAAAACGGCGAGCTCACTCCCGCCCGGCGAGCGCTGCTCCGCGACATGGAACGCTACGCCGGATCCGTCGGGTGCCGGCACGCGCGGCTCGTGCGGCACTTCGGTCAGGACTACGCCGCCGACGCGTGCGCGGCGTGCGACTACTGTCTCGGGGAACTCGAATCGGTCGGCCGGCCTGTCGAGATCGCGCGCAAAGTGCTGTCGTGCGTGGCCCGCGTCGGACAGCGGTTCGGCGCGGCGCACGTCGCGAACGTCCTGTGCGGCAGCGAATCGGAGCAGGTGCGGTCGCGCGGCCACGACCGGTTGACGACCTTCGGTCTGCTGCGCGACGCGCCGGTTGCCGAGGTGCGCGGCTACATCGAGCAGCTCACGGCAGAAGGGCTGCTCTGTCAGATCGGCGACGAGTATCCGGTCCTGACGCTGACCGCCGAGGGCATCTCGCTCTTGAAGGACGCCGGCGCGCGGCCGGACTTCACGCTGGCGAGGCAGCGGAGACCGACGAAGGATCGCGGGCCTGCGCGGTCACGTGTGGACATCGAAGGCTGGGACGGCGTGGATCGCGAGCTGTTCGACCGGCTGCGCCGTGTGCGCCTCGACATCGCGCACGGCCGCGGCGTTCCGCCCTACGTCATCTGCCACGACACGACGCTTCGGGAGCTGGCGCGCGTCAAACCGACATCGCTCGCCGCGCTGGTCGGCGTCTACGGCATCGGCGCGCGCAAAGCCGAATCGTTCGGCCCGGCGTTCGTCGACGAGATCCGCGCCCATTTATCGCTGGGCTGATTTCAGGCTGACCACTCTCAACTCCCAATTCCCAACTCCCAACTCCCAAATTTCCAATCGCACCTCGCGCCTCCCGCCTCGCGCCTCCCGCCCCCGCGCCTCCCGCCTCGCGTGATAATCTTCGCGCCACAGGAGATCATTCGAGATGTTTTCGCGTTCGCCATTGGCCGGTACGGCCGTCGCTGTTGCCGCTGCCGCGCTCGCATTCCAGTCCCCAATCGGTGCGCAGGACCGTTTGAAGTCGATGCCCGGGTATGAGCAATACGAGCGGATGAGCCGCGAGATTCCTGCCTCCGTCACGCTCGGATCGATCGTTCCGCAGTGGAGCGACGACGGCTCCTCGTTCGAGTACGTGTTCGCCGGCAAGCGTTACAGCTTCGACCTGGCGTCGAAGAAGGCGACGGTGATCGGCGACGCGCCGGCGGGCACGGGCCGCGGCGGACGTGTGGGGCAGCTTGCCGGCGGCCAACGAGGCCGCGGACGCGGAGATACACAAGCTCCGGCGCGCGGACGCCAGTTCGACACCGCGGATTCGCCAGACCGATCGCTCCGGGCCGTCTACAAGAACAGGAATCTCTGGCTCGGCAAACCCGATGGCACCGGACAGATCGCGCTGACGACCGACGGGAGCGACGAGAATCGCGTGAAGTACGCGACCGCAAGCTGGGTCTACGGTGAGGAGCTGGGGCAGCGCACTGCGATGTGGTGGTCTCCGGACAGCCACAAGCTCGCGTACTACCGCTTCGACGAGAAGCAGGTGCCGGACTATTACCTCCAGATGAACCAGACGGCGATTCAGGACGCGCTCGACGTCGAGGCGTATCCGAAGCCCGGCAAGCCGAACCCCATCGTCGACATCTTCGTGTACGACGTCCCGACGAAGAAGACCGTGCAGCTCGACGTTCGCGACGGCAAGCCGTTCGAGAACGCCACGATCGGCTACTACGTGTGGGACGTGCAATGGAGCCAGGACGGCCGCGAGCTGCTCGTGCACCGCGCGAACCGCCTGCAGAATACCGTGGAGCTCGCTGGCTGCGCGCCCGACACCGGCAAATGCCGGACGATCGTGCGCGAATCGCGCGCGACGGGATGGATTGCCGAAGGCCGCGATTGGCGTTTCCTGAAAGACGGCAAACGCTTCATCTGGAGTTCCGAGCGCAACGGCTGGAAGAACTACTACCTCTACGATCTGACGGGCACGCTGCTCACGCCGCTGACCACCTCGACGACGTACGAGGCGGCCAGCATCGTCGCTGTCGACGAGACGACGAACACGATGTTCTACCTCGCGCGAGACGGCGACAACTTCATGAAAACGCAGCTCCATCGCGTCGGGCTCGACGGCAGAAATGATCGGCGGCTCACCGATGCCGCGTTCAACCATACGATTTCCGCGTCGCCGGATTCGCGATATTTCGTCGACGTGGCGCAGACACACGATGTGCCGCCGGCATCGAGACTCATCGACGCGCAAGGCACGGTCGTCGCCAACCTGGCGTCGAGCGACGTGACGCGGTTCACGCAGCTCGGTCTCAGGAAAGCGGAGATGTTCACGTACAAGGCCGCCGACGGGCAGACGACGCTGCACGGGTTGATCCAGTTCCCGTCGAATTTCGATCCGTCGAAGAAGTACCCCGTGCTGGTGCCCGTCTACGGCGGCCCGGCGTCGGCGAGCAACACGGCCAGCGAACGGTTCACGATTCCCAGCACCGTCACGGAGTACGGGTTCATCGTAGTCAACCTGGACTCCCGCGCAACGCCGGGAATGGGCAAGCGGACGCTGGACGCGATTTATCTCAAGCTTGGCCAGACCGAGATGGACGACATGGCCGACGGCGTCAAGGCGCTCTGGGACCGCCCGTATATCGATCGGACGCGAGTCGGGATCTACGGGACGTCGTACGGGGGTTATACGTCGGTAATGGAAATCCTGCGGCACCCGGAGGTGTTCGCCGCGGCCGCCGCGTCATCGCCGCCGACCGACTGGCGCAACTACGACACCATCTACACCGAACGGTATATGGGCATTCCTGACGAGAATCGCGTGGGCTACGACGCGGGATCGGCCATGACGTATGCGGACAAGCTGCAGGGGCGTCTGATGCTCTACTACGGCACGTCGGACAACAACGTGCACCCGGCCAACTCGCTGCAATTGATCAAAGCGCTGCAGGCCGCCGGCAAGAGTTTCGAGGTGCAGGTCGGTCCCGACCAGGGCCACTCGGGCATGAATCAGCAGCGCATGATGGAGTTCTTCATCGAGAACCTGGTCCTCAACCCGGTGTCGGCCTCGACGCCGCTGACCGATTCAAAGCGTTGATATGGCTGCCTACATCGTCGTGCAGGTGGACGTGAAGGACCCGGATCGCTACGAGGCGTACAAGAAGCTCGTGCAGCCGACGCTCGGCGCATTCGGCGGCCGCTTCCTCGTGCGGGGAGGACACACGGAAACGCTCGAAGGCGACTGGTCGCCGAAGCGGTTCGTGATCCTCGAGTTCCCCAGTCTCGACAAGGCGAAGGCGTGGTGGGCGTCGGAGGCGTATGCGCCTGCGAAGGCCCTGCGTCAGGCGACGTCCGTGACGCAGATGATCGTGGCCGAAGGCCTGCCGTGAATTCCGTCTCACGCCGGCGCGCGTTGAAAACGCTCGGAGCGGCTGCGGCGGGCGGTGCCTTGAGCCCGCCGCTTCAGGTGGCCGGAGAGCGGCTCCAGCCGGGGCGCCAGGACGCGATATCGAGCGACGCGCTGCTGCCGATCGCCGAAGCCGTGCTTCCCGGTGAGATCGGAGTTGATGGATGGCGGGACGCCACGACGGCGTTCGTGCGCTGGATCCGCAACTACAAAGAGGGCGCGGATACCGATCACGGTTACGGCAACACGCGAATCCGAAGCACCGGGCCGTCGCCGGCGCGCAATTATCCGGCGCAACTGGCGGATCTGGACGAAGCGGCGCGCGCAAAAGGCGCGGGGCGTTTTGCGGACGCGCCGATCGACGTACGGCGCCGGATCATCGAAGCTGCGCTCATCGCCGCGAAGGTCGAGCGATTGCCGTCGCGCCCGACCGGCGCGCACATCGCCTCTGACCTGATGGGGCACTACTTCAACTCGCCGGCCGCGGAAGACCGTTGCTACCACGCGGCCATCGGCCGCGATTCCTGCCGAGGCCTGCCGGGCTCGGACCAGCGGCCCGCGCCCTTGTCAGGCAGTCGTCAGCGATGACACACGAGTGCGACGTCTGCATCATCGGCGGCGGCATCACCGCAGCGATGCTGTCGGAGAAGTTGAGCGAACTCCGGCCGGGCCTGAAGATTATCGTGGTCGAAGCCGGCGAACGCATCTTCGACTTCGAGGACCGCATGCAGCACCGGCAGCGGAACCTCGATTACGGCGAGAACGCGTGGCCGGGCGATTTCATCGACGACCAGGCGGCGCAGGGCATCATTTCGCGCACGATGGCCGTTGGCGGGAGCGCGCTCCATTGGGGCGGCGTCACGAACCGGTTCTCGGTCGAGGACCTGACGCTCCACTCGCGATACGGCCTGGCGACCGACTGGCCGATCCCGTGGAGCGATCTCGAGAAGCACTACTGCGAGGCGGAACGCCGGCTTGGGGTATCGGGCGAACCGAGCCCGCTGGCCGACGATCGGATGTCCTCGCCGTACCCGATGCGGGCCATGCCGCTCTCGTACAACCTTCGCGTGCTGAAGGCATGGGCCGACAAGAGCGGCATTCCGTTCTGGAGCACCCCGCAGGCAAAGAACACGCGCCCGTATGGCGGCCGTTCGC
>Ga0310810_10003482_pt1 | contig 17161 bp, 9 predicted proteins | sample NCmetagenome_FD_207641 | JGI IMG/M metagenome (GOLD analysis project Ga0310810, IMG submission 207641) | Soil microbial communities from experimental microcosm in Duke University, North Carolina, United States - NC | ecosystem: Engineered > Artificial ecosystem > Soil microcosm > Unclassified ... | reverse complement strand
ATCCGCTACGGTGTCGAGAACGGGATCCCGGGCAGCGGCTGGAAGGAAGAGGGCGGAAAGCTCGCGAAGGACAGCACGTTCGCCATCGTGAAGTTCCTCGTGGTCGGCAACCAGCTGTACATGGGCGCGACCATCCCCGATCAGTCGATCGGCGGCTCCAAGGACTTCAACCGCTTCGACGGGCTGCTCATGTCGCTCAAGGACCACACGGTCCCCGATCGGCCGTCGCCGCCTTCCGAGTACTTCTATTCGTGGTGGTATCCGGTCGACACGCTGATCGCGCTGAATCCCGGCATCGAGCCGTGCTTCCGCGGCAAGTGGGGACAGGATACGTGCAGCACGCCGCGCACCGCCGCGCAGATCGCCGCGTGGGACGCGCGCACGAAGGTGCACGGCATCTCCAATTCGGACGCCGCGAACGACACGGGCTACACGGTCGAGATGCGCTTCGACCTGGGCGCGCAGGGTTACGACGTGACGCGGCCGGGCGGTGACATCGTCGAGTTCAACCTGTCGATCTACGACACCGACTGGATGTGGCCGATCAACCTCAGCAAGTTCAGCGTCAACCGCACGTGGATCCAGAGTCCGTGGGGCAACGCGGCCTGGTACGACGAGCTGCATCTGTATTCGCGCTCCGACGTGACGATCAACTCGGGGGCCGCGCCACTCATCAGTCCCGACATCCGCATCGCGAACGCCGGAGGCTGGCCGTCGCCGGCGATCGACGGCGCGATGAACGAACAGGTGTGGAACCTGGCGCCGCCGCTGCACATTCGCTACGGCAGCGACGCGCTGCGCAATTCGTACGGCGGCGTCGGTCCGTGGCGTTCGGGCGAGTTCCAGCCCGACGTGAACGCGAGCCAGGCCGCGATCATCGACACGGCGGACGCGACCGTGCGCATGTTCTTCAAGGCCGACACGCTGTACCTCGGCTTCGACGTGCCCGATCAGGTCGTCCAGTACGTCGCCGACGTCAATCGCTGGGACGGCTTCATCGTCACGCTGACCGACCGCGTGAAGCGCTGGTCCGACCACAATCTGTGGACGTGGCGCGCGTCGTTCCAGGTCGGCCCGAGCGGCAATCTGCTCGCGCAGGACAACCTGCCCTACCTGAGAGACACGTTGGGCGCGGTGCGTTGCGCGCTCACGCTGAAGCCGGGCACGACGGTGGACACGCTCGGCCAGCAGGCGGACACCGGGTATCAAGCGGAGATGGCCATCGATCTCACGAAGCTCGGCTATCCGCCGGGCCTGGGCGACGGCTGGCTGTGGCTCGGCATCAACCTGCTCGACGGCGACTCGTTCACGCCGTTCACCGACAGCTACGCGACGCGCACGTGGTGGTATCGACAGTACGAGAACGACTGCTGCCCGGCCGACGCGTACCTCGATCCGAACACGTTCGTGACGGCGGTGGAAGGCGGTGTGGCCGCGCCCACACGCTTCGAGTTGCTCGGCAACTCGCCGAATCCATTCCGCAGCGCGACGCTGATCCGCTATACATTGCCTCGGGCCAGCGAGGTCACGCTCGAGGTCTTCGATCTTGCAGGCCGCCGCGTGGCGAGCCGGCCCCAGGGGCTGCAGGCCGCGGGGCAGATCACCACGCCGTTCACGTCCATCGGCCTGCATCCGGGCCTGTACCTGTACCGAATCCACGTCGTCGATCCCACGACTCGAAAGGAGACCGCGAACCTGCCGGGCAAGATGCTGCTCGTGAGGTAGCGTTCCTCTCTCATGGACGGGTGGGGCGGGCTTCGCGCCCGCCCCACCGGCGTCCCCAGTCGCGAAACCATTCCCAGTGAGACCAGGCATCCATCACATGCGGCGTTGGGCGATATGCGTGCCGCGGGCCATCGCCGGAGCGTGCGGCGTGCTCGCGATCGTCTCGGGCAGCGCCGTCGCCAGCACGACCGGCAAGCTGTCCGGCCTCATCGTGGACGCGAAGAAGCAGCCGCTCGTCGCCGTGAACGTCGCGATCCCGGCGTTGCGCGTCGGCGCCGCGACCGACGCCGACGGCCGCTTCACGATCCAGCAGGTCCCGTCCGGCACGTACGACGTACGCGTCAGCCTGCTCGGCTATCAGGCGCAGCTCGTGCAGGGCGTCGTCGTGTCCGCGGACAACACCGCGTACGTGAACGTGACGCTGACGGAGGCGCCGATCGCGGTGCAGGAAGTCGTCGTCAGCGCGAAGCGCCCGGTCGTGGACTTGAAGCTCACGAGCAGCCTGGCGTCCGTGCGCTCCGACCAGATCGCCAAACTGCCGGTGCAGAATCTGCAGGAGGTCGTGAACCTGCAGGCCGGCGTGGTGGACGGGCACTTCCTCGGCGGGCGCCTCGGCGAAGTGCAGTTCCAGGTCGACGGGGTCACCGTGAACAACCCGTTCGACAACCGCAACAGCCTGAACATCGACCGCTCGCTGATCGAGGAGGTGCAGGTCGTCACCGGTACGTTCGACGCCGAGTACGGCCAGGCCATGAGCGGCGTCGTGAACGCGGTGCTGAAGCGCGGCACCGACACGTTCCAGTGGAACCTCGAGACCTATGACGGGGCGTACGTGTTCGACGGCGTGCGGCGCGGGCTGGGCGTGCCGCTGTTCTCGAACCCGTTCGGGATCCCCGATGTGTTCCAGACCGTGCCAAACGAGCTGCGCCCGTACGGGCTCCAGAACTATCAGATCGGCGCGAGTGGGCCGATTCCGTTCGGCAAGACGAACTTCATCGTGAGCGCACGCCACTACACGGCCCACGATCCGGTCTACGGGCGGCGCATGTATACGCCGTGGGCCATCTACCAACCGGGTGGCGTTCAGACCAAGCTGATGAACCCCGACGGCGACGGCGAGGCGGTTCCGCTCGGTTGGACGAATGAGTGGTCGGGGCTCGCGAAGGTCACGAACCATTCCCTGAAGTCGACCGAACTCAGCTACCAGGTGATTCCCGACTGGACGGACCAGCAGGACGTCGTGTTCGCGGACCGGCTCGTTCCCGACGCCGAAGTTCCGTCGCACACGCGCTCGCTCGTGCACGGGCTCGACGTGACGCAGACGATCTCGCCGAAGACGTTCATGAGCGCGAGCCTCCGCCAGAACTACTTCGACCGGCGCCAGATGAAGTACGACGACCTCAATGACCCGCGCTACGACCTGGCGGGGCAGCCGACGGGAGACCGGAACTTCATCGACGGCCTCAATACACAGGGCGTGGACTTCGGGCGCAGCACGCAGAACACGAATGGCGCCGTGTTCAAATCGTCGTTCACGAGCCAGATCCGCCGTGACCAGCAGATCAAGCTCGGTATCGAATACGAGTGGCCGCACGTCCAGTTCGGCAGCCCCGGCGTGATCACGCAAAATGGATCAAATGGGCCCATCCAACGACATATCGACGAGCCGCCGTCGTTCCCCGGCGTCCTCGAGTACCGCCCATTCATCACATCTGCCTTCGCGCAGGACGAGATCGAGTTCAACGACGTGCGCATTCGTGCCGGAGTGCGCTTCGAATATTTCAACCCGCGCGCGACGCTGCCGAGCGATCTCGCAAACCCGGCGAACGCCATCGCCGGTTCACCCCTGTCGGAGCCGCGCGCGACTACGCACAAGCTCTCCTTGTCGCCGCGCGTCGGCGTCTCGTATCCGGTGACGGATCGCTCCGCCGTGTACTTCGCGTACGGTCACTTCTACCAGATGCCCGAGCTGGGCCAGATCTACGGAAACTCGGACTACGGTGTGCTCAAGGATCTCGCGGCCGGAAACATCACGTACGGCGTCCTCGGCAACCCGGACGTCCGGCCGCAGCGCACCGTGCAGTACCAGTTCGGCTACAAGCAGTCGATCACCGACGACATCGGCGTGGACGCGAACCTGTTCTTCAAGGACATCCGCGATCTGCTCGGCGTCGAGTTCATCGACACGTACAACGACGCGACGTACGCGCGGCTCACGAACGTCGACTTCGGGAACGTCATCGGCTTCACGCTGTCGGCGAGCCGGCGCAGCCCGTTCGTGACGACGACGCTGGACTACACGTGGCAGTCCGCGCAGGGCGACGCGAGCGACCCGTACGAGACCGCGACGCGCGCTTCGAACGGCGAGGACCCGCGCCCGCGCTCGGTGCCGTTCAATTGGGACCAGCGCCACACGCTGAACCTCACCGTCACGATGGGGCACGCGGACCGATACTCGATGAGCGGTGTGCTGAAAGTCGCCAGCGGCCAGCCGTACACGCCCGCGACGACCACGGGCTTCGGCAACGGGCTCGAGGCGAACTCGGGGCGCAAGCCCAGTTCGGCCATCCTCGACGTGCGCGGCGAACGCTATGTGTTCCTCGGCGCCATTCCGGCCACGGTGTTTCTGCGCGTGTTCAACGTGCTCGATCAGCGTTACAACAACGGTCTCGTGTTCGACACGTCCGGCAGCCCCTATTACTCCCGCGATCCGGCCCGCGATCAGACCACGCTCGCCGATCCCACGCGCTTCTATCCGCCGCGGCGCATCGAAGTCGGCGTCTCGCTGCGTTCGAAGGGAGGCGACTGAGATGAAGCGTCTCCTCGCCGCCGTCGCGCTGGCCGCGTGCGCCGTGTCGCTCGCGACCGCCGTACGCCCCGATAAGGCGCATGCGCAAGTGGTCCCGCAGCCGCTGCGCGGGCGATCGGACGCCGAGCGGTCCGGCGTCCACGACGCGAACAACATGCGCACCATCTTCTGGAACTTCGGCATGGTCGGCGACTATCCGGCGGACCCGGGCAACGTCGACCTCTCGGTGTTCCACTCGATGGAAGAGCCGAAGGGCTCGGGCATGAACTACTCGGACGGGGTCACGCCGTTCGTACTCACGAAGATCACGCAGACCAGCGGCCTCGACGCGTACATCATGGAAACCGGCTTCCGCGAGCGGCAGGGCATCAGCTCCGCGTTCAACCGGGTGATGCGCTTCGAGCCGCGCCCCGGCTACTTCCAGGCCGACCCGAACATCAACAAGGGCCGCTCGCCCGCGATCAGCAGCGATCCGCGCACCTGGCCGACGTACTGGCCCGACCGGCAGACGGATCCCGACGATCCGGGCTGGTCGAACTCGTGGGACGGCTACTTCGGCAAGCGCGCGGCCGCCGATCAGGAGAGCTACACGGTCATGGACGACGACTACTACGACGCGTGGGACTACATCCCCGACTCGCGCGACTCGACGCGCCACGGGCTGGGCTTGCGCGTCGAAGTGCGCGGCTTCCAGTGGTCGAATCCGCAGGCCGGCAACGTGATCTTCTGGCACTACGACATCACGAACGAAAGCACGACCGACTACGACAACATCATCTTCGGCCTGTACATGGACTCCGGGGTCGGCGGCTCGGCGCTGTCGTGCGACGGCGTGTTCGAGTCCGACGACGACAACGCGTTCTGGGACAAGTCCGTCCCCGGGCTGAACCTCGTCTACACGTGGGACGTGTACGGCCACGGCGTGGACCTGAACGGCAACTGCGATCGCACCGGGTACCTCGGCTACGCGTACCTCGAGACGCCGGGCAATCCGTTCGACGGGATCGACAACGATCAGGACGGCATCATCGACGAGAGTCGCGAGAGCGGTCCCGGCCTCGAGATCATCGGACAGCCTGCGATCCTCGCGTACATGGCCACGCACTACGACACGACGAAGTTCGTGCGCTTCTACGGGCCCATCCAGAACCGGCCGGCGTACAAGTCGGGCATCTGGTGGACGGGCGACGAGGATCTCGACTGGGTCGCGGAGCAGAGCGACGTCGGCGCCGATGGCGTGCCGAACACGCACGACACAGGCGAGGGCGACGGCATCCCGACGTCCGGCGAGCCGAACTTCGACAAGACCGACCTCGACGAGTCGGACCAGATCGGGCTCACCGGCTTCAAGATGAGCCGCATCCGCGCCGGCCTCGGCAATCCCGATCCGACGACGGACAACGTGCTGTTCTACACGGACTCGAACAACTGGCCGCAGCGCCTGTACGACAAGTTCACCGATCCGTTCGCGCCGGCGCGCTTCGACTCGGCGGTCGCCGCGAACTACAACATCGCGTTCCTGTTCGCGTCCGGCCCGTTCTCTCTGAAGGCCGGCAAGCACGAGCGCTTCAGTCTGGCGCTGGCCTACGGCGGCGACCTGCAGGAGCTGCGCGAGACCGTCAACACCGTGCAGTTGATCTACAAGGCGAACTACCAGTTCGCGATTCCGCCGCCCACGCCGACCGTGACCGCGGAGGCCGGCGATCACCGCGTGCAGCTCGCGTGGGACGACGTCGCCGAGCGCGCGCTCGATCCGCTGTCGAACCAGTTCGACTTCGAGGGCTACCGCATCTATCGCTCGACGGATCCGAACTTCCTCGACCCCAAGACGATCTCGAACGGCCGCGGCACCGGCCCGTTCGGCAACGGTGTGCCGATCAAGCAATTCGATCTGATCGACGGCAAGAGCGGCTTCTCGCACAAGACCGTGAACGGCGTCGCCTACTACCTGGGCGACGAGACCGGCATCACGCACACGTGGACCGACACGACGTGCGTCAACGGCCAGCAGTACTACTACGCGGTGTGCGCGTACGACTACGGCTTCGATCAGGGCGCCGACTCGCTGTCGGTCTATCCGTCCGAGAACGCGATCACCGTCCACCGCACGCCGCGCGGCGGCACGATCCTGCCGATCAACGTGGTTGCGGTGCGCCCCAATCCGCGCGTGCCCGGGTGGACGCCGGCCTCGGTCGACACCGCGTCGCACGTCGCCGGGACGGGCACGGGCTCGGTCGCGCTCCAGGTCGTGAACTCGACGGACATTCAGGGCGGACACCTGTATCGCGTGGACTTCACGACGCCGTCCGCCGACAGCGTGCGCGCCACGCATTACAGCCTGCGCGACAGCACGGCGCACACGTCGCTGTTCAGCTCGGGCGCCGACTTCGACGCCCAGGGCATCGGCCCGGTCGGCGACGGCATCCTGCCGCTCGTGTTCACGCCGCTGTCGGTCTCGGTGAGCCCGGCGTCGGGCTGGGATCCCGGCCAGGTCACGAACACGCTGCTGTCGAGCACGTACCAGCCGGTGCTGCCCATCAACCAGAAGCGCCCGGGATTCCCCGACGACATCACGGTCACGTTCGACGACGTCGTGCGCGACACGTCGCTGCTCATCTTCCCGCTCGCGGCGAAGCCCGCGAAGTTCCGCGTCGTCGCGCACTCCGACACCGGCGACACGCTGCGCATGAAGTTCCGCTTCCGCGACACCGACAACGACGGCACGCTGTCGCGCCCCGACGAGTTCATCGACATCGTGACGTACGCGAACAATCAGCCGAACACGCCAGCTGTCACGTGGCGCGTCCAGCTCGACACGCTGGGCCAGGGCGTACGCGGCGCGATCCGTCCGCCGCGGCTCGGCGACGTGTATCAGTTGAAGACCATCCGCCCGTTCGGGCCACGGGACGTGTTCACGTTCGGCAGTCAGGGCGCGTCCGTGAACCCGGCCGAGGCGACGGCCCAGACGAAGGTCGGGCCGTACGTCGTGCCGAACCCGTACATCGCCTCGGCCAGCTTCGAGCCCGCGCGCTTCGCGGAGTCGGGGCGCGGGGAACGGCGACTCGAGTTCCGCAACATCCCGATCAACGCCACGGTGCGCATCTACACCGTGAAGGGCGACCTCGTGCGCACGCTGCGCCAGGACGGTTCGTCGGCGGGCATCGTGCCGTGGGACCTGCGCACCAAGGACAATCTCGACGTCGCGCCCGGCCTGTACATCTTCCACGTCGACGCACCCGGCCAGGACGCGCACATCGGCAAGCTGGCGGTGATCAAGTGACACGCGCCCACGCCATGAACCGCGCCCGATCGGGCCGTGCGTCGCGCCGCGCGACGACGGCGGCGCTCGCCGCGTGCGCGCTCGCGCTCGCGTGCGGCGCGGCGCCGGCGTTCGCCCAGTCCAAGACCGGCACGACCGTCGGCACGTTCCTCGAGATCGAGCCGAGCGCGCGCGTATCCGGGTTCGGCAACGCCGGGGTCGCGCTCGGCGACGGGGTCGACGCGGCGTTCTACAACCCGGCGGCGATCGGCCGCCTCGAGCGTCCGTCCGCCTACTTCGTGCACAGCACGTGGCTGGCCGGGATCTCGTACGACTACGGCGCCGGCGTGCTGCCGCTCGGCAAATGGGGGAACGGCTTCGCCAGCGTGACCGCGCTCAACTCGGGCGACATGGACGTGCGCACGGTCTCGCAACCGCAGGGCACGGGCGAACGTTTCAGCGTGAACGACGTCGCGCTCGGGCTGGGCTACGGCCGCGAAGTCACGTCGCGCTTCTCGGTGGGCTTTCAGTTCAACTATCTGCAGGAGACGATCTGGAACTCGTCGCTCGGCGCGATGACCATGAACGTCGGCACGCTGTACCAGCTCTCCGACAACGGGCTGCACCTGGGCTCGAGCATCTCGAACTGGGGCACGCAGGCGGGCTTCTCGGGTCGCGACCTGCGTATCGCGTTCGACGCGGACCCGTCGCGCTTCGGCGACAACGGCCAGTTGCCGGCCACGCTGTTCACGGACGAGTTCTCGCTGCCCGTCGTGTTCCGCGTCGGAATCGGCGCGCGCTCGCAGCTGAATCCGCAGACGCGGCTGCTGTGGGAGGTGGACGCGTTCCACCCCAACGACAACAACGAGAGCATGAGCGCGGGCGCCGAGCTGCTGCTGCGCAAGGCACTGGCCCTCCGCGCCGGATATCAGAACGCGTTCCTCCAGGACTCGGAGCTGAGCTGGACGCTCGGCGCCGGAGTGCTCGGCAAGCTGGAAGAGTGGGATTACCGGCTCGACTACGCGTGGGCCGACCAGGGACGCCTGGGCGGCACACATCGCGTGGCGCTGGCCATGTTGTTCTAACGCGGTAGCCGACCTTCGCGGGTCGGTGTGAGAAGCACGGGACACCGTGTCGATCGAAAGGACATTCATGAAACGCATCGCTCTGGCGCTCGCGACCGGCGTCCTGCTCGTGTCGTTCGCGCCCATGGCGCGTGCGCAGATCAGCGACCCGGCCCTGCTCGATTCGCTGCAGGCTTCGGGCTTCCGCTACTTCTGGTATCAGGCGAATCCGGCGAACGGCCTGATTCGCGACCGCAGCGTGGTCGGCTCGCCGTGCAGCATCGCCAGCACCGGCTTCGGCCTGAGCGCGATCTGCGTCGGCGTCGATCACGGTTACGTGACGCGCGCCGCCGCGCGGCAGCGCGTCGTCACCACGCTGCGCACGTTCTGGTTCGGCCCGCAGGGCACCGCGGTCAACGGCATGATGGGCTACCAGGGCCTGTTCTATCACTGGATCACCATGGACACGGGCGTGCGCATGTGGAGCAGCGAGCTGTCGACCATCGACACCGCGCTGCTGCTCGCCGGCATCCTCGATTGCCGCGAGTACTTCAACCTCACGGACACGACCGAGGTCGCGATCCGCGCGCTCGCCGACTCCATCTATCGGCGGGTGAACTGGCACTTCGTCGCGCTCGGTAGCAACGGCCCCATCTATATGGGGTGGAAACCCGAGAACGGCTTCGCCGACTTCGGCACGTGGCAGGGCTACAACGAGGCGTCGATTCTGTACCTGCTCGCGATCGGCTCGCCGACGAACGGCCTGCCCGGTGGACTGTGGAAGGGCTGGTGGTGCAAGGGCTATCGCTGGCAGACGTGGAACGGGTACTCGTTCATCAACTTTCCACCGCTGTTCGGGCATCAGTACACGCACTGCTGGATCGACTTCCAGAACATCCAGGACGACACGATGCGCGTGCGCGGCATCACGTACTTCGAGAACTCGCGGCGCGCGACGCTGGCGCAGCGCAACTACTGCATCGCGAACCCGGGCGGATACCTCGCGTACTCCGACAGCTTGTGGGGCATCACCGCGAGCGACGATCCGTTCGGCTACAGCGCGCGCGGCGCGCCGCCGAACCAGGGCGACAACGGCACGCTCGTGCCCACGGCCGCGCTCAGCTCGATCTGGTTCACGCCGGCGGAATCGCAGCAGGTCGCGCACACGCTGTGGAACAACTTCCACGACGAGCTGTGGGGACCGTACGGATTCCGCGACGCGTTCAACTTCGACCGCGGCTGGTACGACACGGACTATCTGGGCATCGACCAGGGTCCGATCGTGCTCATGATCGAGAACTACCTGACGGGCGGGCCGGCCAAGCGCGTCACGTACAACGCGGACATCCAGCGCGCGCTGTCCCTCGCGAACTTCCAGCCGATCGCCACGGGCTCGGTGCCGCGGCCCGCGCCGGGCGTCGCGCTCGGCCTGTCGACGGAGCCGAACCCGGCCGCGAACGCGGGCCGCATCCGCTTCCGCCTGCCGGTCGCGGCGTGGGTGCGCGTGTCGGTGTTCGACGTGCGCGGCCGCCTGATCGAGCGGCCGGTCGACGGCTGGCGCGAAGCCGGCGAGCACGTGGTCGCGGCCGCCGATCCCGGCCCGGGCCTGTACTTCGTGCGTCTCGAAGCGGCGGGCGCGGCGCGCACCCAGAAATGGATCCGGCTCCAATGAGCGGGCGAAGCGCAGGCGGCCGCCGCGGCAGCATGACCGCGGGAGCGCGCGAGCGGGAGAGAGGCGGCCATGGCCAACATCCGTGACGTCGCGCGCGTGAGCCGCGTGTCGATCGCGACGGTGTCGCGCGTGTTCAACAACAGCACGCGCGTCAGCGACGACACGCGGCGCCGCGTGCTGGCCGCCGCCGAGCGCGTCGCGTACTGGCCGAACGCCACGGCGCGCAGCCTGATCACGAGCCGTACACACACGCTCGGCCTGCTGCTGCCCGACATGCACGGCGAGTTCTTCTCGGAGATGATTCGCGGCGTCGATCAGGCCGCACAGCTCCAGGGCTTCACGCTGCTCGTGTCGCGCTCCAGCTCGCGCGCCGACGAGCTGACCATGGCGGCGCGCTCCATGCGCGGGCGCGTGGACGGCATGATCGTGATGGCGCCCGACCTCGACGATTCGCGCGTGCTCGCGCGCTGGGCCGTGCACGCGCCGAGCGTGCTCGTCAATCCCGAGATCCAGGTCGAGGGCTGCGACACGCTGCAGTTCGACAACCGCGGCGGCGCCGAGACGGTGACGCGCCACCTGATCTCGCTCGGGCACACGCGCATCGCGACCGTGCACGGGCCGAGCCACAACATCGACGCGCGCGAGCGGCTCGAGGGCTACCGCGCGGCGCTGCGCGGCGCCGGGCTCACGCCTGCACCCGAGCTGGAGATCGCCGGCGCGTTCACGGAACGCTCGGGCTACGACGCCGCGGAGGCGATCGTGGCGCTCGCGCCTCGTCCCACCGCCGTGTTCGTGGCCAACGACCACATGGCGGTCGGACTGATGGGCGCGCTGCACGACGCCGGACTGCAGATCCCCGGTGACATCGCGCTCGCCGGATTCGACGACATCCCGATGGCGCGCTACATGACGCCGCCGCTCACCACGATCCACCTCGACGTCGAAGCGCTCGGGCGGCGCGCCGTGCAGTTCCTGCTCGACCCCGAGGTCGCCGGCGCGAAGCGCGGGCGCCACGAGATCGTCCCTGTGACCCTGGTCGTGCGCGGCTCGTGCGGCGCCCCGGGCGCCGCCACCCGGTGGAGCGGACGCCAGCCGCTCCCGCCGGCGCCGCGCTCCGAGTGAGCGCGTGCGCGCCGCGCTGAGGCAGGCCATGGACGGCACGCCGAGCGTGATGGCGCGCGTGCGGCTGGATGCCGAGGTGCGCCCGTCGCGCGACGTCGTGCCCGCCGAGCGTGGCGTCATTCGCGCCGAGCGCGGCTTCGCGCTCGCGGTCGCGCTGGCCGCTCTGCTCGGAAACGCGGCATCGTGCCGGGCCGCGCCCGGCGCCACCGCCACGCACGGCGCCCCGGCGGCATCGCGCGCGCACCGGGCCGCGAGCGCCCGTGCCGCGCTCGCACCGTCCTGGAACGCGTCGCCCGCTCAGCTCGCATTCGTCGACTCGCTCGAGCGCGCGACGTTCGACTGGTTCTGGGACTTTCAGGGCATGGACAGCGTGCTCACGCCGGACCGCGAGCCCACGCGCTCGTTCTGCAGCGTCGGCGCGGTCGGCTTCGCGTTGACCGCGTATCCGATCGGCGCCGAGCGCGGCTGGGTGACGCGCGCCGCGGCCGCGCGGCGCACGCTGGCCACGCTCGAGTTCTTCTGGAGCGCGCGCCAGGACACGGCGGCGCACGGCGTCACCGGCTATCGCGGCTTCTTCTATCACTTCCTCGAGCCCGAGCACGGCACGCGCTTCAAGGACATCGAGCTGTCCACGATCGACAGCGCGCTGCTGTTCGCCGGCGCCCTGTTCTGCCAGAGCTACTTCGATCACCCGGACCCGGTCGAGGCGCGCGTGCGCGCGCTGGCCGACTCGCTGTACGCGCGCGCCGACTGGCGCTGGGCGCAGGTGCGTTCTCCCAAGGTGTGCATGGGCTGGGGTCCCGAGGACGGCTTCCTCGCGTACGACTGGCAGGGCTACGACGAAGCGATGATCCTGCAGGTGCTCGCGCTCGGCGCGCCGCGCCATGCCGCTGAGGGCGACGTGTGGCGCGCGTGGACGAAGGGCTATCGTTGGGGCACGTTCCAGGGCCAGGAGCATCTCGGCTTCGCGCCGTTGTTCGGCCATCAGTACTCGCACGTGTGGATCGACACGCGCGGCATTCAGGACGATTACATGCGCGGCCATGGCATCGACTACTTCGAGAACTCGCGGCGCGCCACGCTCGCCCAGTTCGCGTACGCGAGGCAGAACCCGGGCGCGTTCCGCGGCTACGGCGAGCGGCTGTGGGGCCTGACCGCGTGCGACGGCCCGCTCGACGGCAAGGCGGTGATCGACGGCCGCACGCGCGAGTTCCACACGTACACCGCGCGCGGCGCTTCGTTCGAGCGCGTCGAGGACGACGGCACGGTCGCGCCGTGCGCCGCCGCGGGCTCGATGCCGTTCGCGCCCGAGATCGTCGTGCCCACGCTGATGGCCATGCGCGCGGACTACGGCGCCTACGCGTACGACCGGCACGGCTTCGTGGACGCGCTGAACCCGACGCTCGATGCCAACGTGCGCGTGACCGCGGGCCGCATCGTGCCCGGCGTCGGGTGGTTCGACACCGATCGCCTGGGGATCGACCAGGGTCCGACGCTGGCCATGATCGAGAACTGGCGCAGCGGCCTGGTGTGGCGCGTCATGCGGCGCAATCCCTACATCGCGCGCGGCCTGCGTCGCGCGGGATTCCAGGGTGGCTGGCTGGACGCGAGCGGGGCGCCGCGGTGAGCGCGCGCGAAGCGCGGCGCGACGCGGTGCGCACGCGACGCGCGCGGCACGCGCTCGGTGGACGCACGCGCCCCATTCTCGCACTCGGCACCGCGCTCGGCATTGCGCTCGCCGCGGCGTGCGGCGCCGGCTGCCGCTCGGGGAAGGAGCCCGTGCACCTGCGCTTCTGGGCGATGGGGCGCGAGGGCGAAGTGGTCACCGAACTCGTGCACGACTTCGAGCGCACGCACCCCGGCATCGAGGTCGAGGTGCAGCAGATCCCGTGGTCGGCCGCGCACGAGAAGCTGCTCACGAGCTACGTCGGCCGCGCCACGCCCGACGTCGCGCAACTCGGCAACACGTGGGTCTCGGAGTTCGTCGCGCTGCACGCGCTCGAGCCGCTGGATGCGCGGATCGCGACCGCGACCGAGGCGCGCCCCGAGCACTTCTTCAAGGGCATCTGGGACACGAACGTGATCGCGAACGTGGTGTACGGCGTGCCCTGGTACGTCGACACGCGCGTGCTGTTCTACCGCCGCGACCTGCTGGCGCGCGCCGGCTATCGCGAGATGCCGACGACCTGGGCCGAGTGGCGGCGCGCCATGGAGGCGATCCGGCGCACCGAGGGGCCCGGTCACTTCGCGATCCTGCTGCCGACGAACGAGTGGCCGCAGCCCATGATCCTGGGCCTGCAGGCCGGCGCGACGATGCTGAAGGACGACGACACGCGCGCCGCGTTCGAATCGCCCGAATTCCGCCGCGCGTTCGATTTCTACCTCGGGCTGTTCCGCGATGGCCTGGCGCCGCCCGTCTCCAACAATCAGATCGCGAACCTCTACCAGGAATTCGGGCGCGGGCGCTTCGCCATGCTCATCACCGGCCCGTGGAACCTGGGCGAGTTCGCGCGCCGCCTGCCGCCCGGGATGGACGCGGCGTGGACCACGGCGCCGCTGCCCGGCCCCGACGGCCCGGGGCTGTCGATGGCCGGCGGCTCGAGCCTCGTCGTCTTCAGCGGCACGCGTCACGCGGACGCGGCGTGGCAGCTCGTCGAGTTCCTGTCGCGCACCGAGCAGCAGGTGCGCTTCTATCATTTGAGCGGCGATCTGCCGGCGCGCACCGAGGCGTGGCGCGACTCGGCGCTCGTCGCCGATCCCAAGATGCGCGCGTTCGGCGCGCAGCTCGAGCGCACCGCGCCGTGGCCCAAGGTGCCGGAGTGGGAGGAGATCTCGATCCGGCTGCAGGACCAAGTGGAGCGCGCCGTGCGCGGCACGGCGACGGCCGACTCCGCGCTCGCGACGCTCGATCGCGACGTCGACCGGATGCTCGAGAAGCGCCGCTGGCTGCACGCGCGCGGGCTCGACGCGCTGCGCCCGGCGGCCGGCACGACCGGCGTTCGCGTCGCGCCGCCGGCCCGCGTCGCCGCGGCAGGCGTGCGCGCGTCGGGCGGACCGGGGCGGAGCGCCGCCGGGGGCGGGCGGTGAGCCGCGGCAGCGCGGAGCGCCAGGACGGCGCGGCCTGGGCGTTCCTCGCGCCCGCGCTCGCGCTCATCCTCGTGTTCTTCGTGCTGCCGGTGATCGCCGGGCTCGTCCTGAGCTTCACCGACTTCGATATCTACGCGATCGGCGATCCGCGCGTCGTGCGCGCGATCGGGGCCCAGAACTACACGCAGGTCCTCGGCGACGGCGAGTTCTGGAACGCGTTGCGCAACACGCTGGTCTACGTCGTGCTCGGCGTGCCGCTCGCGATCGCGGCGTCGCTCGGCGCCGCGCTGCTCGTGCAGGCGCCGCTGGCCCGCGCGCGCGGGTTGTTCCGCGTCGTGTTCTTCACGCCGTACGTCACGACGCTCGTCGCCGTCGCGATCGTGTGGCGCTATCTGTATCACCCGCGCTACGGCCTGCTCGACTGGATCCTGTCGTCGCTGCATCTGCCGACCATCGACTGGCTCGGCGATCCGCACTGGGCCATGCCGTCGATCGTGCTGCTCGCGGTATGGAAGAACTTCGGCTACGCGATGCTGATCTTCGTGGCCGGCCTGCAGAACGTGCCGCAGGAACTCTACGAGGCCGCGGCGCTCGACGGCGCGGGCGGCTGGCAGCGCTTCCGCCACATCACACTGCCCGCGCTGCAGCCGGCGCTCGTGTTCGTGACCGTCGTCACGCTGCTCGCGAATTTCCAGCTGTTCGCCGAGCCGTACGTGATGACCCAGGGCGGGCCGCTGCGCAGTACGGTGACGCTGGTCATGCTGATGTACGAGCAGGGATTCCGCTGGTGGCGCATGGGCCGCGCCGCGTCGATCGCGTTCCTGTTGTTCGCGCTCATGCTCGGCGCCACGCTCCTCCAGCTGCGCCTGCAACGCGAGCGCGCGTCATGAAGCGCACGCTGGCGCGCAGCGCGGTGCTCGGGGCGCTGATCGTGGCCGCGCTGTTCACGGCCGCGCCGCTGGTGTGGATGGTGTCGGCGTCGCTGATGCGGCCCGGCGAGTCCACGACGCTGCCGCCGCCGCTGATCCCCCATCACCCGACGTTCGAGCACTACGTCGCCCTGTTCACGCGGCTCGATCTCGGACGCTGCCTCTTGAACAGCACGCTCATCGCGGTGGTCACGACGTTGCTCTCGGTGATCATCAACGCCATGGCCGGATACGCGTTCGCGAAGCTGCGCTTCCGGGGGCGCGAGCGGGTGTTCCGCTGGCTCATGGTCGCGCTCGTCGTGCCCGCCCAGGTCGGCATGCTGCCGCTGTTCCTCGAGCTGAAGGCGCTGCACCTCGTGAACACGCTGCCCGGCGCCATGATTCCCTACCTCGCGAGCGTGCTCGGCATCTTCATGGTGCGCCAGTACGCGCAGTCGATCCCCGACGACCTGCTGGACGCGGCGCGGCTCGACGGCGCTTCCGAGTTCCGCATCTTCTGGAGCGTCGTGCTGCCCGTGATCAAGCCCATCCTGGTCACGCAGGGCATCTTCAACCTGCTCACGTCGTGGAACGACTTCCTGTGGCCGCTGATCGTGCTCAGCGACGAACGCAAGTTCACGCTGCCCGTGGCGCTGGCCAGCCTCGTCGGCGAGCACGTGCAAGACACCGAGCTGATGATGGCGGGCGCGGTGCTCACGGTGCTGCCGGTGCTGCTGCTGTTCCTCGCGTTCCAGCGCCTCTACATCCAGGGCGCGACGATGGGAAGCACGAAGGGGTGAGCGGCGTGCGCGCGGTCGCGGTGCGAGCGGCCTGCGCCGCGCTCGCCATCGGCGCGCTCGCGCATGCGGCCGCCGCCGCGCCGGTGCGCCTCGTCGACGGCTTCGAGGACGCGTCGCTCTGGAAACCCGTGCCGGCCGACGGCGTCGAGATGAAGCTCACGAACGAGCCCGGCGTGCACGGCCGCGCGCTGCGTGTGGACTTCCGCTTCGTCAAGGGCGGCGGCTACGCGGTCGTGCATCGCGACGTCGCGCTCGACCTGCCCGAGAACTACGCGATCCGCTTCCGCGTGCGCGGCGCGTGCCCGAACGAGAACCTCGAGCTCAAGCTGGTCGACTCGACGGGCGCGAACGTGTGGTGGTGCAACCGGCGCGACTTCGCGTTCCCCGCCGAGTGGCGGACGCTGAGCACGCGCAAGCGCCAGATCACGTACGCCTGGGGCCCGCTCGGCGGCGGCACGCTGCGCCGCGCCGCGGCCATCGAGTTCGCGATCACCGCAGGCGACGGGGGCCAGGGCACGGTCTGGCTCGACGACCTGGGGCTCGTGCCGTTGCCCGCCGAAGGCACTCCGCCGCCGCCGATCGTGGCGCGCGGATCGTCGGCCGCGCCGGGAGCCGGCGCCGCGCGCGCGGTCGACGGACACCTGGCGACGGGCTGGGCGCCGGCGGCCGGCGACGCGCGGCCCTGGCTCGAGCTCGACCTCGGCGTCGCCCGCGA
>Ga0310810_10003481_pt1 | contig 17162 bp, 12 predicted proteins | sample NCmetagenome_FD_207641 | JGI IMG/M metagenome (GOLD analysis project Ga0310810, IMG submission 207641) | Soil microbial communities from experimental microcosm in Duke University, North Carolina, United States - NC | ecosystem: Engineered > Artificial ecosystem > Soil microcosm > Unclassified ... | reverse complement strand
ATTGGCTGCTGCTATGTGAAGCCGAGGTCCACTATTGGACTCCTGAAAGTCGAGATCCTCCAAGCGGATATCTCGCGTTTCCCGAATGAACAGCAGCGCGACCATTGCTGCGGCGCAGTAAACGCCATAGACTATCGGGACGTAGTACCACTTATGAAGGACATCCGCGCCAATCAGTTTCGCCAACAGTGATGGCGCAATCATTCCCCAAAAACGCCAGCAAGACCATAAGGATATGCCCGAGCCGGAGTACCTGAATTTCGTAGGGAACGTTTCAGAAGTCAGGATGGGTGTGAGTCCATGCATAAGCCCCATTCCCAGCAGGACGATGACAAATTGAAGGATAAACACCAACCGGATGTGCTTGCCTAGAATTGCTAACACGAACGGGTACGACAGGATGGTGGTCAAGCCCAGGGCCAGGTAGGCAACAACCTTTCGCTTGCAGAGGTCGGCCAACGGTCCACTCAGCATCACGCCTGCTACATCCGCGATGCGGCTGACAAATATAATCACCGCTATCGTGGCGAGAGGTATCTGTGCAAGCTGCATGAACGAGATCATGTAGGCACCCGATACTGCCCCTTCAACTGTCTGGAAAGCTATCAACACAGCAAGCATAAGGATGGGGATGGCATGCTCCCTCAGTACGTCGAAGCTCGGCATTCTGGCAAGTTGCTCCCGACGCTTCAGTTGCTCAAAAATCGGAGAATCGGAAAGTTTGTAGCGCGCCACCAAGGCTGGTATCACGATTGCCGCCGACAGGAGCATCGCAATCCGCCACCCTGAAGTCGCGAAGGTGTTCCGCCAGAAGAGAAACACGGCGCTTCCCGACATTAGCCCGAGCGCAAGACCAAGATTGGCGAGTGACATCCAGAACGCGCGGTGGCGTGACCGTGCTGCGAATTCGGCCAATAAAGAGGATGCACCACCAAATTCCCCGCCGATCCCGATTCCTTGTACGACGCGCAAGGGCACTAGCAGTATCGGTGCAGCGATGCCTAACCGGCCATAACCCGGCAAGAGGCCGGTGCTGAGGAGTTCACCTCTTTTCTGCAGATGTACCTAGCAAGCTGGACGGGGCGATCGGGAATTCTCTAACAAAGTGCAGTCGACTAGCCGGACGCTGCTTTCGTGGTGATTCCGCAAGGGAATCCAGAAAGGGTACGCCAAACCTCCGGCAGCCGAATTGTTGCCGATGGACGGGCAGCCCTGAAGTAATCCCAAGGTAAGAGTTGCCGACCAACCATCCAGATGAGAAGCGATTGTGAGCCGAGGAGGTTTTTCGGCAGCGTGCGCGAAAGGGAAAACAGTTTCAGACCCAATCCGATTCGGTGCTACACTACCCCATCTTCCGCGGCGCGCCTGTCCTCTTCGTACTCACAGGCAAGTAGTGAAGTGACTGTTTCACCACAATCCTTGGACATAAAGGCTAAAGCAATTGGCCTGATCGGAGCTCACAAGCGCGTGAGTGTCATCACTTTCTTGTGGGTTGTTTTTTGCGCCTTCTGGCTCATCCCCAATTGGCGCGAGGGGCCCTTCTATTTCCTGTTCTTCTCCGCCATCTTCGTCATGCTCATTGCCGGCCAGCTTTTCTGGATGGCTCGCGTCGTCGACCTTGGGGAACGATTCATCCCAGGGAAGCCCCGGCGCGCCTGGCTTACGGCCATCGCGAGCGCTGTTTGTCTCTTCTTCTTCGCTTACAACTTCGTGCCTTACAGCCCGCGGAGCGATTCGACCCATTTAACGCTGCGCAGCGTTCTGGTTGAAGCGCCTTTCTGGTGGTGGTTTGTGGGTTCGTGGGTAGGCTTCGGCCTGGTGATGGTTTTCTGGATGGTAGACCAAGCAGGGCGCGCCGCAGCGTGGGTTTATGACAAGGCGCGCAAGGTTGCGGTAGGCCACGCCGCCACGCCCATGCCTGGTGCGATAGCACTTGACCCGCCTTCGCCCGCCCGTCGCCGTTTGCTCGAGCAGGCTGCCGTCGCGGTAAGCACCGTGCCGTTTGTGGCCGCGGCCTACGGCCTTCTCTACGAGCGGCTCGACATGGAAGTCACTCGTCCGCGCATTGTGCTACCGCGCTTGCCCAAAGCCTTTCAGGGCTTTCGTATCGTGCAGCTTTCCGACTTTCACATCAGCCCCTTCATGACCGCTGATGAGATTCGCCGTTGCGTTACCATCGCTAATGGGCTGAAAGCCGACCTGGTGGCGCTGACCGGCGACTATGTCGCCGACGAGCCGGCTGCGCAAGGAGCGGTGGTACAAGCGCTCGGAGAGCTTCGTGCGCCATTCGGCGTTTTCGGCTGCCTCGGCAACCATGAAATCTATACTGAAACCGAGGATTCCATTACGCGACTTTTTGCCGCCGCGGGGATTCGCATCCTCCGTCAAGAGCGGACACCCATTCAATCGCACGGTGAAGTGCTGAACCTGATCGGCGTTGATTATCAGCAACTGCGATTCTCCAGAGATCATGACGGGCACCTTGTTGACCGCTATCTAGAGGGAAGTGAAACACTGGTGATGCCGGACATGGTCAACATCCTTCTGAGCCACAATCCCAACAGCTTTGATCGCGCCGCCGAGTTGGGCATCGACTTGACGCTGGCCGGGCACACCCACGGCGGCACGTTGTCGCTCCACCGAGGCCTCTCCCTCGCCCGTCTTGAGACTCCCTACGTCAGCGGATGGTATGAAAAACTCGATAGGCAGCTGTACGTCAACCGTGGTATCGGAACTACCGGACCCCCAATCCGCCTAGGTGCCCGCCCAGAGATTACAGTATTGGAGCTCTCCCAAACGTGACCTCAAGCTTGCTCCTGATTTGTCGGCGTGTCGTCGCTTATTGGCGTGCGATCATTCTGCTATTGATCCTTGCTTGTGTTGCATTCCTGGTCGCACGTTCCGACGAATTCGGCCGTTTCGAGTTGATCATCCTCGCCCTGCTCCTGATCTTTATAGCCAGCCAGATTTTCTGGATTGGGTGCCTCATCGATGTCGAACAGCGGTTCATTCCCGGAAGACCCCGCCGCCTCAGGCTCGCGATCGTGACTGTCGGGCTTTATTTGTTTGTCCTCGTGTACAGCTACCCGGAGTGGGGTCTGGGGCATGTGATCCGTGCCGCCGACTACCGGCCGCAGAGCATGTTTATCTATGCGGTGTTCTGGTGGTGGTTCGTGGGATCGCAGTTGGCCTTTCTGCCAGTGATTGCTTTCGGGGCGGCGGAACGGGCGGTCCGCGCCGCTGTGTGGATTTACAGCAAAGCGCGTATGGCGTTACACCAACACTCTCCTGCTGCTGATGCCAACGCCTCTCTGCTGTCGTCCAGCCGCCGTCGCTTTCTGGAGCGGACCGCGGTGCTAGTCAGTGCCACTCCTTTCGTCGCTGCTGGCTATGGGCTTTTCTACGAGCGGCAGAAAGTAGAAATCGTTCGTCAGCGCGTCCGCCTGGCACGCTTGCCCAAAGCCTTTGAGGGTTTTCGCATCGCCCAGCTTTCCGACATTCATATTGGTCCATTCACTAGTGCGGACTACATTCGCCGTTGCGTTGCCATGACTAACGGATTAGAACCAGACTTGATCGCGTTGACCGGGGACTACGTTTGTTATGACCCGGAAACCCAGGGTGAGGTGGTTCGTGTGCTGGCGGGCTTGCGAGCGCCTAGTGGCATTTTCGGATGCTTGGGAAACCATGAGGCGGACGTGGAGATTGAAGCGTCCATCACTCGCTTGTTCGCCGCCCAGGGTATCTGCATCCTACGCCAGGAGTGCGCACCAATCCGGTCGCGTGGCGAAACGCTTAATCTGATCGGGGTAGACGACGGGGGCGAGCCTGCCCAGAAGCTGCAGAAGCTCAAAAGATTGGTAATGCCCAACACGATTAACATTTTGCTGACCCACTACCCAAGTTACTTTGGTGATCCCGAGCTAGCCATCGACTTGACACTGGCCGGCGACATCCACGGCGGCGGCCAGTTGTCGCTCGACTTTGTCCACCGAGGGCTCAACCTCGGCAGCCTGATGGGGGTACCATACATCCGGGGCTTGTACGAAAAGGGTGCTGCGCAACTCTACATGAACCGCGGCATCGGGATTACCGGTTTCCCCATCCGGCTCGGTGCCCGGCCGGAGATTACATTGTTCGAGTTGGCCTAGTGATTCGCGGATTGATGTTTAGTTTCTTTTTTTCCGGATGCAAATTGGATGTGCGCTGTCGTTGAGAACGCCGCCCGGATTCGACGGCGATGAACGCAAGGCCATCGCGGAGTATGGCCCGTCGTCGGTGCTCGGGAAGAAATCTGCTACTTAATCTTCACGGCTTTCGTCTCAAAAGTGACGGTCCACGGCCCACCCGCCACTGAAACTTCGAGCTTCGCAGTAGAAGCGTTTGGCGTGACCTCAACGATGCTGAAACGGTATTTCGCCGGTTCCCCATCCTCCGTTCCGTCCCATTGCGTCCGCCACGTGTTTCCGCTGACAGTCATGTGGCCCAATGTGCCTCCCGGACCCATGCTGGTGACCCTGTATTGGGTGTAATCCTTTGCGTCGGGGTCGTAGGTCACGATTCGGAGTTCGCTAGACTTCCCTTCGGGGCCTGAATTTTCCACGTGGCCAATCAGACTGAATCCACCTTTGAACCATTCCCATGTGACGGTCTCGGTGTCGGTTTTCCACGTACCGACCCAGGAGCCGAGCCGCTGGACCTCTGGACCGGGCTTCGGCGGTGGGGCTGTTTGTTGCTGTCCGAACGCAAGACAAGTGATGACCAGCATTAGAACGACGATAGCAAACAGTCTCTTCATTGGAGGCTCCCTAAATTGTGGCGGATGACGGGCAAACCTGCGGTAATCCCAAGGTAAGAGTTGCCGACCAATCGGCCACTAAGCGGATAAATGGGATCAATTCTGCTAAACGGCCGAACGTCACTTACGCTGGTCTAGCCTCGACAATACTCGATCCTGCTGGCGTCGGAATCACCCGTTCAAGGTCGAACCCTCCCGCTTGCAATAATGTGCGGTACTGCTCAGCAGTACGTTCCCGACCGCTCGACATCACAAGCATGTGCAAGTCGAGCCATTTGCCAAACGATGGTTCGTTGCTCTCCGGCAGAACCATTTCAATCACCAACAACCTTCCAGTTTCTGGCATTGCCTGGCGACACCTCGCCAGGATAGCCACACAGCGATCGTCGTCCCAGTCGTGCAGAACATAGGAGAGCAAATAGGCGTCTCCCCCAGACGGCACCGACGCGAAGAAGTCGCCCCCCACTATCCTGCAGCGGTCGCCCACACCAGCCTTTGCTAATCGGTCCTCCGCGGTGCTTACTACTTGCGGTCGATCGAACAGAATGCCCCGTGCGGTGGGATACTGGCGCAAGATTGTCGCGAGCAAGGTGCCTTGGTTGCCGCCCACATCAACGATCGAGCCGACATGAGAGAAGTCGTAGGACGCCGCTACGGCCGCCGAGGCCTGCGTCGTCCAGTTCGTCATCGCTTCATTGAAAATCGTGCCTGCGTCTGGGTTCTGGCAAAAATACTCGAACACACCCATGCCGAACTGGCGATCAAAGGCGGGCTCTCCTGTCCGGACGCTCTGCAGCACGTCGCCCCAGGCGCGATATTGCTCTTCGCAGTACATGATGGCGAGCGCTCGCATAGAGTTCGGCACATTGCTCTGCAGCAGGCCCGCCAAAGGCGTGAGTGCAAACTGACCCGTATTAATTTCCGCGAACACGCCGACGCTGGCCAGAGCGCGCAGAGTTCGATACAAGGAGAGCGCATGGGAATTGGTTTTTCGAGCGAGGTCCTCATAGTGAACTGGCCCCGTCGCAAGATGGTCGGCGATGCCGAGTTTCGCCGCGACGTAGACGCTTTGCGAAACCCAGTAGCCGGTCATCATTTGCAGTAACTGCACCGCAGCGGTGCTCGTATCAGTGCCAGTTGCCATAAGCCTCCTTGAAGTTCTCCCGCAGGGGGACAATCGGCGCAGGACAATATCAGTATCCTACCAGCGATAACGCTGATCTGTGGGAGAAGGCCGTGACACGTTCGGTCGCTGTTCTCCTCAACCTCCTGTTATGTCAGCTTGTGTTCGGCAATTCCGGTCGGATCACGAGCAAACCCGAAGCCAACTTCCCAATCGCCGACAAACCGCCTAAAAGAGGGACTGAAGCACGTTTAGCAGCACCGATCTGGTGAAATGATCTCGAAGTGTTACGCTGATGCGGTGGATGACCAGTTTCAACAGATCAGATCCGGCAGTATATTGCCAAGCCAATCAGTTCGGCAGCTTGTCGAATCAGGTTTCGTGGTTGTTCCTGGGCCACTCTCAGGTGATCCCTTTAACGAACTGACGGCGGCATATGACGAAGTGATGGCTGTCGCGGCTGGACCAGATTTCAGAATCGCCAGCACCACCAACCGTATGTCAGATCTTCTCACTCACGCGTCTGTGTTTGACGACGTCTATCTCTATCCACTTCTCCTGGAGGCTTGCAGTCACATCATAGGCGAACCATTCAAACTCAGTTCATTTTTGGCTAGAACTCTCAGGGGGGGAACGCCCGCACAAGAACTGCACACGGACTTGGCTCGTGGCGCTGGGGATGCACCCTTACTTGGATTCATTCTCATGATCGATTCGTTCCGGGAAGAAAACGGGGCGACACGCTTTGTGCCCACATCGCACAACTGGACCGATCTTCCGTGTGATCGATTGTCTGACGCACGAGCGAGGTACCCGGGCGAAGTCTTGGGCTGCGGAGAACCCGGCACCATGATCATCTTCAATGGTGCAATCTGGCATGGCCATTCTGCGAATGTCACTCCAGAACCGCGCCGGTCTATTCAGGGCTACTTTGTGCGACGGAGTGCGCCGTCTGGATTCGACTTTCGCAATCGGCTGCCCCGAGCGGCCTCCAGCCGCCTGAGTCCCTTAGCGCGCTATCTGATGGCACTTGATGCTGAGACACAGTAGAAAAGGCGGAGAGGTCTGGGTGATATTCAGGGATTCCGGCATGCATCGTTTCTTTAGCATCGGTGACTCGACGCGAGCGTTCAACACGTTTCGAAAGCTAGCGCTTCACGAGATCTCGCCCTGGGTGCTCGTCGGCGGTCTAGCCGTGGAGTTTCATTGTCTACGTGTCGGACACTCTCCTGGGATTCGTCACTTGAGCGACATCGACTTCGTCGCCCCTGCCTTCGAATGTATACCGGAGACTTTGGCGCGAGACTTTTTATTTCGGCACGTCCACCCGCTCGATCCACCTGGTAAGACCATCATGCAGCTTGTAGATGCCGACACCTCGTTGCGTGTCGATGTGTTCCGGGCGGACGGCGGGATCATGACTCGCGCGATCTCGGTTGATGTACAGTCTGGTCCGCTTCGGGTCATCTCAGTCGAAGACGTAATAGCCCACGAGGCGAGACTTCTGCTGGACCTTGACGCAAGCGTGCGCGTGCCAGCAAAGCACGCCGATGACTACCTGCGACTTGCGGAGTTAGTGAAATCGCCCAAGATGGAAACTGCGTGGCAGGATCATCGTAAGCCGACCCACCCGATGATATTCGGCGAGGCGGACACATTAGTCAAACGGTTGATCGCAACTCGTTTCGACCTCCTGATCAGTCCTGATTATTCCAAAGACGCTGCCGAAATCTGCCGCCGTTGTGTGCCAACTCCTCCATTCCAGTTGGCTGACCCCAACCTCGTGCTCTCGTTGCTCGGCTATTGCTAGCCCGTTCGATGTAGAGTCGCCATGTCGTACGTATACTCCTGGATTACGAGCAAGCCTGAACCTATAGTCCGCCTACTACTTTGATTATTGACCGGTGGCATGGAGGCCACCGGTCATGAAACAGAAGTCGCTCTCGCGAACCAAGCGTACCACGACAGAGTCAGTCCTGCGCCTGCCGGATCTAGAGCATGCAAAACGCGCAGTCTTGAACAGTCTCACCAGTGCGGACGCCCAGAGGGGTTATCGTCACGCCATCGATGAATTCGTCGACTGGTATTGTTCGGAACCGCGACTGGCATTCAACAGGATAGTGGTCTTGCGTTATCGGTCTCATCTCGAACCTCGTCAGCTCGCACCCGGAACAATCAATCTGCGTCTTGGTACGGTGCGCCGACTGGCATACGAAGCTGCCGACGCGGTTTGCTTAGTGCAGACCTAGCTGCTGGCATTCGCCGAGTGAAAGGTGTCAAGAAGTTGGGTGTGCGTTTCGGGAACTGGCTCACAGCAGAGCAGGGTCATGTGCTTTGGCAGCCGCCCGATCCTCAGCGACTGAAGGGAAAACGCGACCGCGCATTGCTGGCACTGCTGCTCGCCTGCGGGAGTCGTTCCGCAGTTAACGATCGCATCGGAATCGAGCCTAGCCCCTAAGCCGCTCGGGCGGTTCAGGAGAGTTGCCGACCATCCACGAACTGACTGAATCCTCGACCATGCGATGGAATGCGAGGTCTATCATTGGTTCATTATTCAGCATGAAGATGATCGCCGGGAGAATAGGGCGTTTCGCTTTCTATTCCTCTCGCAGAGCCGTTAGAGGGTCGATGCCTGCCGCACGGCTTGCCGGAATCATACTGGCGCCGATACCCACCAATGCAACACCTGCCAGCGCGATTGTCATACTTGTGATGTCGCTCGGCTTCAGTCCATACAGCACAGATGCCAGCGCTTTGCCAGTGAGAAGTGCGAATGGGACTCCAATGCCCGCGCCGATCGCGGTCAATGCTAGGCTATCCCGGAGCACCATCCACACCACTTGCGCGCGCTGTGCTCCCACGGCCATGCGTACGCCAATCTCCACCGTACGATTGTTCACGCGATAGACCAGAGTTCCGTACAAACCTGTGGCCACGAGTAAAATCGCAAGGATCGCGAAGAACCCTGCAAGTCGGGCAAACAGGAGTTGCTGGGAAATGGTAGTGTCGAATTGCGCGCGCTGGGTCGTGGGCTGAATTAGCGGTAGGTCGGGATCGATCTGCTGAACCGTGCGGCGTACCGACGCCAGAATCGCCAAAGGTGCACCCTTCACTCGCAATTCCACATTCATCTTCGCCGCGACCGGTATTTGGGCATACATATACCACGCCATCGGAATCGGATCTTCGTCGATGCTACGGTATTTGTGGTTCTTAACCACACCGACGATCGTCATCTGAAACTCGCCATGCTCTGTTCCGATGGTGTGCCCGATCGGGTTCTGATTCGGCAGAAAACGCCGTGCGAACAGTTCATTGATGATACCGACATGCGGAGATTTTGCGGTGTCCGAGTCCTTGAAGTCTCGCCCAGCTACAATCGGCACTCCGAGGGTGCGAAAGAAGTCAGCCCCCACGACGTTGCTACGAACGGTCGAATTGGGACCTGCGTCAACCTTTCCATCCACCATCATGAGCCGGTTGTTGGACCAACCCGACCCGAGGCGCTCTTCCAGCACTGTGGCCGATTCAACGCCGGGCAGGACTCGCAACTTCCGTAACAACTCCTGATAGAAAGCCGTGTTTTCGGAAATCGACTGCATGCTCTGCGGCTTGACGCCAAATACGACGAGCCCATCAGCTCGCATGCCGAGAGGAATGTTCTCGAGATTTTGGAGAGTTCTAACAAGAAGGGTCCCGCTCAAAAGGAGCACGACACAAAGAGCCATCTGTAGTGTCACAATGGTCTTACCTGTGCGGGATATACTCCGGTCCGTGTACGACGTTAGGGATGAGGTCTTAAGGACGAGCGACGGTCCTGAAGCTAGAACAACTCGCAGCGGAGCCACTCCAAGCAGAAGCGTGGTAACAATCAAAATGATCAGAGTGAAACCGAGTACTTGATGATCCGGTGCGAGCGTGGATTCGATCTGCGCCCATTGTCCGAGTGCCTTCGTCGCGACATTCGCGAACATCCAGGCTGCAATTCCGCCCATCGATACCAGCAGAACGCTCTCGATCAGGAGCTGTCCAAACAGTTCCCATCTTCCGGAACCCAGGGCCACGCGAAGAGAGAACTCGCGCCGACGCGTCGCGTTGCGGGCCATCAGCAGCATCGCTACATTACTCACCGCGATCAGCAAAACGAAGCCCACCATCGTCATCATCATTCGTAGCGGGTGGCCATATTGAGCATCGTATCCGGGGAAACTCTTAGCTTCCTGCAAGCTAATCGTTGGGCGGTTTTCTCCCGGAAGCGGCGAACCCAGTCCAATGTATGCGGCCGTTTGAAACAAGGGCTGCAGTTGTTCGGCGGCTCGGGCTTTGCTGACACCGGGCGCGAGCCGGCCAACCAACCGCAGACACCACCACGTCGGGTTGGCGATGTAGGTCCTGCCTTGGTCCGGCGGATTACCCCATGCATTGAGTTCTGGACGGCTCTGCAAGGGAATCCAGAAGTCGGTCGAGCGGCCCGCTTCCAAGCCTTCAAACCCCTCCGCCGCCACGCCCACAATCGTGACCGGCACGCTGTTCACATATAGCGTTTTTCCCAAAACGTCTAGATTCTGCCCGAAACGGCGATTCCAGTATTTAAAGCTGACGACTGCGATCGGCGCATGATCGGCTTCGTCCTGCTCGCTGAACCCGTGCCCGCGCGCCAACTTCACTCCCAGACCGGTGAAGAACGTCCCGCTAACCATGTCGCCTTCGGCCTCTTCAGGTTGAGATCCGTAGCGCACAGCCACCTTGCCGGTAGAAAGAGGAGCATACGCCATCAACTGCGACAGCGGACCATGCTGGTTGCGTAGAGCGTCATAAACCGTATAAGGGAAAGTCTCACGCGACTCGATCGTGCCAGTTCGTTTCGGCGCTCCCGACGTGTTCAGGTACACGACTTGATTCGGATGTTCAACTGGCAGCAATTTCAGCAACACCGCATTCATCACGCTGAAGACGGCTGTGTTTGCACCAATGCCAAGGGCAAGCGTCACAATGCAGATCAGCGTTAGGCCGCTCGTTTTCTTAAGTTGTCGCACCGCGTATCGCAGATCTCGGACTGCATATCCCATGTCAGCCTCCAGACATATGCAACGGTGCCTATAAGGCACTTTCGATGCCAAGATGCATATCATTCTAAGTGCTATGTTTTGTGAGCAATTGAGTTGCAAGGCTAAATTACTTTCAGCTTTTTCTTGTCCGGAAATGGAACGGCACGTGCGATAGTGAACAATGGCTTCAATTTACAAAGCTGCTCGAAAATGGGCTCCCGCACGTGAACGATTTTTAGGGCAAAGCAGGTCATCGAGCTTTTCGACGAAGTCCTCGTAATCAAGGCACTTCATGACATCTGGCGTGATGAGCTCAATCAGGTCATCATCCGGGTCTGCTTGCATGGAGGTGAAAATACCACTCTGCGGAACAAGAGCACAACGGCAGCAAACTGTTGAGATATCTCCATATCACTGGTTGAGGGTTTCCGGCTCTGCTGGCCAGTGGTCAATAAGCGATAAGCAGGTTAACAGAAGATGATTTGAATTGTCAGAGACGCTCATTGACCGACTTGGAAAGGGGGATGGAGTGCAAAGCGCCCGATTGCAACTTATCTTCTGTTTTCCCTGTCACTCGTGCCGAAAAGCTGGAATTCTGTCAATGCAGCCGAGCTAACTCGGTTTTGGCTTGCTTGTAAAGAGGGAGCTCGGGATCGGCGTCTTTCCACAGGCGGAGAAAATCCTCAAACGCCACTTTTGCTTTGGCCCTATCACCGGCCATTACGTACGCCCTGCCGAGTTCCAGCCGTGCCAGCGCGCCTATGGGGTCCCCTCCGAGAAGTCCTTTGTGATCGATAATTTTTTGGAACTCAGCCGCAGCCTCGGCGCCCTTATGTTCGGCTAGATACGCCTGACCGCGCACCCAGATCGGGTTCAGCCCGCCAAAGAAGGTGTTGAAATCAACTGAGGGTACGGCGAACTCGTACGTGACGGCACTCTGGAGCAACTCTACTGCATCTTCGGGCGAGCTACGTAATGCAACTAGTCCCCGAAGCGCGGGTAGATAATTGAATTTGACCGAAGTGTCCTCAGGGAACCGCTTCTCCAATTCATTCGCAATTGATATTGCGCGAGAGTAATTGCCGGCCAAGCCGAAGGAGAATGCGGCCGCGTACTCAACATCGCGCGCCTTAGAAAGCTGTAGCGCTTCAGATGCATGCTTCCCGGCGGCGGCGCTGTTTCCGGTCAAAGTCTCCCAGTCTGCTTCTCCGGCTTCGTACGTTGCAGCGCGCTCCGGTTGATCGGCTTGTCGGGCCAATTGCATTGCTCGCACCGTCATCTCTCGCGCCACTCGCAACCGTCCCGAGCGCGCTGCGACCAGAGCTTGCGAGTATGCCATCCAGTCTTCGGCACCCGGCACGTCTTTTGCAAGAGCGGCTGCCTGGTTCATTTTTGTTTCGTCGCCGTCAAGAAAAGCCAAATAGAAATTTAGGACCAGGATTTCTGGCACATTCATTTTGCGCCCGAGTGCCTGCGCGACGATCTTCTTCGCCTCGCCGAGGCGGTCGAGATAAAAGTTGCTGAATCCGAGATTGATGTACGCGGGAGTGAAGTCTGGATCGATGGCTAATGCCTCCTTCGCTTCCTCGATAGACTGCTCGTATCTGCCGGTGCCCTGCGAGCAGAAGCCTGAGAGCAACCCATGGACATAACTATCGTGTGAGTAAGTCGCTACCCACAACTCCAAGGTCTGATGCCCCGCTTCCAGATTTCCAGTCACGTCGCGTTGATACATCGCCGTAATGAAAAATTTCTCGCGATCATTGGCGCGATCTCGCAGCTCGTAAGCCCGGATGGCGCTTTCCCGACCCAATTCGGATTCGCCCACCGAGCTGTACCAAAGTCCGAGATGGGCATGCGCCATTGCGAAATTCGGGTCAATCTCAGTCGCGCGCTTGAAAAGAGGGATTCCTGCCTTATATCCATTTGCGAACGCTACCTTTACCCCCGTGCTATAAGCCTTTAAAGCTTCCAGCGAAGGGGTGGTGGCTTCATCCAGAGGAGTAGAGTACTTCTGCACACTGGAAAGAGACTCGCCCAATCGGCTTCTTAATTTGCTGGCCATATCGTCGAGTGCCTTTAGAACATCCTCTTTTCTCGATACCTCAGACTGCTCTTCGGCAAGAACCTCTCCGTTGCCACAGTTTTTGGCGCGCAATCCAATTACGTAATTGGCGCCGAGCGTGCCGATTGAACCTTCAACTAGGGCGGCGCTTCCAGTGCGTTCGCAGATTTCCGGGGCGGTCTGTCCCGCAATCCGCGCATCCGTAGGTTGGTTCATCAGGCGAAGCGTTCGTTGAATCCGCTGGTCGGAGACGAGGCTGAGAAAGGGCGTCTGCTCCAGCTGAACTGCCAGCCCCTGTCGTAATGTCCCGTCAAAGACGGGGTCGCCGGTCGAGTTCGAAAAGTCGGCAAGCACAACCGTATCTTTGGACGTGAGCTTGGGCGATCCGCGAAACAAGAGCCGAAAAGCGCCCACGGAAAGAGCGATGAGCAGCACCACGGCAACGGCAACCCACGGCCAGGGTTTGGTCTCTTTCACCTCGACCTGGACCTTGGAATGAGTTGCCGCAACAATGCTCAATTCCTGGTGTGCGACCACCCTAACCTCTTCGGCAAAGCGATAACCCCGACCGGGAACGGTGACGATGTACTGGTGGTCCTGTGGGCTTTCACCCAACGCTTTACGCAGCAAAAAGATGTTACGGCTCAGGTTGGCCTCTTCGACAAAAGTGTCGGGCCAGACCGACTTCAGCAGGTCGTCTTTGGTGACGACCTCTTTGTTGTGCCGCATCAGGACGAGCAGGATCTGAAATGTTTTTGGGGTAAGCGGGACGTTTTCTTCCCCGCGCAGCAGAAGCTCTTTCTCGGCATCAACCCGGAAGGGACCGAACTCATATAGCTGCTTGGGCTTTTGGTCTGCGCCGGCCGACATGAGGGAGCACCTTGCCCGAGACGGAAAATCGAACCTGGACGGGCAGTTTAGCATGGTTCGGCTTCAAATCTGCTATCCGCCCCCAGAACTCGCATCGTGGCAACCCTGTCCTTTCTGCTGTTTACGTGACTGCGAGAAATTGTCAGAAATTATCACGGCTTTTGCAAGGACTTACTGGCCGCATTTCAGGCAAGCTGCGCCTGCTTGAACACGTGGGCCAGCGGGCCCGTGGACAAGCGAGAGCGAGGCCCATGGCAAAGCAGACAAAAATCACGATCGAAACCGACTCTCTGTTGATCCTGCGCGGACGAACTCTACTAAGAGCATGGTGCCAGCAGTGCAGCGGAGACACGGAGATGATTCCCCTGGACGGTGTCGGCGTGATCTCGAATCTGCTGCCGTCAGAGGTGGAGTCCTGGATTGCGTCAGAAGACCTTCACCATTCCCAATCGCCTGACGGCGGGCAACTGATTTGCCTGAACTCGCTGCTGAAACGCGTGCAGAAATCGAAAACCGCTTAACGAGTAACTGCCAATAAAAAGGAGAAACAACATGCTTCAAAAATGCCAACCTCGTCCCAGCTTCATTTCGGCGCTTGCCGCCGTCGTGTTGACGCTGCCAATCTGCGCCCATGCCGGCTCTCGGCCCAAAGTGACCACAACGCTCAGGACTGCGCTCACCGGCTCCATCTTTCTGAACACCGGAGACACGTCCAACTCGGAATGGATTGATCTCTCAGGCGACATTCAGTTAGGGGTGCAAGCCACTCCACCCGACCCGATCACTCCGCCCGACCCAATCCGTGTTCACGCCAACATGGCGGGTGTCAGCGGCATCGGGCGAACCAGCGGCCAGCATTTCGTGCTCAACGGCAGCGAGAACTTTGAGGCTGACGGCGATGTACCGAACACGCTCAATTTGAAGGGCGAATACAGGCTGATTCCGCCGGATCCGATCGTGCCGATTAATTTCACTGTACAGGTGGACCAGAACGGTATTGCAACGAGCGCGCTCGCGACCATTGGCGAGTGCACGACGGACCTCGCCTGCGGAGATTAATGAGGGCTGAAGAATTGGAAGCAAACGCGAATTTGAAAAAAGCAAAAAATAAGGAGGAAATATGAAGTCCAGAAGTCTGTGGTTTTCCAGAGTAATGCAACTGTCGATCGTCGTTTCGCTTATGGTTATCTTTCTTACCGCAGCTGCCAGCGCCGCGCCCCTCGTCTACGTGGTGACTGTCACTCAGCAATTCGGCACCCTCGATCTCGCCAGCGGGCAGTTTCGTGCCATCGGCAACAGCACACCCGATGCGCTCTCCAACCTGGTGTGGTGGAAGGGCGCTCTGCTCACAGTGACAATCAGCGGCCCGAACATTGGCAGTCTTGCTCGAATCAATCCTGCAACCGGCGAGGAAACCATCATCGGCCAGACCGGACTAGGCTTCAACATATTTGATCTGGGCGCAGCTCGCGGAAACCTGTTTGTGACCGACCTTAACAACAATATTTATTCGGTTGATCCGGACACAGGTGTAGCCACAGCCATCACCGCAACGGGTATGCCTCCCGATCCGACCATTCCTTTTACCTTCAACGACGATGGCACCTTCAATCTATGCGACGAGGGTCTCTACGGCGCGAATGGAAAGCTATACGCAACCTTCGATTCTTTCGCGCTGGATGTTACAAAGGCGCCCCCGAGCAGAGCTCATGCCCATGTGGCTCCGGCCCTCTATCAAATTGATCCGGGAACCGGAGCCGCGAAGTTCATTGCTCAAACCGAATGGAATCTCACGGCTTTGGTTGCAGTGGACGGAAGGTTTTATGCTTTCCACGGGGTTATCGATGGCTGGGATTCCACGTTCGATTTCCCCATCGCACATGCCGAGGTGGTTAGATTCAACTTCGTCACAGGCCAGACAAGGAAGCTTGCGGATCTCGATCCCAGCCTTGGAATTATTTTGGGAGCGGCGCCGGTTCGACGTTAGAGCGGAAGTTTCAGAATCGTGGGGATGGGCCCAGGGAGCAAGGAAACTGGGCCCATGGAACCTCTCTGATGGTCAGCGACTCAGAAATTTACGAGGCAGAAGAAAGTTGGCGATAATCTATGGTCCGTCGCCTTGGTCTGATGGCACAAACACTAAGGCGTGATCCGCCTTGCGGATTACCGAAAGGGTTGTTGCTTCCTCGCGCATTCGCATGGTGTTCAGGAAGGCCAAAGTCAAATTTTAAAATCACGCCCTGTTCCTTCTCCGTTAGATCTTTAATGCCGAAATCCGCAGTGACTAAGATTCGATTCAGGGGGATCGAGTCTTTTTTCTGCGCGTCTTCTTTTTAGCCACCGAATCGCAAAGCTGTAGCCATTGGCGATACGCGGGGCTTGTGGGCTTCACAGGTTCAGGTTTACGCGGAGTGGGGGACTTTTTCTTCATTGGGCGCACCTGGTTTGGATGGCCAACAGTCCAGATTTGAGCCTGTAGGAAAAAACGATTTCACGTCTAATCGCGTCAACCGTCACAAACTGCGAACATTTGCTGCTCAAAGCAATTTCGTATCTGCACCTGCGGCTCGCTCTACTCCGCAGATCTGAATTGCGCGTACTGCAGTTTACTCTGCTCCCGAGGACCAGCAACAAGAGAAAAAGATTATGACTCAAGCTCAACTTCCAAGGGCATCTCCATCCGGTTTACCGCCACCGGCACTTTCAGCGACGCCAGTGTGGCCGCCAAACTCAGCGGGCTTTCCTGGAAATCCAACCACCCAAATATTGCATCGATTCGCGGATCAGGAATTGCACACGGCAAGACAAGGGGATCGGTGACTATCTCCGCTAACGCGTCAAGGGTAACGGCATTGCGAATGCTCCCAGTGTCGGCGGAAGAGCGAGCTGTGTCGCCGCCGGACCACGTTGATCGGCGCCAACTCCGGCGGGACTGCCGGATCAACTACACTGACTGTGCAGTAAACCCCACCCCTAGATCGAGGGTGGACAGCCGTTTCCTAACTGCCTGGAACGTCAGAGGCAGCCGCAGCGAGCCCTCGGCAATGCGCAGCGGTATCGGCCGGCGAGCCGTGCTAATATCGTTAGCCGTTATGGCTACGGCTGCTTCTCCCCGTGCGCTCGCGTCGCTCGCGGCCCCCGACCGAAAGTTCTACACCGGCATGGCGATCGCAATGCTGTTCACGGCTCTGGTCGGCTTCTCGCGGACGTACTTTGTCGGCCTGATCTCCGGGCATCCGACAACTATCACCGGCCGGG
>Ga0310810_10003479_pt1 | contig 17164 bp, 12 predicted proteins | sample NCmetagenome_FD_207641 | JGI IMG/M metagenome (GOLD analysis project Ga0310810, IMG submission 207641) | Soil microbial communities from experimental microcosm in Duke University, North Carolina, United States - NC | ecosystem: Engineered > Artificial ecosystem > Soil microcosm > Unclassified ... | reverse complement strand
GACCACTTGAATTTCCCTCGGATCTTGTGAACCTGGCTCTCAAGCGGCTTGCTGGAACTCAAGGAACTCTGCATCATGCGAAAGCCTGCGACGAAATTCATGGAAGCGATTGAATAATTTATGAATTTTTTCTGAGTCGCCGACGATTTTGGTTAGAGAAATGGCGTAGAGCGTGATATTAAATCAAAATAATTATCAGAAAGCGGTCGGGTTCCACTTTGAGCTCTTGACTTCACACCACTTCATCAATAGAATCAGCCGTTTCCTGAACAAGGCTTGATCCGTTGCTCATCACTTTCTTCCTTAATTTAAGGAGGGAGGTGCTGTGCGTGGACTAGCCTGCTCTTGTTTTCCCATCATTCTTGATGCGAGATGAAGGCTTCAATAGCTGGAATTTTTTGCGCTGGAAATTTCGGGCAGGTACCCAAGTGGCCAAAGGGGGCAGACTGTAAATCTGTTGCCATCGGCTTCCAAGGTTCGAATCCTTGCCTGCCCACCATACCAAGCTTCGCTTGACCCGGCGAGCTTGCTTATGTGGGCGAGCGGATAAAAACCTCAAGTGTTTTCAATTTTGAGCGTGATGGGTGAGTTTGGATAAAGACCTTCAGCGTTTAATTTGGTTCTGCTCGACCGCGCGGACTTTTAGTGGGTGTAAGCGCGCGCGTTGGGCAAGCCGGATCAACACATTCACAGCGGTGGACGTATAAACCAAGGCGGGCGTAGCTCAGCGGTAGAGTCCCAGCCTTCCAAGCTGGCTGTCGTGGGTTCAACTCCCACCGCCCGCTCCAAGAAGCTTCGAGCAGCAAAAGTGATGTTCGTGAGGCAGGCAGGACTGATCAGCCCGAAGTCACGAACAAAGACGGTGCATTGAAACCAACGATGAAAACCCCTCACGGATGACGCAAGACAACCATATGGCCCACGTAGCTCAGTTGGTAGAGCACGTCCTTGGTAAGGACGAGGTCACGCGTTCGATCCGCGTCGTGGGCTCCAAACCGAGCTCGCTCGACCCGGAGCGCTAAAGATGAGCGCGACGGGAAAAAACCTTTAGTGTTTCCGAGAGAAGGAGTGATTTATGGCGAAGGCGAAATATGAGCGGAAGAAGCCGCACGTCAATATCGGGACGATCGGGCACGTGGACCACGGGAAGACGACGTTGACGGCGGCGTTGACGAAGATCAGCGCGGACAAGGGGATGGCGAAGTTCATCAGCTACGACGAAGTGGCCAAGGCGAGCGAGAGCCAGGGACGCCGGGACGCGACCAAGATCATGACGATCGCGATCAGCCATGTGGAGTATGAGACGGACAAGCGGCACTATGCGCACGTGGATTGTCCGGGGCACGCCGACTACGTGAAGAACATGATCACGGGGGCGGCCCAGATGGACGGGGCGATTTTGGTGGTGAGTGCCGCCGACGGGCCGATGCCGCAGACGCGGGAGCATATTTTATTGGCCCGGCAGGTGGGCGTGCCCTACATTGTGGTGTTTTTGAACAAGGCCGATAAGATCGACGACAAGGAACTGTTGGATCTGGTGGAGTTGGAAGTGCGCGAGCTGTTGAGCAAGTACGATTTTCCGGGCGAGAAGACGCCGATCATTCAGGGCAGTGCCTTGAAGGCGATGGAAGGCGATCAGGGCCCGTTGGGCGTCCCCAGTATCTTAAAGTTGTTGGAAGCGGTGGACACGTATATTCCGACGCCGCAGCGGCCGATCGATAAGCCGTTTTTGATGCCGATCGAAGACGTCTTTACGATCAGCGGGCGGGGCACGGTGGTGACGGGGCGGTGCGAGCGGGGCATTGTGAAGGTGGGCGATGAAATTGAGATCGTGGGGTTGAAACCGACGCAGACGACGGTGGTGACGGGCGTGGAGATGTTCCGTAAGGTGCTCGATGAAGGCCAGGCGGGGGACAACATTGGGGTGCTCTTGCGCGGCACGAAGAAGGAAGACGTGGAGCGGGGGATGGTGCTGTCCAAACCCAAGAGCATTACGCCGCACACGAAGTTCAAGGCCGAGATCTATGTGTTGACGAAGGAGGAAGGGGGGCGGCATACGCCGTTTTTCAACGGGTATCGGCCGCAGTTCTACTTCCGGACGACGGATGTGACGGGGATTGTGTCGTTGAATCCCGGGGTGGAGATGGTGATGCCGGGCGACAACGTGAGCGTGACGGCCGAGTTGATCAGCCCGATCGCGATGGATCAGGGGCTGCGCTTCGCGGTCCGCGAGGGCGGCAAGACCGTCGGCTCCGGCGTTGTCACCGAAATTCTGGCGTAACCGGGTTAGCGAAGGGACAGGGAGCACGAGATGCGAGAAATCATCGACCTGGCTTGCACGGCCTGCAAACAGCGTAACTATTCGACGATGAAAAATAAGAAAAACGATCCAGATCGGTTGGAACGAAACAAGTTTTGCAAGTTCTGTCGAAAGCACACGCCTCACAAGGAAGTGAAGTAAGGGCTCTGGGTTCCGAACCCGGGACTAGAGGGGCATGGTGTTAATGGCAGCACATCGGTCTCCAAAACCGAGAGTCTGGGTTCAAATCCTAGTGCCCCTGCCACCCCAAGCTTGCTCGTACCGGCTGCCATTCGATGGTTCTTGGCAGACGGGGCGTCTTGGTGAGTTTGGTTTGATGAAAGTCGAAAGGGTCAGCAATGTTTAGCAGGATGATTGAAAACATCAAGGAATTCCTCGGCGACGTACGCAACGAACTCAAGAAGGTGTCGTTTCCAACGAAGGCTGAAACGATCGGTTCCACAACCGTCGTGATCGTGTTCTGCGTCCTGATGTCGATCTATCTCTCTGTCATCGATTCGTTTTTATCCTGGCTGGTGGGGAAAATCATATGAGTGAGAGTCTGTCTACCAAGGACCCGAAGGCGGGCACGGGAAAAAACTGGTACGTCATCCATACCTATGCCGGCTTCGAGGGACGGGTGAAGACAAGTTTGCTCGAGCGCGCTAACCAGATGGCCCTCACAGAGAAGATGGGTCAGGTCCTGGTTCCCACGGAAGATGTCATCGAGATTAAAGACGGCAAACGGCGGACCTCCAGGCGAAAATTCTTCCCCGGCTATGTTCTCGTCGAACTCGAAACGCCCGTGACAGATGAAACACTACAAATGATCAAGGAAACGCCCAAGGTCACGGGCTTCGTCGGCGGCGGCGCGCAGCCGACGCCGCTCACCAATGAAGAAGTGGCGGAATTGCTGAAGCAAGTCGATGCGGGCAGCGCAGGGCCTCGTGAGCAAGTTAAATTCATTAAAACCGACAACGTCCGCATTGTCGATGGACCGTTCCTGGGCTTCAACGGCATTGTGGATGAAGTCGATCAAGACCATAACCGCCTCAAGGTCATGGTCAGCATCTTTGGGCGGTCGACGCCGGTAGAACTCGGATTTCTGCAGGTGGAACGCATATAGAGGAGTAGCGCATGGCGAAGGAAGTATCGGCTCAAATCAAATTGCAGATTCCGGCCGGCAAGGCGAACCCGGCTCCTCCGGTCGGCCCTTCGTTGGGTCAGCATGGCGTGAACATCATGGAATTCTGCAAGCAGTTCAACGCCAAGACACAGAAGGAGGGAGACAGCATTATCCCGGTGATCATCACCGTCTATAAGGACCGGTCGTTCACCTTTATTATGAAGACCCCGCCGGCCTCTGATCTCCTGAAGAAAGCGGCCGGCATCATTAAGGGGTCGGGCGTACCTCAGAAGGATAAGGTTGGAAAGATCACGCGGAAACAGTTGACGGAAATCGCTCAAAAGAAGATGGCGGATTTGAACGCCGCCGATCTCGACGGTGCCGTGAAGATCATTGAAGGGACTGCGCGGAGCATGGGGGTCGTGGTTCAGGGGTAAGGCTAACGCAAGGAGTATTTGCGATGGGCAAGAAAATCAAGGCCGCGATGGCGAAGATGGAGCCGCGTCCGTACGCGCTTCGCGAAGCCGTCACGCTGGTCAAGAGTGCTGCATACGCCAAATTCGACGAATCCGTGGATCTCGCAATCCGGCTGGGTGTGGATCCGAAGCGTTCGGATCAAATGGTGCGCGGGACGACGTCTCTTCCCCATGGCACCGGCAAGAAGGTGCGGGTGATCGTCTTTGCGAAGGGGGAAAAAGAACAGGAAGCGCGCCAGGCCGGAGCAGATTTTGTTGGCGCAGATGATCTTATGGAAAAGATCAAGGGCGGCTGGATGGATTTTGATTATGCGATCGCGACGCCGGACCTGATGGCCTCGGTCGGTAAACTTGGCAAGCAACTCGGTCCTCGTGGTCTCATGCCGAATCCGAAAACCGGCACGGTCACCTTCGAGGTCGGGAAAGCCGTCGCAGAGATTCGAAAAGGCCGAGTCGAATACAAGGTGGAGAAGGCCGGCATCGTCCAAGTGCCGGTCGGGAAGGTGTCGTTCCAGCCTGAGCAACTGTACGACAACGCCTCGGCGGTTCTAGAGGCCGTCGTCAAGGCCAAACCAGCCTCATGTAAGGGGCGCTATCTAAAAAGCGTCACGATTTCCAGCACGATGGGGCCTGGAGTCAAATTGGACGCGGTTGCCCTGGCAAAGCAGTGGAGCTAAGCCGAGAGCCGGCTAGATAAGAGGGGATGAGATGAAGAAGGATGAGAAAGCCACAGCGGTTGCGGAACTGACGGAAAAGTTCGGTCGTGCGCGATTGGCGATCGTCACCGAATGTGCAGGCCTACCGGTCAATCACGTCACGGAGCTGCGTAAGCAGCTGCGAGCAGCGAAGGCTGAATACAAGGTTGTCAAGAATACACTGGCGATCAGAGCGGCCGAGGGGACGACCGTGGCCGACTTGAAGGCCTATCTCAAAGGGCCCACTGGCGTCGTGATCGGCTACGACGATCCTGTGTTGCCGACCAAGATCCTCAAAGACTTCATTGCCGCTGAAAAGCGCGAGGAAAAGATTCGGATCATGCTCGGCGTCCTTGAGGGCAAGGTTCTGCAGCCGGCTGAATTGGCGGCTGTTGCCAAGCTGCCCAAGAAGGAAGTGTTGATCGCGATGCTGTTGTCGGCCATGCAAGGGCCCATGCGCGGCGTCGTCTATACCTTGAACGCGGTGTTGACCAAGTTTGTGAGAGTCATTGTAGCCATTCAGGACAAACGGAAAGGAGACGGGGACATGTCAGCCACAGCCACGAAGTTGTCGCAGGAGGAATTGATCAAAGCCATCGAAAGCATGAGCGTGCTGGATTTGGCCGAATTGGTGAAGGGGTTGGAGAGCCGGTTCGGAGTCACGGCAGCCGCTCCCGTCGCCGTCGCCGCGGCACCCGCCGGCGGAGGAGCCGCTGCGGCTCCAGCCGAAGAGAAGACAGCCTTCGACGTCATTCTCGCTTCTGCCCCGGCCGACAAGAAGATTCAAGTTATCAAGGTGGTTCGCGAACTCACGAACCTCGGACTCAAGGAAGCCAAGGACTTGGTCGAAGGGGCGCCGAAGCCAGTCAAGACGGGGGCCACCAAGGAAGAGTCCGATGCCATGAAGAAGAAGCTCGAAGAGAGCGGCGCGAAGGTCGAGATCAAGTAAGCTCGGTCCGTTCAGCATCTGCGGGTACTCGTGAGGAACGGATGCCCGAGCCCAACCATATGTAGTGGAGGACTGCGGAATGCCCGAAACGACTCTACAAGAGTTCGTCGAACGGAAGGATTTTTCCCGTATTCGGACCAGCATCGACATTCCGGATCTCATTGAGATCCAGAAGCGCTCCTACGAGGAGTTTCTTCAATTCGAGGTGGAGTCGGAACGACGGAAGGATCACGGATTGCAGGCGGCATTGGCCAGCGTGTTTCCGATTCCCGATTACAACAATACGGCGATCCTCGAATTCACGAGCTACACGCTCGGAACGCCCAAGTACGACGAGCGTGAATGTCTCGAGCAGGGGATGACGTTCGCCGTGCCGCTCAAGCTGCGTGTGCGTTTGGTGGTCTTCGACAAAGAAGACAAGGGTCCCAAGAAGAAAGTGCTCGACGTGCGCGAGCAGGAGGTCTACGTCGGCGAGTTGCCTCTGATGACCGAACGCGGAACGTTTATTGTCAACGGAACCGAACGCGTCGTCGTCAGCCAGTTACACAGATCCCCCGGCGCCTCTTTCACGCATGATAAGGGCCGTACCCATGCGAGCGGCAAAGTACTGTACAGCGCCCGCATCATCCCCTATCGCGGATCATGGCTGGACTTCGAATTCGATGCGCGCGACATCTTGTATGTCCGGATCGACCGCCGTCGGAAAATGCCCGCGACGATTTTGCTGAAGGCCTTCGGGTTTTCGAGCGACGATTTACTGAAAATGTATTACCCGGTGGAAGAAATCCGGGTGGCGAAGGGCAAGTTGATGCGTAAGTTGGATCCCGAGATCCATCAGGGCATGCGTGCGTCGTCGGAAGTTGCGGACAAGGGCGGCAAGGAACCGCTCGTGCGGGAAGGCGCCAAACTCACGAAAGGCATCATCGCCAAACTGAAAGCGGCCGGCGTCAAAGAGATTCCCGTAGCGCCAAGCGAGTTGGTTGGCCGGGCGGTGTTGAGCGAAGTCGTCGATGCCAAGAAGAACAAGCTCGTGGAAAAAAACCAGCGGCTCACGGCCGAGAGCATCGAAAAGATCATTGAAAGCGACATCGAGGAATTCAATGTCATCTTTTTTGATGCTGCGACCTCTACGCCGGTTATTCTCGACACGCTCGAAATGGAACGGACGGTATCCAAAGAAGAAGCGATGGTGGAGATTTACCGCCGCCTGCGGCCGGGAGAAACGCCCTCGGTAGAAACCGCCAGGGCGCTGTTCGACAATTTATTCTTGAACTCCAAGCGGTATGACCTTTCGCCGGTCGGGCGATTGAAACTGAACAAGAAATTGGGTCTGGATCTGCCGTTGGAGCAACGGACACTAAAGTCCGAGGACATCGTCGAAGTCATCCGCTATCTCGTCAACCTCAAGATGGGGAAAGGTGAAATCGACGACATCGACCACTTGGGAAATCGTCGCGTCCGGTCCGTTGGCGAATTGCTGGAAAACCAGTTCCGCCTCGGTCTGGTGCGTATGGAGCGCAGCATTAAGGAGCGGATGAACCTGCTCGACATGGAGACGGTGCTGCCGCACGACTTGATCAATGCGAAGCCGGTCGTTGCTGCTGTCAAAGAGTTTTTCAGCAGCAGCCAGTTATCGCAGTTCATGGATCAGACCAATCCGCTGGCCGAGATCACGCATAAGCGACGGTTGTCGGCGCTCGGTCCTGGCGGATTGACGAGAGAACGCGCCGGATTCGAAGTGCGCGACGTGCATCCTTCCCACTATAGCCGAATCTGTCCGATCGAAACGCCGGAAGGTCCGAATATCGGATTGATCACTTCGCTTGCGACGTTTGCCCGGATCAACGAATTCGGATTCATCGAGGCCCCGTATCGTCGGGTCGAAAAAGGTCGGGTGACCGATCAGATCGAATTTCTCTCCGCGATCGAAGGGGACAAGTTTCTGATCGCTCAAGCCAATTCCAAACTGGACGGCGGCGGGCGGTTGGTATCCGAAACGGTGTCGGCGAGATCCGGCGGTGATTTCGTTACGGTGACCCCTGATCGGGTCGAGTACATGGATGTCTCCCCGAAACAAGTGGTCAGCGTCGCCACTGCATTGGTGCCGTTTCTGGAACACGACGATGCGAACCGCGCGTTGATGGGATCGAACATGCAGCGGCAGGCTGTGCCGCTGCTCCAGGCGGAGGCGCCGTTGGTCGGCACCGGTATGGAAGCCGTCGTGGCGCGGGATTCGGGATATGTGGTCCAGTCGCGCCGGTCGGGCGTCGTTGAAAGCGTCGACGCGACACGGATCGTGGTGCGCTCCGATAGCAAGGAAGGACGGAAGCGCAACGATACCGGTTTGGACGTCTACGATCTGATCAAGTTTCAGCGGTCGAATCAGAACACCTGCATTACGCAAACCCCGGTCGTCCGTATCGGACAGCCAGTGAAAAAAGGTCAGGTCCTTGCGGACGGGCCGGCGATCGATCAAGGCGAATTAGCGCTTGGCAAGAACGTGCTGGTGGCGTTCATGCCGTGGGGCGGGTACAACTTCGAAGACGCCATCCTCCTGAGCGAAAAACTGGTCCGTGAAGATGCGTTCACCTCGATCCACATCGAGGAATTCGAGGTGGAAGCGCGCGATACCAAGCTCGGCAAGGAAGATATTACCCGCGACATTCCGAATGTCGGCGAAGAAGCGCTCCGCAACCTCGATGAGAGCGGCATCATTCGCATCGGTGCGGAAGTGAAGCCGGGCGACATCTTGGTCGGTAAAGTGACGCCGAAGGGCGAAACCCAACTCACGCCGGAAGAGAAGCTGCTGCGGGCGATCTTCGGCGAAAAGGCCGGCGATGTGAAGGACACCTCCTTGACGGTCCCTCCTGGGGTGGAAGGCATCGTCGTCGACGTGAAGATTTTTTCGCGGAAGGGCCTCGACAAGGACGAACGGTCCAAGAGTATTGAAAGCGAAGACACGATGCGGCTGCAGCGCGATCATCACGAGGAACTGCGCATCATCGACGAGGAGAAAACGAAGAAAGTCCGGAAGCTCTTGTTGGGCAAGGTCGTCGGACGGGATCTCATGGATCCGGAAAGCGGCGACGTTATTCTCAAGAAGAAGGGCAAGCTCACAGCGGAGATTCTCAAGCGGCTCTCCGACGAATCGGTGCGGTACATCATTCTCAGCGATCCCGATGAACAGAAGGAATTAGAGGATGTGGAGCGCCGGGCGAAGGAACAGGTCGAGATTCTCCAGACGCTCTACGATGAGAAGGTCGGACGCCTGAAGCGCGGCGACGAATTACCGCCTGGCGTGATCAAACTCGTCAAGGTGTATATCTCGATGAAGCGGAAAATCCAGGTCGGCGACAAGATGGCCGGCCGTCATGGCAATAAGGGCGTCGTCTCTCGGGTGTTGCCCGAGGAGGACATGCCGTATCTGCCGGACGGCACACCGGTGGAGATTGTGCTCAATCCCTTGGGCGTGCCATCGCGCATGAATGTCGGACAGATTTTGGAAACGCACCTGGGCTGGGCTGCCAAGGCGCTCGGCATCAAGGTGGCAAGTCCCGTGTTCGACGGCGCTTCAGAAAAAGAAATCAAGGATCTGCTGAAGAAAGGCAAGCTCCCTGCCAGCGGCCAATCCGTCCTCATGGATGGCCGTACCGGTGAATCGTTCGGCAGTCCGGTGACGGTTGGATACATGTATGTGCTGAAACTGCACCATCTCGTGGACGACAAAATCCACGCGCGTTCGATCGGTCCGTACTCGCTCGTCACTCAGCAACCGCTGGGTGGTAAAGCCCAGTTCGGCGGTCAACGGTTGGGCGAAATGGAAGTGTGGGCACTCCAGGCCTATGGAGCCGCCTCCACCTTGCAGGAGTTCCTGACTGTGAAATCCGACGACGTCCCGGGTCGGTCGCGCATGTATGAAGCGGTCGTGAAGGGGGAACCCTTTCTCGAGCCCGGGTTACCCGAATCGTTCAACGTGTTGGTGAAAGAACTGCAAAGTTTGGGATTGGACGTCGAGTTGGTGAAGTCGCAGGACTAACTACTTGAGCCGGCATCGACCGGTATCAGAGGAGGTCACTACTTTGGAAGGCGTATACACATTATTTGAGAAGCCGCGGGATTCGGTCTCGTTCGATTCCATGCGGATACGCATTGCGTCGCCTGAAAAGATCCGATCCTGGTCCTATGGCGAAGTGAAAAAGCCGGAAACGATCAATTATCGGTCGTTCAAGCCGGAAAAAGATGGATTGTTCTGTGCCAAGATTTTCGGTCCCATCAAGGATTGGGAGTGCAACTGCGGCAAATACAAGCGCATGAAGCACCGCGGCATCGTCTGCGACAAGTGTGGCGTGGAGGTCATCCAATCAAAGGTCCGTCGCGAGCGGATGGGCCACATCGAACTGGCGGCACCGGTTGCCCACATCTGGTTCTTGAAGGGCGTGCCAAGCCGCATTGGAACGCTGCTGGACATGAGCCTTAAGCAGCTAGAGAAGATTCTCTATTTCGAAAGTTACGTGTGCGTGGATGCGGGTCAGACGGATTTGACGGAGAAGGAACTGGTCACAGAGGAGAAGCTGCGCCAGCTCCAGTCCGAGTATGCGCCGAACGCCTACAAGGTCGGCATCGGGGCCGATGCCATTCGTGAGTTGCTAAGGAAAATCGACATCAATGCCAAGTGGGACGAGATCAAGGCCAAGGCCAAGGTTTCCACCTCGGCGGCGATGAAGAAAAAATACGCGAAGCAGCTCAAAGTCATTGAGGCCTTCCGTAAATCCGGCAATAAGCCCGAGTGGATGATCATGGACGTAATCCCGGTGCTGCCGCCGGAATTACGCCCGCTCGTCCCGCTGGACGGCGGCCGATTTGCGACGTCGGATCTCAACGACTTATACCGACGGGTCATCAACCGAAACAATCGCTTGAAGCGGCTCATGGAATTGAAGGCGCCTGGGGTCATCATCCGTAATGAAATGCGGATGTTGCAGGAGGCCGTCGATGCGTTGTTCGACAACGGTCGCCGAGGCCGTGCGATTCGTGGACCCAACAAGCGTCCGCTCAAGTCGTTGAGCGACATGCTGAAGGGCAAGCAGGGCCGCTTCCGTCAAAATCTCTTGGGCAAGCGGGTCGATTACTCGGGCCGTACGGTGATCGTGGTCGGTCCTGAACTGCGTCTGCATCAATGCGGCTTGCCGAAAAAGATGGCCCTCGAATTGTTCAAGCCCTTCATCTTCCACAAGTTGGAAGAACGGGGAGCGGCGACGACGATCAAGAGCGCCAAGCGTTTGGTGGAAAAGGAGCGCCCCGAAGTCTGGGACGTGCTTGATGAAGTCATTCGTGAGCATCCCGTCCTGCTCAACCGCGCTCCCACGCTGCACCGTCTCGGCATCCAGGCTTTTGATCCGGTGCTGGTGGAAGGCAAGGCCATCCGGTTGCATCCGTTGGTCTGTGCGGCGTTCAACGCGGACTTCGACGGCGACCAGATGGCGGTGCATGTGCCTCTGTCCGTAGAGGCGCAGGTAGAAGCACGCGTGTTGATGATGTCGATCAACAACATTCTGTCACCGGCGAACGGCAAACCGATTGCTGTGCCCTCACAGGACATGGTGCTCGGTTGTTACTGGCTGACGAAGGAACGCGTCGGTGCCAAAGGCGAGGGCAAGATCTTCGGTTCCACCGAGGAAGTGCGGATTGCCTTCGACGCCAAAGAAGTCGAAGAGCATGCGCGCATCAAGGTGCGCATCGACGGGAATTTGGTGCAGACCACGGTGGGACGGGTGGTACTTTCCGAAGTGCTACCTCCGGGGATGCCTTTCTCGTATGCTAATAAATTGATGACGAAGAAAGAAGTGACGAAGCTGATCGATGCCGTCTATCGTCAATCGGGGCATCGAGAAACCGTCATGTTCCTGGACAAGATCAAGGATGCGGGGTTTACCTACGCGACCCGTGCGGGCGTGTCGATCTGCATCGACAACATGCACATCCCCAGCAAGAAGGAAGAGCTGATCGGGAAGGCACAGCGCGAAGTCAACGAGATCGAGCGTCAATATGCGGAAGGTTTGATCACGAACGGCGAGCGCTATAACAAGGTCATCGATATCTGGGCACATACGACCGAACAGGTGGCAGGCGAAATGATGAAAGAGTTGGGGGCGGGGGGCGATCCGAGCAAGGACGAAGCCTTCAACCCGATCTTCATGATGGCGGACTCCGGCGCTCGAGGCAGCTCGCAGCAGATTCGCCAGTTGGGCGGCATGCGCGGTCTGATGGCGAAGCCGTCCGGTGAAATCATCGAAACGCCGATCACCGCCAATTTCCGCGAAGGTCTGACCGTCCTGCAGTACTTCATTTCGACGCACGGCGCCCGCAAAGGTTTGGCCGATACGGCGCTAAAGACTGCGAACTCCGGGTATCTCACGCGCCGCCTGGTCGACATCGCGCAGGATGTCATCATCAGCGAGTTCGATTGCGGAACCACCGACGGCATCTTCGTGAGCGCGCTGGTCGAAGGCGGAGAAATCATCCAGCCAATCGAGGAGCGCATCCTCGGGCGTCTGGCCGCGGAGGACATCCGCGATCCCGTGACCGGCGAAGTGATCGTCTCGTTCAACGAAGAGATCACCGAAGAGCGGACGAAAGACGTCGTCGAAGCCGCCGTCGATCGTGTGAAGATCCGGTCGGTGTTGACCTGCCAGTCACGCCGTGGCGTCTGCCGGGCCTGTTACGGGCGCGATTTGGCGCGCGGGCGTCTCGTCGAGAAGGGCGAGCCGGTCGGCGTCATCGCCGCCCAGTCCATCGGCGAGCCGGGCACGCAGCTCACGATGCGGACTTTCCACATCGGAGGAACCGCGAGCAAGGTTGTCGAGCAAACCGTGTTGGAATCCAAGCATGCGGGCCGTATCAAGTTTATGAGCTTCGACGCGAAGAAAAATGCGGACCTCCACAACAGCGGCATTGCGGTGCGGAACAAAGAGAATGAATGGGTCGTGATGAACCGCAATGCCAAGATCGCCATTGTGGATGAAAACGGCCGCGAGCGCGAGAAGTATCCGGTCGTCTACGGCGCCAAGATCAAGATCAAGGACGGAGACCGCGTTGAGTTGGCGCAAAAGCTCGTCGAATGGGATCCCTACTCGTTGACGATCTTGACCGAAGTCGGCGGCAAAGTGGCGTACGGCGACATCGTCGAAGGCGTCACGATGAAGGAAGAGTTCGACGAGGTGACCGGACTTTCACGAAAAGTCATCATCGAACACTCCGGTGCGACGCTGCGTCCTCGAGTCTCAATCAAGGACGAAGGTGGGAAGACGGCCAAAGTATCCGGAGGCACCAACACCGTTGCCCGGTATCTGCTGCCGGTCGGCGCGCATATCTTTGTCGAGAAGGGCGCGACGGTGCATCCCGGCGACGTGTTGGCAAAGATTCCCCGCGAGACCACGAAGACGAAGGACATCACCGGTGGTCTGCCGCGCGTGGCGGAGCTGTTCGAGGCCAGAAAGCCGAAGGAGCAAGCGGTCATCAGTGAGATCGACGGCGAAGTCTCATACGGTGGATTCGTGAAAGGTCAGCGCAAGGTGCTGGTCGACAACAAGATGGGAGACGTCAAAGAGTACTTCATTCCCAAAGGCAAGCACGTCAATGTGCACGAAGGGGATTGGGTACGTGCCGGCGAGCCATTGATGGACGGCTCCGCCAATCCGCACGACATCCTCGACGTGCTCGGACCGAACGAGCTGCAGAAGTATTTAGTGGACGAGGTCCAGGACGTCTATCGATTGCAGGGCGTGTCGATCAACGACAAGCACATTGAGATCATCGTCCGTCAGATGTTGCGCAAGGTGAGGATCGAAGATCCTGGCGACACCGAATTTTTGCCGGGCAGTCAGGTGAGCAAAATGGTGTTCGAGGAAGAGAACGAACGCGTCTTGAAAAAGGATGGGAAGCCGGCGCTCGGAAAACCGGTTCTCCTCGGTATTACCAAGGCGGCACTGACGACCGACAGCTTCATCTCCGCGGCGTCGTTCCAGGAAACGACGCGTGTGCTGACCGAAGCGGCGATCAACGGACGGGAAGACAATCTTCTCGGCTTAAAGGAGAACGTGATCGTCGGACGCTTAATTCCGGCCGGCAGCGGGTTTGAGGAATATCGAGACACGTTCGTCATCAGCCCGAAACCAGAGCCGGTCGTGGTCGGCGCGACGGAACCGGCTGCGCTTCCGCGCGAGGGAGCGACTGCGGCGACGGGGGAAGTCGCGGGGGCATAACCAAAGCGGGTTCTCCAGCTTGACAGGGCCCGCGAGCATCATTATAATCCGCGGGCTTTGCCCTTGATGGGCCCCTCAGATCACCGGATTTTTGAGACGAGAGAAAGATTCACGATGCCAACGATCAATCAGTTAGTCAGAAAGGGCCGGCAGTTGGCCCACGCCAAGACGAAAAGTCCGGCGCTGAAGTCTTGCCCGCAAAAGCGAGGTGTGTGTCTGCGTGTCTACACCTCGACGCCGAAGAAACCGAATTCCGCGCTTCGAAAGGTTGCGCGCGTGCGGTTGACGAATGGGATGGAAGTGACCACCTATATCCCCGGCGTCGGGCACAACCTCCAAGAGCATTCGATCGTTCTGGTGCGCGGCGGGCGTGTCAAAGACTTGCCCGGTGTGCGCTATCACATTGTGCGCGGGGCGCTCGACGCCGTTGGAGTTGCCGACCGCAAGCAAGGCCGTTCGAAATACGGCGCGAAGCGCCCGAAGTAGTTTCACGATCATCCAGCATTCGAGAAAGTAATCGACCATGCCACGAAGCAGGTTTTTAGGACAGAGAGAGCCCCTTCCAGACGTCCGATATCGCGACAAAATCGTCGGAAAGTTCCTCAACATCCTGATGGAGGGCGGCAAAAAGAGCACGGCCGAGCGCATTTGTTACGGTGCGTTCGATGTCATTCAGGAAAAGACGGGCGGGGACCCCCTAAAAGTCTTTCGGTCGGCGATCGACAACGTGAAGCCCATTGTCGAAGTAAAATCCCGCCGGGTCGGCGGCGCCTCCTATCAGGTGCCGGTCGAAATCCGTCCGGTGCGCCGGATGTCTCTCGCCATGCGGTGGCTTTCGGAATATGCGAGGACGCGCGGCGGCAAAAGCATGCGGGAAAAGCTCGCGGCCGAGCTGTTGGACGCGTCAAACAACACAGGGGCCGCGGTTAAGAAACGGGAAGACGTGCATCGGATGGCGGAGGCGAACAAAGCCTTCGCGCACTATCGCTGGTAACGTCGTTTCGTGCTGCAGTTGGGCCGTGCTGCGATCCGCAGACGCGGGGTGCCCCTGAATCGCAGCGGTAGTCGGCTCTTCTGCAGCACGTGTGTTTTTTAAAGGGATAACATGGCACGGCAAGCACCATTAGAGCGAACCAGAAACATCGGCATCATGGCGCATATCGATGCCGGCAAGACGACGACCACGGAGCGGATCCTCTATTACACCGGTATGACGCACAAGATGGGCGAAGTGCATGAAGGTGCGGCGACGATGGACTGGATGGAGCAGGAACGTGAGCGCGGCATCACCATTACCGCCGCTGCGACGACCTGCTTCTGGAAAGACCACCGCATCAATATCATTGATACGCCCGGTCACGTGGATTTCACGATCGAAGTCGAACGCTCATTGCGCGTGCTCGACGGTGCCGTAGCGGTGTTCGATTCCGTGCAGGGCGTGGAGCCGCAGTCCGAAACGGTCTGGCGGCAGGCGGACAAATATCAGGTTCCGCGCATCGCGTTCATGAACAAGATGGACCGGATCGGTGCCGATTTCTACTTCAGCGTGCAAACGATCATCGACCGTTTGGGTGCAAACCCAGTCCCCATCCAAATTCCGATTGGACGCGAATCGGAGTATCGCGGATCGATCGATCTGATTACGATGAAAGCGTATGTCTACGACGATGAAACCCTCGGTGCCAAGTATAAGATCGAAGACATCCCGGCCGACCTGGTCGATAAGGCGAAGGAATACCGAGAGAAAATGCTGGAAGCCGTCGCCGAGTTCGACGATCACGTCATGGAGAAGTATCTCAATGGGCAAGCACTGACGGAAGACGAGATTCGCTGTGTGGTTCGAGCGGGCACGATCAAGATGAAGGTGATTCCGGTACTCTGCGGGTCGGCATTCAAGAACAAGGGCGTCCAGCAGTTGCTCGACGGTGTCGTGGAGTTCCTCCCGTCTCCTCTCGATATTCCTGCCGTGAAAGGACTTGATCCGAACACAGGGAAAGAATTGGAGCGCAAACCCTCTGATAGCGAGCCGTTTTCCGCTCTGGCCTTCAAAATCATGTCCGATCCGTTTGCGGGACAGCTGACGTATTTTCGTGTGTACTCCGGGACATTAAAAACCGGCACGCCGGTGTTGAACGTGACCAAGGGGACGAAGGACCGCATCGGCCGGTTGTTGAAAATGCACGCGAACAAGCGCGAAGAGATCGATGCCGCTCATGCAGGCGACATCGTCGCGGCGGTGGGGTTGAAAGGCGCTACCACGGGCGACACGTTGGCGGACGAAAAGCAGCCCGTGCTGCTCGAAGTGATGAAGTTTCCCGAGCCGGTCATTGCGATGGCCATCGAACCCAAGACGAAACCAGATCAGGAAAAGATGGGTTTTGCGCTGCAGAAGCTCGCGCAGGAAGACCCGTCGTTTCGCGTGCGCACCGATGAAGAGACGGCGCAGACGATCATTGCAGGGATGGGCGAATTGCATTTGGAAATCATCGTCGATCGCTTGCTACGGGAATTCAAGGTCGAAGCCAATGTCGGAAAGCCGGAAGTGGCGTTCCGAGAGACGATCCGCCGGAAGGCCGAATCCGAATCCAAGTACATCAAGCAAACCGGCGGTCGCGGCCAATACGGACATGTCGTCCTCACGGTCGAGCCCTCGGAGTCGGGGAAGGGTTTGGAGTTTGTCAACAAGGTCGTCGGGGGCGCGATCCCGAAGGAATACATTCCGGCGATCGAGAAGGGCGTCAAGGAGCGCATGGAAAACGGCGTGATCGCCGGGTATCCCTTGCGTGACATCAAAGTGACCGTCATCGACGGTTCGTATCACGAAGTCGACTCCAACGAAATGGCATTCAAAATCGCCGCCTCCATGGGTTTTTCAGACGCCTGCAAAAAAGCGGACGCCGTGTTGCTCGAGCCCATCATGAAGGTCGAGGTCCTCGTTCCTCAAGAATTCATGGGCGACGTCATCGGCAACTTGAACGGCCGCCGTGGCAAGGTGCAAGGCATGAAAGTGCGCGCCGGTGCCCAGGCGATCGAAGCCTCGGTGCCGCTCATGGAAATGTTCGGCTATGCGACCGATCTTCGTTCGCGCACGCAGGGCCGGGCGACGTACAGCATGGAGTTCGATCGATACGACCAGGTACCGAAACAGATCTCGGAGGCGATCGTCGCCAAATATCGTGGCGAGTAACCGCTAATCCGATGACCATCGATTTTTTCAGAAGGAGCTGAGGCATGGCGAAGGCGAAATATGAGCGGAAGAAGCCGCACGTCAATATCGGGACGATCGGGCACGTGGACCACGGGAAGACGACGTTGACGGCGGCGTTGACGAAGATCAGCGCGGACAAGGGGATGGCGA
>Ga0310810_10003478_pt1 | contig 17165 bp, 12 predicted proteins | sample NCmetagenome_FD_207641 | JGI IMG/M metagenome (GOLD analysis project Ga0310810, IMG submission 207641) | Soil microbial communities from experimental microcosm in Duke University, North Carolina, United States - NC | ecosystem: Engineered > Artificial ecosystem > Soil microcosm > Unclassified ... | reverse complement strand
ACAAAGACATCATAAAAACCGTCTTCGTGATCTTTGTGTTCTTCGTGATCTTTGTGCTGGCCGTCGGCCCGTGACAGCCCAGGCGCGACCTCCGTTAGAATCGAGACGTGCGCCCCCGCTCGACGGCCCTTCGCGTATTGTCCGTGCTGGCCGCGGTCGCGACCTGGGGATCGCACACGGCGCACGCGCAGCGCGCCGACCCGATGGCCGCCGTCAACGCCCACATCGCGTCCGCCGAACGCAACCTGCAGCTCGGCGAACGTCAGCTTGCCGAGAGTCATTTTCGATCGGCGCTGCTCGAAGGCTGGATGCTCACCGGCGCCATTGCCGCGACGGACGGGCATCTCACCGACGCGCGCCAGGCCTTTACGCGGGCGACGGCCGCGACGGCGAGCAGCCGCGCCGCGGAACAGGCGCTGGCGGCGGTCCAGCTGCAGTTGGGGGACACGAACGAGGCGCTCCGCATCCTTTCCCGCCTCGCGGGGATGGATCCGCACGACACGGCCGTCCGCCGTCTCCTTGCGCAAGCCTACGTCGCCGGCGGGCGTCCGGAGGCGGCGGTGCAGGAGCTCGAGGAGGCGCACGCGGACGCCCCCGGAGACCTCGAAACGGCATTCGCGCTCGCCGGCGGTTATGCGCGACTGAAAAAGATCGAGGCCGCCGAGCGGCTGTTCGCGCAGGTCGCGGCGAAGCGTCCCATTCCTCAAACCTACGTGCTCATCGGCCGCACCTATCGCGACGCCGGCGTCTACGATCGCGCCGTGCGCGCGCTGCGGCAGGCGCTCGCCATGGATCCGCGCGTCCGCCGCGCCCACTATTACCTCGGAGGAATCGCGCTGATGTCCGAAGGCGTCGTCCGTCTCGACGAGGCGATCGCCGAGTTTCAGCAGGAGCGCGCGCTCGCCCCCGGCGATGCGATCAACAACCTGCGTCTCGGGATGGCGCTGACCGTGGCGCGGCGCGAGAAGGAGGCGCTGCCGCTTCTCGAAGCGGTTGCCCGAATCGCACAACCGGCGCCGGAGGCGATCGAGTATCTCGGGCGCGCACAGTTGGCGGTGGGAGACGCGGCCCACGCGATCACGACGCTGCGGCGGGCGCTGGAGCTCGTCGGTCCATCAACAGACCAGGCACGCCTCGGCCAGATCCATTACGTGCTCGCCACCGCCCTGCGCCAGTCGGGATCTGTGAAGGAGGCCGACGCCGAATTCGCGGAAGCGCAGCGCCTGTCGGCGGCGCGCGCGACGGCCGACCGTGAGCGGCTGACGCGATTCATGGCGGACACGGACGAGGCCGGGGCCGCCGGCAGTCTGGCGGGAGCGGCGCCGCTCCAGGCCCCGGCGCTTGAAGGCACATCGAGCGCCGAGCGGGCGGCGCTCGGGCAGCAGGTTGCCGCCACGCTCGCGCGGACGTGTCTCAACCTCGGCGTCCTCCAGGCGCAGGGCCAGCGGTTCGCGCGGGCGGCGGCGTTCTTCGAGCAGGCCGCCGCGATCGATCCCGCCTATCCGCGCGTCCAGTACTCACTCGGCGTCGCCTATTTCAACGGCGGCGAATTCGCAAAAGCGGCGCCGGCGCTCCGCCGCGCCGTGGACGCCGAGCCGCAGAATGTGGAAGCGCGCCGGATGCTCGCCGTGGCCTCGCTCAACATCGGCGAGTACGCGCGGGCCGCCGAGTTGCTCGCGGGCGACCCGCAGCGCAGCTCCGACCCCTCGATCGAATACTCGTACGGCCTTGCGCTGGTACGGAGCGATCGCGGAGCCGAGGCCGAGCGGGTGTTCTCGGCGCTGCTCGCCGCCCATGGCGACACGCCAGAGCTGAACGTGGTGCTCGGCCAGGCGCACGCACAGCAGGGGGACTTCGACGCGGCGATCAAGGCCCTGCAGCACGCGATCCAGCAGAAGGCCGGCGTCGCCGAGGCACACGCCACGCTCGGGATCATCTATCTGAAGCAGGGTCGCCTGGCGGACTCGACGCGCGCGCTTCGGGACGAGCTCGCGGCACATGCCGACGACGTCAAGACACGGTACACACTTGCGACGGTGCTCGATCTCGACGGCCATCAGGACGAGGCGCTGGCGGAGCTTCGCACCGTGCTGCGCGCGATGCCGGATTACGCCGATGCCCGCTACCTGCACGGCAAGATTCTGCTGGCGCGCGGAGATCCGACGGGGGCGGCCGCCGCGCTCGAGATCGCCCTGCGCCTCGCCCCGGACGAAGCCAACGTCCACTATCAACTCGCACAGGCCTACCAGAAGCTCGGGAAGACCGAGCAGGCGCAGGAACAGTTTCAAGCGTACCAGCGGCTGAAAGACCAGCGCCGGAAGGAATCGCGATGACCGCCGTGCTGCTGTTCGCCCTCCTTGCGGGTTCGACGCTCTCGTCCCAGACCCGGCAGGCACCCGCGCCGCCCGGTGCCGCCAGGCCGGCACCGTCCCAAACCGCGCTGATCGCGGACGGTTCGGCCGCGCTCGCCGCCGGGCGGCGAGCCGATGCGAAACGGCTCTTCAAGGAGGCGGCCGATCGGTTCCATTCGGTCGCTGCGCTGCTGCAGCTCGCGCGCGTGCAGTCGGGAGACGGCGATGCGCCCGGCGCGCTGGATTCGCTGCAGAAGGCGCGGGCGCTCGCGCCGAACTCCGAAGAGGTGCTGAGCGCGCTCGCGCAAGTCGCCCTGGCGGCCCGGCTGCCGGGGCCCGCGGCCGGAGCGCTGGAAGCGCTCACGCGCATGTGTCCGGAAGTGGGGCAATACCAGTACCTGCTCGGCGTTTCGCTGATGTCGGCGGGGGACGCCGTCCGCGCCACGGAGGCGCTCCAGGCCGCCGATCGCCTCGAGCCCGGACGATCGCTCACGCTCGCCGCGCTCGGACTCGCGCTGAACTCTCGCAAGCAGTTCGCCGACGCGAAGGCGGCGCTGACGCGCAGCCTCGAGCTCGATGCGGATCGGGTCGAGGCCATCGCGGCGCTCGCCGAGTCGGAGGCATCGCTCGGCGACTTGAAGGCCGCCGAATCGCACGCGCGGCGTGCGCTCGACGCTGCGCCCGCGGATGCGACGGCCCACCTGGTCATCGGGATGGTACGCCTCCAGGAATCCCGATACGACGAGGCGCGCGACGCGCTCGTCAAGGCCGCCGCCTCGGATCCGCAGTCCCCGAAAGCCGACTATCAGTTGAGCCTCGTTTACGCGAGGCTCGGCGACACGGCCAACGCCGAACGCAGCCTCGAGTCGTACCGGCGCAAGCTGGCGGAGATGAACGACCGCGTCAAGGCCATCCGCGCGGGCGCGCTCCCGCGCGAGGTGAAGGGCGGCGGTAATCGATGAAGGGCCTTCCCGCGCTGCTGGTGGCGGCCGGTACGGCCGTGGCCTGGATTCAGCCCGGCGCGACGACCGTGCTCTACCGCGACATCACGCGCGAAGCCGGCATCACGTTTCAACATCATGCCGCCCCGGAAAAGAAATTCATCGTCGAATCGATGAGCGGCGGCGTCGCGCTGTTCGACTACGACAACGACGGCCGGCTGGACATCTATTTCGTCGATTCCCTGACGGTCGACACCGCCAACCGGCCGGAGACGGCGCGAAGTGCGCTGTATCGCAACCTCGGCGGCGGGAAGTTCGAGGACGTCACCGATCGCGCGGGCGTCGGCCGCGCCGGCTGGGGCATGGGCGTGTGCACGGCCGACATCGACGGCGACGGCTGGGAGGATCTCTACGTCACCGCGCTGGGCGGCAACCACCTGTACCGAAACAACCACGACGGCACCTTCGCGGACGTGACCGCGACCGCCGGCGTCCGCGGGGGCGGCTGGTCGACCGGCTGCGGTTTCGCCGACTACGATCGGGACGGGCGCCTCGACCTGTTCGTGAGCCGGTATGTGAAGGTCGACCTCGCACGCCTGCCGGAATTCGGCAAGGACAAGACCTGCGAGTACCGCGGGATCGCGGTGCAGTGCGGGCCGCGCGGCCTGGAAGGGGAATCGGACTTTCTCTTTCACAACGACGGCGGCGGACGGTTCACCGAGGTCTCCGCCAAAGCCGGCGTCTCCGATCCCAGGGGCTACTTCGGACTGGGGATCGCGTGGTTCGACGCGAATGCCGACGGCTGGCCGGACCTCTACGTCGGCAACGACTCGAACGCCAATTTCCTCTACATGAACCAGAAGGACGGCACGTTCAAGGATGCCGCGTTTCCCGCGGGCGTCGCCGTCAGTGAAGACGGCGCCGAACAGGGCAGCATGGGCATCGCGGTCGGCGACTACGATCACAGCGGACGCTTCAGCCTGTTCGTCACCAATTTCGCGGAGGAGTACAACGCGCTGTACCACAACGACAGCGACCACTTCTCTGACGTCTCCTTTCGATCGCGAACCGCCGCCGTCAGCCTGCCGTACGTCGGATGGGGGAACGCGTTCTTCGACTACGACAACGACGCCTGGCTGGATCTGATCGCGGTGAACGGACATGTGTATCCGCAGCTGGACCGCGCGCGGATGGGCGCATCGGCCGGATACCGGCAGCGCAAGCTGCTCTATCACAACCGCGGCGACGGCACCTTCGAGGAGGTCGCCGCCAGATTCGGCCAGGCGTTCACGGAGGAACGTGTGAGCCGCGGTCTCGCCACCGGGGACATCGACAACGACGGCGGCCTCGACCTGGTCATCAACGATCTGGACGGCGGGCCGCAGCTCCTGCGCAACGAGCTCGCCGGCCGGGGGCACTGGCTGATCGTCAAGCTCCATGGGAAGGCGCCCAACACGGACGCCATCGGAGCGATCGTCACGGTGCGCACAGGATCGACGACACAAAGAGGCCTGGTGCAGAGCGGGACCAGTTACCTCTCACAGAATGACATGCGCCAGCACTTCGGCCTCGGCAGCGTGGAGAGCGTGGACGTCATCGAGGTCGCCTGGCCCGATGGGACCACCTCGCGGCAGGAACGGGTGAAAGCAGATCAGATCGTCCAGATCAGGCAGGAGGCGCCGGCGAAGTAGTGCGCCTCATTGCACCGCGGCCGGGGCATCGACCGATCCGGTCAGGTGCCGCCGCAAGCGCATGCGCGCCTCGCGCGCGGCAACGTACAGGCAGCCCGCCAGCGGCGCTTCCTTGCCCAGCTCCGAAAGCACCACGTCGAACGAGGTGCGGCTCTGTTTCTGCACGACCGATCGAACCATCTCCACCAGACGGCCGGCCTGCGCAAACATCGCCCCGCCGAGGACCAGAACCGACGGATCGATGACGGTGCACACATTGGCCGCGGCGATCGCGATGAGCTGCGCGGTCTCGTGCAGCGCGCGCTGGGCCGTGGCGTCGCCGCCGTCCGCCGCGGCCACCAGGTCCATGACCCAGTGGGCGGGATCTTCTCGCGCAGCGTCGGGCCAGCGGGCCCGAAGCGCGTCCATTCCGGCAAGGGTCTCCAGGCATCCGCGCGAGCCGAAATCGACATTCACGAATTGGGGGCCCATGCACATGACGCCGATCTCCCCGGCCATGTAGTGATATCCGTGATGCAGCTCCCCATTGATCAGGAACGCCGCGCCGAGGCCGGTGCCCACGAACACGAACGCGCAGGTCTCGTGGCCGCGCGCCGCTCCCCGCCACTGCTCGCCGAGGAGCGCCAGGTTCACGTCGTTCTCCACGACCACGACCGTCTCGAGCGCGTCCTGAAGCAGCGAACGGATCGGCACCTCACGCCAACCCAGGTTCGGGGAAATCGCGACGACGCCGGTTTCGAGGTCCACGGGGCCGGGGACGCCGGCGGTGACGACCAAGATGCGGTCGAACGGCACGCCGTTGTCGCGGGCCAGCGTCTTGAGCGCGGTGGCCAGGGACGCGAGCAGACATTCGGGCGACAGCGTGGTGGGTGTAGGAATGATGTGATGGGCGACCGTCTCGGCCCGGAGATCGGCAATCGCCAGCCGCGTGCGCGTGGGTCCCACGTCGATCCCCGCGACGAAGCCGTGACGGGCGTTGAACTGGATCACCGACGGCCGGCGGCCGCCACGCGAGGGACCGGAGCCGAGATCCGTAAACAACCCCGTGTTGATCAAATCCGCGGCGAGACCGCCCACCGTTGGCGCCGACAGGCCAGTCGCCTGACCCAGTTCCGCACGAGTAAACGTGCCGGGGCGGGCCATGGCCGCCGAAAGCACACGATCCAGGTTGAGGCCCCGCAGGTGCGAGGCATGTCGGGCGCCGCTTCGATCGGCCCCTGTACCGCCGGAGGATCCCGGCCTGTGTGGCATCCTTTTGAAAACAGTTTACAAAAACGCCCGTGAGGCCGCAACGGGAACCACGGACCCCACGGACGAGAGGTATACTCCGCCTCGAACCCATCATGAAATGGCTTCTGCGCACCGGGCTGGCGCTGGTTATCTGCTACATCGCGCTGTTCAGCACAGTGATGACGGCCATGCGCCAGCCGCCGGAGCGATTCGGCGCGTTCATGAAGCACATGCCCCCTGCCGTGGTGTGGGGCGGGCTGCCGGCGTCGCGCATGTGGCTCTGGGCGCGGAAGGGGACGCTCGCGCAAGGCGACCTGGCGCCGGACTTCGATCTGCGCACTGCGCAGGACCGCAGCCGTCGCGTCACCCTCGCCTCCTACCGCGGGCAGCGCCCGGTCGTGCTCGTCTTCGGCAGCTACACTTGACCGCCGTTCCGCCGGGCGGTGCCCGCGCTCAACACGCTCTATAAGGAATACCGCGATCGCGTGGCCTTCCACGTCGTCTACATCCAGGAGGCTCACCCGATCGACGCATGGCAGGTCAGCGACAATCTCAAGGACGATGTGCTGGTGAAGTCCACCGAGACGGCGGAGGAGCGCGATCGGGTTGCCGACGTCTGTCTCGCGAAGCTGGGGATCGAGCTGCCGGCGCTCATCGACGAATCCGACAACCGCGTCGAGCGCGCCTACACGGCGTGGCCGGATCGGCTCTACGTCGTCGATCGGGACGGGCGCATCGCCTACAAGAGCGCAGCGGGGCCGTTCGGGTTCAAGCCGGCGGACGTCGCCGAGACGCTGAAGCGCATCGTGCGCTAGCGCAATTTGAAAATTTGGGAATCTGCAAATCTGGAAATGTGGAAGTCGGATTCAGATTTCCAAATTCCCAAATTTCCAGATTTCCAAATTCTGCCGCTTACTCGAGCTGAATCGGCTCCTCGCGGGTGTCGGGCTGCACGTCGGGCAGGTGCTGCAGCAGGCGCGCGCATGCGTTCCAGCGCAGCACCGCGTCGTCATTATGCGCGGGCCGGATGGTCTCGGCGCGTTCGAACCAGCTCATCGCCTCCCGCAGCCACTCGACCGCAGTGGCAGTCGCCGCATATCGATCGCGGTGGAGCACCGCCTTGGCGCGGCGCTCGCGAATGATGCCGGAGTAGTAGCACCGGTCGTACTCGTCGCGCAGCCGCGCGACGAGATCGGTCGCCCGCGCCGGGGCGCTCCTCGACGAGGGCAGCTCCTGCGGGAACTGGTCCGTCAGCGCGAGGATCAGCATGACCAGCGCATCCTGGTTGGCGGGCTCGATCTGCAGCACGTCGAGGCAGATGCTCTCGGCCTCGCCGGGCTCGTTCAGCAGGCGGTAGCGCTCCGCCTTCGCGAGCGCGCCCGGAATCGCGTCTCTCGAGAGCGGCTTCAGCTGGAACAATGGCGCCCTCCGGTATAGCTAGGACTTGAAGATGCGCAGGAGCTTCGTCAGCGGATCGTAGAACCGATCGACGACGCGCTCCTTGAGCGGGATGATGGCGTTCTCGGTGATCGTGATGTGCTCGGGGCACACCTTCGTGCAGCACCGCGTGATGTTGCAGTAACCGATGCCGTGCTCGCCCTTCAACGCCGGCACGCGGTCCGCGACGTCGAGCGGATGCATCTCGAGGGCGGCGGCATAGGTGACGAAGCGCGGCCCGATGAAACCGTCGTGGAGATGGTGATCGCGGAGGATGTGACAGACGTCCTGGCACAGGAAGCACTCGATGCACTTCCGGAATTCCTGCACGCGGTCGACGTCGGCCTGCTGCATCCGCCACGTGCCGTCGGGCGCGTCCGCGGGACGGGGCGTGAACGGCGTGATGGTCTTCTTCACGCGATAGTTCCACGAGACGTCGGTGACGAGGTCCTTGATCAGTGGAAACGCCCGCATCGGCTCCACCGTGACGGGCGCGAGCAGGTTCAGCGTGTTCAGGCGGGTCATGCACATCAGCCGCGGGTTGCCGTTGATCTCGGCGGAACAGGAGCCGCATTTACCCGCCTTGCAGTTCCACCGGACCGCGAGGTCGCCGGCCTGCGTCGCCTGGATCTGGTGGATCGCGTCGAGGACGACCATCCCGGGGACGACGTCGACGGAGAAGTTCTCGTAGTGCCCTCCTGCATCGTCACTCCGCCAGACTTTGAAGGCCGCCGTCGTCATGATTTTTGATCCTCGATGATCTGCTGCAGTTCGGGCGGCAGCGGCGCCAGCGGGACCCGGACCACCTCCATCGAACCGTCAGGCCGCCGGCGGGTCACGATGTTGAAGGTGGCGTACTCGGGGTTCTTGTCCGGAAAGTCTTCGCGGAAGTGGCCGCCGCGGCTTTCCTTGCGCTCGATGGCCGACCGCGCGATCGCTTCCGAGACCGCCAGCAGGTTTTTCAAATCGATCGCCGTGTGCCAGCCGGGGTTGTATTCCCGATGCCCGGTCACGCCGGCGCGGGTGGCCCGCTCCTTCAGCGACGCCAGTTCCTTCACGGCGTCCTGCATCTCGCTCTCGGTGCGGACGATGCCGACCAGACGCTGCATCATTTCCTGCAGGTCGCTCTGGATCGAGTACGGGTTTTCCGCCTTCCCCCGGCCGTGCTCGAACGGCTTCAGAGCGTCGTCGGCTGCGCGCTGCGCCATGGCCGGATCGATCGGCACGCGGCGGTTGTCGCGCGCGAACGCCGCGCCGTACTCCCCGGCGCGCTTGCCGAACACCAGTAGGTCCGAGAGCGAATTGCCGCCCAGTCGGTTCGCGCCGTTGATACCCGCCGCGCACTCGCCCGCCGCGAACAGACCCGGAATCGTCGACATCTGGGAGTCGGCGTCCACGCGGATGCCGCCCATGATGTAGTGGGTCGTCGGCCCGACTTCCATCGCCTCGCTGGTGATGTCGATGTCGCCGAGCTCCTTGAACTGGTGGTACATGCTCGGCAGCTTGCGCTTGATGTGCTCCGCCCCGCCCGACAGCCGCTTCTTGATCCACGAGATGTCGAGGAAGACGCCGCCGTGCGGGCTGCCGCGCCCGGCCTTCACCTCGCGCATGATGCAGCGGGCGACGTGATCGCGCGTGAGCAGCTCGGGCGGGCGCCGCGCGTTCTTGTCCCCCTGCGTGTAACGCCAGCCCTCTTCCTCGTTGTCGGCCGTCTGATTCCGGTACGCCTCGGGGATGTCGTCGAACATGAACCGGCGCCCCTCCTTGTTCAGGAGGACGCCCCCTTCCCCGCGCACGCCTTCGGTGACCAGGATGCCCTGCACGCTGGGCGGCCAGATCATGCCGGTCGGGTGGAACTGGATGAATTCCATGTCCATCAGTTCCGCGCCCGCCTGATAGGCCAGCGCATGCCCGTCCCCCGTCCCCTCCCAGCTGTTGCTCGTGATCTTGAACGCGCGTCCGGCGCCGCCGGTCGCGAGCACGACGGCTGCCGCGTTGAACACCTGGAAGCGGCCGCGCTCCCGCTCGTAGCCGACGACGCCTGACGCGCGGCCGTCGGTCTGCAGCAGGCTGACGACGGTGAACTCCATGTGGACGTCGATGCCGCGATGGACCCCGTAGTCCTGCAGCGTCCGGATCATCTCGAGTCCAGTGCGATCCCCGACGTGCGCGAGACGCGGATAGCGGTGGCCGCCGAAATTCCGCTGAAGGATCCGGCCGTCCGTCGTCCGGTCGAACACGGCGCCCCACGCCTCGAGCTCGCGGACCCGATCCGGCGCCTCCTTCGCATGCAGCTCCGCCATGCGCCAGTTGTTCACATACTGGCCGCCGCGCATGGTGTCGGCGAAGTGGACCTTCCAGCTGTCGCGATCGTCGACGTTCGCCAGCGCCGCCGCGACGCCGCCTTCGGCCATGACGGTGTGGGCCTTGCCGAGGAGCGATTTGCAGATGAGGCCGACCTTGACGCCGGCGGCCGACGCCTCGATGGCCGCGCGGAGACCGGCGCCCCCCGCGCCAATCACCAGAACATCGTATTCGTAGGTTGGGAGAGTGGTCACAAGAGGCGGAGGTCCGTCCAGATGCCCATCGAGCAGAGCCGCACGTAGAGGTCGGCGAAACCGACAGAACACAAACTGAGCCAGGCAAAGAGTTGATGTTTGCGGTTCATGCCCGACACGCAGTTGTAGCAGGCCAGCTGGACGGCGTTCTTGGAAATCTCGTCCGTCCGTCCGCCGACGATGTGCCGCAGCGAATGACAGCTGAAGGTATAGCTGGCCAGCAGCGCCGTGTTCACCGTCAGGATGATGCTGCCGAGACCGATGCCGAAACCGTCCTCGAAGCGGAACGACATGATGGCGTCGTAGGTCAGGATCGCAATGAACAGGATGCCGAGGTAGAGGAAATAGCGGTGGATGTTCTGCATCACGAGCGGAAACGTCCGCTCGCCCCAGTAGGACTTCCGCGGCTCGCCGACCGTGCAGTTGGTGGGGTCCTGCCAGAACGCCTTGTAGTACGCGCCGCGGTAATAGTAGCAGGTGAACCGGAACCCGCCGGGCGCCCAGAGGATCAGCAGGGCTGCGGAAAACGGCACCGCCCCCGGCCACCATGCCGGCTTCGGGCCGAACCACGCGTGATGGCCGTCACCGAACAGGAGCGGCGAGTAGAACGGCGACAAGTACGGTCCGAACTCGTAATGGTTGCCCTGGAAAGCCGCCCACGTGGAATAGACGATGAAGGCGGACAACGCGAGAAAAACCGCCAGCGGCTGCGTCCACCAGAAATCGCGGCGAGCGGTTTCACCGAACTTGCGCTCTATCAGCGGCAAAGACTGCACGGAAATAAAACATACTCGGCGGCGCTTGCCGAATGCAACTCATTCCGCGCCGGAGCGCGTGACGCGCTCCAGTGGCGTTTCCGCCGGGCCCGCGAGCACTTCGCCCGTCGGCGTGAACCGCGAACCGTGACACGGGCAGTCCCAGGTGTGCTCCGCGTCGTTCCATGCGACCTGACAACCCATGTGCGTGCACGTCGGGGACAGCAGCGCCGTCTTTCCCCGTTCGGTCCGGTAGACCGCGACCTTCCGGCCATCGAGCTCGACGATGCGTCCTTCACCGCGTCTGACGGCGCGCAGCGTGCGCGCATCCGCGCCCGTGAATCGATCCCGCAGGAGGTAGTACGGATAATCGATGTTCTCCTTGATGTAGTCCCAGGTCCCGCCGACGATCGTCGTGCGGCCGGGATCGAACAGGCGTGCCCACGGGTTGTTCCGGCCCGTCGCGCGATCGTGGGCCATCATTCCGGCGAGCGTGCCGAACGTCATGCCGTTGCCGGCATACCCGGTCGCGGCAAACTGTTTCGACGAGGTCTCGCCGATGAACGGCAGACCGTCGTTGGTCTCGACGACCTGCCCAGACCAGCGATGGGAGATCTGCAAGCCCGGAAGCCGGGACCGCGCCTCCCGTTCGAGCGCGGCGAAGCACCCCTCGGTGTCGGACACCTGGCCCGTCTTATGGTCCTGCCCGCCGAAAATCGCGTAGTCGAACCCGCGATGGGGATCGATCCGGAGGTAATGGTAAGGATCGGCTGTGTCCCAGAAGCACGCTTCGGGGACGACGTCTTTCGGCAGCTTTCCGCCAAGCACGTACGACGTGTAGAGGTAGAGCTTCGTCTGCAGGCCGATCGCGCTCGGCAGATCCGTCTTGCCCATCAACGGCGTGTGCGTGGCGATGACGACGTAGCCACACGAGATGGTGTGGCCTCCGGCGGTGACCGACAGGGGAGCGTCCGCCTTCCCGTCCTCGCCGCTTTGGCGAGACCCGTCCGTGACCTCTTCGGATTCAGTATGCTCGAACACGTGCGAGCCGTCGCCGTCGATCAGCTTCGCCAGGGCGGCCAGGTACTTTCTGGGATGAAACTTCGCCTGGCCCGAGTACTCGATGCCCGGCGTCCCGAAGAAAGGCACGGCGTCGAGATAGCGCGCCTCGAACCCCAGATCGGCGGCGAGCTGCGCCTCTTCCTGAAGGGTCGCGCGCTCATCACGGGTCGCCCCGGGAGGCGCATGCTTGTAGCCGGAAACCCACGTCCATTCGCAGTCGAGGTCCTCGGTGCGGACAATCCGGTCGATCTGCTCGATCGCCGCCAGGCCGGCGTCCCACGCCGCCCAGGCGTGGTCCCGGCCGAAATGCTTCACGAGCTTCGACAGATCGACGTCCGTCACGCAGGTCAGGTGCGCGGTCGTCAGACTCGAGTCGACGCCGCCGCATCGGCGGCGATCGATGACGGCCACCCGCTGGCCGCTTCGCTTCAAGAGATAGGCGGCGGTCAACCCGGTAATGCCCGCGCCGATCACGAGGGTGTCGACCGTCAGATCGCGGTCGAGCGCCGGGTAGCGCGAGACGGAGGAGGAATCCGTCCAGTACGACTGAGTCGCCAGTTCGGCCGGTGCAGACATAAGCGTCAACGAAGCAATCGCGCGGCCAACGGGTTCCGATGTCGCGGCTGAGGCTCGGGCGCAGCTACTGGCTGGATGAGTTTCGAGGAGAGGCGCCACGGCTCCCGGGGCTGCGCGGCAATCGACGCGCCGATATCGCGATCGTCGGCGGTGGCATCACGGGCTGCGCCGCGGCTCTACTGTTCGCGCGGGCGGGCGCGACCGTGATGCTGGTCGAATCCGAGCGGATCGGGCGCGGCAGTACCGCGGCCAGCACCGCGCTTCTCATGCAGGAGCCGGATACCGACTTCACGGCGCTCTCGGACCGCTACGGCACGGCGCGAGCACGCAGGATCTGGCGCTACAGCCTCGATTCGGTCAAGGCGATGCGACGCACGCTGGCGGCGCTCGGCACTCCATCGCTCGAGCCGCTGCCGTCGGTGTATTTCACGCGGAATGCCCGGAACGTGCGGGCCCTCAGGCGCGAGGCCGCCGCACGACGCCGCGCGGGCTTTTCCGGCCGATGGCTCGACTCCACGGACGTCCGCACCGTGACGGGAATCGACGCGGAAGGGGCGATCGTGACGGCCGGCAATGCGCAGGTCGATCCGTACCGCGCGTGCCTGGCCATCGCGCGCGAGGCGCGGGCCCGCGGCGCCGTACTGTTCGAGCATTCCGCCGTGCGAACGATCGATGGCACGCGCAAAGGCGTCACCGTCAAGCTTGCCGGCGGCACCATCGCGGCGGACTGGGCGGTGATCGCGACCGGCTACGCGACGCCGGCGTTCGAGCCGCTCGCCGCGCGATTCACGATGATGAACACCTACGTCATCGCCACGCCGCGCATCCCGGCGGCCGCCCGCCGGCGGATGGGCCTCGGCGACGTGATGATGTGGGACACCGAGCGTCCGTATCACTACTTGCGTTGGACGCCGGATCACCGGGTGCTCTTCGGCGGCCTGGATCAGCCGCGGCTGCCCCGGGCGATCCGTCCCGCGGCCCTCCGCCGTCGCGCATCGAATCTGATGGCTCAGCTCATCGATCTCTATCCATCCCTGTCGGACGTGAGGCCGGATTACGCGTGGGAGGGACTGTTCGCGACGACGCCAGATGGACTGCCATACGTGGGCCCCCACCCCCGCTATCCGCGGCAGCTCTTCGCGCTGGGCTACGGCGGCAACGGCATGACTCTCGGATTCGGGGCGGCACAAATTCTGGTCAGAACCGTGCAGGGAGCGCCCGGTCCGGACGATACCCTGTTCGAGTTTGAGCGGCCGGGGATATCCCCCCGCCAGAGCCCACACGGGGGGCCCCAGCCGACTCGACGATAAGGCTTCCTTTCCAGCGCAAATCAGCGTATACAGTGCCTGTCGGTTTCCATGGTGGGAGGAGGAGACGTGAGCGCAAGTAGTATTCGTACGTTCGCAGGGCGTAATTGGACCCGCTCGCTGCTGGCGGTCCTGATGCTGGGCCTCACGGCGGGCCCGGTCATCGGCCAGATTCTCTACGGCAGCATCGTGGGCGTCGTCAAGGATCCGCAAGGCGGCACCGTACCCGGTGCCACCGTGACCATCGTCAACAAAGAAACCAACCTCACGAAAGAGACGACGACCGACGCTGAGGGGGCTTTCACCGTCAACAACGTCCTTCCGGGGCCGTATGACGTGAAAGTGACCTTGCAGGGATTCCGTGAGAGCGTCCGACGGGACGTCCCGGTGACCATCGGACAGATCTCGCGCGTCACGGTCGCGCTCGAAGTCGGGTCGGTGAGCGAAACGGTGACCGTCGTATCCGACACGCAGCTGCTGCAGACCGACAAGGCAGACGTCCATACCGAGCTGAAGTCGGCTGAGATCGTCGCCATGCCGCTCAACCGGTTCCGCAACTATCAGGCACTGATGAACCTCGTGCCCGGCACGACGCCCATGGCGTTCGGCAACGCGGAAACCGACACGCCGGCGCGGTCGCTCGCGACCAACGTCAACGGCCAGGTGAACACGAACAACACGACCCGCACCGACGGCGCCACGAACATGAACATCTGGCTGCCGAACCACAACATGTATATTTCGCCGGCCGAGACGGTGGACACGGTCAACATCTCGACCAGCAGCTTCGACGCCGAGCAGGGGAATGCGGGCGGCGCGGCGGTCACCGTGATCACGAAGTCCGGCACGAACCTCTTCAAGGGGTCAGGCTTCGAGTACTACAACAGCGACAAGCTGAACGCGACGCCGAGATTCTTCAGCGCAGGCGCGGTCCCCCCCAAGCTGCCGTTGAAGGCGAATACTTATGGCGCGACGCTGGGTGGGCCCGTCCGCAAGAACAAGGTGTTCTTCTTCGGGTCGTTCGAAGGCTTCCGTCGCACCCAGAGTCTGTTCACGTTCTTCAACGTTCCCGACGCGAAGCTCCGCGCCGGTGACTTCAGCAGCGCGTTCGCAGCCGACGGCAGTCTCCAGCAGATTTACGATCCTGCGACCGGCACGTCCAACGGCGTCGGCCGGACGGCATTCACCGGCAACGTGATTCCAGGCAACCGGCTCGATCCGATCGCGCTCAAGGTGCTGGCGCTGTTCCCCCTCCCGAACACGCCGGGGATCGGCCTTGGCGGGCTGACCAGTAACTACAAGCGCCAGGAAGATCGCTCGTTCAAGCGCGACAACATGGACGGCAAGGTGAACTGGAACCGGACGTCGGCGCACCAGATCTGGGGCAAGTTCAGCTACATGAACGCCAACGTCGACGACTTGACCAACTACCTGGGGCCCGATCCGAACGCCAGCGGCGACGGCGGCTTCACGAAGGTCTACCAGGCCACCGCCGGCCAGACCTGGACGCTGTCGTCGACGATGCTGATGGACATGACGTTTGGCTACGGCCGTCAGGACCAGCACGTCTACGGTCCGGACTTCCAGGCCGGCAACTACGGGCTCACGACGCTCGGCATTCCCGGCACCAACGACCAGGGTTCGGGTGATGCCCGGTATGCGGGATATCCGGTGTTCAACACCGGCTTCAGCGCCGTGGGGAACCGCGATGGCTGGAACCCGATCTTCCGCGACGAGCGGACGTATTCGCTGTCGACCAACATCAGCAAGTTGAAGGGACGTCACGATTTCCGCGGTGGATATCTGATGAACTTCTTCTACCTGGACCACTGGCAGCCCGAGACCGGCAACCCGCGCGGACAGTTCGACTTCAACTCCGCCACGACCCGTCTCAACGGCGGCCAGGGTTCCAGCGGCCCCTACAACCAGTACGCGGCGTTCCTGCTCGGCTACGTCGGCACGGCGGCCAAGAGCGTGCAGAACGAAGTGATGACCGCGCGCGAATGGCAGCACTCGTTCTACGCGCGCGACCGATGGACGCCGACCAGCAAGCTGACATTAGACCTCGGCCTGCGCTACGAGCTCTACCCGATCATGCACCGGGCGGACGGGCGCGGCGTCGATCGCCTGGATATCTCGAACCCCGACTTCACCAAGCGGCTCGACGTGCTCCTCGCCGGCCGCGGCGACAATCCGCAGAACAACGGCATGTCGATGAGCTGGAACAACGTGGCGCCCCGTCTCGGAGCGATCTATCGCGTCAACGAGGTGACGGTGCTACGGGCCGGCTACGGCGTCACCTATAACGCCACGCCGTGGGCGCGCGCCGTGCGCGGCGACAATGACTACCCGATCACGATTGCCGCGAGCTTCCCCAACGTCGATACGTTCGGCTTCTCGCGGACGCTCGCGCAGGGCATTCCGCTGATCGTTCCGCCCAACCAGAGCACCGGCCGGATCCCGCTGGATCGCAGCGCGGCCGAATATACGCCGGAGCCCGGCAACGTCGACCGCGGGACCGTGCAGACGTGGAACATCGCGCTCGAGCGCCGGATCATCTTCGACACCTCGGTCGACGTCGCCTACGTCGGCGCCAAGGGGGCCGACGGCTACGCCGCACTCGACATCAACGCGCCCACGGTGCTCGGCACCGGTAACCAGGGCCGTCCGTTCTTCAGCCTCGGCCGCACCATCAGGCTCGACTCGTGGGGCGACCGGTTGAAGACGAACTACCAGTCGCTGCAGATCTCGATGAACAAGCCCTTCACGCACGGGCTCCTGTTCAAGGGCGCCTACACGCTCAGCAAGTCGAAGAACGAAAGCGACAACGACGGCCGCGCAACGCTCGCCTGGAACACCCCGAGCGAGTTGTACCGCAACTACGCTCCGGCGGGCTTCGACCGGCGCCACAACTTCCAGATGGGGTTCGCGTATTCGCTGCCCTGGCAGAGCAACGGCCACCACGACAACATCGTGAAGGCGATCGTCAACGACTGGCAGATCAACGGCCTGTTCGCGGCGTTCAGCGGCACACCGTTCTCGGTGACGGCCGACGGCGCCTCGCTCAACACGCCCAGCAACCAGCAGAACGCGGACCTCGTCGGTACGTTCAAGGTTCTGGGCAACATCGGGGCGGCCGGTAAGTGGTTCGACACCACCGCATTCGCGCAGCCCACCGGTGTGCGTTTCGGCAACACGAACCGCAACCAGTTCTACGGCCCCGGCGGCTACAACCTCGACTTCTCCATCTTCCGGGC
>Ga0310810_10003477_pt1 | contig 17165 bp, 9 predicted proteins | sample NCmetagenome_FD_207641 | JGI IMG/M metagenome (GOLD analysis project Ga0310810, IMG submission 207641) | Soil microbial communities from experimental microcosm in Duke University, North Carolina, United States - NC | ecosystem: Engineered > Artificial ecosystem > Soil microcosm > Unclassified ... | reverse complement strand
CATCGGTCGGAAAATCCCGGTCGAGGCGTTGCTGACGGCGTCATATTTGCCGCTAGCGATGTCCCACCGGAAGACGTTGGACGCGCCCGTATAGTAGGACGTGCCGTACATCGTCTTGCCGTCGGGCGCGAAGGTGAAACCTTCCGGAACTGACGGCGGCAAGGAGAGGCGCGCGACCTCCACTGGATCCGAATCCGGCTGGAGCGAATCCATCCGCCACACGCGGACTGACTGATCCGCATTCACCTCGCCGAACGAGGCCGACATCAACGTCCCGTCAGGCGACACGTCGAGGTCGAAGGGGATCTGTCCGTACTTGAACGTGTGGACCTGGTAGAAATTGCGGTAGGGCGCGGGAATCCGGACGATGGTCGCGAAGCCGTTCTGGTGGCGGATTCCCCACAGCGACTTGTCTTGCGGATCGAAGGCGAGATCGCCGATCCGAGCATCGCGGAGCAGCACGTGCTTCTCGCCGGTGTCGACATTGACCGAAAGGATATCGCGGAAGGCGTTGTTATCCTCGGTGTAATAGGCTGTCCGGGTCTCCGGATCGAAAGCAAGGCTCGTCACCTTGTAGAGCATCATGCCCTTGATTTCCTGGAGCTTGGTCAGCTTGCCAGTGGCGAGATCCATGCGGCCGACGAAGCCAATCGTGCCGGGATAGCGAAACGCGGCGATCAGGCTGTTCGTTTTCGGATCGACAAAGCCCCGCGAAATCGAGCCCAGCCCGCGCGGACTTAGCTTTTGAGCTTGCGTCAGCGGATATTTCGAGAGTCGGGCGAGGTTTTCCTGCTGGAATTTCTGTTCGAACGCGATCCAGTCGTTCCACGCCGCGTCGAGCGACTTGCCGAAGACCTGTTTGAACCGGGCGGCGTAGAAAGCCTTGCTGTCCTCCGGGCGGCTTTGCCAGGCGACCACCTTGTCCGGCCCGTACGTGAGCGCAAGGTAGGACATGAATCGCGTGCCATAGAGATAGTCGTTGACGCCGACCTGATAGTCGACGGCGATCCCTTCGGATTCGAGGCCGAGCGGCGAGAAGAAGCGGTCGTGGTCGCGCACCTTGGCGCGCCACACCATCTCGTCGAAGCCGCCCTGGGCGCGCCCAAGGCCGCCGGCCATCCACGTCTCGAAGAAGACGGCTCCTCCCTCTAGGTACCAGCGGGGAGCGTTGGTGCGGGGCGCCGAAAGATAGTTCCACAGCATCGACTCCGGATGGTCCTGCAGCGGCATCGGCTTGCCGTGAAGGAACTTGCGCCAGAACGCGTCCCTGCTGTTCCACACGTCCATCTGCGCGACGTGGGCGACCTCGTGATTGTTGAGCGTGAAAAACCGCTCGCCGGGAGAGAAGGTCTCCATGGTGAGGCTGAGCGGCGCGACGTCGAGGAGCACTGCGTCATTGGGCGAGGCGCGCGCCGCGGCATTGCCATAATCACCGAAATCCTTGAGCAGGACCGTGATCCGCTCCCACGGCTTCCAGTGGAACATCTTCTCGTGGAAACGAAGCGAGTTGGTGAACGCTCGCCCGACGTAGGGCGTGAGATAGGTCTGTGCCGGATCGAAGTAGAGCAACTCGAGGTCGCTCGTATCCATTTCGCTCAAGTTGATGCCCGATGCATCCTGCGGCACATGCGCCGGCCCCTGGTTCACGGGCTGCGGCTGCGGTGGCGGTTCAGGCTTCGGCTCCTGAACCGTCGTCGTGTCGGGCTGGGGAGGGGGTGGCTTCTGCTGCGCCTGGGCAAGCGCCGACGTGGCTGTTCCGCACAGCGCGATCCCGATTGCAACGGCCAGGTATTCACGCGGCCGCGCGCCTGCCCCCCTCATGACCCCCCTTCAGGCGCGAAAGCGCCGGTACTCAGTTGCCGCTGTTAACGGCGTTCGCGAACTGACTCGACTGCGCCGCCGTCGCGAAGGCGGACATACCGACCAGATTATGGAAGTTTGCGTCCTGACCAAGGCGCGCGAACGCGCCCATGTTCTGGGCAAAGAAGGACATCGCCTGAGGCTCATTCGCGAGGCGAGCAAAGGCGCCGGCATTTTGGGCCATTACTGCGACCGCCTGAGGATAAGCCGCGGCCATCTTGGCCATTTGCGGATCGATTCCACGCGCTGCCGCTGCGGCGACCTGGATGTTGAGCGCCTGCGCAGCCTCAGCAGCAGCCTCGATGGCGCGCGCGTTGGCGCCCGCCTTTTCGAAGGCATTGGCGCTTCCGCCGATGGCCTGAATCGTCCTTGCGGCAAACACCTGATTGAACGAAGCGTCCGACGATACCGCACGCAGCGCTGCCGCGTTTTGGCCGAGCGCCATGAAGAATCCGGCATCGGATTTCAGGACGCCCATGGCTCGCGCATCAGCTGCCAAAGACTCGAAGGCCGCCGTCTGCTGGGCCATGACGCCATTCGACGTCCCTGCATTCCGGGCTGCTACCTCAAAGGCGTTCACATCGCCCGCGTAGCGCGCAAATGCTGCCCCGTTCTGTAGCATGAAGCGCAGCGCAGGCTGGTGCGCCGCAAGCGCATCAAAGGCTGCCCCGTGATTCATCACCATCGAGAACGCTGCAGGTTGCGATGCGAGCAGCATGAACGCGTCAGAGTTCTTGAGAACCACGTCCATCGCCTGCGGGCTTCTTCCCAAGGCGGTGTCGATCGCCTGCGCCCGGGTAATCGTGGCATTCAGAAGGCTGCCGTTGCGGGCCAGGCTTTCAAAGGCCGGCGCGCTGGACGCAATTGCATTGATCACGTTCTTGTTGAACGCCGATTTGAAGTTCGCATCCGATGACGCCACCTGATCGAACGCCTTCGCATTGTCGCGCAGGGAAGCGAAGAATCCCGGATCTCCCTTGAGCACGTTCATTGCCGCTGCGTCCGCTGCCAGTTCCTGGAAGGCCTGGGCTTCGGAAGCCATGACATCGTTCGACTTGGCCTGAGCAGCCGCTTGCTCGAACGCTGCGAAATTATCCGCATAGCGGCCGAAGACGACTCCATTCTCCAGCATGACCTGCAGTGCGGGTTGGTGGTTCGCGAGCATCTGGAACGCCGACCCATGATTGGCGACCGCGTCCAGAACCATTGGCTGAGCTGCCAAGAGCTTGAACGCATCGGCGTTATGCGCGAGCGCTTCCGTCGCCTGCGTCCCAATAGCGCCGCCCTTGCTCAATTGCTGGGCGGATTGCGCCAGCATCTGCATCGCATGCGGGTCGCCAGCAATCGACTTGAACGCGTCGGCGTTCGCTGCAAGTGCCGATAATGCGGCCGGGTTCTTGGCAAGCGTTCCGAAATTCGGGTCGCGTGCCAGTTTTCGGAACTCCGGATTCTTGACCATCGCCTCGAACGCGTCGGTCTGCATCAGCTGCGGGACCGACGTATCGCCAAGAGTGACGTCTGCGTCACTGACCTGGCTCGACACGTAGCGCTGAGCCGGGGCAACGGTGCCCGAGCTCGGCCCCAACGGTGGATAAACGCGGCCAAGACCATACGCACCAAGCCCGACAGCCAGAACCGCTGCGCTGGTCAGAATCATCCTGCGATTATTGGTGGAAAGCGAAGTCGCCATTGTTGCCCCCTGGACCAAAGCCAAGAGGTTCGATTTCGCATTTTGTTAATGGAAAGTCAACGAAAGGTCGGTTCGATGACACTCAAGGACCGTGTTGTTATATCATTGAAACTACAGCCGTTTTCCTGATCCAAAACGCAATTCGCACGAATCCTTCAATCCTTTTAACCATTTAGCAAAGGTCGGCGGAAAGGATGTTTCCATAAACCTCGCGTCGAGGTGACGGAGACAAAAAATGCGCACCCGACTTATTGCTGTCGCGGCTTTCCTGGCCGTCGGAAGCGAAGCCCATGCCGAGCCGGCCAAAACGCCCGCCGTTCAAGCCGAGCAACCTCAGCGCGCACCTACAAAACCAGTCGTGCTTGCCGCTGCCGAGACGGTGAAGGCGACCGCAGGCGATTCTGCCCAATCGGCGCCAACGCAGTCGAGGCACAGGATCGCGCGCGTGACCACCTGCCGATGCGGTGATCCGGACCCCGGCGAGACCACTGACGGCAACCCCGAGCAATAAGCTCGAACTTACTTTCCTGCTGCTGCGATCTGCGGCGGAGCAATCGGACGAATAACCGGGATCTCGCCGTCCCCGACTGCGGCAAAGGCCGACCAGTAGAATGGGTGCGACGTGTTCGCATCATCCATCAGCGCCTGCTGCGACATTCGGAGGGCGGTGACCGTCGGTGTGCCCGGAGGGGCCGAGAACAGCCCGGTCATTAGCCGCTGCGTTGCATTGTAATCGTCCGGAACGGGCCAGTGGCTGGCGATCACCAGACGAGCCCCTGCGCCGACGAATGCCCTCACGAGACCGTCGAGAGCGACATCGCCACCGGTTGAAAGGCCGGCCTGCTGGGTAGCGACCGCGCTCGCCTTGCCGGCAGTGTCGCACGCCGAAAGGATCACCAAATCCGCGTCGAGGTGAAGATCGAAGATTTCCTTGAACGTCAGGAGTCCGTCAGAGCCGTTCCCGCCGAAGCTGGTCAGCAGCGCGGGCTGCGCCGGGCATTTGGCCGCACGGGCAGTGACGACACCGTGCGTGGCGAAATGCAGGATCCTGTATTGGTCGAGGTCATCCCGCGCCTCGAGGCCGGTATCGGTGAATTTGTCCCCGGTGACGATATCGACTCCATTGGGATCGAATTTCCTGAGTATCGAACCGGCGGTCTCAAGCTCCTTTGCCGAGATCGGATGTGTCCAGGATGACAGCGGCAGGAGGCAATCGCGATCTGCCGCTGCAGGCACGATTCCTTCGGCCGTCGTCGCCGGTGGCGTGTTCTGGCCGAGGCCAAGATATTCCTTGCGGCCGGCCGACGGCCGCGCGCTGCGCAACTGCGCGAACGAGCGCGGGCTGACCGACGTCGAGATGTCGCGGTCGCGACCGAGCCAGCTGACGCCGCGGAAGTCGTAAGCCGCCTGGTCGCTCGCCTTGGCGCGCTTTTGGTAGGAGTCGACCGATGCCTGGTCCATCACCAGCAGGTTCGCGGGGAGCCGAAGCATCGCTCCGTCGGGCTCGAATATGAGGTGCTTAACCGGCCGGATATCCGCGTCGAACGGGCCGAACAGCTCGGTGTAGAGCTGGTGTGAAAGCGCGACGTCGAACGGATAGGTCGTTCGTTGCCCGTTTTCGATCGTCGAGATCGTCTCGCGCAGCGCCGACACCTGATCGTCGAGTTGCTTCGAGGTTGCTTCCAGCCTGATCGCCCGCGCCGATGTCGGCGTGACCAGCATCGAGTAAACGCGATCGCCGACGATGGTCATCCGGTAATAGGCTTCCCCCGGCTTCAGGTTCTTCTGAAGATCGGAGAGCGAAATCGTGTCGCTCGAGACGGCGCGGAATCGCGGGAAGCTCGAAAGGGCGGCTTGCGTGGTGAGTTGCTCCTTTTGCGAATTGTCGAGGGCAGCGCGCAGCACGCGAGCGCGGACCGCCTCCTCGGGCGATGGCTTGGCGAGGTCTTGCAACCGCGCAAGCTCGATTCGCGCGCGCTCGACTTGGCGGGTCAGAGTCACCGACTGGCGGAAGAGGCGCGACGCCTCGTCGGTGCCGCCGGTGAGCTCGCGCGCGAGCACGGCCTGGGTCTGCGCAAGGCCCGGCCGGACCATCAGCTGGCTCGCCGCAAAGATCTCCGCATCCGATTTCGGATCATTGCCGTTCTTGAGCAGCAGGTCGACATAAGGCCTGAGCACGTTGGCGAAGCTCGGTGGCAGGTTGCTGGTGTCCGGCTGCGAATGGACGATGTCGCTGAACATCGCTTCAGCCGTCGCGAGCTGCCCACTGCGCGCGAGATAGCCGGCAAGGCGCGCCTTCGAGTTCAAAAGCACGGCCGAACCGGGGTAATTCACCTCGAGCAGATTGACTGCCTGTCGGTAAAGGCGCTCCGCCTCGACCCGGTTGCCCTCTTCCTCCGCGGTTGCGGCGAGGTCGCCGAATATCTGCGCGCGCATCCACAGGATCGACGCGACCTTGCCCCCGCGCACGGAGAGCAAGACACCATCGGCACGGCGAAGTGCGTCCTGGGCCCCGGCCTTGTCGCCGGTCAATCGCAGCGCGGTGCCGCGAAGCTGGAGCGCCTGGCCGTCGAGGATCTGGGTCTTCTCATCGGGCAGGAGCTCGTCGCTCTGCTGGCCGAGCTGCTGGCCGAACTTCGAATCCGCATTCAATCTTTTCGCGGTCATGTCGTCGATCTCGAGCCCGGCGGCGGTGGCGCTCGCATTGCCCGATGATGCCTTGGGAAGCGCCTTGTCGAGTTCAGCGAGCGCGGCCTTCGGATCGCCTTGATTGAGGTCATGTATGGCGCGGTAGTTGCGCAGTCGGCGCCCGACGATCGGGTCGGATCCGACGAACTCGGCCGCTTTGGCAAAGAGCGAATCCGCCTCGGCGTAGCGGCCGAGATTCGATCTTTGCAGCGCTTCGTTGACGAGTGCCTCGGCGCGGCTCACCGGCGCTTCGCCCGATGCGCTGCTCGCGGCCGCGAAGAACTCGGCGGCCTCCGCATAGCTGCCCGAATTGTTGCGGCGATAGGCTTCATCGAGCGCCTTGTCGGGCGCGAGCGTTCCCGCCTGGACGCGCGCAAAGGCGGCGGGATCGCCGGCTCCGGTGGTTGCGATCGAAATTTCGCCCTTCAGCGCCTGGTCGGCAACGAGGCTCCTGAGCGCAAGCTGCAGCGCACTGTCATAGCCGGCGAGGCCCTGGGCTGCGTAGACGAAGCGTCCGTGGTTGAGCGTGTACGCCCGATAGACTACGTCGGCGTCCTTGAGCTTGCATTCGGTCACGTCGACGGCGCCAAGCTCGGCGAGGTTGGTGCGATGCGTTCCCGAGCAGGCCGCATGGTCGTTACGATCGGCGGCGATGCGCGCCGCAGCCGATCCGTTGTCGCGCAGCTTGTAGATCTTCCCGACGGCGAGCGTGGCGTCGCGACAGGTGATCGAATAGCCAAGGTCGAACATGCCGGTCAGCGCCTTGTCGCTGGTGAGGCTCTGCGCCGAGCAGAAGCTCGTCCCCGAGCTGCCGATGCGCCAGCTGTCGCGGACGCTGAGCGGCGTTGCCGCAGATGAGGGAGCGGCGCCGGCCAAGGCGGCGACTAGGGCGAAAATGGCTAATCCTGTCCTGTCCATTTGACGCTCCAATTAATTCGGGGTCCCCGGACCTTCGTTGAAAATATCGCTGCCGCTGGTGACCGGCTGATCGAGTTGCGGGTTCAGCTGCACGGGATTGGTGCTGATCAGGCCAAGAGCCGCATCGACGTCCGATTGGTCGCTGTCGCTCTTACCCGATTTCTTGTCCGACTGTTCTTGCTGTTGCTGCTGGTCGACCGGGTCGGGCGGCGTGATGTCGACCGCGCTCACCACCTGTTCGATGGGTCCCAACACTGACGACGATTCCGTTGTCTCCGGAGGAGGCGCTGGCGGCGGCGGCGGCGGAGGCGGAGGAGGCGGCGGTGGCGGCGGCGGCGGTGGCGGCGGCGGCGGTGGCGGCGGCGGCGGTGGCGGCGGAGGAGGCGGCGGCGGAGGCGGAGGCGGCGGAGGAGGCGGCGGCGGCGGTGGCGGTGGAGGTGGAGGAGGCGGAGGCGGAGGCGGAGGCGGAGGCGGAGGCGGAGGAGGCGCTGCGCAATTGGTGCTCGGTATCGGACAGCCGTTGATCGTCGATCCTTGCGTAAAGGTGCCCGTGGTGTGAACGCCCCCCGCGAAGGCGTCTCCGGTTACGCTGGTTCCATCCGACTTGAGTTGTCGTCCGTAGATATCGACCGCGACTGCGGGCTGGGTAATGCCACCATTCACATTATAGACGAACAGGCCGCCATCGCCGACGGCAATCCCGCCCATGTCGGTCGCGGTGCCGCTATTCTCGACGAAGAACGTGGCAGTGGGCTCGGCGAAGATCTCTCCCGCACCGACAAAGCCAAGCGGATTGGACGTGCCGCCATTGGTTGCCAGGTCGGTGTCGCGCCCCGAGTAATTTGGATCGCCCTCCAGCTTTGTCAGGATCGCACCGTCCGTGATCCAGATATTCGGCGCGTTGAGAAGAAGGGTCCCGGCGAGCTTTTCGCCGCTCGTATCGAGCATAACGAGGCTGCCGGTATCGGTATTCACCTCAATGTTCTTGCCGGCAACGAACGTCAGCGAATCCGAAGCCCCTGCATTGATGAATCGGACGTCGCCTAGGACCTTGATCGAGCCCGAGTAGCTGTCGACGAATATGTCGCCGACGCCACCGCCGCTCGTCTGGCTGCCTTCGATCTTTACGTCACCGATGATGATGTCCGGCGATGGTCCGTCGTCCGTCGAGGATGAGCTCACCGTTACCGACTTCGCGTTGATGTCACCATCTTCGTTCAGGACATAAGCCCCAGTGGGGGCCTGCAAGCCGCTGCCAATATAAACTGGCTGATTGGAGTAAGCGTTGAAGATGATGAAATCGGTAAGTCCGGTGACCCCGAGCGCCGCACCCGTGGCGATGTTGATGTCGCCGGACGTCACATAAATGTCGGCCGCGCTGACGGTTCCCGTGAAACTGGCGAGTCCCGAGCTGTAGAAGAAGGCACTCCCGCCAGTGCCGGTTACAGTAACATTGTTGACGCTTAGCGTGCCGCTACTTGCATAAAGATCGACCGAACTGCCGGCCGAAAGCGTGCCCGTCGTCGTGAGGCTCCCTCCTGCGCTGACGAACAGGTCGCCCGGCACCGTCAGATCGCCCGTCGAGAAATCTCCACTGGTTGAGATGTAGAGGTTGGTGACGTCGGGGTTTCCGTTGATCGCGACAGTGCTTCCATACAGATCCAGCGTGTCCGCGCTGACAGTTCCGGTCGAGCCGCCCGTCGAGAAAGTTACCGGCCCGCTGAAAGTGTCGGCCTGGAGCGTTCCGGTTACATTGATCGCCGCGCTGTTCTGGGCGGTGATGTCGACCGAATCGCCGCCGTCCAGCAACGCGTCGCCATCGACCGAGAGCTTGTGCCCATTATCGGCGAGGAACTTGATCCCGCCTTGGCCGGAGGACGAATAGTCGCTGACGCTGAGATCGCCGGAGAAAGTCGTGTCGCCTTTGGTCGCCTCGATCAGAACCGGACCATCCATTCCGGCGATGACGTGCGAGGTGATGTTCGTGGCCGCCTGCGAGCCGATCGTCAGGCCCGTCGTTCCGCCCCCGGTGGTGAAGTCCGCGGTGAGGACGATCTGACCGTTTACGACGGTTGCGCTGGTCGCCGCATCAAAGCCGATATTGCCGTCGAGCAGCATCGTCAGTGCCTGATTCACCGGCACTGTCGTCATGTAGATGCTGTGATTGTCTGTGCTGACCGTATTCGCGGGACCACCGGTCGTACCGGTATGCACGATCCCGTTTGAGTCCGTCGTGCCGCCGCCAAATGGAATTGAAATGTTGAACAGTCCGGAGTTGAACGTGATGGACGCGGCGTTGGCGGCTACAAACGCGGTCGACCCGTTGACCTGGATATTGCCGCCTTGCTCAATGCGCGGAGCGACCAGCCCAACGTACGAGCTCCGGGCGTTGATGGTTGCGCCCGGCATGATTTGAATCGGGCCCGCACTCGTCGCCGACTTCGAAAAGCTCGTCGAGAAGCCCGAACTGCTGGTCGTGAAGCCGTTCGGGAGGTCGACGCTGGTGAGCAGCAGCCCACCGACGTCGATCGACGCTTTTGATCCGACCAAGAACCCGCCCGGCGTGTAGAACCAGACGTTTCCGCCAGTCGTGCCGTCCGAGAGCTTGCTGAGAAGCGAGCCGTTGAACTCGACCTCGCGGGTTGCGTCGGTCGGAAGGATTCTGTTGAGAACCGTAAAGTCGCTCACGCCCGACGCTGCCTTGAACGTCGCAGTATCGCCGAGCGGAAGGAAATCGATGTGACCGGTCCCCGATGTGTCGCTCGGCGCCCAGTTGATCGTCGCCGTCGAGCTTCCAACCGTCACCGTTTCAATGCCGGCGGTCGAGCGGTCGTAGGTGATTGTGCCCGAAGCCGTGGTCGGAGTTCCCTGGAACGCCTGCGCCCAGGCGCGCTGCGGAGTCAGTGCGACGGTGATCGCGAGGGTCGCGCAGGAAACGAGGAGCCTGTGCCTCTTCAGTCGGTACGCTGGATACAGAGGATGTGACATGACATCAGTACTTCCATGGCCACAGTCGGGTGGTGAGCGAGACGAGGAATCGTACGGGCGGCTTGCGGTTGTCAGAACCGACGTGCGTAAGCGGGAGTGCGAGCGCCGCGTCGACCACGAAGCGGTTCCAGTTTGCGCGCGCGCCCGCGCCAATCGAGTTTAGGTGCTCGCGCTCAGTGACGATGATCGGGCTGCCGTGATGCCGGACCTCGACATGGTCCCAGAATGCATAGCCTTCGACCGCGGGTTTGCCTGCGCTCACCGGTATGCGGCTGCCGTAGCGGATCTCGGCCTGCGTTCCGACGCCGCTGTCGCCTAGCAAAGCGCCGGGATCATAGCCCCTGCCGCTGGTGTAATTGCCTGCCGCGAATTCCTCGAAGCTCATAACGGCCTTGCCGGAATATTGAGCGCGCGCAGTGAGTGCGAAGGTGAGCTTCGGGATCGGCCTGACTTCGCCGTTGAATGTGTACCTGAGCACGGTCGCATTTGAATGGCCGCCGAGACGGCTCGGAGGAACGCTGCTGACGTCGGGGCAGGCGTAGTTCGCAAAGCCTTGGTAGATGACGATTCCGCAACGTGTTGCACCCAGTGCGTGGAAGCCGTGTCGAAGTTCGAGCAGCCCTGAGAAATGCCACGGCGGCTCGGCCGAGGAGAATGCCGGGTTCGAATAACGCGTCGGAACGATGTCGGCCCCGAGGCGGACGAATCCTACACGCAGCCGGTCACGGGTGAGATGCGTGAAATCTGTATCCTGGTTCGTTCTGAACCAGACATCCTGGTTGATCACGTCCATGCCGACCGAGCCGCGGATCGTCTCGGCCTGCGTTCGCACGAACGGATAGCCGAGTTCGGCCGTCCCGAGCAGCGTCTTGGCAAGCACGTGGGCATCATGCACCGTTGGCCGCGCCCAGGCATAGGTGAAAGCGCCGCCGAGGGTCAGGCCTTCGGGCCCGATGCGCATCTCATGCGCGAGCTGAATGGTCTGCTGCTCATGCAGATCTGCCGTGCTGTAGAAAGAAACCGAGGTGCGGTCGCCCAGGCCCGTCAGGCCAAAGAACTGAGCGCGTGCGAGGCCGCCCCACGGTCCGAGCGCCTGGCTTCCGCCATTCTGCACCACGAAATCGGCATAAGCAGGAAGCCGCTGCACCGTGACGTCGCCGACGACATCCCCGGGGACTCCATCACCCGCCGGTCGTAGCGTCAGGCGCACCGTGTAGCCCGGAAGATCGCTCGCCAGCAGCAGATAGCGCTCGGCCTCGTAACGGTTGAACAAGGGGCGCTTGGTCAGTTGGTTGAGATAGGCGGCAAGGATCGTCTCGGCGCCGGTGGCCTCGCCGCGCACCCGGACCGCGGTCAGGCGCGCCATCAACACCTGAAACTTGACTGTGCCATTCTCGATGCGCTGCTGAGGCACCTGGACCGCGGCGATATAGCCTGCGTTGCGCAGCATGGTGGCGGCACGATCGCGGATCTCGCAGACGGTCGAGATCGGAACGTCACGGCCGACGAAGGGCGCGTATGCGGCTGCGATCTGATCGGCGGTGAGGCCCTGCAGTCCCTCGAAGTCGGCCGTCCTCAGCACGAAATGGATCGAGCGGAACTCGGGACCGTCGAGCGCGCAGGGCGCACGTTCAATCCCGCCTTCAACTTCGAGCTTGCTGGGCGGCGGTTGTGTCGGCGCAACCGGACGCGTGACTTCCTCGCGCGTCGGAGGAAGGGGCGGAGGCGGACTGGACTGCGCGTAGGCATTTCCCGGCAGCGACGCGAAAAAAATCGCGCTTGCACTGAGATATGCGCAGCGGCGGCGGCGACGGCGGCCGCGAGAGATTATCCGTAGGTATCCGAGCTTCACCTGGGGGTGCCCCCTTCCCCACACAGCCGAGTCGAAAATCAAAGAATCGCAGAGTTAGAGCAATTTAACCATCTTTCATCAACCTACATTTAACCACTGTTAAATTTGCCCATCCGCCGGGCGATTTTACGGTGCTGGCGGACTCGACGGAACCGCAGCCATGCGACAGTGATTTTGAAGTCATGACGAAGGCTGACAAGACCACGAGACTGTCCTGGCCTTGGTGGTCGGCGTGGGCACTTCTCGCTGTTGCCGCCACGTCGATGCTGACCATCGCCGCGACCTTGTACGACATTTTGTAGGCTCGGGTGGCCGTCGCGCTTCCGCCGAAGCCAGCTGCGATCATCGTCACTGGAACTGCTTTGCCGGAAGCCAAGTCGGAGCGCGCCTACAAAGTCGACCGTATCGGACGAAAACAGATCGAGCAGTCGCCCAGCCACGAGCTCGACCAGCTGCTCAAGGATGTGCCGGGCGTGCAGCTGTTCCGTCGCTCCGACGCGCGCAGCGGCCATCCGACCAGCCAGGGCGTGACGCTGCGCGCGCTTGGCGGGAATGCTTCAAGTCGCGCCCTGCTTGTCCTCGATGGCGTGCCGCAGACGGATCCGTTCGGTGGCTGGATCAACTGGCCTGCCTACGATCCGGCCGACCTCTCCGAAATACGCGTGGTTCGCGGCGGTGGGAGTGTCGCAAATGGTCCCGGAGCGCTCGCCGGAACGATCGAGATGGAAAGCCGTGTCGATACCGGCGTGAGCGGCGAGGCCGACGGCGGCAGCAGGGATTCGATTGAGACGCGCGCGCGTGCGGGCATCGACGCCGGGCACGGGGTGCTGAGCCTGTCCGGACGCCTGGAGCGAGGCGATGGCTTCATTCCGATCACCGCTGATACGCGCGGTCCCGCAGACAAGCGCGCGCCGTATAGCGAATGGAGCGGCCGCTCGCGCTGGGTAACGGCGGTCGCGCCTTCGACCGAGCTGCAGGCTATCCTCGATGCATTCCATGACTGGCGAACGCGCGGAACCGACTTCAGCAGTGACCGCACGAACGGAACCGACGCGTCGCTGCGCCTGGTCGGAAATGGTGGCTGGCAATGGAGCGCGCTCGGCTACTGGCAGTGGCGCAACCTGCGCAGCAGCACCGCGAGCCTGAGCTCCGGACGCACGGTCGCGACGCGCGTGCTGCTCCAGGATTCGGTGCCATCGCATGGCCTCGGCGGAAGCGTGGAAGTGAGGCCACCAATGCCCGATGGAATCGAGCTTCGACTGGGCGCCGATGCTCGGCGCACTAGCGGCGAGACTCGCGAGCTTGCCAACTATGTTGGGGGCGAGCCGACGAAGCGGCGGCGCGCGGGCGGCGCGACATGGACGAACGGCGTTTTCGCCGAAGCCTCGGCCGAATTTCACCGAACGACACTCAGCGCCGGTGTCCGGCTTGATCACTGGCAGGTCTCGCAAGGTCACCTGTTTGAAGAGACATTCGCGACCGGAGCGGTCACGCGGGATGAACGATACGCAAGTCGTAACGGCTGGCTCCCTACTGCGCGCGGTGGAATACTGGCACAGCTCGGAGGAGGGCTCAGAGCACGTGGCGCAGCCTACCTCGGCTGGCGCATGCCGACTCTCAACGAGCTGTTTCGGCCCTTTCGCGCCGGCGTTGATGCGACTGCCGCAAACCCCAACCTCGCTCCCGAGCGGCTTGCGGGCGCGGAGGGCGGCCTCGAGTTCATTCACGGCCCGTGGACTCTTTCGGCAACCGGCTTCGTCAACCGACTTCGCGACGCCATCGCCAACGTAACGCTTGGCCAAGGTCCAGGCATTTTTCCGCAGGTCGGCTTCATTGCCGCAGGTGGGAACTATCGGCAGCGCCAGAATGTCAACGCCGTGAAGGTGCGTGGCCTCGAGGCGTCGGCGCAGTGGTCGAGGGGCCCGTGGGCGCTGCGTGCAGCAGCTAGCCTCACTCACGCGCGGATGGAGACAATTGGATCCGCGGCCAATCTCAACGGCCTGCGGCCGGCGCAGACACCCAATTTCGCCGCCGGCATTTCCGCGAGCTGGGAAAAGGACGGTAAAGGCTTCGATCTCGACTTGCGGCGGATCGGCGGCCAGTATGAGGACGACCTCAATACCCGGCTGCTCAAGGCCGCAACGACGCTCGACGCATCGGCGTCGTGGCCGCTCGGACGGCGCTGGCAGCTCGTTGCGCGCGCCGAGAATCTCACCAACGCGCTGGTGATGGCAGCGTTTAACGGCGACGGGTCAATCGAACGCGCGACTCCGCGGACTTTGTGGATCGGGATCAGGCTGCGATAGGACCTTCCAGAAAGAGATGAATGACCAACGATGAAGTTCGCTCAGCAACCCTGAGCAAGGTTCCCGCGATCACTTTTGGCTTCTGGATCATCAAGATCCTGGCGACGACACTGGGCGAAACCGGCGGCGACACCGTGACGATGAGTTGGCTCGGGGAGACAACCGACAATGCGGTGCCGGGCGGATACCTAATCGGGACCGTCTTGTTCGGTGTGGCGCTTGTCGTGCTCGTGTTGCTGCAAATCCGCGCGCGGCGATTCAGCCCCTGGCTTTACTGGGCGACGATCGTCGCTTCGACGACATGCGGAACGACCCTGGCGGATTTCTGCGACCGGTCGCTGGGGATCGGATATCCGGGCGGTTCGCTCCTGCTCTTCGCCTGTGTTCTTCTCAGCCTATTCGTTTGGCACAAGGCCCTTGGACACGTCGACGTGAACCGGGTTACCGGTCCGCGGGAAGAGACCTTTTACTGGATCACGATCACATTCTCCCAGACGCTCGGGACGGCGCTCGGCGACTGGTCGGCGGACGACTTTAGCGAGGGAGGCTGGGGACTAGGCTATTCGGGGGCCGCTTTGGTTTTCGGCGGGGCACTCGCATTGCTGGCAGTCCTCTATTTCAGCACCAAGGCCAATCGGGTGGGGCTGTTCTGGGCGGCATTCATTCTGACGCGCCCGCTCGGCGCGACGGTCGGCGACTTCCTCGACAAGCCGCTGGCAAAAGGCGGGCTCGCGCTCAGCCGGCCGATCGCTTCGCTGGTCATGACCGCCGCAATCGTTGGGCTCATCATCTTGCTTCCGCAGCGGCCGGGAACCCATCCGGGAACGGCGGACGTACGAACGTGAAGCCTCTGCCATGGCTGGCCGCTCTCGCATTGCTCGGAGCAGCCTTCCCCGCGTTCGCCGGACCGCCCTACCAAACCGACGATCCGGAACCGACTGATCTCGGCCATTGGGAGATTTACTCGTTTGTCGATCTCGACGGCCGGCGCAGCGACATTGACGTCGAAGGCGGGTTAGACCTGAATCTCGGCGCAGCGAAAGACTTGCAGCTGACGGCCACTTTGCCGCTCGCCTTTTCGCACGCGGCGGGGGCTGGTTGGCGCAGCGGGCGCGGTGATGTCGAGCTTGGCGCGAAGTATCGCTTCGTCGACGACAAGGATGATGGCTGGCAGGTTGCGGCTTTCCCCCGCGTGATTCTGCCCACTTCGGCGAAGGATCTCGGAGGGAATCGCGTACGACTCTTGCTGCCTGTCTGGGCGGGGAAGGACTTTGGAACGACGTCGGTGTTCGGCGGCGGCGGTTATGAAATCAATCCAGGCAGCGGCAACCGTAACTTCTGGCAGGCTGGCGCAGCCGTGACGCGCGACATCACGGATGAGCTGCAAATCGGCGCAGAAGTTTCGGCGAAGTCTGCCGATACGCGGGATGGCAAGGGGAGCGTTGGCCTGGATCTCGGGATGATCCACAAGCTCGGCGGCGCCTACTCGCTTCTCGTCGCTGGCGGTCCCAGCTTTTCCGCCGGCGAGACGACCTTTCACGTCTATGTGGCGGTGGGCCTCAATTTCTAAATAAAGCCGCTCGAATATATTAACTATTGATAAGGTTTCTCGATCCCCGCATAAAGCGGCGGCTCGGTTTCGCGTTAAGGAGACCGAGCTTGTTCTTTCGAATGTTCTGCCGCCTATTCGGCCACCGACGCTGCGCCCGCAACGCGCATCGCAAGAACGGGCGCTGGCATAGTCGCTGCAAGCGCTGCGGTTCCAAGCTCGTTCGCCTGTCTGGCGCCGGGTGGACAGAAGTCGCGAAGCTTGCCTGAGAGTTATTTCGCGCGGGTATAGAGGAAGGCGGTGATGTCGCGAGCGTCGCCTTCGCCGACGCTAAGATCGGGCATTGCCGTTCCTGGGGAAACCTGTTGTGGGTCGCGGATCCACTTCTCCATGTTTGCCGGCGTATTCGAGAGGTGCCCCGCGATGATGGCCCGGAGCGCGACTCCATCGAGCGGCGGCCCGACCGTGCCCGTTGCATTGCGCACGTTCTTCAACGAGTGGCAGCTTCCGCAGCCATATTGAATGAACATCGCTTCGCCGCGGCTTGGGTCCCCGCCGACATCGACTGCGGCATGGGTGCGCAAGCGGTCGCGCTGCTGCACATATTCGCGGACGATTCCGATCAGCGCGACGACGAAGATCAACCCCGCAAGGATCCCGAAGAACGATTTAGCTGAGAGGGAGCGCAGCACGACCGCCCTCCGAGGATTTGAGCCACTTGTAAGCGAGCACCAGCGCAGCAGCGCCGTGAACGAGCCCGCCGGGGATCCACATGATCAGCCCGGCGAGCCGCTGGTCGTCGACGGGATCGAGTCCGACTCCGGTCATGCCCATTGCGGCATAGTCAGCGTACCACGGGCTTGACGAGAAGCTCATCAGCGCACCGAGCGCTCCGCCGATCAGCGAGGTTGCGAATAGGCAGGCTGCCGACACGCCGTAGCCGCTGCTTCGACTGCGCGGGTGGAGCATCGCCCACCAGAAGAGCAGCGAGCTTATGAAGAAACAGGCGTGTTGCGCGATGTGCCAGCCGAAGCTGTCCAGTGCGCGATCGAACAAGGGCGGTGCGTGCCACGACCACATGACGACTGCCTGCATGGCCGTTGCGGTGACAGGCTCGGTCAGCGTCTTCCAGAGCGACTGCAGTGGTGACTTCCAGTTGCCGCCGAGCGCCAGTCGAAGCGGTTTCGGCAATCCCCAGGAGAGCACTCCGCCCGCGCCGGAGGACGCGAGAAGCAGCGTCGCGACAAGCATGATCAGCTCGTGTTCGATCATGTGCATGGTGAAGCTGCGCTCGCCGGCCTCGTGCAGCGGAGA
>Ga0310810_10003476_pt1 | contig 17171 bp, 15 predicted proteins | sample NCmetagenome_FD_207641 | JGI IMG/M metagenome (GOLD analysis project Ga0310810, IMG submission 207641) | Soil microbial communities from experimental microcosm in Duke University, North Carolina, United States - NC | ecosystem: Engineered > Artificial ecosystem > Soil microcosm > Unclassified ... | reverse complement strand
ACGAAGACGGGGTAGCCGAACGGGTTCGCGACGGGTTCGCCCAGCCGGAGCGCGACGTGCTGTGCGACCGGAATCCCCGCGCCGCGCATCAAGGTCTTGAAGACGTCCTTGTCCATGCACACGGACGAGGCAAGCACGCCCGGCCCGACATAGGCGACGCCGGCGAGCTCGCAAAGCCCCTGGACGGTGCCGTCCTCGCCGAAGGGCCCGTGGAGGAGCGGCAACACGACGTCGACCGCGCCGAGCGTCGCCGGGGCCGAGTCGGCCGGGACCGGCAGTGTCTCCGCGACCGTCCGCGTCGGAAGCTCGGCACGTGCACCTCCCGCCGGGAGCGACCAGCGGCCGTCGCGGCCGATCTCGATCGTCTGCACGTCGTAGCGTCCGGGGTCGAGCGCCGCGGCGACCGAGGCCGCAGACGCGAGGGAGATCTCGTGCTCGCTCGAGCGTCCGCCGGCGAGAACGGCCAGCCGCACCCTACGGCTCACGGCGGCGGCGGCGGCGTGGTCGTCGGCAGCGTCTGCGCCGGTGTCGTCGGCGGTGGCGTCGTCGGCGGCGGTGGTGTCGTCGGCGGTGGCGTCGTCACGTCGGGGGGTGGCACGTAGGCGCCGACCGTCAGCTTCACGACCGTCTTCGGGTCGGCCTGCGCGTTGCCGGTGGGGTCCTGGCTGATCACGAGCCCGTCGAGCGCCTGGTCCTCCGTCTCTTGCTGCGTGACGCTCGACCTGAAGCCGGCCGCGCGCAGCGTGGCCCGCGCATCCGCGACGCTCTGGAGCGAGACGTCGGGCACGGCCGTCGTCTTCGGGCCCTGCGAGACGGACAGCGTCACCGAGGAGCCCCGTGAGGCGGTCGAGTTCCCGGGCGGGTCCTGGTTGACGACCTCGCCGGCGGGCCGGTTGCTCGCGACGTCCGCACGGCCCACGGTGAAGCCGGCGGCCTGGAGCTGCGCCGCGGCCGTGTCGTAGGTCTGCCCGATCACCGCGGGCACGGCGACCGGCTTCGGCCCGCTCGACACGTTGACCCGGACCGAGGCGCCCTCGACGACGATCTTCCCCGGTGGGGGATCCTGGGCCGTGACGGTGTCGGACTGCTTGTTCGACGGCACCTCGTGCACGTCGGCGTCGAGCCCCAGGCTGGTCAGCTCCTTCACCGCCGTGTCGCGAGACTTGCCGACGAGCGACGGGACGCTGACGTTCTTCTTCCCGCTCGAGACCAGGATCGTGACCATGCTGCCCTTCGGCTGCTTCGAGCCGGCCTCCGGGTCCTGGTCGTAGACGTAGCCCTGCTTGACGTTGCCGTTCGGCAGGCGACGGACGTTGTCGACGAACCCGTCGGCACGGATCAGCGCGACGGCCTTCGACTCGAGGATCCCGTTGTAGTCGTCGACGGCGACCGGCTCGTTCGCGTCGATCTGGTCGCGCACGTTGTCGTAGAAGAGCCAGGCGCCGATGCCGAGCGCGATCGCCGCTCCGAGCGCGACGAGCCACGGCCACCAAGGCCGGCCTCGCCTCACCGCGCCCTCGTACGACCGATAGCGCTCGTCCCCGCCGACGCCCCCGGGCCGGACGGGAGCGGCGACGGCGGTGGCGGCCGTGCTCTCGCCCCGGAGAACCATCGTCGCCGCCTCTTCGGTCTCCGGGACCACCGCCTCGCCCCGTCCGACGAGCTCGAGGTCGCGGTCCATCTCCTTCGCCGAGCGGTAGCGATCGGCGGGCTCCTTCGCGAGCGCCCGGAGCACGACGAGATCGACGTCGCGGGGGATCTCGGGGCGCAGGGTGGATGGCGCCGGGGGGATCTGCGAGAGGTGCTTCATCGCGATCTCGACCGGCGTCTCACCGGTGAACGGAACCTCCCCGGTGAGGAGCTCGTAGAGGACGATCCCGATCGAGTAGAGGTCGGAGGACTCGTCGACGGGCGCGCCGCGCGCCTGCTCGGGCGAGAGGTATTGCGCGGTGCCGATGATCGAGCCGGCCTCCGTCATCTGGCTCGTCCCGGCGCGCGCGATGCCGAAGTCGGCGACCTTCACACGCCCCTCGTTGTCGACGAGCACGTTGTGGGGCTTGATGTCGCGGTGGACGATGCCGTTGCGATGCGCGTAGCGCAGAGCGGCGAGCACCTGGCGGGTATAGGAGATCGCGACGGGGACCGGGCACATCCCACGGGTGACGATCAGCTCTTTGAGCGTGCGTCCCTCGACGTACTCCATGACGATGAAGTAGGAGCCCTCGGCCTCGCCGCGGTCGTGGATCGCGACGACGTTGGGGTGAGAGAGCCCGGCCGCGTGAGTCGCCTCGCGACGGAAGCGCTCGACGAACTGGACGTCGTTCGCGTAGCGCTCGTGGAGCATCTTGATCGCGACCTTGCGCCCGAGCTCCTGATCCTCGGCGAGCCACACGTCGGCCATGCCGCCCGAGCCGAGCTTGCGCTCGAGCCGGTACCGGCCGGCGAAGATCGTCCCGCGTCTTTCGTCCATCGTCGTCATCGGCTCCGAAGGTTAGGGATTCCCCGCCGGACGCAGGATTGCCTCCATGACCTGCTTCGCGATCGGCGCAGCAGTGACGCCGCCGGTCAGGCTCTGGTTCTCGAGCGCCACGGCGATCGCAACCTCGGGGCGCTGTCCCTCCCGCCCGGCGAACGCGATGAACCACGTCGTGTTCCGCCCGTCGACCCCCGTCTCTGCGGTGCCCGTCTTGCCGCCGACGCGGTAGCCGGGGATCTGCGCCGCCGTGCCGGTGCCGGCCTGCACGACGCTCACCATCATGTCCGCGATCTCCTTCGCGTTGACGGGGCCGACCGCGCGGCTCAGGCGTTCGCGGCGGGTGCGGGAGACGGTCTTCCCCTGCGGCGAGACGACCTTGTCGACGACCCAGGGTCGCATCACGATCCCCGCGTTGCCGACCCCTCCGGCGACCATCGCCATCTGCATCGGCGTCACGAGCAGCCGCTCCTGTCCGAAGGCCATCCGGCCCGCATCCACGTCCTGGTCGCGCTTCGGGTACCAGAGCTCGTGGTTTCGGTACAGGCCGCTCGGGTAGCGCTCGTTCTCCGGCGTCTCGAGCGGCGGGCGCTCGTAGAAGCCGAACTTCTTCGCCTGCTCGAGGATTCGCCTCGCGCCGAGCGCCTTGCCGATGTTGCAGAACACGGAGTTGACGGAGTGCTGGAGGCCCTGGGCGAGCGTCAGGTTCCCGAACGGCGCCTCGGTGTCGAAGTTGTTCACGCGCTTGCCGTAGACCGTGCAGTACCCGGGGTCGTAGAAGGACGAGTCCGGTGTGAAGCGGCGGGACTCGAGCGCCGCGGCGGCCGTCACGACCTTGAAGGTCGAGCCCGGGGCATAGAGGCCCTGCGTCGCGCGGTTGATCAGGGGCGCGGCCGGTCTGCAGTCGGCCGTCACGCGGTCGATCTTGTCGAAGTGCTCCTCGACGAGATTCGGGTTGTAGGTCGGGGAGGACGCCATCACGAGGAGCTTCCCGCTACGGGGGTCGAGCGCGACGACCGCCCCGCACTTCGACCCGAGCGCGTCGAGCGCGACCCGCTGCGCATGGAGATCGAGCGTCGTGACGACGGTGTCGCCGACGATCGGCTTCCCGGAGAGCTCGTGGAGCTGCTGGTCGACGAGGTCGGAGAGCGCGCGGTCGGTGCCCGTGAGCACCCCGTTGAGCGACTTCTCGAGCCCGGCACGGCTGCGCGAGATCGTCGAGTAGCCGACGACGCCTGCCGTGAGCGGGCCTTGCGGGTACCGGCGGAAGTAGTAGGTCTTTCCACCCCGCTTCTCGGCGCGGTTGCGCGCGAGGACCCGCCCGGGCGCGAGGATCAGGCCGCGCTTCACCTCGAACTCCGCGACGCGCTGGATCTCGTTGTCCTGGCGGGCCGCAAGGCCGGGCCTCGCCCAGGTCTGCCAGTACGTCGTCGCGACGATCAGGACGACGATCAGACCCATCGCCACCCGTGCGACGCGCGCGAGCTGCGGGTTCATCGCGACGTCACCACGGCGCGGTTCGAGACGAGCAGGAGCAGCGCGACCATCACGAGGTTCGCGACGATGCTCGTCCCCCCATAGGAGATGAACGGCAGCGTGATCCCCGTCAGCGGCACGAGCCGCAGCACGCCGCCGACGATGATGAACGTCTGGAGGGCGAAGCCGAAGCTGAGGCCGGCGGCGAGGAGCTTGGAGAAGCCGTCCTGGGCGGTGAGCGCGACGCGCATGCCGCGGGCGACGAGAGCGAGGAACAGGAGGAGCACGGCCGCGACGCCGATCAGGCCGAGCTCCTGCGCAAGGGCGGAGTAGATGAAGTCGGTCTGCAGGTACGGGATCAGCGGGGTTCCGTCGACGGTCTGGAACGTCCCCTTGCCGATCCCGGTGCCGCCGTAGCCGCCGTTCGCAATCGAGTAGAGGCTCTTGACGAGCTGGTACGAGTCGCAGTTCTGGCGGTACTCGAGCGCGCCGTTGATCGTGCAGTAGACCTTGTCGTCCGTCCACGGCTCGAGCCACACCGTCACGCGCTGCTGCACGCGATCGAGGGCGTTGTAGAGGAGGGCCGCGCCGCCGGCGAAGAGCGCGAGCCCGGCGAGCACGATCGAGAGCCGGTTGGTCGCGACGTAGAGCATCGCGAGGAAGATCCCGAAGTTGAGGAGCGCCGAGCCGAGGTCGCTCGTCTGGACGAGCACGAGCATCGCCCCGCCCCAGATCGCGAGCAGCGGGCCGAAGTCCTTCAGCCGGCCCTGCGCGAGCGCCTCGCGCTTGTCGCGCAGGTAGCCGGCCAGGAAGATGACCAGGAAGATCTTCGCGAACTCGCCCGGCTGGAACTGCAGCGGCCCGACCTCGATCCAGAGTCGCACGCCGTTGATGCGCTGGCCGAGCCCCGGCACCGACGGGAGGATCAGGAGGACGATCGCCGAGACGCCGAAGAGGTACTTGTAGCGCTCGAGGACGCGGTAGTCGTAACGGAGCACGACGAGCACGAGGCAGTACGCCGCGACGCCCACGGCGACCCAGACGAGCTGCTTGCGTCCGTCCTCCGGGTCGAGGCGGTAGACGAACGTGAGGCCGACGGCGCAGAGGAGCGCGGCGAGCGGCAGAAGCGTCGGGTCGGCGTGCGGCACCGTCAACCGCGTCACCGCGTGAGCCGCCACGAAGACGCCTCCGAGCAACAAGGCCCACGGCACCCAGCCGTAGTCGATCGCGCCGGTGCTCTGGAACCATGCGCTCGCGAATGCCGTCGACGCGACGAGGCCCGCGAGGAGCAGCGTGAGGAGCTCGCGGTTCCGGGCACTCATCGAACGACGCTCCACCACAGCGCCACGGCCCCGGCGGCCAGGATCGCGAGCAGCAGCAGGAGCGCCGGCCAGCGGCTCCCCTTCCCTGCGCCGTGCCGGCTGACGTCCTCGAGGGTCGGCCCGTCCGGTCCGGTCTCGTCCTCGTCCTCGCCGTCCAGTCCGGGGACGAGAGTCGGCGGCGCTTCGGCCTCGGCATCGACGAGCTCGAAGAGCACGACCGTGACGTTGTCCTCGCCGCCTGCCGCGTTCGCCGCCTGGACGAGGGCCTCGCCGGCGTCGCGCGGCGCTCCGCCGGTCGCCTCGAGGACGCGGAGGATCTCGTCGTCGCGCAGCATCGCGCTGAGCCCGTCCGAGCAGAGCAGCAGGAGGTCCCCCGGGACGACGGCGAGGGTCAGGGTGTCGACCTCGACGTCGGCATCCGTGCCCAGCGCGCGGGTGATCACCGATCGGTGGGGATGGACCGCGGCCTCGTCTTCCGTCAGCCTGCCGCTACGGACCAGCTCGCCGACGAGCGAGTGGTCCGTGGTCAGCTGCTCGAGCGACCCGACACGGTAGAGATACGCGCGCGAGTCGCCGACGTGCGCGATCGTGACGGTCGCGGCCGCCTCGTCGACGACGGCGACCGTCGCGGTCGTCCCCATTCCGGCCACCGCCGGGTCGTGGACGGCGCGCTCGAAGATCCTCGCGTTCGCCGCCCGGACGACGGTCGCGACCCCCTCCTCGCCCTGGACGGCGGCGGCACCCTCCTCGAAGACCGCGGCGGCGAGCCGCGAGGCCACCTCGCCGGCCTGGGCGCCGCCCATCCCGTCGGCGATCGCGAAGAGGGGAGGCTCGCAGACGAACGCGTCTTCGTTCTGCCGTCGCTTCCGACCCGTGTCCGTGAGCCCGATGGAGCGGCCGACGCGGACCTTCATCAGTGCCCCTGCCAGTGATGTGGCCACGTGGAGGGGATTGCTGGAAGGGGCACTACGCCTCCACGAGCAGGTCGGTGTGTCCGATCCGGATCACGTCGCCTGGCTGGAGCAGCCGGCGCGTCGTCACCGGGGCGCCGTTCACGAAGGTCCCGTTCGTCGAGCCCGCGTCCTCGACCCAGAGGCCGTCGGCCCGGCTGTCGAGGGTCGCGTGGCGCCCGGAGACGGTGGTGTCCCCGTCGAGCCGGATCGCGTTCTCGGCGCCGCGACCCACCCCGGCGGCGTCAGACAGCTCGATCGCGGTGCCTGGCGTGAGCGCCGGGCTCGTCAGCACCCGCACGCGGCGGGGCGACGGCGCGAGCGAGGCGCGAAGCGCCGCCGCCTCGGCGGCCGGGATCACGATGCTCTCCTGCGGCGCGCCGGCGGAAAGCCCCTTCGTCGCCGAGCGCACCACGAGCCAGACGAAGACGTAGAGCAGGACGAGGAAGCCGACCTTGAGGCCGAGCAGGGTCTCGTCGTTCGTCAACGCGAGGCTCACGGGCGGCTGCGTCCGAAGACGAGCTCGGTGCTGCCGATCGTGATCCGATCGCCGTCGTCGAGGACGGTTCGGCGTTGGACCTTCCGGCCGTTCACCTCGGTGCCGTTCGTCGACCCCAGGTCGACCAGGACCCACTCGGACGGCCCTTCGCGGACGAGCTCGACATGCCGGCGGGAGACATTGCCGTCGTCGAGCCGGATATCGCACTCGCGCGATCGTCCGATGACGACGCGGTCGCCGGCCAGGGGCAGGGCGCGTCCATCGACGCTCAGCGTGACCTGCTCGCGTGGCTCGGGCTTCGGTGGCGCCTCGGGCTGCTCGTCGGGTCGGTACACCACCGTCGCCGCGGGCGCCTCCGCGGTCGGAGGGACCGGGAAGGCGGCCGCGGGTGCCTCTGTCGGAGCGGAGACACGGACGGCGCCGACCCCTGCGGGGGCGAGCTCCTCGGGCTGCGCGACGCGCGCGGCGATCCCGAACTCACCGATCGCCAGATCCGCGTCGGTCTCGAGCAGGACCCGCGGCTGGGTCAGCATCGCGTAGCCCTCGCGGCGCGCATGCTCGACGAGGTACTCCTGCAGCTCGCCGACGAGCGAGCCCTCGTATGCGGCGAACTGCGTGCGGTCGCCGGGTGAGAGGTAGACCGTGTACTCGTTCGGCACGTAGACGCGCGAGACGGAGACCGACCGGTGCTCGTCCATCTCCTTCGCGAGCTTGCGGGCCAGCTCCACCGGCTGCACATGCGCCCTGAACGCGCGACCGAAGACCCCTTCGAAGAGGCCCTCGATCCGTGTCTCGATTGCGCGAAGGACGCTCATTCCTAGGGGCGCCTCCCCCGCACGAGTGTAGTGGACGCGTCCGCAAGCACGGTTGTGCGCCCAGCGGCCCTCAGACGCGTCGCATCCCTGCCTCCTCGGCTCCCCGCGTCCTTCGGCAGCTCGGTCTGAGAACCGCTGACCGCGAACGGGCTTACGGATGCGTCCACTTGCGGCCACGATCGCGGGCGAACTCGCGCAGAACCGGCGCCGACGCGAGCAGCAGGCAGAGCAGCAGAGTGCCGAGCAGCATCGGAGGCCAGGGAATCGAGGGGCCCCACAGCATCACCAGGACAAGCTGGAGAATGCCGAGCGAGGCGATTCCCACGCGTCCGTGCGCGCGAGCCCGTGGCAGGACGGACGCCGCGATCGCGAACGCGAGTGCGGTCGTCGAGATCTGCGGCTGATCGCGGAGGACGGCCCCGAGCGCGTTCAGGACGGCAGCCGGGTCATCGCTCTGGGCGAGCCCCAGATCGTGCACCGCCCCGGCACCGAGGGGCAGATCGTGGCCGGAGAGGCCCGCGACCGCGGCGGCCGCGTAGACGCCGACAGCTGCATGGAGCGCACGTCGCCAGATCCCGCGCGCGGGCTGCACCGCGAGGGGCAGGAGCGCGAGCAGCCCGAACGCGGCGAGCACAGGACCGGCGAGGAACGCGAGGCCCGCGCGGGCGTCGCGCCAGCTGACCGCGAGCCAGGCGAGCGCCAGCACCCCGTACACGACGGCCGCGGCCTGCGCGACGTTGCCGAGTGGGAAGACCGGCGCCGCGAGCGCGAGGGCCAGCCCCGCACGCGGTGCACGGAGGCTCGTGAGGCCCGCCGCGATCGCGAGGAGCACGAGGAGCGGCGTCGGCCAGAACGGCAGGAGCGAGCCGCCGAGCAGCGTCGCGAGCGCAGCGGCGCCGGCCGGGAGCAGACGGGGCCCGAGCGGGACGGGCGCTGAGGCCGGGCGGACGCGCTTCGCGGGCCGTGACCGGCGCGGCGCGGGACGACCGGTGGTGCGGGCGGGCGTCCCGGAGAGCGCGTCGCGAAGCTCGGTCGCGAGGCGCGCGGCCGGCGGGCGCTTCGCCGGGTCGACGGACAGCGCGGCGTCGACGGCCGTCAGCAGGCGTCGGGAGAGATCGCCGCGTCGTGCCGAAAGGGGCGGGGCGCCGGACGCGATCGTCGAGGCGACCTCGGGCAGCGGCACGCCCCAGAAGGGATGACTGCCCGCGAGCGCCTCCCAGAGGATCACGCCCACCGCCCACACGTCGCTTCGCTCGCTCGCCTCGCTTCCGCCCAGGCGCTCGGGTGAGATGTACGCGAGCGTCCCCGGGACGTCACCGACGGCAGTGAGCGTGTCCGCCTCGTCGAACTGGGCGAGGCCGAAGTCGAGGACACGCGCCGAGAGACCGTCGCCGTCCTCGACGAGCACGTTCGAGGGCTTCACGTCGCGATGGACGATCCCGTGCCGATGCGCGTGCGCGAGACCCTCGAGGATCTGCGCCGACAGCTCGACGGACGCCGCATCGTCGAGCTCGCCGGAGCGGATCACTTCGCGCAGCGTGCGACCTCGGACGTACTCGTACGCGATGTACACGTGACCTTCGTCGGAGCCGAAGTCGTAGGCGCGCACGCACCGCTCGTGGCGCAGGCGCGACGCGGCCTCCATCTCGCGTGCTGCACGTGCCGCGCGCTTGCCCTCCCGCGGGACGATCTTCAGCGCGACGTCGAGCCCGGTCTGCTCGTCGCGGGCCAGCCAGACCGAGCCGGAGCCACCCCGGCCGAGCGGCCGGAGGGGCCGGTAGCGGTCGAGGACGAGGGTGCGATCGGGAAGTGCGAAGGCAGCAGAGGGCACCGGTGCCAGTCCCTTCGCCGCGCGAGGGGATCGTCCTCCGCTCCCGAATGTCCCGTACACTCGTGCCCGTCAGATCGCTCGGCCGAGGGGCCCCTGGTCGGGCGGGCGGATGCTGAGCCGAGTGATCATGTGACCGTGCACGACGACGACATCCTCGACTTCGATTTCGTCGACGACGAGACACGCGAGCTGCCGGCGCAGACACGACCCGGCGGCACGCGACCTCCGGGTGGAGGGCCGCCGTCCGGCCCGCGCGGTCCGCGACGCCCGCAGTTCCGGGCCCCGCAGGGCATCACGCCGCTCCTCCGGCTCGCAGGGTTCGTCGGCTTCGCGATCCTCGTCGTCGTGCTCTTCGCCGTCTGGGTGCAGGGCTGCGCCGGCGACGACACGCAGACGACGTACGAGAACTACATGGCGGACATCGGCGCGGTCGGCCTCGACTCGCAGAAGATCGGCAACGACCTGGCCACGGTCCTGACCACGCCGGGGCTCACCCAGACCGAGCTGGAGACACGGCTCGGCGGGCTGATCCAGCAGCAGCAGCTCGACGTCACGCGGGCGCAGGACATCGACGCGCCTGGCCCCCTCACCCCGGCGAACGCGAGCGCGATCGAGGCGTTGAACTTCCGGGTGAGCGGACTCCAGGGGCTGCTCGACACGTTCCGGGCGACGAAGTCCACGGACGACGCGACGGTCGCCGGCGAGCAGCTCGCCGCGCAGGGCCAGCGGCTCGAGGCGAGCGACGTCGTCTGGAAGGACGAGTTCCAGGGGGTCGCCACCGAGACGATGGCCTCGGAGGGCGTCCAGGACGTGAAGGCGCCCCCCTCGGTCTTCGTCCAGAGCTCGGACCTCTACACGGCACGGTCGATGAGCGCGATCTGGCAGCGCGTGCACGGCGCGTCCACCGGCGGCACGTCCCCCGGCGCCCACGGCAGCGCGCTCGCGTACACGAAGGTGCAGCCGGCCAACATCCAGCTCTCGACGACGAACGAGACGAAGATCGACATCTCGACCGACCTCTCGTTCGAGGTGGGCGTGCAGAACTCCGGCGAGAACCAGGAGGTCGGGGTCAAGGTGACCCTGACGATCCCGGCGCAGCCGACGCCGATCGTGAAGAACGGCACGATCGACGTGATCGACCCGGGTGAGACGAAGATCGTGACGTTCGCCGACTTCCCGGACTTCCCGTTCGGCGAGAACACGACGGTCCAGGTGAGCGTGAAACCGGTTCAGGGGGAGACGAACACCGGCAACAACTCGGCCGAGTATCCGGTCGTGTTCTCGCTCGAGCCGTCGTGAGCCTGGCGCTCGGGGTCGCGGTCGCGGGCTGTGCCGTCGCGGCGCTGGCGCTGCTCGTCAGCCTGGCCGTCTGGCGGCGGCTGCGCGACGTGCGTCGCGGCCAGCAGGCGATCCTCGGCGGGTCGAGCGCGGACGTCGTCGAGTTCGCCGTCTCCCTGCAGGGGAGGATCGAGGACCTGCACCGCGCTGTCGATGAGGTCGCGGCCGGGCTGACCCGGGTCGACCGGCGGATCGACGGCTCCGTGACGAACACGTCCGTCGTGCGCTACGACGCGTACGACGACGCGGGCGGCCAGCAGTCCGCGTCGTTCGCGTTCCTCGACGCCCATCGCACCGGCACGGTCGTCACCGCGATCCAGGGCCGCGACTACGCCCGGGTCTACGTGAAGGAGCTCGAGCGCGGCCGGCCGTCTCTCGCCCTCTCACCCGAGGAGGCCGAGGCCGTCGAAAGGGCCATGGCCCGCTAAGCGTCGGGGACCATGTTCCCCCCCACGAGCCACCTGCTTCACCGCTGCGCCCGGGTCCCCCTCTGCCGGCTTCCGGCCGTCTCGGTCTGCATCACGACCGGCGTGAAACGCAGGCGTGGCCCGCTGCTACATTCGCCGAGATGCAGCATGTCCTCGTGTTGAATGCCAGTTACGAGCCGCTCAACGTGTGCTCGACGCGGCGCGCGCACGTGCTCGTCTGGAAGGGCAAGGCCGAGGTCGTCGAGCGGCTCGAGGAGCCGCTCCGGACCGCGACGAACACCTACGTCCGTCCTCACGTGATCCGGCTCGTGACGTACGTGCGGGTCCCCCAGTCGGTGAAGCGGCGCATCTCGCGACGCGCGCTCTTCGCCCGCGACGGCTGGCGCTGCGCGTACTGCGGCGACAGCTCCGCGCGGCTCACGCTCGACCACGTCGTGCCGCGCTCGCGTGGCGGGGACTCGGTCTGGGAGAACGTCGTCACTGCCTGCGCAGCGTGCAACCTCCGCAAGGCCGACCGCCTACTCGAGGAGACGCACATGCGCCTGCTGCGGCCGCCTCGCGCGCCTGCTCCCGTGCTCTTCATCAGCCTCGCACTCCACGCCGTGCCCGACACCTGGCGGCAGTATCTCCCTGGGCTCGACGACGCGGCGTCGACCGCCAGCGCGGCCGCCTGACTCATACGGGTGCTTGGACCCAGTCGCGTGCCTGTTGGGTGTGGTGGGCCCTGCGCATCGTGACGCCGAACGGTGTCCTATGCGGCGACGGTCTCCCAGCCCTCCTCGCGGTCGGCGCGGTAGGAGCCGAAGACGCGAAGCCGGGCGGTCTCCTCGCGGAGCTCCGCGAGCGCAGCGGCGACGTCCTCGTCCAGCGGGTGGCCGCCGAGCACGCAGTCGAAGCGGTAGTCGAACGGCCGCGTCGGGATCGGGCGGGAGACGAGCTGGACCATGTCGATCCCCCGTCGCGCCAGAGGGCCGATCGCCCGGTGCAGCGCGCCCGGACGATGGTGCGTCTCGAACGTCAGCGCCGTACGCCACTCCCCGTCGCGCCGGTCGAGCCGCGTGTACGGCGCGAGGGCGGCGAACCGCGTGTACGCGTCGTGGTCGCCGACGTCGTCGGCGAGGGAGACCAGGCCGTGCATCCGGGCGGCGCGCGCGCTCGCGATCGCCGCCACGGAGGGATCGCCGAGCTCGGCGACGGCCGCGGCTGCGTCTCCCGTCGTTGCGGAGACGACCGCTGTCGCCCAGGGCAGCGAGGCGAGGAGGCCGCGGCACTGGTCGAGGGCGACGGGATGGGAGCGGATCTCGCGGACCTCCTCGAGCGGGACGGCCATCGGGCCGACGAGGCAGTGGCGGATCGGCAGGATCGCCTCGGCCACGATCGAGAGCGCGGAGTCGTAGAGCAGGTCGTGCGTCTCGTTGACGGGGCCGACGAGGGAGCTCTCGATGGGGAGGACGCCGTAGGTGGACAGTCCGGACGTGACCGCCTCGACGACGTCGAAGAAGGAGGCCTGGGGAACGACACGGGCGGCGGGGAACAGCCGGTCGCAGGCCGCGGCGCTGTGAGCGCCCTCGCGCCCGGGGTAGGCGACGGTGATGTCGTTCGAGCTCACGGATCCGTTTCCCGTCAGGCGGCGAGTCGCCGCAACACTGCGTCGCCCATCTCGCGGGTGCCGGACGAGCCGCCGAGGTCGAGAGTCGGCGCCGCGCGCAGCGCACCGTCGACGGCGCGCTCGAGCGCGACCGCCTCGTCCTCGAGACCGAGGCCGTACCGGAGCAGGAGCGCGGTCGAGCGCAGCATCCCGGCCGGGTTGGCGATGCCCTGGCCCGCGATCTGCGGGGCCGATCCGTGCACGGGCTCGAACAGCCCGGGCCCCTCGTCGCCGAGTGACGCCGACGCGGCAAGGCCGAGCCCGCCCGTCATCGCGGCCGCGACGTCGGAGAGGATGTCGCCGAAGGTGTTCTCCGTGAGGACGACGTCGATCGACTCGGGCGCGTTCACGACGGTCATCGCGAAGGAGTCGACGAGGGCGTGGTCGAGCGGGACGTCAGGGTATTCGGTCGCGCCGAGCTCGGTGACGACGTCGCGCCAGAGCCGCGACGTGTGCATGACGTTCACCTTGTCGACGGACGTCACGCGACCCTTCCGCTCGCGCGCGAGCGCGAATGCGCGGTGCGCGACTCGCTCGACCTCGAGCCGCGTGTACTCGCAGGTGTCGAACCACGTGCCGTCGTCGCGCGTGCCCTTCGCGCCGAAGTAGAGGCCGCCGACGAGCTCGCGCACGACGATGAGGTCGATTCCAGGGGCGCGCGCCGGGCGAAGGTTCGCGTAGACCCCGAGCTCCTTCCGCAACCCGAGAAGCCCCTGCTCGGGCCTGAGCGGCTTTCCCTCGAGCTCCGGCAGGCCGACTGCGGCGAGCAGAATGGCATCGCTCTCGCGGCAGGCCGCGAGGGTCTCGTCGGGCAGCGGCGTCCCCGCCGAGAGGATCGCGCCGCCGCCGAAGGAGTGCTCGGCGTGCTCGATGCCGAGCGCGTCCAGGACGCGGATCGCCTCGGCCGCGACCTCGGGCCCGATCCCGTCCCCCGGCAGGACGGCGACCGTCACGCGATCGCGTGTGCGGTCTCGTATGCCGCGATCGCGTCCTCGTGCCGGAGCGTCAGCGCGATGTCGTCGAGACCGTTCAGCAGGCGGTGCCTCGTGTCCTCGTCGAACTCGAAGGGAACCTCGCGCCCGTCGGGACCGACCACGACGCGCCGTTCGAGGTCGACGGTCATCTCCGATCCGGTGTCGAGGTCGACGGACTCCATCAGGCGATCGACCTCGTCGGGCGGGAGGACGATTGCGAGGAGGCCGTTCTTGCCTGCGTTCGTCCGGAAGATGTCGCCGAACGACGGCGCCACGATCGCCCCGAAGCCGTAGTCGGAGAGCGCCCAGGCGGCATGCTCCCGCGACGAGCCGCAGCCGAAGTTCCGGCCCGCGAGGAGCACGCAGGCGCCGTCGAACTGCGGCCGGTTGAGCTCGAACTCGGGCCGCTCCTCACCGTCCTCGTCGTAGCGCCAGTCGAAGAACGCGAACGGGCCGTAGCCGGTGCGCTCGATCCGCTTGAGGAACTGCTTGGGGATGATCTGGTCGGTGTCGACGTCGGGCCGGTCGAGCACGGCGACGCGGCCGCTCACGACGCGAACCGGGTTCACGCCGCCACCGGCTCGTGCTCGAGCGTGCGGACGTCGACGAAGCGCCCGTGGAGCGCGGCCGCGGCGGCCATCTGCGGGCTGACCAGGTGCGTGCGCCCGCCGCGCCCCTGCCGCCCCTCGAAGTTGCGGTTCGAGGTCGAGGCGCACCGCTCGCCGGGCCGGAGGATGTCGGGGTTCATGCCGAGGCACATCGAGCAGCCGGCGAGCCGCCAGTCGAATCCTGCATCGAGGAAGACACGGTCGAGTCCCTCCCGCTCGGCCTGTCGGCGAACCGAGGCCGATCCGGGGACGACAAGCGCCTCGACCCGCGGGTCGACGGTGCGGCCCGCGACGACCGCGGCCGCGGCCCGCAGATCCTCGATCCGCGCGTTCGTACAGGAGCCGATGAACACGCGGTCGATCGCGAGGCCCTCGATCCGTTGGCCGGGGCGCAGGCCCATGTACGCGAGCGCGCGCTCGGCGGCAGCGCGGTCGTCCGCCGACTCGTAGCTCGCCGGGTCGGGGACGCTGCCCGTGACGGGCACGACCATCCCGGGGTTCGTGCCCCACGTGACCTGCGGGACGAGGTCGTCGACGTCGACCACCACGTGGGTGTCATAGGTCGCGCCCGGGTCGGAGGCCAGTGCACGCCAGTCCTCGACGGCACGTTTCCATTCCGCCGCCTGCGGGGCGTGCGGCCTGCCCTCGAGGTACGCGAAGGTCGTGTCGTCCGGAGCGACCATCCCGGCTCGCGCGCCCCATTCGATGGACATGTTGCAGACCGTCATGCGCTGCTCCATCGAGAGGCTGCGGATCGCCTCGCCCGCGTACTCGACGGCGTACCCGACGCCGCCGCTCACCCCCACCTGCCCGATCGCGCCGAGGATCAGGTCCTTCGCGGTCAGCGCCTGCGGCAGCGTGCCGCTGATCTCGAGCAGCATCGTCCTCGGCTTCTGCTGCAGGAGGGTCTGCGTCGCCAGCACGTGTTCGACCTCGGACGTCCCGATGCCGAACGCGAGCGCCCCGAACGCCCCGTGGGTCGAGGTGTGGCTGTCGCCGCAGACGATCAACTTCCCCGGCTGCGTGAGCCCGAGCTCGGGTCCGATCACGTGGACGATCCCCTCGTGCCCGGAGCCCGTCGCGTGCAGGGTGATCCCGAACTCCTCGCAGTTCGCGCGCAGCGCCTCGAGCTGGGCCCGTGCGAGGTCGTCGCTGATCGGCCCGGGCAGGGTCGGGACGTTGTGATCCATCGTCGCCACCGTCAACTCCGGTCGGCGGACGCGCCGTCCACCGAGGCGGAGGCCCTCGAACGCCTGCGCCGAGGTGACCTCGTGCACGAGATGGAGGTCGACGTAGAGCAGGGTCGGCTCGCCGGCCTCCTCGCAGACGACGTGGCGCTTCCAGAGCTTCTCGAAGAGCGTCTCGGGCATCGGCTCCAAGCGTACGTCCTAGCCGGTCGCCAGAACCTCGTCGAGGAACGCATCCGCATCCGCGGCGATTGCCACGGGCTCGTACGTGAACGAGACCGGCCCGAGGGTCTTGAGGCCGTCCCCGGTGACGAGCAGCACGACGCGGTCCGTGCCGCCCACCTCGCCGGCCGCGACGGCAGCGCGCAGCGCGCCGAGCGTCACCCCGGCCGCGGTCTCGCCGAACACGCCGGTCGTCCGCGCGAGCAGCGCCATGTTCTCGCCCACCTCGTCCTCCGGCACGGCATGGATCGAGCCGCCCGTCTCGCGTGCGGTCGACACGGCGAACTCGCCGTCCGCGGGCGAGCCGATCGCGAGCGAGCGAGCGATCGAGCTCGGTCGCACCGGTTTGACCGGAGTGTTCTCCCGGAAGCCGGTCGCGACCGGCTGGCAGCCCTCCGCCTGACCGCCGATCAGCCTCGTCTCCGAGCCGTCGATCAGGCCGAGCGTACGCAGCTCCGAGAGCCCCTGCCCGACCTTGTGGAACAGCGCACCGGAGGCGATCGGGATCGCGATCACGTCGGGGGCCGCCCAGTCGAGCTGCTCGGCGACCTCGTACGCGAGGGTTTTCGACCCCTCGGCGTAGTAGGAGCGGAGGTTGACGTTGACGAAGCCCCAGGGCAGCTCGAAGGACAGCTCGACGGAGAGTCGCGAGCAGTGGTCGTAGTGGCCGTCGACGGCGTAGAGCTTCGGCCCGTACACCGCGGCCGCGGCGAGCTTCTCGGGCTCGAGGTCGGCGGGCACGAACACGGCCGCGTCGAGGCCCTCGGCCGCGGCGCGTGCGGCGACGGCGCCCGCGAGATTGCCGGTCGAGGAGCAGGACAGCGTCGTCAGACCGAGCTCCTGCGCCTTCCGGGCGGCGACCGCGACGACCCGGTCCTTGAACGAGTGCGTGGGGTTGGCCGTGTCCAGCTTCAGCCAGAGCTCGCCCACGCCGATCTCGTCGGCGAGGCGCGGCGCGGGCACGAGCGGCGTGAGGCCTGGCGCGAGCCGAGGCTCGTCGGGTGGGGCGACGGGAAGGAGCGGCGCATAGCGCCAGAGCGAGGGCGGCCCCTGCGCGATCCGCCCGCGCGTGAACTCGCGCCGTACGCGTTCCCAGTCGTAGACCGGGTCGAGCGGGCCGAAGCAGCGGCTGCAGCTGCCGATCGCCTCGAGGGGGTGCTCGGTCTCGCAGACCCGACAGGAGAGGGAGAGGGCTGACACGGGGAAACCTCCTTCGTCGCTCGACACATCCGTCCGGGTTTGGCACCGTGCCCTCCGGGGAGGGGGGTTGCCGAGGCGTCACAGGGCCGGTCCCTCAGCCTCTCTCGATGTGGAGCGGGACGAGTCCCGCGCCGGAGCTCAGCCTACATGCGCGGCGCCGCCGCGCCATCCCCTCCGTTTGACAGCGCCCTCCGTCGCGA
>Ga0310810_10003475_pt1 | contig 17174 bp, 23 predicted proteins | sample NCmetagenome_FD_207641 | JGI IMG/M metagenome (GOLD analysis project Ga0310810, IMG submission 207641) | Soil microbial communities from experimental microcosm in Duke University, North Carolina, United States - NC | ecosystem: Engineered > Artificial ecosystem > Soil microcosm > Unclassified ... | reverse complement strand
CACGGCCGGGTTGGGTGAGTCGAACCGGATCACGTCCTGGCTGGACGTCTCCACGCCGTCGATCCACACGGACGCGGCGTGCGGGTCGATGCCGGACGGGAGCAGCGCCGGCGTGCCGCCCGTTGCTGGCGGGGTGAGCGACACGGAGTCCGGGTCGATCCGCATGGCCGATGTCGGGAATCGGTCAAAGCCGCGGCCGGTGATCTTCCACCAGGCGACGCCCTCAAAGATCAGGTCCTCCACGGTCATGGCCATGGTGACGACGTTGGCCACGTCGGTGTCGATCTGGCCGAGCAGCGGGTTGGGCACGAGCGTGTTGTCCGGGGCGCGCTGCTCCAGCGGGAGCGTGGCGATCGAACACAGCATGTTGCGGGCCTTGAGCACGGCCGGCACGGACAGGGCCTCAGCGCGGCTCACCGGGGCGGCCCCGCCGGCGGACTGGAGCGCCGCGGAGATGAGCGCATCGAGCGGCCCCGCGGCGGACAGGCGGACGTTGGGACGGAACAGCGAAGCGATCCACCGCGTCAACCTCATGGTGGAGATGATCGCACGCCGCTAGTCGTCGGTCACCACAATGAGCCGCGGCTTGCCGAGCGACGGCGGGAGCGAGCGCGCCAGGTGGACCGCGCCGGCCGCGGCGTACGCGGCGTCCACGTGACCCTCACCCTTGCGCGAGAAGACCCAGCCCCCGCCGGGCCGGATGAGCGGCTCCGCGGCGAGCACGTGAGCGTCCATCAACGGGTCCGCCTGGTGTACGACCTCGCCGGCACCGACGAGCTCCGCCAGGCCCATGCACACCGCCGGCGCGTCGCCGCGGATCTCCTCCACCGTGACGCCGGCCGGCGGCCAGCCGGCGCGCTTGCGAAGGTCCACGGTGAGCGCGGCCGCGGGTCCGCCGGGTATCCAGCCGAACGCACGCGGCTTGATCCGGGCCACCAGGGCGGGCAGGGCACGCCGGAGGTTGCGGGTGGCGTACGGGCCATCCCAGGCCGCGGCGACCTCCACGCGGACCTTGCCCGACGGGAGCACCGCCGCGGCGCAGAGCGTTGCGTGGCGGAAGTCCGGCGCGACGTCCAGGACGATCGCGACGCCGCCGCGGACCGCGGCCAGGTCGCCGGGCACGGTGCCCTGGTTCCACGCCACCGGGTCGATGGCCGGCCGGAGGATGCGCACGCGGATGCACATCACCTCGGTCTTGAACCCGGTGAGAACGTCGCCGCCCTTCTCCTTCGCGCGGCGCGCCTGCTTCAGGAGCGGCCCGAGCGTCATGCCGTCGCGGCCAAGGCTCGGGTTGGCCATCGCGAGCGCGGCCGGGTCCTCCGGGTCGCTGTCCTCCGGCGCGGACCACTCCATCAGGCACACGTCGGTGTCGGCGGTGTCGCCGCGCTCGATCTCCGCCACGGCCTGGTCGCGGTAGTCGTTGAGGACGACGGAGCGCACGTCGCCGGCGTTGGTGAGCGCCCACGCTTGGAAGTCCTCGCGCTTGTTGCCCGCCGGCACCATGGCGTCGTGGGCTGAGTAGTCGTGGTGCTGGCGGAGCTCATCCAGGATCAGCCGGTCAATGGTGAGCGAGCGGCCGCCCTCCGCGTTGCTGGCGGAGATCTTGTAGCGGCTGACTCCCTGCTCCACGTCGGCCGGGTCCGCGTCCGGGTCGGCCAGCGTCCAGGAGAACTGCTCCCCGTTCGTCTCGCGGGTCCAGCGCTCGGCGTGCTCTCCGTCCAGGAGCTTGGCCCGGTTGACTCTGGCGACGGTCTTGCGCCACGTCTCGGCGGCGTAGTCCAGTTTCGTGCTCGTGCCGAGGATGATGGGGAAGCGTTCGACAAACTGCCAGTAGGCGGCCAGGACGACCGGGATCTCCGTCTTGCCGTTCTGCCGCGCGGCGAGCACGAGCACGAACCGGAACCGCGGGACGCCAGTCTCCAGGAGCTCGCCACCGTGGATGACCGCGAACTCTTGCCACGGGTACAGCGGCCGGCCGAGCACGTCACGGGCGAACTCGATGACCTCGAATCCGTACGACGTCGACGGGGTGAGCTCCCGGAGGGGCGGCGTGGACAGCCGCGGCGTCGGGCTACCCAGCACCGCCGGCGCGACGAGCGCGAGCGCGGTCCCGGAGGTCGGAGAGCTTGGTCGGTTGCGGCGCGGCATTGGCCTGTCCACCCTTCGCGTGGCGGCCGGCGACGGTCAGGCCCAGTGACGTGAGAACGGCCAGGAGCTTGGGGCCGAGCTCGGCCAGGAGCTCGGCGTCACGGGTGGAGTCCAGCGCCACGGCGTACCGGTAGGCGAGCGCCACGGCGGCCGCGTCGCGCTCCGAGGGCGGAACCTCCTGTAGCGCGTGCTCGAGCTCGGGAACAATCCGGACATTTTCTGGGTCAATCATGGGAGCTCCGGCGGGATCGGGGCGCGTCCGGCGCGCGAGCTCGGGGAGAGAGAAAAAACAGGACGGCGGGTGTTCACCGGTTCCGCCGTGGGAAAAAATCCGCCGCGCGGCGCCAAGTTTTTTCCGTTTGTGCTGGTCATCGCGTCGCGCCCGTCGCTTCGCGTCGCGGATGGAGCCGCGCGCAACAGTAGAGCTCCGGCCGCCGGTCGCGCCGACCGCGGCACGCGCACACCTGGCTACACGTTCCGTACGGGTTGCACCGGCACGGGTACGGCTTGCGCGTGGAGCTCTGCGCTACCAGCCACAGGCCGCGCGGCGCTCGCTCGTAGTGCGGATTACGGGGCGCGCCGTACTTCACCTGTTCGGCGATGCGTGCCCGCCGCTCCTCATCGCTGGCTACCATCGCGTGCCTCGCGCTGGAGCAGGATCGTGCGCCGCGGCCGGGTCGCCGATGGCGAGGTTGCACGGTGCGCACGACGCCACGATGTGGGCCGGGTCGTCACCGTGGCGTCGGCCTAGCGTGTGGTGCGCCACGTTCGGCATGCTGGAGCAGGTGTGCTCGGACGCTGCGGCCCGAGCACACCAACCCTCATCGTGGGCCCGGCAACGCCACCCGGCCGCGGCGTCGCGCGCCAGCACGAATGCCCGCACCTTCCGCCATGCCGTGGTAGATCCACCGGCCCACGTCGCGCTCATCGCTTGATCTTCGCCGATCGGAGCGCGATGCGCCCTAGCCCAGTGATGTGCGGCACGGCCGTGTCTGTCTCGAACACGATCCAGCCGGCCGCCTCCAACTCCTCCAGGGCCACGTTGACCTTTCGGTTACCGAGCCAGCGATACGTGCCGTCCTCCTCCAGGCTGATCTCCAGATCGGCCACGCCCTGGAGCAGGGCCATGCGCGTCTTGGTCGGGTAGAGCTCGCGGTATTCGGTCATCGCGTGATCACCCACACCAGGAGCCCCGCCATGGCCAGGGCCCAGAACATGAGCCCTACCCACGTTCGTCTTTGCATGATCTCCCCCTAATCGTTATGTACCAACGCTTTCGTTGATCTACCTACCGAGCCACAGCTTTACCAGGCCCACGGCGAGCAGGAGCGCGCCCGCCATGACCACGCCGCCGGCGATGGCGACCAGGAGCGCGCGGCCAGGCTCAACGCGCATCGCGCGCCGCATCGAGCTCGGCGGCAACCAGGCCGGCGTGCCTGTCGATCCGATCCTGGAGCTCCAGCGGATCGTCCACGGTCGCCGGCTCCATCCACGCGGTCACCTGGATGTGCGTCACGCCGTCTTCGTCGTTCTCCGTGCGGATGTTGGTCACCCGTGCGTCGTAGCGCTCGGGCCCGATCGTGATCGGGATCACCCCGTTCACCTTGGCCAGCGCGTCCGCACTCAGCCGCTCTCCCGGCAGGGCGTGGAGTCGGAAGGTGATCGATGGGTCCATGTCCGTGCTCCGTTCTGTCGTATTGCCATTTCGCTAGGGACTGTAGCGCATACACGCACAGGTTTGTTGATCATCGTGGGAGTGACAGACAGAGAGAGCCCGACCCCTGTCTGATCTTGAAAGCAAGATCGGACAGGTGTCGGGGGTCAGTTATCGCAGTCGGTCCGTCCGTCGGTCGCATACTGACGCGCGCCGCGTTGCTGGCGCGCTAGGGCGGGATGTGTGGTCGCTCTCGTGCGCGTCGGCGGCCTAGGGCCGTGCCAACCCGCGCGCAACGCCTCTGCGGCGTACACCTTGGGCCTACCGTCTGTGTCCGACCGTCGCCGGTGGGATCAACAGGTGTCTGGCTTCCACTCCATTGACAGATGTTGGTGCATTAACGCGCTCTGCCTATACGCGGGACGTTGTTTCGCCTGGCTAAACCTCCAGGTCACGCGGTTGCTAACCCTTCTCCGCGCAGAGTCGACGGCACACAGCGCTCAACGCTGGTGTCTGTCTGGGGTTCCCGGTACCCTGGCCCATGAGGTTTTGACTTGGCGGTTAGACCTTACAGCGTCGGTGGTCCACCCGGTCAAGGCCCCACGGGAAGTGACCCGACGCAGAGGACACAGAAACGGCCCGGAGCGCGAGCTCCGGGCCGTTCTGTCCCTTGGACTAGGTGACGATACGCCGCGGCTGTGTCCGCGGGTCGGGGCGGCCGCACTCCATGCACTGGCGGCCCGCCAGGACGAGCGCGCGGCACTCGCACTGGCGCATGATGCCGGCGCGGACGCACAGCGCGTCCAAGACGGTCCGCTCCACGTCGTCGGCCACCCGGTAGATCCGGTCAAGGTGCGTCATGCGTCGTGCTCCCAGCAGTGAGCGACCACCGCGGCGAGCGGTGGGCGGACGGTGCCCAACGGGCGGTGCGGGTTGTACGGGCGGCTGAACGCGGCGTGGCGCGCGGCGTAGTGCCGGCGGGCCTGGCGCGGTGCCCACCAGTCGCGGACGCGAGCGGCGAGCGCGGCCGCCAGGACCACGAGCGTGAGCCCGAGCTCGGCGAGCGGAGCGGAGCCCCGCCCGTAGACACGGGCGGGAGCTCCAACGGTGGCGGTCATTGGTCACACACCGGGGCGCAGAACCAGGTTGCCGGCACGAACCCTGGAGCGACCCTCCAGTAGCGCTGGCCCTTCAGGATCGGCGCGCCGCATCCGCGGCACCGGGCGTCCTTGCGTGCGGTGGACCACTTCTTGTCGTACCGGTCCTTGCCCGGTCCGAGCGCGGTCACCAGTGCTCTCCGTCGTCGCCAGCCGGCGGGGCCGGGATGTTGCGGGTTTCGAGCTCCTCCGCGGCTTGCTCCGGGGTGAGCGCGAGCACGCGCACCACCCGGTCGTGCTTCCAGTATTCGTGCGGTGCCTCGTGGTAGGCGTCCAGCGCGTCCTCCAGGCTGGCCAGGAACGTGGTGATGAACGCGGCCGGGATTCCCTCGGCGCGGCACCGGTCCAGCGCGTCGATCATCAGTGAGTAGTTCAGGCACAGGTCGATCTCTGCGGCCTCCGTCATCCGGTCGGCCAGTCGCATCTTGGCGGTCATGCCTGTGAACCTACCACGTGTTGTCAATACGTGGCCACGTATTGCCAGGACGTGTTACGGTCACCCCATGAAGACGCAACCGAACCCCACGGATCTGGTCGGTTTCCATGTGACGCCGGGCCAGATCCTCGCCGCGGGATGCTGCCTGGTGTTCATCGTCATCGTGGCGTTCTGGCTCTCCAGCAGGCGGAAGCCATGAGCCGGCAGATGCGCAGCGGAGGGCCCACCGTGCTCGATCCGGAGAGCCGGACGTACGCGGCGACGCTGGTCCGGATGCGGCGCGCGGAGGAGCGCTACGCCGAGCTCCTCCGCGGCCGCGGATGGATCTGCCTGCCACCGGGCACGCCCGTTCAGGCCGGCGGCCTGGTCGACGTGCCACTACCGATGGAGGGGACATGAGCGACGAGACAGGCGACGCAATGATCTTCGTCAACGATCCGGGGCTACTGATCGAGGAGCTCCGGGCGCTGGTGATGAACCACGGTGTGAGCGGCCTGGCCTCACCCGTGCCGGCCGCGCGGTTACGCGCCCAAGCGCGGGTGTCATGGCTGGCCGCGCGGCTCACCTTCCTGGAGTCCGAGGAGCTCCTGTCCAACGGCATCCAGGCCGGCGACCAGGACGACACGGCCGACCTCCGCGACAGGCTCCGCACGTACCCCGCGCGGCTCGATCTGCGGCCCGTGCCTCGCCAGTAGCCGAACGCGACGCGGCCGCCCGGTGCTCCAGGCCGGGCGGCCGCGTCTTTCCCTCACCCTCGGCAGGCAGAGTCAGGTCTTGGGGGTGAACGTCACGTCTCCGGACAGCGTGCCGTCCACCGGTGCCGGCACCGGGCCGGCCGCAATCGCCGCCTCGATGCGGGCGAGCGCCGCGGCGTTGTCCTTCGCGAGCTCCACCGCGAGCTTGGCGTCCGCGGCCGCCTGGTGGGCCTTGGAGTAGGTCGACCGATAGATGGAGTTGAGGCTGAGGCCGTCGTCTTTCTCGGCGCTGGCCGGCCACTCCGGCGGGGCCGGGTCCACCACGCCGTCGACGCTCTGATGCAGCCTGATCCACTCGGCGTTGTCCATCTTGCCCATCTCCTCCTCGACCATCGTCATGAACACGTCCCACGGGAAGTTGGAGCCAACGTCGGTGTGGGTGCCGCCGTCCTCCGGGAACGCCTTGGTTACCGTGCCGTGGTCCACGATGCCCTTGGGTCGCGAGCTCGGCGTGGCGTACCAGGCGGCCCGACACTGCGCTGTGGTGAGCCGTACGGGCGGGATGTCGTGGGCCTGGCACAGATGCGCCACGAGCGCCGCCGTCGTCTCCAGGGTCGGCCTGGACGCCGCATCGAGCCACTGAGCGCGGGTCTGGCTGGCGCGGCCACAGATCTCGATCTGGATGCCGATGGCGTTGCCGTGGTAGAGCGCGGCGTGGGCCTGGTCCCGGTCGGCAACCTCCTGGAGCGCCGGCCCGGCGGAGTCGGTGAAGTAGTGCGTACTCACGCCGTCGGTGCGGCGCTTGTCGTACGCCGCGCCGTTCTCCGCCGAGTCCGGGCCCTCCGACCCCTCGGTGTCGTGCAGGACGATGAACCGGATGTCCCGCGGCCGGCCCACCGTGTACGACCGGGGCGGCCCGACCCACTTGATGGACGCGCTCACGGCTTGGCCTCCGCCGGCGGCTTGGACAGCATGGCGCGGCCGGATCGGTCACGGCCGGTGCGGGACACGCCGCGCTCCTCCGCCTCACGCTCGCGACGCAGCGACAGGGCCCGAGCTCCGGGCGCGACCTCGCACGCCGTGCCGCCGTGCCCGTCCTCCAGGACGCACTCCGGGTCCTTGGAGCACCACGGGCGCGCCTCACCGATGGGTGGCATATCAGCTCCTAGGCCGCGCGTTGTTCCTGGTCAGGGGTCCACGTTGGCGCCGCAATCTCCACGGTACGCGCTGGAGACACCGGGGCGAGCGCCATGCCCGGATCGGGTACGCCGGGGGTCATGGAAGCCATCAGGTGCGCCAGGTTGACGATGGCCTGGTTGTTGGCTTCCAGCATCTCCAGCGTCTTGGTCTGGTTGCCGTTCGTGTTCTCCTTGACCGCGATCGTCTGTCCCAGCTGGAGTCCGGCCGCGCCGAGGAGCGCGACGCCCAGGGCGATGAATGCTCCCGTGTCCTTGTCGAGAGCGACCAGGCCGAATACGCAGGCCAGGAACGCCACGATCACGACAACGTGAGGCGTGGTCAGGTTTTTCATGATCTCCCCCTAGAACTGATCCGCGGCGACCTTGACGCGGACGTGGCCCTTGATCCGCGCGCCAGTCGTGAAGTTACCCGAGCCGATCGACGCGGTGGAGCCGTTCGGGTAGAAGATGAGCTCCTTGACCGCCGACACCAGGACGCCGCACACCCGGCCGTCGGCGGACGTGGCGGACCAGGTGACCGCCGCGCCCACCATGTCGGACGCGGCGTTGAGCACGCCCACGGAGTGACGGGTGAGGTCGACGTTGTACGGCAGGCTGATCCGCCAGGACGTTCCGACGAGCGACACTCCGACGCCGGCCAGGCTGATGTCGATCCACACGTCCATGTCCAGGCCGACGCGCGACCACCAGCCGGTCAGGAACCCGTCCGCGCCGATGGCCGGTGTGCCGCCCGAGGCTGTCAGGGTCGGGGTGTAGGTGTCGTGCTCGCATGCCCGGTCCGTCTCGGTGAGCGTGACCGCTTCTAGTTCGTCGCCGGCCGCGTAGACCGGGATGATGTGCCCGACCCTGGTTGCCATTCCCGCCCCCTTCCCATGTCCGTTTTGTGATTCCGCTCGAGCGGAGCCTATCGGCCGATGAACACCGGCCGGTCGATGTCGATGCGCGTGAGCGCGCCGGCCGCGCCGGTGGCGGTCACGTCGCGGCTGACCCCGTTGACCGGAGTGGCGTCAACGGTGAACGTCTGCGGCGAGCTCGCGCCGGCGACGGCGGTCACGTGGAGCACCATGCCGGCCATGCGGATGTCGAACGCTGAGGCCGTGGTGGACCACAGCGCGCCCGAGCTCGCGACCGACAGCGACGTAGCGCCGGCGGTGTAGTTGGCGGCCAGCCAGGAGTTGGCGTGCCCGATGCGCTTGGAGCCGGTGAGGCCAACGGCCGGGATGCGGTACGGAGAGCCGTCGGCACAGTTGAGCGTCAGCCGGCGCGTGGCCGCACCCACAACGTCCGCGCCGCCCAGGACCATGAGCTCCACCAGATCGGCGGTCAGGCCCTCGATGGAGATGAGGTCGCCGGGCCGGAGGGCCATGACGTCGGGGATCAGGTCGGGATGCTTGCCGAGGTCGATGGTCACCTGGCGGTAGCGAGCGGCCGGCGTGGTTCCCTCGTGCAGGGCCCAACCGGCGATGTCGACCAGGCGCGCCGAGTCGTACGGGTTGACGTCCAGGCGTCGCTCCTGGCGGCCCACACCTTCCGGGTCGTCCACCGGGTCGGATGCGTTGCGCGGTCCGGTCTCCCGCGACACGTGGTAGGTCGCGCCGTTGTTCTGGTTGGCGGTCACGTCGTTGGCGGCGTTGAGGTCGTCCGTCGCCGGCCGGAGCGGCGGAGCCACGTTGTCCTCGAACGCGAGCGCGAGCGCCGGCACCTGGTTCATGAGCGTCCGGCCGGGTCGCATCACGAGCTCGTTCCAGGCGCGGTGGTCGTACATCAGGCCGCCGTCGGTGTCCTTGATTTCGCGGAGGAGCTCGGGCAGCGCGGCCGGATACTGCGGGCCCATCTCGGCCTGGCTGTCGCCGTCGCCGTCGATGCTGTAGGGGATCGTGTGCTCATCGCAGAGCCGGCCGAAGCGATCCTCCGCGCCCTCGGTCGGGTAGCCGTTGAGCCACGTGGCCTGGTCCTCGCCGGCGGAGAGTGAGTTGCCGTTGTCGTACCAGAGCATGACCTGGCCGATGGATGGCTGCCACGCTCCGCCCTCGCCTCCCTGCGCGTTGATCCGTAGCTCGGTGATCTGGCCGAGCGTCGCCGTGGGCAGGCCGTCGTCCGTGTAGTCCCCGCCGATGCCGACCAGGTTGCCGTCGTAGCGCATCTGGAGCGAGACGTCCCCGCCGGACTGGACGGCCTTGAGTTGGAAGTGGTGCGGCAGGCCGTCGTTGTACGGTGCCGCCGTCGCCAGTCCTTCGCCAGCGTCGATGGCGCGGCCGGTGTAGTTGCTCGCCACCGCGCCGTAGAAGATCCGCCAGGTGGGTCCGGCGTCAACGTCGATCTGGCCCACCGCGCCGGCGTCGGCCATGATGACCGTCAGCATTGATCCGGGCGTGGAGTCGGCGGCGTTGAGCGGGAAGCGCGACGTCCAGTCCAGCGTCCATACGCCGTTGAACGCGGACGTCTTGGGTAGGAGCACGCGCAGCGATCCGCCGTCCACGGTGTCCAGGATCGGCTTGGAGCCAGGCGGCCCGATGCCCTCACCGAACCGGAGCCGGCCCGTCACGTACGTGTCGCCGGCGGCCCGGTTGGCGAAGTCGTAGACCTCCATGCCGGGCACGCCGGGCACGAGCGACTCTGTGACGGCCGTGTTGGGCCCGTCCTCCAGCGGCCAGTAGCCGCCCTCCGGTCCGGTCCCGTTGCGGATCATCGCCTTGACGGTGCGGCGCGTGGCGGACTGGACGTCCTTGGAGCCGTTCACCCGGCGGGACGGGCCGGTGATGAGGACGTCCGTCCACGCCGGGCCTTTGATCTCCCGGTCGGGCAGCCAGGACGCCACGGTGCCGTCGGCCAGGACCTCGGGCCCGAGCATCACCGTGGCCGGGGTCGACAGGCCGACCTTCCCGTAGAGGTCGCCGGCGGCGTCGTCCGGGTCGTACAGGCCGGTCCGGTTGTCGATCTGCGCCGAGCACTCCGACGCGCCGAGCGCCGTACCCTCGTCGGCCATTCCCCACTTGGCGGTGACCGGGTTGCGTTCGGAGAACAGCGGTGCGTTGTTGTCCACGCCGTCGTAGGCCAGCGACAGCGTGAGGTCCTGCCTAGGCATTGGCAATCCTGATGTTGATACGACCAGGACCATGAACACGAACAGCGTTCGCGATCGCTTCCACCACAAGGTCATCAAACCGGCTCCCCCCGGATCGGATCACGAGCTCCGGCGGGCCTGCCCCGGCCGGAGTGACACGCTCGCCCGCCTTGAGAATGGCGAGCCCTTCCTGGCCCGGAGCTCCGGGCATGACGCCGCCCTGGTGAAACTTGGGCAGCTGTGGCACGGCCACCGTGTTGCCGCCGATGATGGGCACCCACGACGGGACGGTCCAGCGGAGCCGGCCGATCGTGTTGTTCCAGGCGTCTGCGATGAAGTTGAACGCGGCGCGCCACGGCGCGGTGATGAACTTGGCGACCTTGACGAACACGGAGCCGATCCGCGACGGGAGCTCCTTGAGCCAGTCCCACACGTTGACGGCCGTTTTCTTGATCCACGACCAGGACGCGGCCCACGCCGTTTGGAACCACTTCGTCTTGGTCGCGATGACCACGATGATGGCGATGAGCGCGGCGATGGCGATGATGACCAGGCCGATGGGGTTGAGCGACATGACCACGTTGAACGCTGCCTGGACGCCGCTCCACACCTTGGTCGCCGCGGACACGGCGAGCTCCCCGAGCTTGGTCTTGCCGAGCCACTCCACCGCCGATTTCATCGACGGGACCAACAGGTTGGCGAACCCCGACGCGAGGTCCCCGACGCCGGCTCCAGCGGTCACCAGCGCGTCGGCGGAGAAGTCCCCCTTAAGGACGCGGCTGAACCCGAGCACGGAGTCCTGGACGCCGGTCACGGTGTCGCGGAACCCGGTGGCGCGCTGCTCTGCCCGGTCGAACCCTTCGCCTACGCGCTCGAACGATTCGCCGGCCGTCTTGACGTCGGACTCCATCCGGTCGGCGGCCGCGCCGACCTCGCCCATGGCCTTGGTCGCGTCCTTGGCGTCGCCGGCGAACGTGAGCGTGATCTGATTCTTGCCCGCCATCTACTCCACCTCCAGGCCGGCCGCCGCGGCGACGTCGACGAGCGCGGCCGCCAGCGCCTCCTCGAACACGCCGGCGTCGCGGAGCCGGAAGTACGCCGGGTACAGGTACCGGCCGTCCGTGGAGAACGGGCGGACCGTCGCCTTGCGTCGTCCGACGCGGCCGCCGAAGTCAAGCCACGGGTAGTACGGGGCGCGCGTGCCGCCGGCAGTGACGCGCACGGCCACGCCGGTGGACTGTGGCCGGATCGACCTGGCGGCCGCGCCGGACGCCTTGGGTACGCCGGGGCGGGCCTCCTCCACCACGAGCTCCGCGGCGCGGTTCATGGCGATGCGGAGGGCCTTGGGTAGGTCGCCGTCCAGCTGCTTGAGCGAGCGGCGGAACTCCTTCAGGCCGGACACCTGGAGCGCTACCGAACTCATCCCGCCCCCCGTCCTGCCATCGCTAGCTCCTGCTCTTGCGCCAGCCGCGCGTAATAGATCTGCCAGTGAACGAACTCATGCTGTGTCAGGCTCTCCCGGAGCTCCGTCACCGTCCGGCCCAACTTCTGCGCCAGGTAGTGCTCGAACTCCAGCGTCGGGTCCGTCTCCATCGCCAGGTAGATCACTTTTCCCGGCGTCCGCCAGCATGCCCGACAGCTGGGCGATGCGCTGTGAGACGTCCTGGAGCTCACCGGCCACGCTGTCGGCCATCCACTGGCGGATCTCCGCGACGGTGAACGCCGGCTCCACGATGCCGATGGACAGCAGCCGCGCCTCTTTGGCCACCTCTTCGTCGGGGAGTTGGAGCGCCTCGACGCGCGACAGGCCGCGGATCAGGACGTCGCCGTGCCCCTTGATCGTGAACTCCTCGCGCGGTATGCGCGCGGTCAGGATCGTGTCTTTCCTCAGTCGTGCCATGGCTCCCCCTATGTGGTCTAGCTCTGCGCGGTGGAGTCCACCGCACCCGTGATCGTAAAGCTGGCCTTCCACTTGATCATGTCGGCCACCGGGTTGGTCTGGACGTAGGAGTTGAGGACAGCGTTGAAGCTGTCCTGTGGCTTGCCCGCGCCGGTTCCCTCGTCCTGGCGGATGATGGGGACGGCGGCGTTGAGCGCCTTGACCGCCTTGAACACGGCCCGCGGGCCGGTCACGGCGGTGGAGTTGTACGTGCCGCCACAGGTGAACGTGCCGGCGTTGAGGCCGGGGTCTACCTCGTGGTCGTCCACGCCGTACCCGGTTGCCTCGTGGGTGTCGGTCGTCTCGTCAAGCTCCGACTCGGACGTGTACGCCGAGATGTCGTTGCTATTGACCTTGAGTACGGTGTCCTTGCCGTGCTTGCGTGCCATCGCTAGAGCCCTCCTCCTGTCGCCTCGATGTTGAACAGCCCCGCCATGTAGTCGATAGCGGCGATGCGTACGACGTCGAACACAACCGACTTGACCACTAGGACCTCAACCTGTTGGTAGGTAAAGGTTTCCAGGGCGGTCTTGATGGAGCCGGTGTCGTTGCCGTCGCTGAACCTGGCCAGATCCTTACGGGTCTGCCGGGCATTGGTGCGGCCGATCACCACGACCACCTGAAGGTTCATGGTGTCGGAGCCGCGCCCGTATTCGTTGTCGTACGTGATCGACTCCGGATACGAGACGTACGCGGCCGGCGGCTTGGGTGCCTCGCCCACGACCATCACGCGGAGGTCGTCCACCGTCCGGAGCGCCTGCTCCACTTCGTCCATCACTAGCTCGGTGTCCACGCCTAGAACACCTCCCGCGGCCGCACGTAGTCCGTGAGCGACATCCGCACGTCGGGGTCCAGCTGCTTGAGCAGACGGATCTCCGTGCCGCTGTCAGGGCTCCCGGCGACACCGGCCCACGAGTCGCGCCGGTTGACGAACCGGTTGGTCTGGAGCTCGGCGGCGTGGACCACCGCGTCGGGGATGGCGGACCAGCCCCACGGGTCTGCCGTGATGGCCATCTCCATGTCCGCGCCGGTGGGCTGAACCGACGAGCTCTCCTTGATGACGATGCGGGTCCAGACCTTCCCGTCGGCCACCGCGTTGGGCGGGTCCATCCGGTACTCGGTGATCTCCTCGCCGTCGCAGAGGATGACCAGGCCGTCGGTCGTCTGGATGTCGTCCACCACGACCACCCACAGCCCGAGGTCGTAGTTCGGCTGAGCGGTGTAGAGCCGCTCACCCGTGGCCGATCCGAACTGGCGATTGGTCGCCGCGTCGATCGCGCGGGACGCGGACGTGATGGCCACCTGGACAACCGCGTCGTCCACGGTGTCGTCGACGCGGACGAACTCCGAGAACGCCGCGGTGTCGATGTAGTCAGGCTTCCAGGCCATCGCGTCCGCCCCCCCCTATGCCTCGCGCGGAACGGACTCGCCGCGCGCCTTGGCCGCGGCGAGGTACGCCTTGCGCTTCTCCGCGTCCTCCAGGACCTCGCCGGTGAACGGGTCCACCGCGCGGCCGGTCCGTTCGAGCTCCTCCCGCGTGCCCTCCGCCATCGGGAACCGCGGCCGGCGCGGCAGGCCCTTCGCCGGCGGAGCGGCCGCGGCCGGGGGAGTGGTGGCCGCGGCCGCGTCCTTCCGCCGGCGTACCGGCGCGCTCGTGGTCACGGCGGCCGCGGTCTTGACGTCCGCGTCCGGCGTGGTGGTGGCCGGCTCCGCCTTGGCGTCCGGCTCCGTCTTCTTGTCCGTCATGCTCTCCCCTGCTTTCGTACGTGCGTTCGAGATTCCACTGTGGACCGTTGGGCGCCGTCTAGCGCAGATGCACGCCCACCGAATACGTGATGGAGTCGGAATCGCCGTGGGTCATCGTGATGCGCATCGTGTCCGCCAGGATGTCGTTGGCCGCCAGGTTGGCCACGGCAACGGTGCTCGGCGAGATGGTGAACCGGCGCGTCTCGACCGAGCCGGTGAACGCGGCGGACGTGAGCAGCGTCTTGTACTTCCCCGACACGGTGTCCAGCGCGTCGATCGTGAGCACGACCGACGGGGTGGCCGCGGACGCGGTGACGTCCACCACGACGGTCATGTAGTTGTAGCGGCCCGTGGGGACGCTGTAGGCCGTAGGCGTGGCCGTGCGTGCCGCCGAGGCGTACGCGGTCAGGTGCTTGCTCATGGTGCTGGCTCCCTTCCTGGAGCTCGGTTACAGGTGGAGCGGCCGGCCCGCCGGGAGGTCCCACGGGCCGGCCGCGGCTCCGGCTAGGCCGGGTCGTAGACGATCTCCCGGACACCGTTGATGTCCGAGATGGCCTCAGCGTGGTAGCCCCACAGACCGATGTACACGTTGGCCACCTCGGTCATGTCGATGGTGAGCCGCTGCGGCGCGGACGCCCACCCGTGGACCGCGAACGAATCGAACAGGTAGGACGACGCCGCCACGGTTCCGGTCGCCGCGAGCGCCCACGCCGGCAGGGCGGTCACGCCGTTGAGGTCCAGCGACCCGAACCGGTTGCCGGCGGTGCCCATCGCGTTGGTCGGGCCGATGGCCGGGTAGAGCCGGCGGCCGCTGGCGTCGGTCGCCGCGACCAGCGCCTTGTAGAGGTCGATCTGGGTGAACATGTTGTCCATCGAGAAGCCGCCCCGGACGAACTGGAGCGACGCGAACGCCGCCGTGATGGCCTGGTCCAGGTCATCGTTGGCCAGTCCGGGCGTACCGGAGAAGTCGATCTGGGTCGGGGATGCGGCGTCCAGGACGGTGACCGCGGCCGCCTCCAGGGCCTCATACCAACTCTTGAGCATCTGCTGCCAGATCAGGTTTCCGATCTGCGGGTTGCCGCCCTGGTCCCACGTCTCCCGGCTGATCTTCGCCTTGCCGGACATGGCGGCCGGCGTGATGGTCTGGCTCGTGGTCACGAACGTGCCCGAGCTCGGCTCCACGCCCTCCACGTGAGCGGCGACCAGGCCGGACGCGCTGGAGAACTTGGGGAACGCAAACGGCGTGATGTCGCTGAGCGTGCCCTTGTTCACCGCGTCCCAGATCGGGTACTTGAACGAGCGCTGGTCCACGTAGAGCTCCGGCCGCTGGCGGGTCGGGTTGAGCTCGTTGACGTCGGTGGTCACGACGTCGAACTGTGCCCGCACCCACGACATGGCCCGGTTGTACGCGGCATCGTCGCGGTTGTGCTCGCGCAGGCCGGCGAACACGTCACGGCTGAACTCGTGGGCGGCCGGGAGGAGATTGCCCTTCCGGTCGAACCGGTACGGGGCCGGCTCACGGACGGCGGTGGTCGCGGTGGGCCGGTTGGCGTTGACGAGCGTCGGGCCCTCCGGGAGCTCCGCCCCGACCGGGGTCGGCTGACTCATCGGCGCGGAGCGCGCCAGGAGCGCGTTGAACTGAGCGTCCGTGAGCGTCACAGTGCCCGAGCTCGGCGCGGCCGCCGCCGGCGGCGTGGTGCTCGTGGTGGTCGGGCACGCCACGCCAGCCGCGTGAGTCTGCCCGCATAGCGTGCATTCCATGGGTCCTGCTCCTCCTGTAGCGGACGCGGCCACGGACGTGACTCGCGCATCATCGAACGCCGGCACGGCCGTGAGCGACGTCTCGCGCCAGTCCGCCCGGTTGACCAACATTGCCGTCTTACGCTTCGGGTCCACCACGGCGTCGGCAGACATGTCGATGTCCGCGCCCACGCTGAACCCGTCCAGCACGCCGTCCTCCGCGAGGACCAGCGCGTCATCGCCAGCCTGGCCGCGGGCGACCTTGAACGTGGCCATGACGCCGGCGCGCGTCTCCTTGACCGCCGTTGCGTAGCCGATGGCCGCGGCCGGGTCGTGGTCGCGCAACAGCTTGATCCGGCCCATGTCGGAGAACTGGAGCGCGCCCGGAGCGAACCGGAGCTCATACCCACCGGTCCGGGCCCACGTCCCGTACGGGAGGACCATGCCGGTGATCGTGCGCTTGGTCAGGTCGACCGACAGCCGCTCCAGCGGGAGCTCCGCCACCAGGCGGTGGGTCACCTTCCCGGCGAGCGCGGCCGCCAGGTAGCCGCCGCCGCCGGCGTCGGTCGGGGTCGCGTACGTCGGGACGGAGCGGAGCGCGCGGCGCGCGGCCGCCACCGCCGCCTCCTCCGCCGGGTCGGGCGCGTCGGCCTGGTCGCCGTTGTCGGTCACGGGGATTCCCTCCTGACGCTGGATGTCGGCCACGTCGTACACGTGCATGTCCAGGTAAGCCTTCTGGACCGCGGCGCGCTCGGTCGGGTTGCTCTTCAGGTAGTCGTTCAGGTTGAACGCCACCAGGTAGCCGCGTCGGGTCACGTCGCCCATGGAGAGCCGGTCGGTGATCGCGCGCATGTACGGGGCCAGGACGTCGTTGATCCGGTCGCGCCGGCGGTCCACCGCGTTGGCGTACGTCCGGGAGGTCGTGGACACGCCGAGGTCCTCCGGGTCCACGCCGAGCTCGTTAGCGATGTCCAGCGACGCCTGGCGCTGGAGCTCCACCAGCTGGAGCTCCGCCGGCGACGGGGAGTCCACGGAGTGGTAGGTCATCGCCGCGGGAACCCACCCGGTGGCGCGTTGCTTCCGCGCCGCGCGCCAGGCCGAGATGATGTGCCGCGCGTCGCCGTCGCTGATCGGGTCTGCGCCCTCCGCCGGCGAGAAGTAGTCCAGCGGCCGCGGGTCGTCGGAGTACATCGCGGCCGCCTTGTCCAGGAGCAGCGCGCGGCGGATGGCTCGCGCGGCGTGGACTCGCACGGCCGGGTTGGGTGAGTCGAACCGGATCACGTCCTGGCTGGACGTCTCCACGCCGTCGATCCACACGGACGCGGCGTGCGGGTCGATGCCGGACGGGAGCAGCGCCGGCGTGCCGCCCGTTGCCGGCGGGGTGAGCGACACGGAG
>Ga0310810_10003474_pt1 | contig 17175 bp, 18 predicted proteins | sample NCmetagenome_FD_207641 | JGI IMG/M metagenome (GOLD analysis project Ga0310810, IMG submission 207641) | Soil microbial communities from experimental microcosm in Duke University, North Carolina, United States - NC | ecosystem: Engineered > Artificial ecosystem > Soil microcosm > Unclassified ... | reverse complement strand
TGGCCTCGCCGCCGTGACGCTTTTCTCCGTCGGTGTGTTCAAGGGATACCTCGCCGCGCGGCCGCTGTTCTGGTCCGGCGCGCAATTTTTTCTGATCGCCGTCGCCGCCTCGCTGCTCGGCTATCTCATCGGCCTGGGTGTGCAGCACTTCTTTCCCGGGATAACGATCCCGGCGGGATGATCGGCGCGGACGCCCGCCCGATCAAGCTTCTAAGCAGCGTCAGGTTCTCGCGGTCTTCCTTTAGATCTTTTCCCTTCGGTGTCTCGAGGCACATCGGGATGCCCCAGAAGCGCCGGTCATTGAGCAGCAGCCGGAACGCCTCGACGCCGAGCTGCCCCTGGCCGATGTGGTCGTGGCGGTCGACGCGCGAGCCCAACTCCTTTTTCGAATCGTTCAGGTGGAACGCCGCGAGGCGCTCGATGCCGATCAGCTCGTCGAATTGCTCGAACGTCGCTTCGTAGCCGCTCTTTGTGCGAAAATCGTAGCCGGCGGCAAAGGCGTGCTCGGTGTCGAAGCAGACGCGGAGCCGCTCGCTCTGTCTGGTCGCGTCGACCATGTCGCGGATCTGCTCGAAGCGGTAGCCGAGGCAGCTCCCCTGACCGGCGGTGATTTCGAGCGCTATCTTTGTCTTGAAGCCGCGGCACGCGGTATGCACGTCGTCGATCGAGCCGGCGATTGTTTTGATCCCGGCGAGCTCGCCGGCGCCCATGTGCGCGCCGGGATGCGCGATCAGCGCCCCGATGCCGAGCATCTCGCAGCGCTCCAGCTCATCGATGAACGCGGCGATCGACTTCTTCCTGAGCGATGTGTCGGGAGATCCCAGGTTCAAAAGATAAGAATCGTGCGCGACGACGGCGCCGATGCCGGTCTCCTCGCGGTTGCGCCGAAACAGCTCGATCTCGTCCTTGGCGAAGGGACGCGCAGCCCACTGGCGCGAAGACCTCGTGAAGATCTGGATCGCGTCGCATTCGACCTTTTTTCCCTCGAGCAGCGATTTGTCGACGCCTCCGGCGATCGACATCTGCGCGCCGAGCAGCGGGCCGGTGGGCTTTAAATGTGAATTTTTATTTTTGGAATTCGAATGGGTCATTCAGAGAAATGGCGTTTTTCCACCAGCGGCAGCGATATGCTTCCCGCGCTCAAAAGCCGGTCGTGGAACGCGCAGAGATCGAAGCGCGAGCCGAGCCGGTCTTGTTCTTTTTGACGCAGGCGATTGATGATCGTCCAGCCGAGCGCATAGCCCATCGGGATCGAGGGCGACTGGCTGTACCAATTGAGGTCGCCCTCCGCCTGCTGACGCGGGAACTGAAGCTCGCGCACCATGAGATCCGCGGCCTCGTCGTAGGTCATTCGTCCGGTCTGCGTCTTCACATCGATGATGATCCTGAGCGCGCGCCAGAGGCGGTCTTTCAGCATGACGAAGCGGTGCTCCTCGCTCTTCAAGAAGCCCTGCTCCTGCATGAACTGCTCGCAGTACAAGGCCCAGCCTTCGTAGAACACCGACGATTCGTTCATGAGCCGCGGCAGGGTCGAGGCCGCCGCAATCGAATTGGCCACGGTGAACTGCAGGTGATGGCCGGGATAACTTTCGTGCACCGAGGTATTCTCCAGGCCGACATAGTTGTGCTCGCGCAAAAGATCGTCGCTGTCGACGGGCGTCACGTAATAATAACCGATCTGCTCGGGGTCCTTCGGCGAGGGCGAAAGGTAGGCCGCGAACGGCATCTCGTGGCGCTCGAACTCCGGCGTGTAGACGACGCGAAGCTCTTCGCGCGGCGGAAAAGAGACCAGGCGCTTCTCGCGCACGAAAGCGCGCGCCGCTTCCATCGCCTTTTCATAGACCGGCAGCAATTCGCCGGCCGGCGGATGGCGCTCCTGGATCTTCCGCGCCGCCGCCTCGATGCCTTTTCCGGGGGCGATTTTCTCCGCCACTGCGGTCAGCTCCTTTTTGGTATCGACGAAGAGCTTTTCACCGAGCGCGAGCAGGGTTTCCGCGTCATGGTTGAGAAAATGTTTTTTCTTGAGCAGGAGGTGATAGTGCTCGGGGCCGACGGCGTAAGTTCCCCGGCTCCGCGCGAGGAGATCGAGCTCGAGGAATTGCTGAAAGCGCTGGATCGCCGCCTTCGCCGCATCGACTGCGCGGCCGAAGCGCTCCGGCTCCTTGATCGTCTCGTTGACGCGCGGAATATTGCGCAGATTGTCGAGAAACGAAATGCCGCCCTGCGCCGACTCGATCGCCAATTCGGTCCAGAGCCGCGGCGGATTCGCCTCGGCGCGGCTCAAATTTGTCATCCCCTGGTCGATGATCGCGGGGGACCGCTCCAGGCGCGCGAGCAGGTTGCCGCCGACGTCGTTGGTCGGGCGCACCGTCAGGATATAAAAATGAGAGGTCGAGAGGTACTGCTCCGCCGCTTTGAGGCGGTAGTCTTCCTTTTGGAACTCGTAGTTGTCGAGCGCGAGCCGTCCTTCGAGAAGGGCGTAGTCGAGCGTCTCGTCCGGGCCGAGCCCCTTGATCGATACTTCCCGCAGCCGCTTGAAAGACTCCGCGGCGAAGGCTTTTTCTTCCTCGTACGCCTCGTCGCTGTAGTCTTTCAGCCGATGATCGTACCCGGGCACGCCGTAGTGAATCGCCTCGGTCGGATGCAGCTCGAAGTACCGCGGAAAAAAATCGCTGCAAAATTTTGCGAACCCCGTCATGATCTTCAATTCCCGAGCGGTGCAAACATCTCGTTCAATGTCGGCCGGCGCGAAAGGTAACCCTGCTCATGAGCGTACTGGAGGAATTTCTCCAGCACAAGGCGGTTTGGCGGCGTTAGGCCGTGCTGGAACGGCTCTTCGCCGAAGGCCGCCTGCTCTTCCTCGACGACGAGCACGGCGGCGGGAAGCGCCAGTCTCTTTGGATAGGCATAAGCCCGGCGGCAGGCCTTCTCCGCGGCTTCGAAGGCGTCGACGAGTCTCGCGACGATCCACGGATGCTCGGCGGCCAGCGCTTCGCGCACGACGACCGTGTGCGTGATGGGAAAAATATTCGCCTTGCGAAAATAGCCGATCACTTCGGCGCGGCAATCGGCGAAAAGCCGGCGGATGCGCGGATCGCCGTTCTGAAAGCTCGCCGGTACGTTCGGCGCGATAAGGGCGTCGAGCGCGCCGTCGAGCAGGAGCGATTCGACGTTTTTTTCTCCGACGGCGATCCTAACGTCCGGCGGCGGCTCGAAGCCGGCGCCTTCGGCCTCCGAGGTGACCCAGCTCATCTCGCCCGGCCGTACACCGTAGAATTCCTGGAGGATGCCGCGCGCCCAGAGGCCGACCGTCAGGCGGTACTGATCCATGCCGACCTTTTTACCGCGCAGATCCTCCGGCGCGCGGGCAGGCGAGGCAGCGGAGCAGAAAATATACGGCTGGATGAACATGCGCATCGGAAAAATAGGAAGGGCGATCACCGGCTCGCCGCGGAGCCGCGCCATGGCGTACCACGAGAGCGACATCTCGGCGATGTCGAACTGCTCGTACACCGGTATGAGACACGCCTCGCCGGGAACGGCGGGACGGAACTGGAAGTGGATGCCGTCCGCCTTCACCGCGCCGGAGAGAAGCGGTTGCGTCCGATCGTAATCCGCCAGCGAGAAGGTGAGGTCTAGTTCCTTAGCCATCATGCCTCTCCTGAAGAGGATTTGTCGGAACGCGAGTCTTCGGACCGCGCTCGATGGGATGGTGCCATAGATCGGAATTTTGGCGTCGGACGAACGCGGTCCTCACACTCGCATCCCTTCTCCTCCGGGAAGGCGGCGTTCGGAGCGAAGAACCAGCGCCTCCGATTAGCGGCGAAGGGAATAAGCAGTAACCGATTGCGCGGGCTCTGAGCCCGGACGGCGGCTTCCATCTCTATCTCTTTCCCAGCGCCTTCGCCGACAACGACGCGATGAAAAATTTATCCGCGCCGCCGAGCTTCTTCGCCTCGGCCTCGAGATGCGCGGCGGCGATCACATTGTCGATCTCCTCCCGCGTGATCGCGACGGAATAGGCGCCGGCGAAGTGCTCGACGACCTTGCGCACCGTCGCGGCGTCGCCGTAGGATTTTTTCTTTAAGACCGTCGCTACGACTTTTTCGGGATCGGTTTTCAAGACGTCGATGCCGCGCTTGAGGCCGCGGAGGAGGGCGACGACGCCATCGGGGTCGGCCTCGGCCTTCTTCCGCGTCGAGACGATCACGACGAACGGGAAGCTGCTGACGACCTGGCCGATGTCGAAGAGCGTCGGGAAGCCCTTCCGCTCGAGCTCCAATTTTTCCATGAAGGAAAACGGCGATGCCTGGATGCGTCCCGCCTCCAGGGCCTGCGCGCGCGCCGGGCTGTTGCCGACGCCGTAGAGGATTTTATAGTCGCGGTCGCGCACGAGCCCTTTTTTCGCCAGCCCTTCCACCGCGGCGAACTCCGCGATGCCTCCCGCGCCGGTGACGCCGACGATCTTGCCCTTGAGATCGCTCAAGCTCGCGATCCCCTTGGCGCCCATCAGCGTGTAATCGATGTAGGGCTGCATGCCGCCGACGATGACGAGCGGCGCGCCCTGAGCGATGGCTCGGACGGCGGGGACGCCGCCGATGAGCGCATAATCGACGTCGCCGCCGATGAGCGCGGCCGTCGCCGTGGGGCCGCCGATGATGAAGACCGATTTCACCTCCAACCCCTCGGCGGCGAAATAGCCGATTTCCATCGCCGTTACGAGCGGCAGCGTGCTGCCGAGCGTCGGCGTCTGGTAGGCGAAGGTGACCGGCTTGGCGTCGGCCGCGGCTTGGAGGAAGACGACCGCGGCGCAGAGCGCACCGGCGAGGATGTGCTTTAAATCTCTCATCCGCCGCTACGCGAGCGGCGCGAGGCCCGCCGCGGCGACGGCTTTACGGATCCCATCGATGTGCTCGGGCGGCAGCGGTTGGAACGGCGGCCGCACCGTCGAGCGCGGGAAGCGGCCGCGCGCCGTCAGAGCCTCTTTTTCCACTACCCAGTGCTGCATGAGCGGCGTCTTGTGATAGATCGCGTCGGAGAGCGGCCGGATTTTATTGAAGAGCCTGGTCGCCTCTTCCATCTTCCCCGAGTGGCCCAGCTCATAGAGCTTGGTGATGAACTCCGGCGCGACGTTGGAGAACGAGCTCACCGCGCCGTCGGAGGTCGCGAAGCGGATGAGAAACAAGCTGCCGTGCGCGACGAGGAAATTGATCTTCCGCGGAAAGTTCTGAAACGCGACCCACGCCTCTTCGTAATCGAACGAGGAATCCTTGATGGCGACCACCTGCGGGACTTTCTCGGCGATCTTCAGCAGCACCTCGACGGAGTACATGAGGCCGGTCTTGACGCCGTAGCGGAACACGATCATCGGCAGATCGATTTTTTCCGCCAGCTCTTCGAAGCAGGGGACGATCAGCTCAGGGCGGTCGACCGCGCCGAAGGCGAAATGCGGGATCGGCATCACCAGAAGCCCGTCGGCGCCGGCGGCCTTGGCGTCTTTAGCGCACTCGACGAGCTCGCGCGTGCTGAGCCCGGTGCAGCCGACGACCATCGGGAGGTTGTCTGGGATTTCTTTCCGCGCCATGTCGGCGACCTGGATCCTCTCCTTGGGCGTCAGCGACTCGAGCTCGCCGGCGTGGCCGCTGATCACGAGACCGCCGATATCGTGCGTCATGAGCCAGCGCAGATGCTTGCGGTACGCCTCTTCGTCGATCGAAAGATCGGGCATCATCGGCAGGTTCGCCGCGGGCAGGACCTTGCTGAAAGTTTTGAATCGGGCCATGGCTCCTCCTATTTCAAATTTTCCAAAAAACGCTCGCGCTTAAGCCGCTCGACGATCGAGGCGTCCACGAACTCGTCCGGCTTGTGGCGCGCAAACTCCGGGGTCTCGGCGACGAGATTGTCCAGGACCAGCTTCATGCCGTCGACCGTCGGATAGGGCAGGTCGGGCAAGAGCGAAACATTGAAATCGTACTCGACGCTCGCAAGCCGCGGCTCTTCGACGCGCATGTACTTGGCGATGATCTTCTCGCTCTCAGATCGATTGTGCTTCATGAAGTGGATCGCCTCGGTGACCGCCTTTACGTATCGATAAGCGGTGTCGCGGTTCGCTTCCAGCCACGGCTCGTTGACCACGACCGAGGTCCAGGGGAACGGAATGTTCATCTGGCGCGCCGTGGCCAGAACCCTGAGCCCTTGGCCGCGCGCCTGCTCGCTCGCCGCCGCCCCCAGGAAGGTGTACTGAATCTTCCCCGCCTTCAGCGCCGCCAGGCGGCTCGAATCGCCGCCCAGCTGGAGCATCTTGAGATCGCTCTCGCTGAGGCCGTTCGCTCGGAAAAGATATCTCAACCCCTGGTGCGTGGATGAGCCGAAGCGCGAGATGCCGCCGAGCTTGCCTTTCAGATCGGCGATCGACTTGAGCTCCGGCACCGCCACGAGATTGCTCGCGAGCACGCCGAGCGGATTGGCGATGGTCAGTAGCTTTAGCCCGCGGAGCCGCGCCTCGAGCGCGGCCGGGCCGCCGGCCGCGAACTGGACGCTATTGCCGACGAGCGCCTGGACGTTCAGCGAGCCGCTGCTGATGTAGAGAAGATCGACGTCGAGGCCGTACTTGGCGAAGAAGCCGCGCGCCTGCGCCGCCCACAACGGCGACTGGCTCGCGTTCGGCGCCGCATAGGAAGCGCGGACGCGCTCGGCGGCGGCAACGGGTGAAGAGAGCGCGAGCAAGAGAGCGATGGTCAGGTAAGGAAATGTCATCTGCGCATCAAGTTGATACTGCGGAAGCGCTCGGACAGTCAAGCCGTTGTATTGCCATCCGCCGCGGTTTATAAGACCGATCATGTCCAACCGCTGGCTATTCAAAACCGAGCCGTCCGCCTATTCATTTCAGCAATTACAAAAAGACAAGCGCACGGTTTGGGACGGCGTCAAAAACAACCTGGCGCTGAAACACCTCGCGTCGATCAAGAAGAGTGATTGGGTTTTTATTTATCACACCGGTGATGAGAAGGCGGTCGTCGGGGTGGCGCGCGCGACGGGCGATGCGTATTCCGACCCTGCGGCCAAAGACGGCAAGCTTGTCGTCATCGACGTCGAGGCTGAAAAGCCGCTGTCCCGTCCGGTGTCCTTGGCTGAGATCAAAGCCGATCCAAAATTGAAGGGCTTCGATCTTGTGCGGCTGCCGCGACTCTCCGTCATGCCGGTGAGCGATGAGCAGTGGAAGATCATCGAGGAGATGGCGCGAAAATGAGCGACGCTCACAAACACGGAAGGGGCCATGGACACGAACACCATTCGGCGTCCGGCCACGTCCACAAGACGCACTTTCATGATCCCGAGCACGCGGCGGCGTTCGACCGGCGAAAGTCGGAGATCCGCGCCGATCTCGCCGAGAAATTAGCGGACCTGCTGGCGCTGAAGGGCGATGAGCGGATTCTCGACCTCGCTACAGGCACCGGCCGGGTGGCCCGGCCGGTCGCGAAACGACTGAACCAGGGTTCGATCGTGGGGGTCGATCAGGCCCCGGCGATGCTCGATGTCGGACACCGCCACGAAGATCGTATACCGGCCTATCGGCAATGCGCCGGCGAAGCCGACGCCCTGCCGTTCGAGCGCAATTGCTTCGATCGCGCCTTTGTCTCGTTCAGCCTGCATCATTTCGGCAACGCGGAACGAGTGGTTCGGGAGGTGCTCAGGGTTTTGCGCAACGGCGGCAAATTCGTGATTCTCGACCCGGTTATTAAAGAATCCGAGGACGCGATCGATACTGCGCTGGAAGCGAAAATCAACGAGGTCTTTCGCCGCACGCACGGCGAGGAGTTTCGCTTTCACACGGCGAGCGGCATTCAGCGATTACTCCTTAAAGCGGGCTACCGCATCGGTCGTGCATCCGTCGCAAGCTATTCCTTCGATCAGGAAGGAATGGAGGGTATTCCTACGGGGTCGCATTGGCTCGAGGTTGCCCAAGAAGTGGAAGCCGAATCCCCGGAATTGGCCGAGCGCCTGAGACAAAAGTATTTTACCTGGCACGCTCATGGCGGCGCCGTCCATGTTAAGGGCAGCTTTTCATACGCACTTATCTGTGGGGAGAAACCCCAATAGATGGAAAGAGCCCTGGGCCTTTCCGCTACCGGCCTATTGCGAAAGTTGAACCCCCGAGGTCGCCGACTCCTCAGATTAAAATCGTCCCGGCGTTGGCCCAAGGCCTGTAACGTCTCTTCCTAACCCCACCGTAAATTTTCCCCGGCTGTCGACATTTTTACGGGTGACTCTCCTGCCCGATTCGCTGGAAATCTCAGACGTTTTGCGGTTTGTCGGCTTGGCATGGCCGTTGCTCCACCCCTCATCAACTCCCGCAAGGAGGCGTTCTGATGGACACAGCCAGCGCCCAGAAACGGAAGCTTCAAGACGGTTGGAAAATCTTAGTCGCGGCGCTGGCCTGCCTTACGGGCGTTTTTATCTTTCTCGTCGCGCTCGCGTCCCCGGCTATGGAAGATAACGACGAAATGTCGTCGGAGACCCCCGGGCTTTCCACGCCTACTCCGGGAACCCCCGGTCCCGGGAATGTTCTCAACGGCTTTCAGTTTATCCCCGGCAGCGCCGTCCTGGTCGACGATCACCACGTCATTGCGCTCTTTCAAAACCCGGACAAGGAGTTTTATGCCGTCGCGCTGTTCAGCGCGAATTGTGATCAGGGCGGCTGCACCCCGACCGAATTGATCGCGTTCTCGATCGTCGACAATCAAGGCCGCGACGTCGAGCTGGCTAAAGATCCGACGGCGCGGAACCGTGGAATGGGACAGGAAATATAAATCATGCGGAGTCACGAAACCACATCGGGCTCGCACGGGAGGTGGATGTAATGGAGCGCAAAAAAGTGCAAATCGGAGCGAAGGTTAAAATCAAACCGCACCATTGGCTGCGTGCGCTGGAGGACGGGACGATCATAGCGTACCGCGCTCAGTCGCGCCACAGCTGGCTCGTCCAATTCGATAACAATTATCCCGGTGGCGGCATCGATGGCGACAAGCTTTACTTCGATGAGGCCGAGTTTGCAGAAGTCGAATACTCAAACGATACCGCATCGATCGAGCCATCTACGGTCCGAGGGCACAGATTTTCCGCCGCACCGAACGGCGTTGATATTTACAGTTAATCCGTCTCTCTCTTTCTCCTTCCGCAATACTTCCGCACCATAACTCACCATCACGGCGTCCCCGGAAACGGGGGCGCCGCCTTTCTTTTTAAGCAGTCCGCTTGAAGACCGGCTCGCTTCTGCTATAGCCTTACCCGTTCCTTGAAGGAGGAAGCATGGCGCGGCACTTTCCTAGGCTCATTTTCATTGCGGTCGCAGTCTTTGCCGGGCAGGCATCGGCGCAAACCCGTCCCGTGGTCATTGACGGCGGTATCCTCATCGACGGCACAGGACGGGCGCCGATCCCCGATGCGATCGTCGTATTCCAAAACGGCCGCATTCGCGATGCCGGCAGGCGCGGAGATGTGACGCCGCCGAAAGACGCCGAGATGATCAACGCCAAGGGCAAAACAGTTTTGCCCGGGCTGATCGACGGCCACTGCCACCTTCGAGATTGGATGGGCGAGCTGTATCTCCATTTCGGCATCACGACCTGCCCGACGATCTCCAATAACCCGACCGATTGGGTGATCGCCCAGCGCGATGGGGTAAAGAACGGCACGATCCGCGGCCCGCGGGTGTGGGCCGCCGGCAACGTGATCGACGGCCCGCCGCCCGCGGGACTCGGCGGGCTGCGCCGCCAGCGCATGAGCACGTTCGTGACCAACGAAGAACAGGCCCGCGAGGCGGTGCGCGCCGCCGTCGCCAAGGGGGTGGACGGCTTCAAGCTCTTCGAGCGCTTGCGGCTGCAGGATGCCAAAGCGGCAGCCGACGAGGCGCACCGGGCGGGCAAGCCGGTGATCGGCCATTCGATCGACATCTACGCCGCGGCGGATGCCGGCTATCAGTCGGTCGAGCATGCCTGGTCGGTGCTCTTTACCTCGATCACCGATCCCAAAAAGAAAAACGATCTTGACACGGCGCGCATAACGGGGAAGGTCAGCACGGCCGAGGCGCTTTATTACATGGAGCGCGACCAGTTAGATAAGATCATCAAAACGATGCTGGCGAAGAATGTCCACTGGAGCCCGACATGGGGTACAACGTTCCGGCCGATCGCGCGCCGCGGCGCGAAGATGCGCGAAGAAGAAGCGGCGCTGCTGAAGAATCCGGATTTGCGCTATCTGCCTTCTTACATTCCAAAGGACGTCGAAAAGCTTTATTCGCTTTTCGAAACGGCCTCCCCGGAGCTTCGCGAGCGGCTGGCGGCGGCATATAAAAACGTCCAGGATTTCGCGCGCCGCTTCGTCGCCGCGGGCGGTAAGATTCATTTAGGCTCCGACCCCGACGCGATTCTCGCCGGCTACGGACTCCATGCGGAACTGGAGATGGCGGTCGACGCGGGGCTCACGCCCGTGCAGGCGATCCAGGGCGTGAGTCTGAACGTGGCCGAAGCATGGGGGAGACAAAAAGATTACGGCAGCGTGGAGAAGGGCAAGGTCGCCGACGTCGTCCTCATTAACGGCGACGTCTCGCGGGACATCACGGCGACGATGCGGGTGGAGAAATTTTTCATGGATGGCAAGCCGGTCGATATCACGTTCCATCCGGACTACAAAAACCCGTTGCCACGTCCCATCGTCGATCGGCCCGAGCAAGAAGGCGAGAAGCGTTAGGCGCGGGCCAGGAATGAAAAGAGTTATCCTGTTCTTGTCAGCGCTCGCTCTCTTCGGCCACGCGAGCTGGGCCCAGGAAAAAAAACTGACGATTGTTTCCTATCCGGCGCGGCCCCCCAAGCTGCCGCTCTGGCTCGCGCGCGACGCCGGGCTGTTTAAAAAATACAGTCTCGAAGTCTCGCTCAAGGAACTGGCCTCGAGCGATGAGCTTTTGCAATCGCTCGCGCGGCGTGACGCCGACCTCTACGCCGCCACCGCGCCCTACATCGTCGCGGCGATCGGCGACGGCGCCGACCTCGCTTTCATCGCCAATACCGGCTACAGCGTGCTGAAGCTCCTCTCGCGGCCCGAGATCGCGCGCGCGGCCGATCTTAAGGGCAAAAAAGTCGGCACCGGCGACTTTGGCAGCAGCCAGGATCGCATCACGCACCAGGCGCTCATTCGCCTTGGAATCGATCCCGAGCGCGACGTGACGCTGGTGCCGATGGGGGGCCGCAGCATCGACCGGCTGAAGGCGCTCATCGCGGGCAAGATCGACGCCACGACCAGCAACGAAGACAACCTCTTCGAGCTCGAAAGAAAAGGCGACATGGGGAAGGTCCGTGTCTTGGCCGACAACGAGAGTCTGAAGCTCTATATCGGCGGCGGCGTGGATTTTGCGATGTCGCGGGCGCTAATTCAGCGTGATCGCGTAGCGGTGAAAAACTTTCTCAAGGCGATGTGCGAAGCGATCGCACTCGCACGCCGCGACCGCGCGGCGGCAGACCGCATTTACACCCAATACATCGGCGTGCGCGACCCGGCGCTGCTCGACTTTATGTACCGGACCTATGTCCGCGGCGCGATTCCCGAGCGGCCGTTTCCCAAAGGCGAGGCGGTGGCGCTCGGCCTCGAGGAATTCGGCGGCAAGCCGGGGCTCAGAGGCAAGAAGCCTGAGGATCTGATCGACGCAAGCCTCATTCAGGACCTCGATCGCGAAGGACTCTTTACGAAACTATATCAATGAATCATTTGCACTTCCGGGCGGGGTCCTAACCTACCCGGCCGGGGAACCATCATTCATTGACAGGTCAGCCGCTTTCCTAGTAGCTTCCCTCGCGAAAGGAGAGCTTATGAAAAGTCGAACGACAATTTTAGCAACCTTCATCGTGGGTCTTTTCATCGCCGGGGGCGCATTCGCCCAAGAGCTCGGTCCCGGCTTCACCAAAGTGAAGGACGGCATCTATGTATTTTTTTCCAAGGAAGGCAACTCGACCTGCAGTGTCGTACTGACGCAGGACGGTCCGGTTATCATTGACGCGTGCCAGACGCCGCTCGATACGCAAAAGCTTGCCGCGGGGGTCAAAAAGCTTACCGATAAGCACGTGCGCTTCCTTTTCGACACCGAAGTGCACAACGATCATACGTTCGGACATTATTTCTTTTCGCCGCCGGCGCTCGTCGTCAACCACGAAGGCGCTGGCGAAGGCATGAGGAAGAATACCGATCCGAAGCGGGTGGATACGCTTAAAGCGCAGTCACCCGAAATGGCGGCGGCCGTGAAAGACTATAAATTCATCCCGCCGCATATCGAGTACCGGAACAAGCTGACGATCAACCTGGGCGAGCGCATCTTCGAGCTCTATTATCTCAAAAACGTCCACAGCGAGGCCGACGAGGCGATCTGGCTGCCGAAAGAGCGCGTTCTCTTCGCCGCCTCGGCGGCGAACGTAAAGACGATCATCAATCTCCGTCCGTTCGTGCGCATTCCCGACATCCTGGCGAGCTACAAATTCATGAAGTCGCTCAACCCCGAGGTCGTTATTCCGGGGCACGGCGCGCCGACGACGACGAAGATCTTCGACGAGTACGAAGGATTCTACACGCTTCTCATGAAACGCGTGGGCGACATGGCGGCGCAGGGGAAATCGCTTGAGGAGATCAAAAAAGAGCTCAAGATGCCGGAGTACGCCGACTGGGCGGGGCAGGACCGCCTCGGAGTCAACATCGGGGTGGCTTACAACTCGCTGAAGAAAAATTAGCGAGGCGAATCCATGAGGATCAAATTTCCGGCTGCGGTCATGTCGCCTCTCTGTGGTTTATCGCCGCGTCGCTGCCGACCGGCGTCGAGCGTGTCCGGACCGCTCCTATTTCAAAGTCGGCATGAGCCTCACCGTGCTCTACGAAGAGCAGAAAGAACGGAACGAGACGCTTCCGTTCGAAGTCGAGCCGTAAAAGAGGCTTGACTTTCAGGTCCCCTAGTACTTCATTACTCGAATTCAAGGAGGTGACTATGCGCGCGCTGGTTAGAGATTATCTCGACCTCGGGCTTTCCCGCCGGGGATTTTTGAAAGCGATGGCGGCGGCCGGCTTCACGCTGACGGCCGCGGAATCGGTGCTGAAAAATCTCGCGCCGGTGGCGCACGCCGAGACGGCAGGAAAAGAATACTGGAAGGAGTTCGAGGGCAACGGCGGCGAGCTGTTGGCCGAGCAGCTGCTCCAGACCGGCAACGAGTATCTGTTCGTCGGCAACGGCTCGGGGCTCGGCGCGCTGTGCGACGCCGTCATCGACCGACCGAAGTTGAAGCTCGTGCTTTCCACCCACGAGGCGCACGTCGTCGCGATGGCGAGCGGCTATGCGCTCGCCTCGGGCAAGACCGCATTCTGTATGTACAGCCGCGTCGGCGCCGCTCATTCCACGGGCAATATTTATAACGCGATGAAAGATCGGATTCCGCTCGTCATTGCCGTCGACCGCGCCGACACGACGGAAGACGGACGCGACGGCCACGAGGATCTCGAGGACATGCTCGAGCCGATGAAACAGTACACGAAGTGGCGCTGGATTCCGAAAGAAGTCGCACGCGTCCCCGAGTGGACGGCCAAAGCCTTCAAGGTCGCGTCGACGATGCCGAGTGGTCCCACGTACATGATGTTCCCGCGCGACGTGATGTTCGAGCAGAAGGCGAAGACCAAGATTTTTCTGCCGGGCACGTTCGACGTGCCGATGAACGTCAGGCCCAACGCGAAGACGGTCGAGAAGACCGCCAAGATGCTCGTAGAAGCGAAGACGCCGCTGTTCAACATCGGCCCCGAGGTGTATCAGGGTGGCGGTCAGAAAGAGATCGTGGAGCTGGTCGAGCTGCTCGGCATTCCTATCTTTGAGCGCGGCCAGCTCTGTCAGGTTTTTCCCAACCAGCACCCGCTTTATCTCGGGCAGATGCGCGGCCAGATCCGCTATCCGCAGAACGTAGACTTCTTCATGAACATCGGCGCACGTTGGGACGAAGCAAACGAAAGCTTCGTCGCGCAGAAAAAAATTCCCGCGGTCGTCGCCGGAGTCGATGTGCGCCATCTCGGGGACGGGATCGCAATCGAGGACGCGCTCGTCGGCAGTGTGAAGGAGTCGCTCCGCGATCTGATCGACGCCGTGAAGGCGGTCGCGACGAAAGATCGCATCGAAAAAATCCGCCAGTCGCGCTTCGAGGAGACGAAGAAGTTCACCGAGCGGCTCCGTGCCGGCCGCGAGGCGAACGCCAAAAAGATTTGGGACAACAAGCCCATCGAATGGGACCGCGTCGGCAAGGAGATCGAGGCGATCGCCGACAAGGACGCGATCTTTGTCGAGGAGTTCGGTTCGCAGCGGAACAAGTGCATGGACCACATCAGCATCGGCTACGGCGCCAAGACGCAGCTCGGGCGCACGACCGGCGAATGCCTCGGCTGGGGGCTGCCGGCGGCGATCGGCGTCAAGCTCGCCAAGCCAGATCACCAGGTGTGGGCGCTCCAGGGCGACGGCGGCATGCTGTTCAACCAGACCGAGGCGTTGTGGCCGATGCGGCGGCACGAGGCGCCGATCATCACCGTCATCTTCAATAACCGGAGCTATAACGAGACGCGCAACCGCATGTGGACGCGGGGCAAAAACCAGCGCGAGAAGAAATTGGACATGATCAGCCACCTCGGCAACCCGGACGTGAATTTCGCCAAGATTGCCGACGCATACGATATCAAGGGCGAGGTCGTGGCGGAGCCGAAGGATCTCAAGCCGGCGCTCCAGCGCGCCATCAACGCGACGCGCGACGGCAAGCCCTATCTCCTCGACGTGCTGGTCACGCAGGCCGGGCAAGGAGCGAACATGAACTGGTATCCCAAAGTCTCAATTGCGGAGATGAGGAGCAAAAAAGCGTAAGAGGCAATCAGCCGCCTACCGTAAGCCGGAGAATCGAAGCGGATAGCTGAGCGCTGACAAGTATTCGGAGGACCGATGCAGCGTGTACTGGCAACGATGTTTTTTATTGCCGCGGCCCTTTTTCCCATCGCGCTGGCCGCCGACCAGTGGACGGATATGTTGCCCGCCGGCGACGGCCAGCAGGAAACGAAAGAGCTTTGCAGCAATTGCCACAACCTCCAGAAGATCGTCCAGTCGCGCAAGACGCCGCAGGAGTGGGAGCGCAGCGTCAACGACATGCTCGCCCGCGGCGCGCAGATCTTTCCCGACGAGGCGGAGAAGATCGCCAAGTATTTAAGCGCGAGCTTTCCGCCGGGAAAATAGCCGTTTCCTTGAACGGCTTCGGTGAAGATGTTAAAAAGTTTTCTCCAGTGGTCGCATAGCTCAGTTGGTTAGAGCGCGCGCCTCACATGCGCGAGGTCGTAGGTTCAACTCCTACTGCGACCACCATTTTTTCTTTCCTCAGCCGCACGCTCCGTTGAGAATTTGCTTTGCAAGCGATGACCCATCCCTTCATGCCCTTACGACTAAAATAGGGCAACCTGGATAGTTTTTCGGCTCAATCGGCAGAAAATTCTTGCCAATCTACTTATAAAGTCGTAGTATAGACTGATTATTGATCAGGAGGACTTGAATGAGAATTTCGCAAAGTTTTTTGACTGTCGTGTTCGTGGCCGTCTTAGCCTTCGCCGGCTGCTCCAAAACAACTAAGCCGGATGCAAGTGAGCTCGCTAACTCCGGCCGAAAGGATCAGCAATCCGATCTCCGCAACAGCGGATCTCAAAACGGCGGATCGCAAAGCAGTCTCGACGATTTAAGGCGCGGCGCTTCACCGACAACCCCCGAGGGCAGCGCGCTAAAGGAGATCTATTTCGATTTCGACAGCTATACGCTGCGCCCGGACGCGCGCGAGGCGCTCAAGGCCGAGGCCGACTGGCTTAAGAAAAACCTCGCCGTCCGCGCCAGCATCGAGGGCCACTGCGACGAGCGGGGTACCACCGAATATAATTTGGCGCTCGGCGCGAAACGCGCTCAGGCGGCCAAAGACTATCTCGTTTCCCTGGGCGTCGCGGCCGACCGTCTATCCACGATGAGCTTCGGCAGAGAAGCGGCCGTTTGCCGTGAGCACAGCGACGCGTGCTGGCAGAAAAATCGCCGCGATCGGTTCGTCGTTCAAACCACAAGGGCCGGGATGTAAAGACGCTTTCACATCCGGTTCGAGTCGGTCCGGCTTAACATTCCTGAGCACGGCGGTCTAGCCGCGTCTCGCGCTGTCGTGCGGGCAGGCCATGCTGTCCCCATGAACGACAAATTCATTCCGGAAGCGATCGCCCAGTTCATCATCGATAAAATCGATTCGGTAGCGGAGCTGGAGGCGCTTTTACTGCTGCGCGGCAACCCGCACGACAGATGGACGCCGCAGAACGTTTCCAAAAGACTTTACCTCAGCGATAAAGACGCTTTCGAAGTGTTGGTCGCCTTGTCGACGAAGGGGGTTGTGCTTTATAAATCGAGCGATTCGGGCTGGTACGAATATCAACCCGGATCGCCGGAGGTCGGTCAATTGGTCGATCGACTCTTCGAGATTTATCCGAAACAGATCGTTCCGATCACGAATTTGATTCATTCCAAGTCGAAGCAACGAATCAAAGAATTCGCCGACGCGTTCAAGATGCGAAAGGACGAGGACTAAATGGCCGGGGTTTTTTACGCGCTCTGCGCCGTGACGGCTTGTCTTTGCGCGATGCTGCAGCTCCGCGCCTATTTCAGGGCCCGCTACCGGCTGCTTTTGTGGGGCGGCCTTTGCTTCGTCGGCCTCGGCCTCAATAATGCCTTACTCGTCGTCGACAAGCTCATGCTGCCGGACGTGGATTTGTTCGCCGCACGTTTGATCATCGCTCTCGCCGCGCATCTGGTGCTGCTGTATGGGCTGATTTGGGACGCGGAGTAAAGCAAAGGGGACCCGTGAAGGAACTTTTAATCGGCGCTGTCGCGATGGCCTCGCTTATCGCGGCGATGTTTTTCCTCCGTTTCTGGCACAACACCCGAGACCGCTTGTTTCTTTATTTCGCGTTCTCTTTCGGTATCGAGGGCGTCAATCGGGTCGTTCTCGGATTAACTGGCAATCCCGACGAGGACCGGCCGTTTTTTTACTTCGTCAGATTTATTTCCTTCCTGCTCATCATCATCGCCATCGTGGAGAAGAACTTCGCGAG
>Ga0310810_10003473_pt1 | contig 17179 bp, 17 predicted proteins | sample NCmetagenome_FD_207641 | JGI IMG/M metagenome (GOLD analysis project Ga0310810, IMG submission 207641) | Soil microbial communities from experimental microcosm in Duke University, North Carolina, United States - NC | ecosystem: Engineered > Artificial ecosystem > Soil microcosm > Unclassified ... | reverse complement strand
CGCGTGAAGACGGGCTTCTTCCCGAAGCCGCGCTCGATCGCGCGGCCGGCGGCCTGGATGAACGGGTGGTCGAAGGAGGTCATCCACGGCTTGCCGCCATGCATCCGCGTCACCGTCAGCTCGACCGTCTTCGGCGTGATTTTCCGCACGTACGCTTCGAACAGCTCCGCTATCTTGTTCGGATCCTGATCGGGCACGAGCCTCATGCTGACCTTCGCCATCGAAACAGCCGGGAGGACCGTCTTCGCACCTTCGCCGGTGAATCCGGAGAGGAGACCGTTCACTTCGAACGTCGGCCGCGCCCACGTACGCTCGAGCGTCGTGTAGCCGGATTCGCCGGACAGCTTCGGTACGCCGAAGGCCTTCTTGTACTGCTTCTCGTTGAAGGGCAGCGTCGCCCACGCCTGCCGTTCCTCTTCCTTCAACAGCCGCACATCGTCGTAAAACCCCGGAATCTTGATGCGGCCGCCGCGGTCCTTCATCTGCGCGAGGGTCTGCGCGAGCACAAACGCCGGGTTGGCCACCGCCCCGCCGAAGGATCCCGAATGCAGGTCGGTGTTGCTCCCCCTGAGGTCGATCTGAAAGTAGACGAGTCCCCGCAGCCCGTAGCACATCGACGGCACGCCGCGCGCGAACATCCCCGAATCCGAGATGACGACGACGTCGGCCTTCAAATCGTTCTTGTGCGAGCGGACGAACTCGTCGAGATGTACGCTGCCGACTTCCTCTTCGCCCTCGATCATGAACTTCATGTTGACGGGAAGGCGCCCGTTCTGTTTCATGTGCGCTTCGACCGCCTTGAAGTGCATGAACACCTGGCCCTTGTCGTCGGCCGAGCCGCGCGCGTAGATCTCGCCGTCGCGAATCGTCGCCTCGAAGGGCGGCGACTGCCACAGATTGAGCGGATCGACCGGCTGCACGTCGTAATGGCCGTAAAACAAGATGGTCGGCGCGTCCGGTGCGCCGAGCCAGTCGCCATACACGACCGGATTGCCCGCCGTCTCGATGAGCCGGACGTTCTGCAGGCCGATGCGGCGCATTTCGCCGGCGCACCATTCGGCGCAGTGTTTCACGTCGCCGGCGTGCTCGGGCAGCGCGCTGATGCTGGGAATCGCCAGCAGGCCCTTCAGTTCCTCGAGATACCGGTCCCGGTTCACGTTGATGAAGTCGATGACTTTGTCGGTACTATCCATGTGCCTGGCGCTCCTGCTTTCGCGGCCGCATCAACCGCGGAGAACGCTGAGCCACAGAGAGTTTTTGGGCTCTGCGCACTCCGCGAGCTCTGCGGTGATCGTGCCGTCATCACAACATCCGCCACCCATCGCGATCAGCCGCGATGTTGTCGGCGGTCAGTTTTTCGAGATGTGCACGCACGTTTTCCTGGGCCGCCGCCATGAGAGGCGGGCTCAGCCCATCATAGATGGATTCGGCAATCGCCTGTACGGTCCGGTGGCCCGCCGTGATTGCCGCGATCACTTGACGCTCGCGCTCGCGCCGGTGCTCGAGGGCCGCGCGCAGCAAAGCTGCCGGATCATGGACCTGCGGGCCATGCGCCGGGAACAGTTGGCGCGGTTCGAGCTCGAGAGCGCGCTCGAGCGATGCGAGATATTGCATCAGATTGCCGCCGTGGCTCGTGTCGATCATCACGCTGCTGTCGCCGATGACAAGGTCGCCGGTATAGAGGGCGCGCGTCGGCTCGTGCCAGAACGCAAGGTGATCGGGTGAATGCCCGGGGGTGTGCACTACGGTGACAGCCGTTTCGCCGAAACGAATCTCGTCACCGTCGGCCAGCGCGCGCCACTCGATACCGTGCATCGGCGGATCGCCGGCCCACACGTATTTCGCGAACACGGCCTGGGAATGGGCCGCCGCGATCGCAAGCACTCCGCTCGCGTGATCGGAATGGCCATGGGTCACGATCACCGTCTTGAGCGAGGCGCTGTTCTCCACGAGCGCACGCTCGAGCGCGGCGAGATGATCGGGATGGCCAACGCCGGCATCGACGAGGACCGCTGCGCCTGCTGAGTTCAGCAGGTAAGTATGATTACCCGCGCCCGTCATCGGATTGGGATTGCACGCGTCGAGAACGATCACGTGATAGCGTAAAATACCGTTCCCAGCGTGTCCACTCCCCTGAGCGGCGAGGTCTTCACATCCGACGAGACTCGGGCGCTTGCGCCGTACTTCTCAAACACCGAGCGGCCGGTGTTCGCGCTCGTCAATCTGCCCGAGACGGTCAAAGGCGCGCTGTTTGCGCGCTACTCCCGATCCGCCAAGTCGCTTCGACGGCTGTTCCTTGACGAGTTTCTTGGGGACGTCCGCGGCGAGACGGGTGGTGTCCAGCTTCAGCCGGACATCGGTCCGCCTGAAGGCGGACTCCACGAATGCCTGGAAACGAGCCGCGCCGACAAGCTGTACGCAAAGGTCTTGAACGAGTACGGCGACGATTCGGTCGCACAGCTGGGCGGCGCGCATCTTGCCTGCGAAGGCGTCTCGAACGTGCTGACGAAAGTTCTCGAGTGGGGCCGACTGATGGCCTACCTCGAACAGTCGACGCGCTATGTCCCCTACACCGATCGGCCGAACGGCCGTTGGAAATACCACGTGCCGGCCGAACTCGATGGATCGCCGCTGCGCGACAAGTTCGTGCGCACGTTGGATTCCGCCTTCGACACCTACGCGCGATGGATTCCGCCGCTCGAATCGCACTTTCGCGCGAAGTACCCGAAGACGCCCGAAGACTCGGACGGCATGTACCGATCGGTCATCCGCGCGAAAGCACTCGACACGCTCCGCGGGTTGCTGCCGGCGGCAACGACGTCGAACGTCGGGCTGTTCGGGACGGGGCAGGCCTTCGAGGCGCTGCTGCTTCGAATGTTCGCGCACCCGCTTCGCGAGGTCCGCGCCCACGCGGACCTGATGCTTGTCGAACTGCGGCAGGTGATCCCCGCCTTCATGGCCCGCGTCGATCAGCGGGATCGGGGCGGCCGGTGGATCGAATATCTCGCTGAGACCCGGCGGAACTTCGACGTCGCCGCGCGCGGCCTTGTCGCCGATCTACCCGCTGCACCGAGCGAGGAAGTGACACTCACCGATTTCGATCCGGACGGCGAACTGAAAGTCGTCGCGGCGGCGCTGTATTCGCACTCGGCGCTTCCCGACGCGCAGCTGTTCGCGCTGGCGCGCCGGCTCTCTACCGAGGACCGCGCGGCGCTCCTCAAGAGCTATGTCGGGCAGCGCGGCAATCGCCGTCACAAGCCCGGACGGGCATTCGAGCGAACCGGCTACAGGTTTGACGTGCTGACGGATTACGGCGCGTTCCGCGATCTCCAGCGCCATCGCATGCTCACACTCGAGTGGCAGCCGCTCAGCGCGCGCCATGGCTACACCGAGCCGGCGGCGATCCACGAAGCCGGCGCCACCGCCGACTGGCGAACAGTGATGGTCCAGTCGGCTGAACTCTACGAAGAGCTCGTGGCCGCAGGACTGGAGAACGTCGCGCCGTATGCGGTCGTCATGGCCTACCGCATCCGCTTTTACATGGAGATGAACGCGCGCGAGGCCATGCATGTCATCGAACTGCGGACCGCGCCCCAGGGACATCCCGCCTACAGACGCGTCTGTCAGTTGATGCATCGCGCGATCGCCGACGTCGCCGGCCATCGCGCCATCGCCGCGGCAATGCAATTCGTCGATTACTCTGAGGTCGAGCTCGAACGGCTGCAGTCGGAGCGGGCAATGGAGAAGAAACGCCGGCCCTAATACCAGAGTCCGGTCTTGTTGATGATCGCGGGCCGCCCGTTGATCGGCTGGCCATTCTGCCTCACGTCGACGATCTCCATCTCCGGGTACTCCGCCCACAACGCGCCGTCCGGACCGTACGCAAGGGTCCGCGTCGTCGTGCCATCTGCGAGCCGCTCGTAGGTGAAGCGGCAGACGAGCATCTCATTATAGAAAAGCGTCGTCTCCTTCACCCTGCGTCGTTCGTCGTAGCTATATCGCAGCTCCTTGGAGGAGTCGTAGAGTCTCTTCGTCGTCAGTCCGTCGACGAGCTCCGCCGCGGCGAACCAGTGCCCCGCGGGATCGAAAACATCCTGACGAATCAAATCGCCATCGTCGTCGTAATTGAATAATCCGCTGTTGCTGAGATTGCCGCCCTCGAACTGCGTGCTCCCTTTTCTCAAGCCGGTCCTGTCATCGAAGTCCGAATCGACGTGAAAGCTCTGGTCGTCGGGATTCGAGTAGTTGACGGCGCGGGTCAAAATGCCGTTCGGCGAATAGAAAGAGACGTTAACCGCCTTTTTCTTCCCGTCGACGGAATAGGACGTCGCTTCGACGGAATCGGCGCGGTACGAATAGAGCGTGTAACCGGTCGCGGCTCCGCTGACCGTGAAGTAATCCTCGCGCGTTCTTTCACCGCTGGCATTCCGTCCGATTTTGACGCGGCCTGTTTTTTCCGAACCGGTGAAGGTGTCGTACTCGCCCGGCGCTCTGTCCTCAGCCGCGAAAGAGTAGACCCGTTGTGAGACCTTTTGCCCGTCGCGTATGACGGCGGTCCGCGTGATGCGTCCCTTCGTGTCGGTCTCCACCGCATGGTGCCTGCCGTGTACTCCAGCCGGCACTTCGGTCACGTACTGGAATTCCTGCGATCGTGTGAGCAATTCGTAGCGGTAGTAGTGAACGCCCGATTGCGCGTTCGCCACCGGTGGATTGATCGAGGCGACGAGGGCCAGAAAGAGAAGGCGGCGCCGCACTTGCCTGTTCATAGAACACCTTTCCTATCCATCAATCCATCGTCTGACCGCCACAGATATTGTATGCCTGACCGGTGATGGCCGCCGCTTGCGGCGACGCGAGAAATTTCACGAGGTTTGCGACTTCCACGGGCTCAATCATGCGTCCCACCGGCACCGCATCGAGCGCGTGCGCGCGGAATTCCTCGAATGTCACGCCCATCGCAGCCGCCCCGTTTCGCATCCCCTGTACCGCCATGTCGGTTGCGACCCAACCTGGACAGATGGCATTCACCGTGATGCGCCGCCCCGCAAGCTCGAGCGCGAGCGCGCGTGTGAAGCCGATCACCGCATGTTTTGACGCGCAATATGCGGTGTAGCCCGGCACGCCGAAGCGTCCGAGCACGGACGACATGTTGATGATGCGGCCGCCGTCGGCGAGCATCGACACCGCCTGACGCGTCACGAGGAACGTCCCGAGGACGTTGGTGTCGAGGATCCGACGCCAGCTCGCCGTATCTGTCTTGTGAATCGGCTGCCCTCCGCCTACGCCGGCATTGTTGACGACGATGTCGACGGTCGGCGTGATCGCGCGGATCCCGTCGAACGCGCGAGCGACAGCGTCTTCGTCGGTCACATCCATTTCGAGCGCAACCGGCTTCGCCCCGCGGGCGGCGATCGCCCTCGCGGCGTCGTCAAGCTCCGTCCGCGTCCGCGCCGCAATCGCGACGATGCTGCCAGGCTCGGCGAAGGAGAGTGCGATGGCGCGGCCGATCCCCCTACCGCCGCCCGTGACCAGGACCTTCACGGGGTTCAGTCCTTCGTCCAGTAACGCGAATATTCATCGAGGAACGTCAGCGTTTCGAACGAGCGCATCCGGTCGAAAAACAGAATGCCGTCGAGGTGATCGGTTTCGTGCTGGATCACGCGAGCGGCGAAATCGTGCGCGCTCAACTGAATACGGTCGCCATGGCGGTCGAGCGCGCGGACCTTGATCTCACGCGCCCGCGGCACGCGGCCGCGGACGTCAGGGATGCTGAGGCAGCCCTCCCAGTCCTCGACAATGTCGTTACCGACGATGGAAATCTCCGGATTGATGATCGCTTGCGGTTCGGCGCGCTCCTCGGCGTCGTCTCCCGCATCGAGTGCCGCGACGAAAATGCGCAACCCTTCGTGGATCTGCGGCGCCGCCAGGCCGACGCCGTGATACTCGGCCATCGTGTCGAACATGTCGTCGATGAGCTTCTGAATCGGCGCCGTGGTGATTTCACTCCGGTCGATCGCTCGCGCTTTTGTCCGCAGCACGGGATGCCCCATGCGCGCAACCTTCAGGATGGACATGTTCGTGGAATTATACTGGGCTCACGCACGTCGGTCCCTGGTCCTTCGTTCCTGGTCCTGGTCCGTCCATGGCCCCGGGCCTTTGGACCAAACGCCGAGGACTAAGAACGGACCATGGACCGAGGACGAAGAACCGAGGACCCTCGTTGACGATCCCCCTGAACCCGCAGGACGAATCGGCGCCCTTCTCCTTCTGTCCGCGATGCGGCGGCGGGCTCGAACGCCGTCTGTTGAAGAGCTCCGAGCCGGAGCGGCCGGTTTGCACGCGGTGCGGTTTTGTCTTCTATCTCGACCCGAAGGTTGCCGTCGGCACGATTATCAAGGTCGCCGGCGATCGGATCGTCCTCGTGCGGCGCGCGATCGAGCCGGGCTACGGCCGATGGGTCTTTCCCGGCGGTTACGTCGATCGCGGAGAGCCGCTGACCGTCGCGGCGGTCCGCGAGGCCCGCGAGGAATGCGGACTCGATGTGCGTCTCGACGGCCTCGTCAACATCTATTCATACGCGGGGCGCACGCCGGTGATCGTCGTGTACGCCGCAACCGCGATCGGGGGATCGCTCTGTATCGATGAGGAGTGCCTCGAAACCGCTGAGTTCGACACCGAGACCATTCCGTGGGAGGATCTTGCCTTCCGCAGCACCCACGACGCGCTGCACGATTACCTGGCCGGTTTTCTGCACCCTGTCAGGGTTAGTCGTTAGAATACGTGTATTTCCGATAATTACCGGGTGTTGCACGCACAATTCCGTGCGCGCGCACACAAGCTTGTAACCATGCTTGCGGGTGGCCTTGTGCGCCATCCCCACCACACCATGAAGAGAACTCTGTTACTGCTGGCGGTGTTCGCCGCGGCTTCGACATTCTCAACGGCGTGCACGCGTTTTGAAAGCAGCTCGGAAGTCCTGCTCCCGACGACGCCGGCCCCCACGGCGAGCGCGCCTTCGGCTCCTGCACCCACCCCGTCGTCAGGTTCGTACGCGGGCACGTGGACGTCCATCGCGAACTCGATCCCTTCGGGGAGCTCGTGCAGCAACTTCCAGTGGCAGGTGACCAACGCCACGTCCAACTCGATGGCCGGTAGTTTTTCTGCGACGTGCGCCGGCAATATCGCGGTTGTGGGGACGGCATCGGGACGGCTCGAGGGGACGTCGGTACCGCTTGCCGTCGCGGGAACGGCCACCTATGCGGGCACGATATCCTGCGACTTCAGCCTCTCCGGCACCGGCACGATTGAAAACAACGACACCCTGACGATTCCGTACTCGGGGACAATCTGCAACACGCCGGTCAGCGGAACTGAGCGGCTGCATCGGCCGGCCCCGGCGGCACCCGCGCCGCAACCGACACCTCCGCCAGCTCCGGCACCGGCGGATCCCCTGTTTGGCTGCGGTGGCATTACGGACCACCAGAAGCTGGTCGAATGTATCTGGGACCACATTCATCCTACCGACAACAATTCGGCATTCGAAGTCACCAAACGCGTGGCATGGGCGCTGCGCGGCGAAGGTGCGGGACTCTTGATCAAGAACGGCGGCGAGAACATCACCGCGTGGCAGGGGTACCTCTTCTCGTCGTCACGGATCGCCTATCCGGACGGCCGCATCGTCAAAGTGATCTCAGATGCGGGGCCGGGCGGCGCGAATGCCGCTTCGTGGCAGGATAACGGCGATTACGTCGACCGAAGTCTTTACGTTCCGGCGATGGATCCGAATCTGCCGTAACACCTGGGCTACGGGCTCCGGACTTCAGACTTCAGGCCTTTGCAAAGCCTGGAGCCTGGCGTCCGAAGCCTGCAGCCGTTCCGCTACGCGACTGTGACGTCCTTGTTCAAGTAGACGTCCTGGATCGCGTTCAACAGCCCGATGCCGTCTTTCATCGGGCGTTGAAACGCCTTTCGACCCGAAATCAACCCCATTCCGCCGGCGCGTTTGTTGATAACGGCGGTTTTCACCGCTTCCTTCAGATCGCTGTCGCCCGACGATGCGCCACCGGAGTTGATCAGGCCCGCGCGGCCCATGTAGCAGTTGATGATTTGGTACCGGGTCAGGTCGATCGGGTTGTCAGTCGTCAGCTCGGAGTAGACCTTCTTGCTGGTCTTTCCAAAGTTGAGCGCGTTGTATCCGCCGTTGGTGTCCGGCAGCTTCTGCTTGATGATGTCGGCTTCAATTGTCACGCCGAGGTGATTGGCCTGTCCCGTCAAGTCGGCAGCCGTGTGGTAATCGGCATCTTTCGTCTTGAAGGCGGCGTTGCGCAGGTAACACCACAGAATGGTGCACATCCCCAGCTCGTGCGCCTGCTGGAACAGTTCCGTCACTTCCTGAATCTGGCGCTTCGATTCTTCCGACCCGAAATAGATCGTCGCCCCGACGCTGACCGCCCCCATGTCGAAGGCCTGACGTACGCTGGCGAAACGAATCTGATCGAAGGCGTTGGGGTAGGAAAGGAATTCGTTGTGATTGAGCTTGAGGATGAACGGGATTTTGTGCGCGTACTTCCGCGCCACCGCTCCGAGCACGCCGAGGGTCGAGGCGACGGCGTTGCAGCCGCCCTCGATCGCCAGCTTGACGAGATTCTCAGGGTCAAAGTACATCGGGTTCGGCGCGAACGAGGCGCCCGCGGAATGCTCGATGCCCTGATCGACGGGCAGAATGGATACGTAGCCCGTCCCCCCCAGCCGCCCGTGGCCGATCAGCGATTGCAGGCTGCCAAGCACTCGAATGGGGCGATCCGATGCGCTGTAGATGCGCTCGACGTAGTCGGGGCCCGGCAGATGGAGATTCTCTTTGGGGACGGTCTTGCACTGATGACCGAGAAGGGGCGCAGCGTCCTCTCCTAGGATCTTTTCCAGACTAGAGCTGATTTCCTGGACCGGCATGGTGTTCTCCCTCCGCAACCGCGTATTCTAGCACCGGGTATCGAAAGTCCTCGGCGCCGGCCGCCGCCGCGGCCGCCGCCACCATGTCGGCGATCGGCAACGCCGCCTCGGCCGCCACGACGTCAGTAAGCGCTGCACGCGTCGCCGGATGGCGCGGCGTAAACAGCTGACAGCAATCCTGATCGGGAATGATCGAGATCGGGAACGTTCCGAGCCGTTCAGCCTGAGCGACAATTTCGTCTTTGTCCATCCCTACGAGCGGCCTCAACACCTCCATCGTCGTCGCATCCGCGATGGCGGTCATGTTCTCGAGAGTTTGCGATGCGACCTGGCCGATGACTTCCCCCGTGACGAGCGCGCGCGCCCGCCACTGGCGCGCGAGCTGTTCGGCAATCCGCAGCATCAACCGCCGGTAGATGACCACGCGAAGCTCCGGAGGGACGGCGAGCAGAACCTGCTGTTGCAGCTCGCCGAACGGCACGAGCAGCAGACGCGATCGAAGCTGGTAGGTTGTGAGCAGCGCGGCGATCTCGCGCACTTTCTCCTGAGATGCGCGGGAGAGGATCGGATAGCTGTGGAAATGGATCAACAGCACCGAGCAGCCGCGCCGCATCATCCGGTAGGCCGCAACCGGTGAATCGATTCCGCCTGAAAGCAGGCACGCCACCCGCCCGCCTGTCCCGGTCGGCAACCCGCCGGCACCAGGCTCTTTGCCGAAGAAATAAAAGGCGTGATCCGGCATCACCTCGAGATGAACCGTGAGCTCGGCGTCATCCAGATCGACGCGCCATCCCCTGGCTTCTTTGATGAGGCCGCCCACTTCCCGTTCGATTTCGGGTGATGTGAACGGAAGGCGTTTGTCGGCACGCCTGGCGGACACGCGGAACGACTCCGGCGCCCGGTCGCCCAGGTCGCCAAGAATCGCCGCGGCGAGCGTCTGAAAATCGTGTGTGCTGCGGGCTGCATACGAGAAGTTCGCGATGCCGAAGACATGCCGTACCCGCTCGCGAACCGCGTCCCAGGACGTCGCGGCGCCGAGATCGATCTCGATGCGTCCCATCACCGACCGGATCGACCGGATGTCGAAGTCGGCCAGGGCGGTGCGAAGGTTGCGAACAAGAATCTTGATGAACCACGGGCGATTGCGTCCTTTGAGGGCCAGTTCCTTATAGTGGATGACAACAGAGGTCATGAATCGGGTAATTGGGTAATTGGGTGATTGGGTAATTAGGTGATTGGGTATATCGATTACCCGATTACCAGATTACTCAATTACCCAATGCTACGTCCGCCGCCGTGTGTCCCGACCTGACCGCGCTTTCAATCGTAGCCGGGAGGCCGGTATCGAGCCAGTCGCCGGCCAGGAACAGCCCGCGGAGCGGCGTCCTGCTTTCCGGGCGCGGCGGTTGTCCCGGCGCGAGCGAAAATGTCGCCTTCGGCTCCCTGATGACGGTCGCGCGGACCAGACGCGCCGACCTGGTGCCGGGCAACGCCTCGAGCAGCTCCTGATGCGCCGCTGCGATCAGCGCGTCGTTTGTCCGATCGACGAGCGGCGACGCACCGCTCGACACCAGTGAGAGATGCGACGCGCCCTCGCCGACAATCGCGCTCTTGTCGAACACCCACTGCATCGCGCGCCCGGGTAATCCGACGAACGGCACGTCAAGAACGGGCCGGTCGAACCAGAGATTCACGGTGATGATCGGCGACGACGCCATCGCGCCTGCACGCGAAACAGTCTTGGAAAGCGCCGGCGGGCAGGGCTCGAACAAGCCCGCGAGGGCGAACCAGGGCACCGCGGCGACGACGATGCTCGCGGGCCAGCGTTCACCTCCGCCGTCAACCGCCGCGACGCCACCGGCATCGACGCTGACGTGTGCCGTGACCCCTGTTACCACTTTCCCGCCTCGGCTTTCGACGTACACGCGCGCAGGTTCGGCGTACATCATGTGCAGCGGTCTGGTCGGCAACGCGATCGCCGACGCCCGCGGATCGGACGCGAACATTTCGGCCAGCACACGCGCAAATGTCGGCGCAGCGGCCACCTCGGGCGGCTGATTGAGCGCGGCCAGCGCGAGCGGGTGCCACAGCATCTCGCGCAGCCGCTCCGTCTGGCCGTTGCGCACGAGCCACGCGTCAACCGTTTCTCCAGGCGAGGCCGCGATGTCCCGTCCGCCCGCCAGCTGCCGGCGGGCGATGCCCAGCGGCGTCGCCATTCGCCATGCCGCGAGTTTGTCTCGCCAGCCGAGCGCGTCCCACTCCATGACACCCGAGACGAGGTGGAACGGCGCGGGCAACGTCGAGCACACCAGCCGCGAACGATGGCCGGTCCGATCGATCATCGTGATGGCAAGCTCCGGCTGCACGCGGACGTGATCGAGCACGCCCATCTCCCGGAGGAAGTCGAACGTGGCCGTGTAGCATCCGAGCAGCACGTGCTGGCCGTTGTCGACGAGCTCGCCGGTGTCGCGATCAGGAAACGCCGTCGCCCGGCCGCCGAGGCGCGCCCGGGCTTCGAGCACGAGAACGCGGGCGCCATTCTTCGTCATCCGCACGGCCGCGCTCAGTCCCGCAAAGCCGGCGCCGATGACTATCGCGTCGAACGAGTTCTTCATGACGATCCCACAGAAAGCGCAGACATTCGCAGAGCCATTGTTTTTCCGCGCGGCTCAGCGGTTGACGTTCCTCTCCGGCCACAGCCATTGCTTCAGAGCGATCGCCGCCTGGCGGGGCCGCGCCACCCGCACGCGCGCGGTAAAGACGTCGTAGCCATGTGGGCCGCTGCGCTCGATTCGCTTCAGCGTTTCGAAATACACGGCCCGCATGATTTCCGCGGCAACCAGTTTGGGCCGATCCTCGGGAGTGCGCGCGTCGATCGCCCGCTGGTAGAAGTCGCGTGCCCGGCGGCACTCGAACGCGAGCAGCGCGCGTATGGGCATTGACACGACGCCCGTTTCGAGATCGGCGATCGTGCAGCCATACGCCGCAAGGTCCTCGAGCGGCAGATACACACGGCCGCGGGCGAGATCGTCCTTGATATCTCTGAGGATATTGGTCAGCTGCAGCGCGACGCCGAGGTTGAGCGCGTAGTCACACGACGCCGCGCTCCGGCATCCGAAAATCTTGATGCACACGAGTCCCACGGCCGACGCCACCCGCCGGCAGTATTGGAACAGATCGGCGAACGTCTGGTAGCGTGTCATGTCGAGATCCATGGCCACGCCGTCGATCACGTCCTCGAACGCCTGCCGGGGCAGATCGAACTGCGGCACGAACGGCTTCAAGCGCCGCCCTTGCTCGGTTTGGGGCGCGGCGCCGTCGTAACATCGCGCGAGCTCCGCCCGCCAGAACGCCACCGCATCGCGGCCGGCCGGAAGACCCAGGGCGATTGATGAGGGTTCCTCATCCACCGCGTCGTCGACCGCGCGGCAGAAGTCCCAGACCGCAATGATCGCGCGCCGCTGCTCGGGCGGAAGAACGAGAAACGCGTAGTAGAAACTGGTCTTGCGGGCCATCTATCTTCCCGATCTGTTCCACCGCGCCGCGCGCCACAGCAGCCGCGGCACGTCGCCCGCGCCGAGCGCCGGTCGAACGTCGAGGAGCCGATCGCGGCCGCGATCGACGCGCTCCAGAATGCACGCGCCGCCGAGCCAGGTGAGGCGCAGTTCCAGCCGGAGCCGGCCCGTCACGCCGTCGCAGACTCCTCGCCCCAACTCGAACTGCTCCCGCGTGACGGCCACGGCCCTCTGCAGGACGCGGCTCCACGCCGGACTGATCCGTCCGATCTCGAGCTCCCTTTCGCCGGCGCCGCCCGCGACTTGCTCGTCCCGCGGCACGTAAAGCCGTCCAGCGCGCCAGTCCCTGCCGAAATCCTGCCAGAAATTCGTGAGCTGCAGGGCCGTGCACAACGCGTCCGACGACCTGTCGAGCGCATCGTCGCGATAGCCGGCGATGCGCAGCACGAGGCGTCCCACCGGATTCGCCGATCGCCGGCAGTAGTCGAACACGTCAGCCCACGAAGCGTAGCGCGTCGTCATGGTATCCTGACGAAACGCACTCAACAGATCATCGAACAACGTCAGCGGAAGGTCGAGCGAGCGAATCGAGTGGCCGAGCGCGAGCGCAATCAACCCGTCACGATCCCACGCCCGCCCATCGTTAAGGTGTCCGGCGTCGGCGTGTTCAACACCCTCGACGACGCGGTGGATCCGATCCTGCCACAGACGAAGCTGCTCCTGGCGCTCGGCCGGCGGCGCGCTTCCCTCGTCGGCGATGTCGTCGGCGACGCGAGCGAAGGCATAAACGGCTGCGACGTGCGGCCTCATCGGCGCAGGCAGCAGGCGGGAGGCGACGGGGAAGTTTTCGTAGTGCGATCGCGCCAGCGCCTCGCACGCCGCGTACGCGCGCGCCAATGGTGACACCGGACGCATTTTAATGCGTGACCTCGTCGCCGGCATTGTCGCGGTCCTGCTGCTGCTGGTCGCCGCGAGTCTGGCGAGCACGCTGCGGGCGTACCGCCGCCGGCGGCAGCGCGCAAGGGATTCGGAGCGAGCGCTCGGGCGTGCGGTCATCGCCGAGCTGCCGACCGCCGACGACCTCGTGCTCGTCAGCGAGGACGGCCAGCGCTTCTATTACGGCGACCGCGGAATCGACAAAGATCTGATTGTCGCGGTGCGGGTCCTCATCAACGGGGCGCCCATCGCCGCTTACGTGTCGAAGCGACATGCGACGGACATCCCGCGGCAGGCGACGAGCTTTGAGGACAGGCCGGAGGGGATCGCGCGCGACCGGTGGGACGTCGCCGTCGAGACCGTCGCCGGCACCACGTTGATTGAGTGCGGGGCGATTCGGGAGCGCGTGTCACAGGAGCTCGCGCGTGCCGTCTTCGACGCCATCAAGAACGACATGGAAGAACGAGATCGGAGACGTTAGTCATCTGGTTGTCTAATTGACTGGTCGATGATTAGCCAGTTTGACAAATCAATGACCAGGTAACCAGATGACCAATGACCAGATTCCGGGCTGTCACCACCTGGTTTCGGGCGCTCCAGTCCGATGATTGACCGCCCGCGCCATCACGAAGAGTGCATCGGAGAGCCGGTTGATATACCGAATCAGGACCAGATCGACCGACGGCTGCAGCGTCACCATCCGGCGCTCCGCGCGGCGGCAGACCGCCCGCGCCAGATGCAGCGCGGCGCCCGCCTCGACGCCGCCTGCCAGAATAAAATGCGCGAGCGGCGGCAGCTCGGCTTCGAGACGATCGATGAGCTGCTCGAGACGCTCGACGTCGCCGTCATGAAGCGCCGCCTTCGTGACGCGGGCGGAAATCTTTTCGGCCGGGTCGGCGAGCCGCGCGCCAAGGGCAAACAGATCGCGCTGAATCTGGACGACCGCGTCGCCGATGTCCGCGAAGATGCCGTGGTCAGCACGGGCGTCGAGCGAGGCGCGCGCGAAACCGAGCCATGCGTTGAGCTCGTCCACTTCACCGTACGCATCGACCCGCGCGTCGCTCTTCGAGACGCGGGCGCCGCCGAAGAGCGATGTTTCACCCGTGTCGCCGGTGCGCGTGTAGATTTTCACGATATAGAGGACGGGCGTTTCATTATATGACCGCAAAGCCGGCCCGAAAGGGCGCTCCCCGGTCGCTCCCGCAGCCGGCCCTGCCGGCGCCCGGCGATCGGCGCCGCTTTCGCGACCGGCTGCTGACATGGTACCGCCGTCACGGGCGCGATCTGCCGTGGAGAAAAACGACCGATCCGTACCACATCCTCGTCTCGGAAATCATGCTGCAGCAGACGCAGGTCGATCGTGTACTCCCGAAGTACGCGGAGTGGCTGAGCAAATACCCGTCGCTCCAGGCACTCGCCGCCGCCCCCGAGCAGGAGGTGACCGACACGTGGTATCCGCTTGGCTACAACATCAGGCCAAGGCGGCTGCAGACCATCGCGCGCGAGTCGGTGGCCCGCTACGGTGGCCGGCTGCCCGCCGACGAGGCAACGCTTCTCTCGTTCGAGGGCATCGGCGCATATACGGCCGGCGCCATCCGCAGCTTTGCGTTCCGCGAGCGCGCCGCGATTCTCGACACAAACGTCGCCCGCGTCCTGTTTCGCGTTTTCATCGGCAGCGGCGATCCGAAGAGCGCTGCGACGAAACGTCACCTGTGGCGCCTTTCGGAAACGCTGATGCCCGTGCGGCACGTATTCGATTTCAACCAGGCGCTGATGGATCTCGGCGCCATGGTCTGCGTGGCGCGGAATCCCAGATGCTTCGTGTGCCCCATGGCAAAGAGCTGCCGGACGTTCCCGTTCACCGCGGACAGACGATGACGACGATCGTCGTCGCCGCCGCGGTGATCGAACGCGACGACTGCTTTCTGCTGACCCGCCGCCCGCGGGGCGTTCACCTCGAGGGCTATTGGGAATTCCCCGGCGGCAAGTGCGAGCCCGGCGAGACGCACGCGACTTGTCTCGTGCGGGAGATTCGCGAGGAGCTTGGCGTCGAGGCGGCGGTGGGAGACGAGCTGTTCGCGGCGACGCACGCGTACGCGGACCGGCGGGTTGAGCTGCACTTCCTTCGTTGCACTCTCGGCGAGACGCCGGCACCGCTGCTCGGTCAGGAAATGCGGTGGGTGGCGCGCGAAGCGCTCGCCGCGCTCGCCTTCCCGCCCCCCGATACGGAGTTGATTCAGATGCTCGTCGCGGCCGGGCAGGACTGAAGTCCTGCGCTACAAGAGCACGTGTGAGTACAGGTGTAGCGCATGTCTTCAGACCTGCCTGGGAACGAACGGCAGCGCGCTGACGACGGCGGGGATGCCGTCGCCGACGAGAACCGGAGTTCCCGGCTGAACGAAGTCACGTTGGACGTACGCCAGGGCGATGGGGCGATCGAGCGCGGACGAGATCGCCGCGCTCGTCACACGGCCTATCTCCCGGTCGCCGGACCGTATCGGCGCGCCGGCGGACGGCGCCGACGGCCCTTCGATCAGAAGACCTACAAGCTTTCGCGCGACACGACCGTGGCCGCGATGCAACACGCGGATGATGACCTCCTGGCCGACGTAGCAGCCTTTCGTCAGGCTGATCGCGCGTCCTTCAATGCCGGCTTCGAGCGGGATCGTTTCTTCGTCCATATCGCGATGGAACAGCGGCACGCCCGATTCAATTCGGACAACGTCTGCAGTAGCCGCATCGATCTCAATCGCTCCGGCGGTCTGCAGCCGCGTTCTCAGCGCGTCCGCCTGCGCACGGTCCACGAAGACATCGAATCCCGCCTCGCCCGTGTCCGTCACACGCGCGATGATAGCCGGCTCACCGTCGAATACTGCTTTCACATTGCCGTGGTCTTCGAGCCCGGCCAACTGCCCTGCCGAAACGCCGCTGACCGCCTGCGACACGACCTTCGCAGCGCCTGGACCGATTACCGCGTACTGGCTGAAGGTTTCCGTGACATTCCCGAGCTTGACGTCCTCCGAGAAAATGAACTGATCGAGTCTGCCGAGCACTGTGGCCGTGACATCTCCGTTCATCGTCAGCAGTATCAAATCACCGAGCTCATAAACGAGCACGTCCGCGATCATCCGGCCCTGCGGGGTGAGATACGTGGCGTAGCAGCCGCCGCCGGGTTTCAACCCGACAATGTCATTCGAGAGAAGGCCCTGAAGGTATTCCGCGCGGTCCCGGCCTGACACCACGATGCGGCCGCGATGGGTGCGATCGAGCAGGCCGGCGCCGCGCCGCGCCGCTTCGTATGCCGCCTGGGAAGCCGTGTCGATCATGTTATAAAGTCGATCGTCAGAAGCGATGCTTCAACGCCATTGTATCCTTCGAGTTGTTGTCGCGGCTGTCCTGGCAGCGGCTGTGCCGCGCTCGCTGCTGGCGCAGCAGCCGGCATCCGCAACGGTCGCCGGCGAGGCGAGTCTCAAGGTGTTCTCGCGCGGAGCCGTGATCGGCACCGAGCAGAGCGAGGTCACGCGCGAGGCCGCGGGCTGGACGATCACCAGTTCCGGCCGCCTCAACGCGCCCTTGAGCATCGTCAATCGCCGGCTGCAGATCCGGTACGACCTCAATTGGAAGCCGCTGGAACTGACGCTCGATGCCACCGTCCGCGGTCAGTCTCAGACGATCCACACCACGATCAATGGCAATACGGCGACGAGCCAGGGCACCATTCCTGAGCAGTCCCAGGTGTTCACCGCGACGGCCACTCCCGAAATTCTTCTCCCCACTGC
>Ga0310810_10003472_pt1 | contig 17181 bp, 11 predicted proteins | sample NCmetagenome_FD_207641 | JGI IMG/M metagenome (GOLD analysis project Ga0310810, IMG submission 207641) | Soil microbial communities from experimental microcosm in Duke University, North Carolina, United States - NC | ecosystem: Engineered > Artificial ecosystem > Soil microcosm > Unclassified ... | reverse complement strand
TGGTCGATTTGATCGCCGAGTCTGACTGATCCGGGAAATACACCGACGAATCGGTGATCGTGATGTTCAACCGGAACGAACCGTCCGGTGGGACAGCGGTCGCCGAACAATCGATGTTCGTCCCCACATCTCGATAGTTATAAGACTGTACAGCGCCGCCGTTGTCCTTCACCATGGTTGTCGGCACGGGGATTTGCGTTCCGAGCCGGAGACTCGTGCGGTCGCCAGTCGTCACCCACAGCGTGTGCGGCACGCTGCTGATCTTCTTCTCGCCCTGATACCGCGAAAACACCAACGACACCTTCAACGATATCGGCGGTGGTGCTGGCGGTTTCATCATCTGCGGTGCAGAAGCCTGTGGTTCCTTGCTCTGCGCGGCCACCGGCTGCGATTCTTGCGCAACGACGGCGGCGGTCGTCAGCAACACCAAAGCGGTCGTAATGATCCTGGAAGCTCTCTTCACGGTTTTCTCCTCATTCTGAACATTGAGCTATTGCCCACCGGTCTGATCGGCTGGCTTGAGCACGATCTCGGGGACGTTCAAGTCTTCGGCAATCGGCAGGGTCTCAGACGCTGAGTCCGGAGCGGCGATACTCTCGCCCTTCGACCCATCCAGTGTGGTGTTCCTCGCGCCGACAGCGAGTCGGCGGATGGCCTCGGCCATCGAGGGGTCGATCGTTATCTCTGGTTCGCGCTGGAGCGGCGCGGCTGCGCGACGAGTCGGCGGTGTGACATCAGCCGCTAACCTGGCCGTCACGTCAGCGGGCACGTCCGTTGGCGTCGCCCGGTGAAGAACGATGTCACCCTGTCGCCCGGTCGCGACTGGCCCTTCATCATGGCGCCGCCCGTTCCACTGCACCACGACGAGCACCAGGCACGCCGCCGCGGCCACTGGCACGAGAAGCCGACCCCAGTGCCAACGCCGTGCGGGTGGCTCCGCGGCGATTCGCGCACGGACCTTGGCGACGAATTCCGGCGACGGCTCAATCGCGAGCAGCCGATCGAGATCCGCCTCTGCTTCGGCGACGACGCGCTCGTCGAACTCCGTCATGTGATCGGTGCGAGACATCGCAGACTCTCCGCCAGCCCTTTGCGGGCCAGATACAACCGGGACTTCACCGTGCCTTCCGGCAGATCGAGCACCTGCGCGATCGCTCGAATGTCGTGCCCCTGAATGGCGCCCATGACGATGACGATGCGCAGTTTTTCGGGCAGCTCATCGATTGCGCGCCAGAGCTGCTCCGACCGTTCGCGCGAGAGTGCGAGGTCCTCGGTCGTGGGGACGTCGGCCATCTCGACGTGCTGCTCGCGCGCGGTTCGGCGCCGATCCGACCGCCACCGGTCGATCGCGAGCCGCCAGGTCATCCGGACGAGCCAGGCCTTGAACCGGTCACGGTCGCGCAATTGCGTGAAGCTCCGGTAGGCCTTCGCAAACGCTTCCTGCGCGACGTCCTCAGCATCCTGACGGTTTCGCATCACGCCGTATGCGACGCGAAACGCCAGGACCGACGACTCCCGTAGCCGACTTTCGAACTCCCGTTCGAGATCCTCGTCGAGGGTCACGAAAGTCCCGGAATACCCGCTCGCCCACTCATTCATTCAGGCTCCAGCAGCAAGACGGTATGGAAAGGGGATGGGTTCACTCAGCTTCCAGCTGCCAGCTTCCAGCTTCCCGCAGAGTCGGCGGAGCCGGACGGCAGCGGACGTGTTTTTTGACCGCTTGAACTGCCCAGTCGGCCGACATATTCTTCATAAGATGGCAATCAAAGATGCGTTGCTTCCGGAATTCGACCACGAGATGGGGACGACGAGGCGGCTGCTCGAGCGAGCGCCCGAGGCAGAGTTTGCCTGGAAGCCTCATGACAAGTCATTCAGCCTGGGTCAGCTGGCGGGGCATATCGCGCACATCCCTCACTGGGTCGACGCCATCCTCCAGAACACGGTCTACGATATCCAGTCGGCCGGCGACACCCGGCCGAAGAATCCGCCCACGCTTGCCGACCTCGTCGCGCAGTTCGACAAGAACGTCGCCGCGGCGCGATCCGGCATCGCGGCGACCGGCGACTCCGAGATGATGGCGCCGTGGACGTTCAAGAGCGGCGGGCACGTGGTCTTCACGCTGCCGCGCGCGGCCGCGCTGCGGTCGTTCATCCTGAATCACATGATTCATCATCGCGGCCAGCTGTCTGTGTATCTGAGGCTGAAGAACGTTCCGCTCCCCTCGATCTACGGCCCCACCGCCGACGAACAGTAGGTGCTTCTACAAGGGAAAAGGGAAAAGGGACAAGGGAAAAGTACCGAGGGCTCCAGCCTCTTCGGGCGTTTCCTTTTGCCTTTTTCCGTGTGCCTCTTGCCTTTCGTGTTGCTGTGCACGTTGAACTCCGCGGGATACCGGTACGGCGCGTCCGATCTGGCGTTTTACATTCCGGCGGCGCTTGAAAAACTCGACCCCGCCCTCTTCCCGCGCGACGGCGCGCTCATCGCCTCTCAGGCCCGCCTGACTATGATCGACGAGACGATCTGGTTGCTGTCGCGGGTGACCGGCCTCGGACTGCCGTTGCTCTTCGCGACGTTGTATGCGACCACGCTCGCGCTGCTTCTGGCCGCGACGCTGCTCGTCGGCCGGATGCTGTACCGAGGCAGGTGGGCGACGCTCGCGCTCGCGGCTGCGGTGACGCTGCGGCATGCGATTGCGAAGTCTGGCACGAATACGCTCGAGGGGTACTTTCATCCTCGCCAGCTCGCGTTCAGTCTTGGCCTGCTCGCGGTGGTCGCTCTGATGCGACGGCGCATTCTCGTCAGCGTTGCGCTCGTCTTCGCCGGCGGCCTCCTCCACCCCACGACGGCGTTGTGGTTTGCCATCTGGATTGCCGTCGCATGGTCGGTCAACGAGCCGCAGTGGCGCGGCCGTGTCGCGATCGTTGCGGCTATCGCCGCTCTTGCAGGGGCATGGATGCTCGTCGGCGGCCCACTGGAGGGCAGGCTCGTACGGATGGATTCGGAGTGGCTGGCGACGCTGGAAACCAAGGACTACCTGTTCCCGCTCGAATGGCCCGCCTATGTGTGGCTGATCAATCTGGTCTACGCGCCCACGATCATTTTGATTTATCGGCGGCGGCGTGACGCCGGCCTGCTGGCTGCCGGTGAACGCGGGGTCGTCTGGGGCTGCCTCTCGCTTCTCGCCGTCTTCGCGCTCGCGTTGCCGTTCAACGCCGCGCGCCTCGCGATCGTGATCCAGCTGCAGATCCCGCGCGTCTTCTGGATGCTCGACTTTCTGGCGATCGCCTATCTCGTGTGGATCATCGCTGAGGGTGTCCAGGGTTCCATGCGTCGGGCGCGCATCGCCTTTTTCGTCATTGCGCTCGCGTCCCTGACTCGGTGCGGATACATCAAGTTCATCAGATTCCCGGATCGGCCAATCGCCGAGATCACCGTGCCCGACAACGACTGGGGACGCGTGATGGCCTGGGCGCGTTCGACACCGCGTGACAGCGGATGGCTCGCGCACCCGGGCCACGCCGTCCAGTACGGCACCAGCCTGCGCGTCGCCGGCGAGCGCGATGTGTTCGTGGAAGGCATCAAAGATGCGGCGATCGGCATGTACGACCGTGACGTCGCCATGCGGACGCGCGATCGCCTGGCTGAACTGCAGGACTTCGACACGCTCACGCCGGAGCGCGCGAAGAAACTCGCCGAGCGATATCGGCTCAATTTTCTCGTCACCACGCAACAGCTCGATCTTCCGGTCGCGTACTCGAGCGGTCCTCTCGTTGTGTACCGTCTCCGATGAAAGAGTACGTCCCGAAACGCGGTCTCAGAAATGGTCATCTGATGACCGTCTACTGTTGGGGCAAACCGCGGGCCTTCCCGGCACTTCCGGCGCCGACCGAACGCTACTTCGATGTGGAGCCTCGGGCACGCGTACTCGGCCACTGCCACTGGCAGCCTGACCCTGGCCGCCACCCCGCGCTTCTGGCCCTTCACGGGCTCGAGGGTTCGAGCTCGGCACACTACATGCGCGGGCTTGCGGCGAAGGCATTCGCGCGAGGCTTCAACGTTATCCTGCTCAACCAGCGCAATTGCGGCGGCACCGAGGCGCTGTCGGAAGGTCTCTACCACTCCGGCCTGACCGCGGACGCAGCGCACGTCATCGCCGAGATCGAGTCCGAAGGGATCGGCCGCGTCGTCGTCGCCGGGTATTCGCTCGGCGGCAATCTCGCGCTCAAGCTCGCCGGCGATTTTGGCGAGGCTCCCCCCTCGTCGTTGAAAGGCGTGTGCGCCGTTTCGCCGGTCATGGAGCTTGCCGAATGCGTCAACGCTCTGGAGCGGCGGCAGAACTTCATTTATCAATGGAACTTCGTTCGTATGCTGAAGGCCCGCATGCGTCGGAAGGCGGCGCTCCACCCGGATCGGTTTCCGCTCGAACGTCTCGACCAGATTCGCACCGTCCGCGAGTTCGACGAGTACTTCACCGCGCCCCATTTTTCCTTCCAGGGTGCCAGCGACTACTACTTCCGCGCCAGCGCGATGCGCGTCATCGACCGGATTCGCGTTCCTGCGTTGATTGTCACGGCGGAAGACGATCCGTTCGTCCCGCCCGGGCCATTTCGCGATCCACGCGTTCGCACGAACCCGAACCTCAACGTCATCGTCACGAGACACGGCGGACACTGCGGCTTCGCGGCCGACCCGAACGGCAGCGACGACGACGGCTACTGGGCGGAGACCCAGATTATGGAGTTCGCGGCGAAGGTTGCGTCGTGATCTCCATCGCGGCGATCAGACGGCGGGCGAAGTCAGGACCGAGGCCCTGTTCTTCGTGCTTGAAGTACACCAGGACGTCGGACAGCCCTTCCAGGCCGCGAATCGTCTGTGCCCATCGCTCGATGTCGGACGGCTGATATCCCTCGTCCCTTAACCGGAAGTAACCGTAGCTGGCCGTCACCTCGACCGGCGAGTGCAGCTTGTCGCTGTCGGCAACGCAGAGTGCGATGTTCTTCGCGCGGAGCGCATCGAATACCTCGGCATCGAACCACGACGCGTGCCGGAACTCGAATGCCGCCCGGGTGCCCTCGGGCAGCACGTCGAGGAAGGACTTCAGCACCGCCGCGTCCTTCTTGAAGTTTGGCGGCAGCTGAAAGAGGAGCGCTGCGAGCTTGGGCCCGAGCGTCCGTGCCGTTCTGCAAAAGGTTTGCGTCAGTTCCTCGCACCGCGCCAGCTTGGAATCGTGCGTGATGCGCCGCGGCGCCTTCAGCGTGAACGAAAAGGAGTCCGGCGTTCCTGCCGCCCATCCTGCCAGCAGCTTCTCGGTCGGAATGCGGTAAAAGGTGTAGTTGATCTCGACGGTCGTGAACCGCTCCGCGTAGTACCCCAGCATCTTGCTGGTGCTGAGCTTCTCCGGATAGAAGGTGCCGCGCCACTCGGGGTAGTTGTAGCCGGAAGTGCCGACGTGAATGCGATTGATTTCCGAAGCCATTGAGGGTCAGTCTACAACGCGGCCGCTCGTGGGACTTCCCTTCCCAAATACGAACACCGTGACGGGCTCAGTGGCGAGCCGATCGAGCAATAAACACAAACGTATCAATCAATTCCAACCATGGATCAACATGGCAGCTGGTTCGCTAGGGTTGACGCCTGTATGCTTCACGATTTCCGGCATGCCGGCCGTGCGCTGTTTCGATCGCCGGCTTTCACCGCCATCGCGGTGGTGACGCTTGCCCTCGGCATCGGGGCGAACACGGCCGTCCTCAGTCTTGCGCGAGCCGTGTTCATCAACCCATTGCCTTTCAGGGATGCGGATCGGCTCGTCGCGATCGCGGAGCGCCGCCCCGGCAGCCGCGACACGAACCTCCCGGTGTCCGGTCACGAGTACGCCGCGTGGAAGGAGCAAAACCACGTCTTCGAGCAGATGACGATGTCCCGAGGCGCAGCAGTAAACCTGACCGGCGCCGGAGAACCCGAAACGATCGAAGCGCTTCTCGTCTCGGTCAGCTATTTGCCCACGGTCGGCGTCACCCCTGCGCTCGGACGGACGTTCCTGGAAGGTGAAGATGCCGCCGGTCACAATCGCGTCGCCATCCTGAGCGACGGACTCTGGCGAAGGCGCTTTGGTGCGGATCCACGAATCGTCGGACGCACGATCACGCTCGACGGTCAGTCTTTTTCCATAGTCGGGGTGATGCGGCCGCTGCCGGCGTCGCTCATCCGGGATGTCCTGTTGCCGCTCGACATGGCCGAGCACCTCCGTGCCGTCGGCCGGCACAATCTGTATGTGGTCGCGCGGCTCAGGCCGGGCGCAAGCATCGACGCGGCGCGCGCCGACGTCGTCGCGATCTCGCAGCGGCTCGAAACGACGATGCCCCGCGATAACGCCGGACACACCGTCGCCGTCACGTCACTGCGGGAATCGATGGTTGGAGAATTCCGCCGCGCGTCCTGGTTGATCATCGCGGCGGTCGGCTTCGTCCTCCTGATCGGCTGCGCCAACGTTGCCAACCTGCTCCTCGCCCGCGGCGCAAATCGTCAGCGCGAAATCGCGATTCGCACCGCGCTCGGAGCGGGCCGCGCGCGCGTCGTCCGGCAGCTGCTTGTCGAAAGCCTGGTGCTTGCGGCGGTGGGCGGCGCGATTGGCCTGCTGATCTCGGCGTGGATCATGGACCTCGCGCCCGAGATCTCCGCGGTCAGTATCCCGCTTCTCGACACCGCGAGACTCGGCTGGTCAGGAATCGCGCTGGCGGTGGCGATTTCCGTGCTGACCGGGCTCGTGGCGGGCCTCGTGCCGGCGCTTCGCTCGTCGCGCGTGCATCCCGAATGGCTGCGCGAGGGCCACCGCAGCTCCGACGACCCTGAGCGGCGACGCCTGCGGAACGCGCTGGTTGCGTGTGAGGTCGGGTTGACGCTTGTTCTGCTGGTCAGCGCGGGCCTGATGATCAACAGCTTCGTGCGGCTGATTTCGGTCGATCCCGGATTTCGAACAGCAGGGGTGCTGGTGGTGCCTGTGGATCTCCCTGGCGCGCGGTACCCCGAAGCCTTCGAGCGGCGCAACTTTTACGATCGTGTGATTGAAAGCGTTGAACGGATCCCGGGGGTCGAAGCTGCGGGCGCGATTTCGCACCTGCCCCTGGGCAGAGCCGAAAACTGGATGCCGTTCCGCATCATCGGTCAGCCGGATCCTCCTGCCGGACAGGAGCCCTACGCGCCGTTTCGTGTGGCGACGCCCAGGTATTTCGCGACGCTGCAGATTCCTCTTCGGCGCGGCCGACTGTTCGATGAACGCGACGCGCGGCAATCAATCCCGATCATCCGATGGTTTCCGCAGCAACCGTATCCTCCTGGCTTCGACCAGCCGCAGCCTGCACCGGTTGCGGTCGTCAGCGAGGCGGCTGCGCGGCAGTTCTGGCCCAACGCCGATCCGATCGGGCAGCGACTCCGCGTAGTCTTCAGCCCCGAGGTGATCGTCGTCGGCATCGTCGGCGACGTCAAACACAATGGCTTGGACTTGCCGGCATATCCACACATCTACCTGCCGCACAACCAGGAGCCGTGGAATTCCGTGTCCATGGTGATCAGAAGCGGTCTGCCGGCCGCGCAGCTGGTGCCAGCGATCCGCGATCGGATTCATCAGGCGGATCCTGCCCTGCCGTTCACCGTCAGGAAGATGGACGACGTGCTCACGGCATCGGTGGGCCAGCCGCGACTGTATGCGGCAATCACCGGCCTGTTCGGCATCGTCGCTCTGCTGCTCGCCGTCGTCGGCATCTTCGGAGTCGTCAGCTACGTGGCAGCGCAGCGCACGCGCGAAATTGGCGTGCGCATGGCTCTCGGCGCGCAACGGCGGGAGATCCTCAGGCTGGTCGTGGGCCAGGGCATGCGTCCAATTGTCGTCGGCATCGCGGCGGGAATCGTGACGGCCGTTGGCGTCACCCGGTTCATGACGAAGCTGCTTTTCCACGTTGCACCGCTCGATTTGACGACGTTTGCGGTGGTGACGCTGCTGCTGACCAGCGTCGCCATCGTCGCCTGCTGGATTCCCGCGCGACGCGCCACCCAGGTTGATCCGGTGACGTCGCTTCGAGCGGAGTAAACGAGAGAAGCTGATGAGTCAGGACTTCAGATACGCGCTGCGATCGTTGTCGCGCAATCCCGTGTTCGCGCTTGGCGCGATCGCCACGCTGGCGCTCGGCATTGGCGTGAACACCACCATCTTCAGCCTGGCGAACGCGGCGATTTTCAGACCCATGGTGGGCGTCGCGGCCCCGTCGAAGCTGGTGTGGATTTCGGCCGTCTGGCGCGAGCAGGGACGCCCCGGCGGAATGTCCTACCTGGAGTTCATCGACTATAGAACCCAATCGAAAGACATCCTCTCAGACGTCTTCGCCTTTGGTCCCGCGTCGTTCAGCCTTGGCAGCGGCGGAGAGCCGGCGCGCATTCGCGGTCACTTCGTCAGCGACTCGTATTTCAACGGTCTCGGAGTGACGCCGGCGGCCGGCCGTTTACTGAAGCCGTCGGATCATCAGACGGGTGCGATTCCGGTCGGTGTGATCAGCTTTCGCCTGTGGCGTCAGCGGTTCGCGGGACAGATACCGGAACGTCCAATTGTGATCAACGGGCGTCAGGTCTCGGTGGTGGGAGTGGCTCCGGACGGATTCGTCGGGCCCGAACTCGCGCAGTCTGCCGACCTCTGGATTCCGATTGAGGCAGCGCCGGCCGTCAGCACGACGCAGGCGAGCTGGATCAAGGAACGAGGAACCGTCTGGTTGCGGGTGATGGGGCGTCTCCACGGCGGTATCTCGGGTGAACGCGCGCAAGCTGTTCTCGCGGGCATTGCGACGGCCCTCGAGCGGTCGTACCCGGATACCAATCGCAATCGGGGCGTTCAGGTCTCGAGCGCGGCGTCGGGGATCCGGCCTGCCGAAACGAGCGAGTTGCTCCCGATCGCTGGCCTTCTTCTCAGTGTGACTGGGCTCGTGCTGCTCATCGCGTGCGCGAACGTCGCAAATCTGCTGCTCGCGCGCGGCGCCGGGCGATCGCTGGAAATCAGCATTCGCGCGGCAGTCGGCGCCTCGCGCTGGCGCCTCGTCCGGCAACTGCTCGTCGAAAGCCTGGTGCTCGGGACGACGGCGGCGGCTGGCGGACTGCTGATCTCCTTCTGGGCATCCGACTTTCTGATTGCGCAGCTGCCCGAGCTCGACTTCGGTGGCTTGCGAACCGCCGTGGACGTCCGCGTTCTCTGTTTCACCGCGGCATTGGCTGTCGCCAGCATCTGCGTGTTTGGTGTGCTGCCGGCAATGGCCGCAACCCGCCGCACGTTGGTGCCGCGCCTCCGGGAAACCGCGTCGGCTGGCGGCCGTTCGCGCGCCCAGGGCGTTTTCGTGGTCGCGCAGCTCTCGCTGTCGCTGGTGCTCCTGCTTGCGGCGACTCTGAGTGTCCGGGCGCTGCAGAAAGCCGCCGAGATCGATCTTGGTTTCAATCCTCAGGGACTGGTGACTGCGTCGTACGACTTGACGCTTCAGAACTACCCTGCCGATCGACGCGACGCGTTTCGGCGCGATCTCTCCGCCAGGCTTGGTGCGCTGCCGACGGTGACCTCCGTCACCATTGCCGACGTGCCGCCGCTCAGCGGAACGATGGTGAGCACGGTGGTGACGACCACCGATGGTCGCGGGCAGGACGCCGAGTCCCGGGCGTACATGAGCAGCATTGGGCCCGACTTCTTCCGAACACTGCAGATCCCCCTGCTGCAGGGACGCGGCATCGATGGGAATGATGGACGAGGAGCGCCAGTAGTAGGCGTCGTCAACGGAACATTGGCGCGTCGGCTCTGGTCCGATTCGAATCCGATCGGCCGGACACTGCTGGTCGACGGCACCGTCGTCGAGGTGATCGGCATCGCTCGCGATGCGAAGTACGACGAAGCGACCGAGGAGCGGCGTCCTTTTCTCTACTTGTCACTCGCCCAGCGCTCGCAGCTCGATCGCGAGACCGTGATTGTTCGGTCCGCTGCTCGTTCTACCCTTACGTCAAGTGCGGTCGTGGGTCAGATTCGCGCCATCGATCCAGCATTGCCGGTCTTCGACGCTCGTTCATTCGGCGCGATTCTTCGTGAGCGAATCGACAAGCAGCGAGGCATCAGCGCCTTGTTTGCCTCGTTTGGCGGGCTGGCACTCGTGCTCGCCTCGCTGGGCCTTTACGGCGTGATGGCGTACGCCGTCGTCCGTCGGACACACGAAATCGGAGTACGACTGGCGCTCGGAGCGACACCACGCCAGCTCACGAATCTGATCGCCGCTGACGGACTCCGACTGACGATGACGGGCGTGATGGTCGGCGGCCTGCTTTCTCTTCCACTTGCCCGCGCGCTTGGTGCATTGATTTTCGGGGTGCAGATCGCGGACCTCGCGACGTTTGCCGCCACGTGCGCGCTGCTCGTTGCTGTGGCAATGATCGCGGCGCTCCTTCCGGCGCGCCGTGCGGCCCGCCTGGATCCAATCGCCGCGCTGCGAACAGAGTAGAACCTGACAGAACGAACCTGGCAGAGCCCAGTAGAACCTTGTAGAACCCGGTAGAACCTAAATGATCGACCTTCGCTACGCGCTTCGCACTCTCGCCAAGAATCCTGGCTTCACCATCGTCGCCGTCCTGACGCTCGCACTTGGGATTGGCGCGAACACCGCCATCTTCAGCGTCGTGAACGGCGTTCTGCTGCGTCCACTCCCGTACCCCGATTCGAGGCAACTCGTCCAGATCAGGCCCATGAGTACGGCTGACTCGAGCAGCGCGATGGCGCCAGCCGACTTCCTCGAATTACAACGAGACAATCACACGCTTCAGGCGCTCGCCGGGTATCGGGATGATGCGCTCACGATCGCCTCCGCGCAGAGCGGGCCGGTGCGCGTGCAGGGAACTCTGGTCACGTCCGACTTTTTCGAGGTCTTCGCCATGCCCGCCGCGTTGGGCCGAACCTTCAATCGCGCTGCGGATACGGCAACGAGCGAGCGACTGGTCGTGCTCAGCCATGCGGTCTGGAGTCAGCAGTTCGCGTCGGACGCGCAAGTCGTCGGACGTCCAATACGGATCGATGGGTCGCCGGCCACGGTCGTTGGGGTCATGCCGGCAACGTTCGATTACCCAGCGGGATCAAAGGCGTGGATTCTGTCACCGAAACCGGTACCGCTGCCGCCAATCGACGTGGCCGGTGACCTGCTGGAAAGCCGGGACGTTCACTATTTCCAGGCAGTCGGCCGGTTGAAGCCAGGGATCACGCCGGAGGCGGCGCAATCCGACTTGGCCGCCATCAGCGGGGATCAAGGGCGTCGGTTTCCAGAAAGTAATGGCGGGAGAGGCATCGCCGTCGCGGCGTTGTACGAACGGATTGTCGGCGATGTTCGGCAGGCGCTGCTGATTCTTCTGGGCGCGGTCGGTGTCGTCCTACTGATCGCGTGTGCGAACGTGTCCAGCCTTCTCCTCGCGCGAGCGTCGGGCCGCCAACGTGAACTGGCCATCCGCGCGGCACTCGGCGCAGCAAGAAGCCGTCTCGTTCGCCAGCTGATCACCGAGAGCCTGCTGCTCGGAGCCACCGGCGGCGTCGCCGGCCTCCTGCTCGGCAACTGGGCGATCGCGCTCCTCCTCGCCGTGATCCCGGAGGGAATCCCGCGGGTGGAACAGATCGGCCTTGATGCGCGGGTGGGAGCTGTCGCGATCCTCACATCCTTCGTGTGTGCCCTGCTCTTCGGCGTGATACCGGCATTGCAGGCGTCCCGGGCAGATGCGTCGCTCGCGCTGCGCGATGCCGATCGGACCGCAACCGGAGGCCGCAGTCGGGCACGAACGCGAGCGGTTCTGGTGTTGTGCGAAATCGCGCTGACCGTCGTCCTTCTCGTCTCCGCCGGGCTGCTCCTGAACAGCTTCATTCGCCTGCAGCGTGTCAATCCCGGATTCAGGACCGATCAGGTCACTCTCATTTCCCTGCCGCTCCCTCAATCGCGCTACCCCGACGGCAAACGGCAGTCAGCCTTCTACCGTCAGGTGCTCGAGAGTATCGAGCGACACGCGGACGTTCACTCTGCGGCGATTCTGTTCCCCAATCCCATCGAGGGGCACAACGCGAACGGCACGTTTACTATCGAAGGGCGGCCGCCACTCAAGCGTGGCGACCGACCTTTCACCGCCCTCGGTTCGGTCTCCGCCAACTACTTCAGGACACTCGATATCCCACTCATCAAAGGGCGGACGTTCACCGACCACGATCGCGATCCCGCTCCTTCCGTGGCAGTCGTGAACGCGACGCTCGCGCAGCGGTACTTTCCGGGCGAGGACCCGATTGGCAGGCGCGTGCGCTTTGGCGAGACCAGCAACGACAAGGACTGGATCACGATCGTCGGTGTCGTCGGCGACTCGCACAACGTCGGCCTCAACGAACCGCCGACGCCGCTGCTGTACCTGCCCTACGACACGTTTCCTCTCGCGTTCATGAGTATCGTGGTCAGGAGCTCGGCCGGATCAGGTGCGGTCGCATCGATCGCGCGGAGCGAGGTGAAGGCGATCGATCCCGACATGCCGATCGATCGGATCATCCCGCTCCACGATCTGCTGGCTGAATCGATGGCCGACGCGCGTTTCCGCACGCTTCTGCTGAGCTCGTTCGCGGCCATGGCGGTCGTGCTGGCGGCCGTTGGACTGTACGGTCTCATGAGTTTTTCGGTGCTCCAGCGCACTCGCGAGATCGGCATTCGCGTCGCGCTCGGCGCGCGGCCTCGGCAGGTCGTGATGCCGGTGGTGCGCGAAGGCTTGCTGCTCGCTCTTGCGGGCGTCGGTCTCGGGGTCATCGGATCAATTGCCGCGACCCGGCTCCTTGCAGCATTCCTCTTCGGTGTCCCCCCGGGTGACCCGCTGACCTATGCCGCCGTTGCCGTGCTGCTGCTCGCGGTCGCACTGCTCGCGACCTACATCCCGTCTCGCCGAGCCGCACACGTCGATCCGGTCACGGCGCTCAGGATGGAGTAGACACAAAGTCAAAAGTTAAAAGTTAAAAGTTAGAAGTTAGAAGTTAGAAGTCAAGAGTCAAAAGGGACGCACATGACCGACATCCGCTATGCGATACGGACGTTTCTCCGAACTCCGGGATTCACATTTGTCGCGGTCATGACCCTCGCACTGGGGATCGGCGCGACAACGGCCATGTTCAGCGTCGTGCATGCCGTGCTGCTGCGGCCGCTTCCATATACCGATCCCGATCGGCTGGTCACGACGCGTGGGTCGCTTGCCGATCTGCGCGACCTGCAGCGGGCGAGCCGATCCTACGATGGTATGGCGTTCTGGGCATCGAACATGGTCAACCTGCGCGTCGATGCTGATGTCGAGCAGGTCCATGCGGGCCAGATCACCGGTGATCTGCTCTCAATCCTCGGCGTTCAGCCGTTGATCGGACGAGACTTCACGACAGACGACTACGCTCGAGACACCGCGATTCTCGGCTACGGCCTATGGCAGTCGCGATTCGCCGGCGATCCGCAGGTGGTCGGGAAGACGATGAATCTCAGCGGCACGACATACACCGTCATCGGGGTCATGCCTGCCTGGTTTCGCTTTCCGATGTCCGACTACCAGCTGTGGGTCCCTTTGAGCCCGATCGATGTCAAGTCACCTGAGCAGGCGAGAAACCGCGCGTTTCGGATCTTCAACGCGGTGGCGCGGCTGAAACCCGCGGTGACGCTGTCTCAGGCACAAGCAGAAGCGGTGGCGTTCAGCGGACAACTGGCGCGCGAATTCCCGGCCACCAACGAAGGATTCGCGTACGAAGTGGAATCGCTCTACGACCGGCTCGTCGGAAATGCACAGCCGGTGCTCCGCGTCCTGCTCGGGACGGTGGGATTCCTCCTCCTGATCGCCTGCGCCAACGTCGCGAACCTGATGCTCACCCGTGCGACGGTTCGAGAGCGCGAAATGGCGATTCGCACGGCGCTCGGCGCGCGCCGCGGGCGACTCGTGCGTCAATTGATCGTCGAGAGCGTGACCCTGGCCGCCGCTGGCGGGCTTCTCGGCCTTCTCGTCACGATGTGGGGCGTCGATCTGCTCCCGGCGGTGCTCGAAGCGCGGCTGCCGCGCGCCGATGGGATTCGCGTAGATGCCACCGTGCTCGGATTCTCAGCCTGCGCGACGCTGCTGACCGGATTGATGTTCGGTCTCGCGCCCGCGTTCCAGGCTGCACGCGGACACGGCGGTCCTCTCAAAGACGGTGGTCGTGGGTTCGCCGGGGCCGCGCGCGGACGACAACTGCGCCGCGCGATCGGCGCGATCGAAATCGCCCTGGCGGTGGTCGTCCTCGTCTGCGCAGGATTGCTGGTGCGGAGTTTTCTCACCCTCCGCTCGACCGAAGTCGGATTTCAGCCTGGCCATCTGGTGTCATTCAACGTGCAGTTCGTGCCTCTTCCGACTGCAGAGGCTCGAGGGCAAATCGGCCCGGCCGTAATCGATCGACTGGGGCAGATTCCTGGCATCGAGGCCGGAGCGTCGACCGCGCTTCCAACCGTCACGCCACAACGGGCGGCACGTTTCGCTGTCGAGGGTCGCACGCTGACGGTCGGGGAGGACTCGGCGTATTTCATCGCCGCGACGCAGGGATACTTCACGACGCTGCGGACCACCGTGCTGCAAGGACGCGCGATCGACGAGCGCGATCGCGCGGGCGCGCCCGCGGTCGTCGTCATCAGTCGCGTCCTTGCGGCACAACTATTTCCGGCAGGCGACGCCGTCGGACACCGGTTGAAGATCATCAACCCGGAGCAATCGTCGGAGTGGCGGACGATTGTGGGCATCGTCGACAACGTCAGGTACCGAAGCGTCGATCGCGACGTGCCACCGACGATCTATACGCCATTCGCGCAGACGCCCTTCATGTGGCTCTATGTGATGGTGCGGACCACCGGCACTCTTGATTCGACGGTGCCGGCAATACGCGCGGCGGTCGCCTCGGTGAATCCGTCGTTGACCGCGGTGAATATCAAGTCGATGACGGAGATCATCGACCAGGGCATCGCCGAACCGCGGTTCAACATGGTGCTGGTGTCAGCGTTTGCCGGCCTCGCGCTGCTGCTTTCCTCGATTGGCATCTACGGAGTCATCGCCTACTCGGCGGCGCAACGCACCCAGGAAATCGGCGTGCGCATGGCGCTCGGCGCCAGCCGGTTCGACGTCGCGCGGCTCGTCGTCTCCGAAGGCCTCGCGATCAGCATCGTCGGCACTTGCCTCGGACTGGCAGGCGCCTACGCGCTGTCCCGCGTGATGCGCACGATGCTCGTCGGCATCTCGCCGCACGATCCCGTGACGTTCGCGGCCGGTGCGTTCGTGTTGCTGACGATTGCGATTGCCGCGAGCTACATCCCGGCGCACCGCGCCGCACGGATAGAGCCGGTCGCCGCGCTGCGCGCGGAATAGAGGAGCGCGCGGAAGTTAAAAGTCAAAAGTTAAAAGTCAAAAGTCAAAGGTTCAAACTTCCTCCCGCTTGTTGTGGGACCGCGCAGTCTTCACCGATGCGGTCAGCATCGCAACAAATTCGGACGCTTCCGCGATCAGTGGTTGCGCGCGAGAGGCCAGGTGCGGCTCACTGACTGCTATGACTCGCAACCAGAATCGAGCTTCTCGTGACTCCTTCAACGCAATACATTGCTTCGAAATGAAATCAGCGGGCGATTGACCGGCGACGCTTTCCTCCAGGTTGGCCGCGACCAACCCCCAGCATCAACCAGCTGTGCGGCAAGTCGCCCCAGGATGTAGCCGCGATCGGCTACGATCCGCGCAAATCGAACCACGTCAACCGCAAACAGAAAGGAACGTTCCCTGAAGTCGTATGGTTTCTCCGCCATGCCGCATAGGGAAGCACCATGCATTCCACGTGAGATTTCACGGAAATGCGGACGCTTCGAGTGGTTGCGTCGCAGAATCTGCAACACGTGAAGGTGACGAATAGCGCGGTTTCTTGCTCTGCCTTTTACTTCTAACTTTAACTTTCGACTTCTAACTTTTAACTTTTTCTCCTCACCGCGCGTCAGGCGCTCGCACCGCGAGCTCGTACACAGCCACGTCGGAGCTCTTGTCCCCGGCATCGGTTGTCAGAATAACCTCGTAGGCACCAGGCGCCAGCACGTCGCCGCTGATGAACGCCGTCACCATTCGTCGGTTCTCGATCGTCGACATTGCCAACCCGCTGCGCGACCATACCGCGTCGCCACCGCTCCACGTGCGGATGGCGATCCGATAGCGCCCGGCGCCTGACTTTGCCGACGACGGCAGGATGAGCCGTAGCTGAATGAGCTGACTGTCGGCCGGCTTGACGACAGTTGGATCCGGCGGTTGGGCACCACGAGTGGTCAGCGGCGACAACGTCAACGTGGGTTGTGTCGCCGGCGCGGCCGCTCCGCGCTGACGCGCGAGTTCGAGCGAGAAAGACTCCCGCGCCGCCTGTTCCCGGGTGACCCGGTCACGCAGACGATCGGCTTCGACCCGGGAGTTCAGATCCGCCGCGCGAAGAGATTCAATTTCCGCACGCGCGCGACGCAGCGCCACCGCCTCACCCGCCGCCACCGCGATCAAGATCATCCCGGACGCCACGAACAACCACTGCACGAACGGGCGTTCGAAGCCGCTCACCTGTCGCATCAAGGCCTCACGATATACTGTTCGTCGCTTTTCCCCAATTGTTCTGGTTCATCATGCGTGACGATCGACGAATCTCAATCGCCCTCGTCCTGACAGTTGCGCTCGCCGGCGGCGTCGCGGCGCAGAACACGAGCGGCCCCGCGCCATCCACACAAACCGAGGCCGACAAGAACGCCGGCACCACGCCGAAAGAGTTCAAGGCCCTCACGTATCGCTTGATTGGTCCCGCCGCCGGCGGCCGCGTGTCGCGCGCCGCCGGTGTTCCTGGCGATCCTGCGACCTACTATGCGGCGTCCGCATCCGGCGGGGTGTGGAAGTCAACCGACGCCGGCGCCTCGTGGAAGGCGATCTTCGACGATCAACCAATTTCCTCCATCGGATCCATCGCGGTTGCGGCATCGAACCCCAGCATCATTTACGTAGGCTCTGGCGAGGCCAACATTCGCGGTAACGTCGCCGCAGGAAACGGCATCTACAAGTCATCAGACGCCGGCAAGACCTGGACGCACGTGTGGAAGCACGAGGGAC
>Ga0310810_10003471_pt1 | contig 17185 bp, 11 predicted proteins | sample NCmetagenome_FD_207641 | JGI IMG/M metagenome (GOLD analysis project Ga0310810, IMG submission 207641) | Soil microbial communities from experimental microcosm in Duke University, North Carolina, United States - NC | ecosystem: Engineered > Artificial ecosystem > Soil microcosm > Unclassified ... | reverse complement strand
GTTGGGCGGCCGCGGGTCCACGCCGGCCTGCGGCGCTTGCGCGGCCCATGCGCCGGCACAGGTCACGATGACTACTGCGGTGATGATCGCCGTCATTCTCATGGGTGCAGATGTTACCGCACCAACCTCTGCGAGTAGAATGCGCGATGGGCGATGCCCGGGGAATCCGGCTGAGATGCAGAATCCGATGCCTACCCGACGTCAGTTCGTACAAGTGACCGCCGCGGCCGGCGCCGCGACCGTTCTGCGCACAAGGGGTGTGCTGGGCGCGAATGAGCGGATCAACGTCGGGATCATCGGCTGCGGCGGGCGCGGGTCGGCCGACTGGCAGCGGTTCCTGAAGCAGCCCGACGTGAATCCCGTCGCCGCGTGCGACGTGTATGGTCCCTTCCTCGCGAAGTTGACCGAGGGCACGCCGGTTGCGCCGCTCAAGGATTTCCGCCGGCTGCTGGATCGCAAGGACATCGACGCGGTGATCGTGGCCACACCGGATCACTGGCACGCGCTGCACGCCGTGATGGCGTGCGAGGCCGGCAAGGACGTCTATTGCGAAAAGCCGCTGTCGCTCACGGTCCGCGAGGGCCGCCTGATGGCCGACGCCGCGCACAACCACGGACGCATCGTCCAGACCGGCAGCCAGCAGCGGTCCGGCGCGCACTATCAGAAGGCCGTGAAGCTCGTGCAGGACGGAGGCATCGGGCCGGTCCACAAGGTCACGGCGGGCTTCACGCGCAACGTGGTCCCTGGATTCGTGGCGCGCGAACTGAAGAATGGGCTCACGGCCGATCTCGACTGGGACCTGTGGCTCGGTCCCGCGCCGCAGGTGCCGTTCGATCCGTACCGCTGCATCTACCATTTCCGCTGGTTCTGGAACCACTCGGGCGGACAGATGACCAACTTTGGGGCCCACGACCTCGACATCGCGCGCTGGGCGCTGCAGGCGAAGGCGCCCGCGTCCGTCGCGGCCTTCGGCGGCCGCTACGAGTTGAAGGACGGCGGCGAGACGCCCGACGTGCAGGAAGTGATCTACAACTTCCCGGACGCCACGCTCGGCGGCGGCAAGGGCTGTCTTGTCACGTGGACGGGACGCGAGATCGGCTCGAGCCCCGGCGAGCCGCTCATCTTTCACGGAACGAAAGGTACCCTTGCGGTGAGCAGGCGCGGGTTCAAGGTCACGCCGGAAACCTGGAAGGGGGATCCCCCGAGCGAGAGGCCTGCGATGGAGCCCATGCAGGAGCCCGGCTCCGAAATGGATGCCGCCCACGTCCGAGATTTCCTCGACTGCGTCAAGAGCCGCAAGGCGCCGATCGCGAACGTGGACGAAGGGCACCGGACAGCCACGATGTGCCACCTGGGGAATATCGCGACGCGCTTGGGCCGAAGCGTGCGCTGGGACGCCGAGAAAGAGGAATTCATCGGGGACGCCGACGCCAACCGCCGGCTCCACTACGAGTACCGAAAACCATGGAAACTGTAAGCCGCCGCCGCTTCATCGAAACCGTCGCCGCCGCGGGCGCCCTCGCAACGACATTCCCGGACCTCCTCGACGCCCAGTCGCAGCCGGGCTTTCGTGGGACGCTCTGCTTCTTCTCGAAGCACCTCCCGCGCATGGACGCGCGCGCTCTGGGGCATTCACTCAAGACGCTCGGCTTCGGCGGCGTCGATCTCACCGTGCGCCCGAAAGGACACGTCGAGCCGGCCCGCGTCACGCAGGATCTTCCGGTGTTCGTCGAGGGCATCAAAAAAGAGGGGCTGGCGGTTCCGATGATCACGACGGAGCTGACCTCCGACGCCGATCCCGCCGCGCGGCCGACGCTCGAAACCGCCGCGGCGCTGAAGGTTCCGTACTTCAAGACCGGCTACTACTACTACGCATTCGTGGACGCACGAAAAGAGATTGAGGCGGCGGCGGCCAAACTTCGCGGTCTCGCGGCGTTGAGCGCCGCCACTGGCGTGCATCTCGGCTTTCACAACCACGCCGGCTACATCGGCGGCGGCATCTGGGACATTGCGCCGGTGATCGACACACTGGATCCGAAAACGGCCGGCTACTATTTCGACGTCCGGCACGCGGTCGTCGAAGGCGGCGACGGCGGCTGGCGCAGCGCGTTCAGCGTGGTGGCGCCGCGCCTGTCGATGATCGCCTTGAAGGATTTCTTCTGGGAGAAGGCCCCGACCGGCTGGCGCGTGCAGAACTGTCCGATGGGCGAGGGCATGGTCAACTGGAAGTCCTACTTCGCCATGCTTGCGAAAGCGGGATTCCACGGTCCCGCGTCGCTTCATCTCGAATACGACGTCCCGGGGGCGACGCCCGACGCGGTCGAGGCGAATACCCTTGCCGCGGCCGCCCGCGATCTGACCTTTGTGAAGGCACGTATCGCGGAAGCGTACGGCGCCGGCTCGAAACCGTGAAGCTGTCCCGCCGCTCGTTTCTGCAGGCCGTCGCCGCGAGTCCTCTCGCCATCGCGGCGCCGCCACCGACCGATATCCGCATCGATGAGGTCCGCCACGCGTACCAGGACTACATCTACCGCGCGCCGTACAAATTCGGCGGCCGCGTCGTGGATCGCGTCACGCTCCTGAACGTCCACTGCCGCGTCACGACGCGCAACGGCAAGAGCGCCACGGGATTCGGCTCGATGACGATGGGGAACATGTGGGCGTTCCCGTCGAAGACGATGTCGTACGACACGACGCTCGACGCGATGAAGGCTCTGGCCGATCGGATCCAGCGGATCACGAACGGGTGCAGGGAAACCGGCCATCCGCTCGACCTCAACCACGTGCTCGAGCCCGAGTACTTGAAGGCCGCAGCCGACGTCTCGCTGGCGCGCGCGCTCGACGAGCCGATGCCGAAGCTGTGCACGCAGGTGGTGGCGAGCCCGTTCGATGCGGCCATCCACGATGCGTTCGGGAAGGTACACGGCCGGAACGTCTACGGCACGTATGGGCCCGATCTGCTGCCCGGCGATCTGTCGCGCTACCTCGGCGCCGGCTTCCGCGGCGAACGGCTGGATCGCGCGCTGTTGCCGAAACCGCAGGAGCGGATTCCGCTGTTCCACAGCGTCGGCGGGCTCGACGCGCTGGAGGCGAAGGACGTGGTCACGCCGCTCCGCGACGGCCTTCCCGAGACGCTGCCTGAATGGATCGCGCACAACGGCCTGGTGCGGATCAAGATCAAGTTGAGCGGCGAGGACCTCGCCTGGGATGTCGCCCGCGTGCTCGCGATCGATCGGATCGCCGCCGCCGCACAGGCGGGCCGCGGTGTGAAGGACTGGTCGTACTGCCTCGATTTCAACGAGCGCTGCCCCGACGTCGCGTACGTGCTCGACGCGCTCCGTCAGATTCGTGCGGGCTCCCCGGGCGGCTTCGATCGAATCCTGTATGTCGAGCAGCCGACCGCGCGCGACCTGAAAGCCAATCGCGCCAACGTGATGCACGAGGCCTCGAAGCTGCGCCCGGTGGTGATCGATGAATCGCTGACCGATCTCGAGAGCCTGCTGCTGGCGCGCGAGATGGGCTACAACGGTGTCGCCTTGAAGGCGTGCAAGGGGCAGAGCCAGGCGATGCTGATGGCGGCGGCCGCGCGCAAGTACAAGATGTTCGTCTGCGTGCAGGACCTCACGTGCCCGGGCGCATCGCTCATCCATTCGGTCGGGATTTCGGCAAACGTGCCGGCAGTCGCCGGCATCGAGGCCAACGCCCGGCAGTACGTCCCGGCCGCGAACGCGCCCTGGGAACGGCGCTTCCCGGGCATCTTCACGGTCGCGGATGGCTACATGCGCACGGGGGACATCGGCGGCCCCGGCCTGGGCATTCCGGCCGACATGACCTGACAGCGGGATGAGCCTTTCGGCGCCGGATTTCGTCTAACCGTCGACCATGACTCGTCGTGCGTGCGCGCTCGTGTTGGCGCTCTTCTGGTCCGCGACACCGACGGCGGAACAGAAGGCGCCAGCCCAGGTCCGGCTTCCCTCGATCGCCCCCCTCGACCTCCCGCGTTTGCTGGATCTCTACGCCGCGGGGCGCTTTGACGAGGCCGTTCAAAGCGTCGCGCGGGCCGGCGACGAAGTCGGGCGCAATCTGCGCCAGCACTGGGCCGTGGCGGGGCGAGCGTGGATCGATGCCGACCCGGCACAACGTCCGCAGCGGGCGCTCGCGGCTGCGGCGTTTGCGCTCGAGACCGAGCACATTCGCGCCGAGCGCGGCGACTGGCGCGTCACGGACGCCTCCTGCGCCGCGGCCTGCGTTCTGGACTGGGCGCAGATCCAGCTGGTCCAGCGAGGCGCCCCCGATCGGGCCGAGCACACGTGGTACCTCGCCGCCGCGGCGCCCGCCCGCGCGCGGCAGGGGTACTACGGTGGGACTTGACGGCGCTCAAGCCATGATCTGAGCAACGACACGATCGGTGACGGTCTCGGTCGTTCCACTTCCTCCGAGATCCGGCGTGAGGTCGCGGCCATCCGCGAGAACCTTGACGACGGAACGTTCCAGCAAGGCGGCGGCATCGCGCTCGCCGAGGAAATCCAGCATCATCGCGCCCGCGAGCATCGTGGCCATGGGATTGGCGATGCCGCGGCCGGCGATGTCTGGCGCCGAGCCATGCGTCGGCTCGAACATCGAGGGGTAGGTCTTCGGGGGATTCAGGTTCGCGCTCGGCGCGAGCCCGAGGCTGCCCGTGATCGCCGCGCTCAGATCGGTGAGGATGTCGCCGAAGAGGTTTGAGGCGACCATGACGTCGAAGTCCCCCGGCCGCCGGACCAGGTCCATGCACGCGGCGTCCACGAGCAGCGATTCGGTGCGCACATCCGGATAGTCGCGCGCGACCTCGGTGAACACGCGGTCCCAGAATCCCATGCTGAAGCCCTGCGCGTTGGACTTCGTCACGGACGTCAGGAGGCGCTTCCGGTTCCGGCGGCGGGTGAGATCGAAGGCAAACCGGATCACGCGCTCGGTTCCATGCCGCGTGAACATCGCCGCCTGCATGGCGACTTCCTGTGGACCGCCGGTGTAGAGGAGGCCTCCGATCTGCGCGTACTCGCCTTCGGTGTTCTCGCGGACCACCACGAAATCGATGTCCCCTCCCTTCCGGCCGACGAGCGGGCCGCGTACGCCCGGGTACAGGACCGCCGGCCGCACGCACGCGTACTGATCGAAGCCGCGGCGGATCGGCAGCAGGAGCCCGTTGAGCGTGACGTTGTCCTGCAGGCGCGGATCGCCCACTGCGCCGAAGAAGATTGCGTCGAACGGGCGAAGCAGATCGAGCGCGTCGGCCGGCATCATCCGGCCGTGCGCGAAGAAATGCTCCGAGCCCCACGGAAAGTGCTCCCATTCGAAACGGACCCCGAAGCGGCCCGCAACGGTCTCCAGCGCGCGGATCGCCGCCGGAATGACCTCGTTCCCAATCCCGTCGCCGGGAATCTTCGCTATCCGATATGTCCCCATTCGATTCCTTCGCTCCTTCGATTCCTTCGCTCCTTCGATTCCTTCGCTCCTTCGATTCCTTCCCTACGTCACCACAACCCGATCGCTTTCCACCAGAGGAAGCCGACCGGCAGCCAGATCGCCAGGTGGACGAGCGAGATGATGAATCCGATGCGCCACCATCGCGCCTGCGTCAGATAGCCGGCGCCGAACAGGATTGGCGCGGGCCCTGTCCCATAGTGCGTAAGCGACGCGTTCAAACTCGAGAAGACCCCGAACGCGATGCCGGCGAGAAGGGGCGGCGCGCCGAACCCGACGACGACCGCGAAGAACGCCGGGAACATCGCCGTCACATGCGCCACCAGGCTCGCGAATGCGTAGTGCGCATACACATAGATGACGAGCAGCGCGACGAGCGCCCACACCCACGGCCAGCCCTGGACGAGTCCCGCGGCGGCATGGGCAAAGGCTTGCGGAAAGCCGGCTTTGTCGAGCTGTGCCGACAGCATCACCAGGCCGCCGAACCAGATCAGGGCGTCCCAGGCCCCGCGTTCTTCGAGGATGTCCCGCCAGTCGAGCACGCGCGTCAGGAGCAGCAGCGCCACGCCAAGAAACGCAATCGCCGTGGGCGAGACGGCGATCCACTCGCTTGCCAGCCACAGTAGCAGCACGAGGCAGAAAATGGTCAGCACGAGCCGCTCGCCTCGCGTCACGGGACCCATGCTTCGCAGTTGCTCGGCTGCGAGCGCCTGAGCAGGTGCCGTGTCCGTGATGGTGGGCGGGCACAGCCTGTAAACCACATAGGGCACGACGGCAAGGGCGACGACGCCCGGCACCGCCGCCGCCAGCGCCCAAGTCGTCCACGATAGACGTGCGCCCGAGCCCTGACGCACGAACTCGGCGACGAGGGGGTTTGGTGCCGTGGCAGTCAGGAACATCGCCGAGACCACCAGGTCACCCTGGTAGAGCGTCTTCATCAGGTAAGCGCCAATTCGGTCGGCGGTCGATCCCGGTTCCGAACCGAAAACGCGCGCGACGTTCAGCGTCAGCGGAAAGAGAATCCCTCCCGCGCGGGCCGTGTTGGACGGCGTCATCGGCGCCATCGCGAGATCGGCAAGGACGATGGAGTAGCCGAGGCGGAGCGGACTGCCGCCGACGCGGCCGACAATGGTGTACGCGATCCGTTCGCCGAGCCGGGTCTGGGTCAGGCCGCGCCCGAACAGGAATGCGGCGACGATCAGCCAGACCGTCGCGTTCGAGAATCCGGAGAGCGCGTCCGGGACTGTGAACAGCCGCAACAGCATGCCCACCGAGATGACGACGATAATCAGCGGACCTGCCGGCAGCGGCCGCGCGATCAGGGCCGACACCGTCGCGGCAAAAAGACAGAGGAGTCCCCAACTGCGCGGGACGAAGCCGGCGTGCGGCAGGACCCAGACAACCGCAGCGGCGACGAGCGGCACGGCCCACCGCCAGCGCTCCGTACGCGGCGTCATTGCTTGGCGGAGACGGTCACGCGGAGTCGCACGCTTTCTTATACGCTGAATGGCCCATACATCCGGGTCCATACGACCCGATTGGCTTGACACCCGACGGCCGCGGGAGTCAGAGTACCCGATCTCGGACAATGTCCAGATTCGCACACCTCACGGCTATCCTGCTGACATGCCTCATGTCCGCGGCCGGCGCTGCGTGCCGGACGCCGCAGGGGACCGGCGCCGCCCCGGTCATCATCCAGCCGGGCGCGCCCGGCCAGGAGAGCCGCAGCGTCGGCGCCGAGCAGGCGAGGGATCTGTCCAAAGTCGGCGCCACCGCGGGCGACGTGAAGTTCATGCAGGGCATGATTCATCACCACGCGCAGGCCATCGACATGACCGAGCTGCTGAAGACCCGCACGGCCAGCGAGGACATGAAGAAGCTCGGCCTCCGCATCCAGGTCTCGCAGACCGACGAAATCCGGATGATGCAGCGCTGGCTGCAAGGGCACGGCGTGGAAGCACCGGACCCCCACGCAATGCACATGCCCGGCATGGTGATGCCCGGAATGGACCACGGACCGATGATGCCCGGGATGCTGACGCCTGAGGAGATGGCGCGGCTCGCGCAGCTCAAGGGAACCGAGTTCGACCGCTTTTTTCTCGAGGGCATGATCAAGCACCACGGCGGCGCGATCCTGATGGTCAAGGAGCTGTTCGAGACGCCGGGGGCCGGCCAGGACTCCACCATCTACGCCTTCGCATCCGATGTCGTCGCCGATCAACAGATGGAAATCGACCGCATGAGCGGCATGCTCGCCGCGATCAAGGAGTCCGTGAAATGAGTCCCGTTGCCGCCCGGCTGTTCTCCGTATTCGCCTTCTCCGCCGCCCTGGCGATCGGCGGGGCCGCGCAGGAGAAGCCGGCCACGTCCACGACCAACGATCCGCGCGTCGGGCTGAAGGCCGGGTTCCGCGACGCCGGACACGCGGCGAAGGGCCTGGAGCTGGTGGCCACGATGCCGAAGCCCGGAGGCTTCTTCGATCCGAAGGCGCCGGCCGGCACCGCGTCAGCGCCGCGCGCGGACCGTGCGGCCGCCGCCGGCGGCACGTCGCCGGCCCCGGCAACCGCGGGCACAGCTCCGACCGCGGCAACCGCGGGCACAGCTCCGACCTCGGCAACACCACCCGATCCGGCGACCCCGGCGACCCCTCCGGCCGGGACCCCTCCGGCTGCAGCGGCACCCGGGACGGCTGCTGCCGCCGGGACGAACGGGGCAGCGCCCGCCGCGGCCTCACCGGGCGGCGGCCTGAACTTCGCGAACTCCGACATGGCGTTCCGCCGCGCAGACATGTTCCTCGGCAGTTTCAACGGCTTCAACACCTACGACATCGAGACCCCGAAGAAGCCGCGGCTGCTCGCCTCCGTCGTCTGCCCCGGCGGGCAGGGGGACATGTCGGTCCACGGCAACCTCCTGTTCATGTCGGTCGAGCAGACGCGCGGCCGCGTCGACTGCGGCACGCAGGGCGTGACCGAGACCGCGAGCGCCGAACGGTTCCGCGGCGTCCGCATTTTCGACATCACCGACATCAGCAAGCCGAAGCAGATTGCCGCCGTGCAGACGTGCCGCGGCTCGCACACGCACACGCTGGTGACCGATCCGAAGGACACGGCGAACATTTACGTTTACGGCTCCGGGACCAGCCAGGTGCGGCCCGGCGAGGAGCTCGCCGGCTGCTCCAGCAAGGCGCCGGATGAAGATCCGAACACGGCGCTCTTCAGCATCGACGTCATCAAGGTCCCGCTCGCGGCGCCCGCGAAGGCGGCGATCGTCAACCGGCCGCGTATTTTCGCCGACGAAAAGACCGGCGCGATCGCGGGCCTCGAAAAGGGCGGCGACCGCGGCCCCGGCACGCAGGCGGCGCGCGTCACGAACCAGTGCCACGACATCACGGTCTATCCGGCCGTCGGTCTCGCGGCCGGCGCCTGTTCCGGCAACGGCATCCTGCTCGATATCTCCGATCCCGTGCATCCGGTCCGCCTCGACGCGGTGTCGGACAAGAACTTCGCGTACTGGCATTCGGCGACGTTCAACAACGGCGGGACCAAGGTGATCTTCACCGACGAGTGGGGCGGCGGCACCGCGCCGCGCTGCCGCGCGACCGACCAGCTCACCTGGGGCGCCGATGCCATCTTCGACATCGTCGACAAGAAGATGCAGTTCCGCGGCTACTTCAAGATGCCGGCCGCGCAGACCGAGACCGAGAATTGCGTCGCGCACAACGGGTCGCTCATCCCGGTACCCGGGCGCGACATCATGGTCCAGGCGTGGTACCAGGGCGGTCTGTCGATGTTCGACTTCACCGACTCGGCGCACCCGGTGGAGATCGCCTACTTCGATCGCGGCCCGATCGACGAGAAGAACATGGTCGTCGGCGGCTACTGGTCGACCTACTGGTACAACGGACGCATTTACGCCTCTGAGATCTCGCGGGGCATCGACATCTTCAAGCTGATCCCGAGCGAGTACTTGTCACAGAACGAAATCGACGCGGCGAGCCTCGTCCGCATGGACGAGTTCAACGCGCAGGAACAGCCGAAGATGACCTGGCCGGCAACCGCGGTCGTCTCGCGCGCGTACCTCGATCAGCTCAATCGCAGCAGGGGCATCTCGGCCGAGCGCGCGGCCGCCGTGAAGTCCGCGATCGACAAGACTGAGAAGGACAGTGCCTCGAAGCCGGCCGTCGATCAGCTCGACGCGGTCGCGAAGCAGGTCGAGAGCGACGCCGCGTCGGCGAGCGGCACGGACGCCGATCGTCTCAAGGCACTGGCGGCGGCGATGAAGGCGCGGGCTGCACGGCTCCGGCGCTGAACCTTTCGCCGGCTCACGAAGAGGACGGTTTCGGTAGCTTTGGCGCCTCGACGTCGAAGCCCGGATAGACCTGTCCGAGTTCGGGATTCGAGTCCACGAACCGCATGTTTTGCCGGTACATCAGCTCGAGCGACGGGGGCGGATAGATCGCGTTCACCTCCCCGGCCGACATCGTGGACGAGGCGACCCGTGAACGCGGGCGGGCATTGGCGTCCTCGGCGCGCGCGACCGCCGAGACCGCCTGCATCATGCCGTGATCCTCGTGCATGAGGATGTGGCAGTGGTTGACCCACGTGCCGACGTAGTCCGCAAACCTCGATCGAAACACGACGCGGCCGCCTCGCGGAATCGCGACGGTGTCCATCCACCGCGGCGCCTCCAGGATGTTGTGGAGCCGCCCGCGCTCGTCGGGCACTTCGATGCGCGTCACCCAGCACGGATTCACGTGGATGTGAAAAGGATGGTCGGCCCCCTTCGTGGTGATCTGAAACTCGGGGTCTTTCTGGAAACGCTCCTGTCCTTCGGCCCTGGTGATGGGATACGCGCGGTAGTGCGTGTTGTACTGTCCCGCCTGCTTGAACCGCTTCGTGTCCGTGTGGCTCCAGAGCGAGATCGAGCAGTTGTGGAGCACCCACTCCTCGCTGGTGTCGACGAGCACCTTCGGGTGATTGTGATCGTGGTGACTGAACTTCTGCGCCGCGGGTGGATCGGGATTCGCGGCCAGATCGAAGTCGCCACTGATCGCCATGGTGCGGGAGAACGGCGTCAGCAGCACTCGCGTCCCGTCGATTTCGTCCCAGACACGGCCCCTCAGCTCAGGGTGCTCACGCGTAAACGCCTCGGGTGTTTCCACGAGCGGGAAGTCCACCGGGCCGTAGCCTGAGTAACTCAGCACGCGGGTCCGGTAGCTGCCCGCGGGGACTTTCCGCCGCGCGGCCTCGCCGGCGCTCACGCGCAGTTCCTCGTCGTCGACCGGCCGCAGGAACTCCGGCACGTCGGGCAGCCGCTCGCGCAGGCCCATCACGTCGAAGTCTCCACCGCGCACGGGCTCGCCGTCGACCTTGATGTACCCGACGACGACGTCGATGGGCGCGGGGTTGGCGGAACTGAAGCCGCTCTTGCCGCTCGCGATTCCGATCTGCAACCGCTGCTGAAAGTTGTCGGTCTGCAGGATGAATTCCTGCGCGAACACGGTGTAGACCTTGCCGGCCGCGTTCACCGGCGCCTTGAAGAATAGATCGGTGCGGTTGGCGTTGGACAGAAGGACCTGGTTCGGCCGAACGTACAAGTTGCGCAGGCTGTCGGCGTCGCGGTAGCAGTCCTCCACGTTGCGCAACGCGACTCGCGTCGGATCTTCACCCGGTGCCGGCTGCCGGTCGAACGCGTTCGTGGTGCCGCGGTTCTGACGTGAGAGATCCTTGATGGTGTAGCGGGCGCGACCGTTGTCCACTTCCACGAGGGTGATGCCGTCGAACGACAACTGATAAAGCTGCCGCGTGGCGTTCGCGACGTCCTCGCGCGTGGCCGGCTCCAACCGGCGCGCCGCGCTACCCTGGGCCGGCAGGACCTTCCACAATTGCCTGTCCGAGAAGACGAACTGTCCCTCGAGCACCATGAAATTCTTGGTGCCCCTGCCGTCCACACTGGCGTTGATCACGCGCCAGCGCTCGACCGCGCCAGGCCGCATGAAGATCGTCGTCGGCTGGAACGTGCCGTTGATCGCCGTGGGCGGCGGCAGCCGTGACCCCATGTGATGCGGTCCGGCATCGACGTCGAGCGACGAGATCTCGACGCGCTGCACGAGCATCAGCCGTTCGCGATAATCGAACGGACCGGTCTTGACCGTGGGATCCGGCCGTTCGGTCCCCGTCATCGCCTTATTGATGGCATCGTCGACGTCGCCTTCGACGATCAGAAAGCCGGCAAGGCCGCTCGCCACTTGATCGTTGGTGGCGCCATGGGCATGAGGGTGATACCAGTGGGTGCCCGGCGGATGTGGCTGCGGCTTGCGCCCCGTGCGGCGGCGCGCGGCTCGCTGCACGTTCCCGATGGCATATTCGTACTTCGCTTCGGCCACGCGCTCGTGTGGCTCGAGCGCGCGGCAGGACGCCTCATCGGCGCGTTGCCGGACATCCCAGTCGCCGCGCGGCAGGACCCGCGCCATCACTTCGTCGCCGAACGTGCCGTTGGGGTTCGTTCCCGGTTCGACGTGGATGCCGTGCGTGTGCAGGTTGGTCGTATGCGAGCCGTGTGGCACGTTGACGGAACCTGAGACGCAGCTCGTGTTCACGAGAGGCACCGGAATCTGCCGGAAGAACTGATTGAAGTTCTTGAAGACCCGGCGCGCAGGCGGCGGATCGGCCGCGCAGTCCAGGCCGTCCGCTCGCTGAATCGCACACATGACTGATTCGAAGGCCTTTGGTCGTATCTCGAACGGATCGGGTGCGGGTCCCTTCGGTACCTGGCCCAGGTTGCCGGGGAGGAGATTCCTCAGAGTGATACGCAGCGTTTCGTCGCCGCGCATCCGGATCGTGGGTCCCGGACTCGATCCGTTGAAGCTGTAGAGCGGCGCAAACCGATTGCCCGGCGAGGTGGCCCGCGGCGGATGGGCGTTGCCGACGACGTTCAGCGCGAGCGGCTGGTCGGGCCATTCCGAAGGTCGCCACACCCACGGTTCGGTCCAGTCTTCGACCGGCGCCGCGGCCGGATCCGCGACCGAATCCTGGGACGGGGGTTGAGGGGGCTTTTGTCCCTGGCCCGAGCCAGGTGTCTGCGAACCAGATGAAGGGACCGGAAAGCTTCCGGCCGCGAAGGCCGCGACGCCGAGCTGCAGCACATCACGGCGGCCCAACAGACGACGACCAGCACCACCGTGGTCAGGTGTTTTCACGAGATACTCCTTTGGGGGACGCCTGGACTTTACCATGTGACGCCTCGTGACGGCGCGAATGACGGTCTCTGTCGTAGAGTGAGACCGTGGTGTTCGCATTCGCCCGCGCGCTCGGTCTCGCATCCTTGCTCGTCTCTTCGCCGCCGATCGAAGGACTGGTGATCGACGCGCGGACGCGTCTGCCGATCGCGGGGGCCGAGGTGATGATCGTCGGACAGCGCGGATCCGAGCGCAGCGGCCCGGCCGGCCGCTTTCGATGGGATCCAGCCGGGACACCGCCGTTTGTCGTCATCGTGGTTCTGCCGAACGGACGCGTGGCGCGGCCGATTCAGGTCACGCGCGCGGACCCGGCCGAGGGACCGGCATTGATCGTGGAAGCCGCTGTGAGCGAGGCCCTGACGGTGACGGGTACGTCGTCGACGATCGACGTCCCGGCGGGCGCCTCGACCGCCTGGCTCTCGGGCGAGCAGATTGGATCGGAGCATCCGGCCACGCTTAGCCAGACCCTCGGACACGTGGCAGGCGTGAGCACAATCGCCGAAGGGCAGGGCGCGGTGCCGACCGTGCGCGGCCTGGCGCGCGGCCGCACGCTGATTCTGCTGGACGAGGGCCGCGTGTCGACCGAGCGACGGGCCGGTCCGAACGCGTCGTTCCTCGACCCCGCAGTAATCCGTAGCGTCGAGGTCGCACGAGGTCCCGGATCGGTCGCGTACGGATCCGACGCCTTCGGCGGCGTCATCGCCGTTCAGACGCGCCGGCCCGATTACGCAGCCCCGCTCGGCGTCCAGTTTTCGAGCACGATCGGCGGCGGGGTGCCGGAGAAGAGCGCCAATCTCGAGGTGTCCAGCGGCTATGGCGAGGGTGGGGTCCTGGCGTCCTTTCATGGCCGGACGTTCGACGAGTACCGCTCGCCGGACGGCGTGGTACCCAATTCCGCATGGCGCGATGCCGGTGGACGAGTGGCCTGGGAACACACCACCGGCGCGAGCCGCTGGTCCGCGAGGTGGCAACGCGATCGCGGGCGCGCGATCGGCAGGCCGCGCAGTGACTCGAGCACGATCCGGGCGAGCAATCCGTTCGAGAGCTCGGACCGTTTGAGTGCGTCGTACGCGCGGCCGGCGTTTGTCGGCTTCCGCGACATCCGCATCAGCGGATCGTCCGGATGGGTGAGCGATCGCACGCGGCAGGAGCGCCTTCCGACGGCCAGGGCGCCGCGCAACGTCGATCAATCGGATCAGTCGTTTCGCGACCTGCAGCTTCGCATGGTGGCTGAACGAACCATCCACGCGGTCCGGTTTCAGGCCGGGGCCGACCTGTTCGCGCGCTACGGGCTTCACGCGATCGACACCACGATTGCCTACAACGCCCTGGACGCGATTGCGTCAACTGAGACGAGTCTGTCGATCGACTCAGCCCATCGCACCGAAACCGGAGTGTTCGTCCAGGGTGATGCCCCGATCGCCAGGAGGATGCGCCTATCTGGCGGGCTCCGGACCCAGGCCGTCCGCAACACGAACGCCGGCGGGTTTTTCGGCAGCCGCTCGGTAGCGAATGGGGCGCTGGCGGGCTCGGGTGCGCTGACGGTCGTGCCGTTCGACTCGATGACGCTGACGGCCCAGGTCGCCCGCGGGTTTCGCGATCCGACCCTCTCGGACCGTTTCTACCGTGGCCCCGTCGGAAGGGGCTTCGTCGAGGGGAACCCGACTCTGGAGCCCGAGACGAGCGTCCAGTTCGACCTGGTCGCGCGCTACGCCACAGGCCGCCTGCGCCTGTCCGGCGCCGTTTACGACTACCGAATCACCAGCCTCATCGAGCGGTACGTCGTCGGCAGCTCCAACTTCTTCTTCCGCAATCGCGGCGAGGCACGGCTCCGCGGCGGCGAAGCAGAAGCCCAGATCGATCTCGCGCGGGGGTTTGCCGTCGAAGGGACGGCGCAGGCCTCGCACGGGCGTGACGCGACCGACGGCACGCCGACCGACGACATCGCGCCCGGCGCCGTGTCGGCCACTCTCCGGTACTCCGCCACGGGACGGCTGAGCATGCATCTCCGCGCCGCCGCTGTCGCGGCGCACTCCGAAGCCGGTCCAAGCGAGGTCGCGACACCGGCTTACAGGATGGCGGACGCCGGTGCGACCTGGCGCGTGCGGCGCCACCTCGAAATCCGTGGCGTCGGACGCAACCTGCTCAACACGCGGTACTACTCCAGCGCCGGCCCCCGCTGGGTGTACGGACCCGGGCGTCACGGATCGGTGACGATCGTCGTGAAGTACTGAACCACGCAACAGCCAGATTGTCAGGGTCCCGTCTCTGCTACGATGCCGCGATGATCGCGACTTCTGCGGGCGGCGCTGCGGCCGTGGATCCGTACGCGCTGTCGCCGGGTGCCATCGAGGATCCGCCCGACTCCTTTCGAGCCGCCCTCCGGCGAATCGGTCCGGGCATCGTGCTGGCGTCGGCGATCGTCGGATCCGGCGAGGTCATTGCGACGACGACCCTGGGGGCGCAGGTCGGTTTTGCGGCGCTCTGGATCGTCCTTCTGAGCTGCGCAATCAAGCCGGTGATCCAGGGGGAGCTGGGGCGCTACACGATCGTCACCGGCAAGACGGGGCTCGACGGATTCAACGGCATGCCGGGCCCGCGCCTGGGCGTCAGCTGGCTGGTGTGGGCGTGGGTCGCCACCGTGACGCTGACGCTGTTGCAGGTCGGCGGCATGTACGGTGGCGTCGGTCAGGTGCTGCACGTGCTCTGGCCGGCGGTGGGCGTCAACGCGTGGGTCGGTATCTGTCTGGCCATCACGCTGGCGGTGCTGCTCGGCGGCGGCTACTCGCGCATCGAGCGTTTTGCGATGGTCAAGGTGGGGCTCTTCACGCTCCTGACCGTGTTCGCGGCTGCGGTGCTCGTCCGCCGGCCCGGCGCCGTTTCGACGGCGGACGTCCTCTACGGTCTCAGCCTGAGCCTTCCCCCCGCCGGACTCGTCACGGCGATCGCGGTCTTCGGCATCACCGGCGTCGGTGCAACCGAGCTGGTGATGTATCCGTACTGGTGCGTCGAGAAGGGTTACGCCAGGTTCGTGGGGCCGCACGAAGCCGGCCCCGAGTGGATCGCGCGGGCGCGCGGGTGGATCCGGGTGATGCACCTCGACATCCTGTGCTCGCTTGTTATCTACACGATGGCGACGGTGGCGTTCTATCTGCTCGGCGCCGCCATTCTGCACCGGATGGGCATCGTGCCGGCCGGGCGCGACACGGTCGTCGCTCTCTCCCAGATCTACACACAGACGCTCGGCGCCTGGGCGCTCTGGGTCTTCTACGTCGGCGTCGTCGTCACGTTGTATGGAACGATCTTCGCGGCCACCGCGGCGCACTCCCGGATGATGGCGGATCTCGTCCGGGTGCTCGGCGTCTATCCCCGGGAGGACGCCCCGACCCGCCTCATGTGGAGGAACCGGTTCGTGATCGTGCTTGCCAGTGTGCCCGCGATCTTCTACTGGCTCTTCGAGTCGCCGGTGCGGATGGTCGTCGCCGGCGGCGTCGCTCAGGCGCTGATGCTCCCGCTGATCGGCCTTGCCGCCATCTACATGCGGCACACCCAGTTGCCGCGCGACTTGCAGCCCGCGGCGGCCACGACTGTGGTGCTGTGGCTGTCGACGGCCGTGATGCTCGGCTTCGCGCTCTACTATTCCGCGTCCGCGCTTCGCTGACGCCGCGGTGCTAAGATTCGCCGATGAAGTCCACGATGACGCGCCGTCAACTGCTCGAGAGGGTCGGGACGGTGGCGGCGATGTCGGTGGTGGCCGGTCCATTCAGCGGACCTCTCGCCGACGGCTTCGCGCTATCGGCCCAGGCGCTGCCGCTCTCCGCGGTCGCGGGCGTCGATCGTGTCGTGATGAGCCACGGCCGGACGTACCTGAACGCGTGGGCCGGATATGGCGAGCCGCCGCGCCGCGGGCGCGGGGCACGAGGAGCGGCTGCCGCGCCGCCTCCGCCCAATCCGGGGCCGGCGCCGGTCACGCTGTGGAGCAGGATGTCGGGACCCGGCACGGTCACGTTCGCGGATCCCGGAAGCGCCGTGACCACGGCCGCGTTCTCGGCACCAGGAACCTACGTCCTGCAGGTCACCGCCGATAACGGCGAGACGAAGGCGTCCTCCACACTGACCGTTCAGGTCGAGCTGCCGCCGCCCTCCGCGCAGCTGACGCCGGTCGTCACGACGCGTCATTCGGTCACGAGTCCGTTCTGGAAGTCGCGGACGAAGGCGCTTATCACGTCATGGATTCCGCACTGCGTCTCGCAGATCAACCGGAACGATCTGACGCAGGGTCCCGGCGGCATCGACAACTTTCTCGAGGCGGCGAAGGCGCTCAAGGGCGAGCCGCACGGCGCGCACAAGGGCTACGTGTTCTCGAACGCGTGGGTGCATCAGACCGTCGAAGCGATGAGCCTCGCCCTGATGGTCGATCCCGAGGGCGACAAGGAGATCATCCAGGCGCAGGAGGGAATGAAGGCCACGCTCGGCGACTGGATT